>Ga0187886_1001445_pt1 | contig 21593 bp, 22 predicted proteins | sample June2016WEW_20_1_FD_133001 | JGI IMG/M metagenome (GOLD analysis project Ga0187886, IMG submission 133001) | Peatland microbial communities from SPRUCE experiment site at the Marcell Experimental Forest, Minnesota, USA - June2016WEW_20_150 | ecosystem: Environmental > Terrestrial > Soil >... | reverse complement strand
TTTGCTAACCATTCAAGTCACCACTTTATATCCATGCTTCCGTGCATTTTCTCTCCTTAAACAAGGCTAACCGCAAAAAAAGCGTATAAGGTATATTTCCAAAAACGTAACATATCACAAACACATAACGAAAGATTAAACCTAAATTATCTTTCAAAGCGCTATTACTAGCATAGTCACGACTAACCAAAAAAAAGTTGCAAAAAAATTCAGCGATGCAAAGCGTGTTTTGGGCTGCGTCTTCATTTCTTATGAACATCTAAACTGACGAACATGTGAATATCATCGTCTGGTTCACTATCATGCCTCTTTTTCACATTCGATTAGCAAAATTGTTTTTCGAAGAGGAAAACGCACGGCTAAGCGAATAATTTTTATGCTCCCGTGTAGGTATCGAGCAGTCGCCAGTACAGGTTTCTGGCAGAATGGCTGTCGATACTTTCATTGCAGCCGGTGCATTTACGAGAATGTTATTTTTCGGATTTTTGTTCTGCTTCTTGTTTGGTTTCGCTTGTGATTTCTTCTATAGGTTTCGGGGATGGTGTTGTGGCCATTGTGTAACCGATCCATGCGCCTATTAGCAAGATTGCTACAACCCCGACGAGGACTGGAGTGGCGATTAGCCAGAATTGAACGTTTGCGGCAGAGCCTATGTTTAGCCATCCTTTGATGTAGGGATCATAAAGAAACAGCCCGCCCAAGTAGCCCACGATGAGGACAACGCAGACAACGACGATTAGCCCACCGAGCGCTTGGTCTTTACTCATTTCTTTTTCTCACCACCTATTCAGTTCATGTTTTAGGAGTTAACTGAAGATAATAGTTCAGCGTTATATGCGGCCTCCATGAACCGTAACGTAGAACATTATGAGGTTGTTTGTAACCACTGGGACGTAGCAGGCTGCCGACAGCCAGAGCCCGAAGTGGCTGTACCTCCGTGCGAAATAAACGTCCTCGGGCTTAGACCTGCGTTTTTCGGTTAGCCAAGTTGCGAGGAAAACCAGGCTTATCAGGACCAAGATGATGCCCATCTTCCAAAGGGTGAAGCCAATCAAACCGTAAGCGCTTATAACGTGGGCAGGAACAGGGTTGCCTTCGCTGTTGCCTACAAGCAAGTTTTGGACAGTCGTGTAAATGTCCATAGTGTTCCCAAAGAACAGCGCACAGGCGGGCTGAATCAGGTTTACCTTTGGAAAAGTGTGAGTTGCCAAGTAGAACCCTCCATTCCTGCCTCCAACTCTTGCAACTTTTGTTAAAAAGTATTATTCCGATATCAAAAACAACATTTATTAGGTTCCCATGACACCGTTGGTTTTTTTCGTTTTTTAGTTATTCGCGTGTACAAGGGATTTTGTAGGCACATTGGGGGTAGTCAAAAAAGGGCTCTTTTTATGTTTTCCTTTGATACTTGGCTTTTGATTTCTCTGCGTCTAGTTAGCAAAAGAGTATTGTGGAACGGGGTTAAGGTGTGGGTTTTTGACCTGTGTGAGCCAAAACTGAAGTTTTTTGCGTTTGAGGAAGTGTATTTGTGTGCTACTCAGGGACGGTACTTCTTGCGGGTAGTAATATTTATTAATACTCAAGACTTGTGACATGAAGCAAGGGGAACACACCATGCAATTTCAAAAACTTTCCAAAGGAGCAATAATCGCAGTCGCAATAGCTGCAATACTTCTAACTGTGACAACAGCCGCATTGCTTAGCACGAATCAAACCGTTCCCTTAAGCGGAACAATAACGGCAGTAAACTTGGGCGTATACTCGGACAGCCCTTGCAACCAAACCTGTACGGCCCTAAACGTTGGAACCCTGAATCCAGGCGGCTCCGCCACCCAAACAGTCTACATCAAGAACACTGGCAACGTTCCGGAAACACTAACGATGACCGCAAACAATTGGAACCCAACCAGCGCCAGCTCTTCACTGACTCTAACGTGGAACCAACAAAACACTGTCCTAAACGCAGGACAATCAATTCAAGCAACACTAACATTAACGGCAGCATCAAGCACCGGTAGCCTCACAACCTTCAGCTGCAACGTAACACTCACCGGCACTCAATAGACAATACAACAAAAATCTTTTAGCGCGTGCGAAGTATTTTGCAGCGCAAGTCGTAATATTTAAATAAAAAGGCTGGTAGACCGGTACCAGCTTACAACAGAACGAGAGCAGATGGAACATCCAATGAAGCTTTGAAGTGTTCCAGACTATTTGGCCATCAAAATTTGTAAGGCGAGCAATAAGGGTTACGAGGTCCTTAATTGTGATTTCTCTTCCCGTGCCCAAATTGACAGGCTTAGCCTTATCGTATTTTTCTGCAGCCTCCACAAACTTCCTAATCAACGCGGGGATAACATGAGAAATTGTCTTTTGGACCATACAGATTGACTGGAAGCAGGTAAATAACGTTCATGCCATATTGCTGCCGATAAGCCTGAGCCATAACCAGTAAAGACTTCTTGGCTAAGCCATAGGGTGCGTTGGTTTCTTCAGGGTACCCGTTCCACAAATCTTCCTCCCTAAAAGGCGGCGGCGTAAACTTTGGATAAGCGCAAACTGTTCCAATCTGGACAAACTTTTCAACCTTCGCCAGCCTAGCAGCCTCCATGAGCTGAGCACCCATAATGATGTTATCGTAAAACAGCGTTCCATGATAATTATGGTTGAATCCTATTCCGCCTACTTGTCCGGCAAGATGGATTACAATGTTGATATTCTTCACGCAAGCGGTTTTGTTAATCGTCTTTTAGTTTAAGAACTAGACGTTGATTTTGGTAGCTTGAGCTTTTGCTTGATATTCGCGTAGGACGGCGGCTGTCGCAAAAACTACGGTTAATGCGAGTAAACTGAGGGTTATGGGTGTTAACCGTATTCCCCAAGGTGTGTAGTTCAGAATTAAGCCTACTATAGTTACGAGAGCTAAACTCATGCACAGGCTAAGGGCGAGGCGTTCAATAGTGTCTATGTTTTTGCTACTAGTTTTGAATGGAACTGTTGTGGGGAAAAGTAGTTTAATGAATGCGTAGCCTGGAAGAAACAACAAGAAAATGAAGCCCAAGACTATTCGTACATATGCTATTGGGTAGGCGCCTTCTGGGATTGTGAACACTGAGATTGCGGTCGCGAGTGAAAGTGTGATTAATCCCCAGTACCATAGCACTTTTAAAGAGAAAACGTAAATTCTGTCTGAAATTGGTATGGGTGTTTCGGGTTTTGTGAAGTGCAGTTTGTCCTCGTTTTCTAGCTCGATGAGGAGCTTTGTTGTTGATTCTGAGTTTAGGTTATATTTTTGTAGCATTAGCTGTTTTAGTTTTTCGGCGTTTTCGGGTTTTTCTTTTGTGACCACTTCGATTAGGAGACTTTTGATTTTTTCTTTGGTGGGCAATGTTTCTCATCCTGCGGGTTTTTTTAATATGTGTCTGGGATGTTTGCACTACTTTAGTGAATGACAATTAAAGTATTAGTTTATTCCTTGGTTTGTATCTGGTATTTGTTTTAATTTGGATTTAAGGCATTTCCATAGTTTGGCGATTTAGAAAAGTTGTCTTGCGTCTTTGTTCTATAAATTTTTTGACCGCACCCATTACATATGGTATAGTAATACTTAATATTATCTACACGCTTTAATTAAGATTGAGTAGAGAATATTTGAGAAAGTCTAAGAAAAGAGCGCTCATCTTCAGCTTATTGCTTTCATCAATTTTCATTATTCAGTTAATAGGCCCTGCTTTTGGTGAAGGGTCTGCTAAAATAACTGTTTCGTTAAATGGAACAATTAGCTATCCTTTGCCGCAAGGATACATAAGTGAAACAGGGAACAGGTTTTACGATAATAATGGAAAAGAAGTAACTTTCTTTGGGGCAGTTTACTACCATGCTGCATATTCGGCAGAAAGAATGAGCGCTCCTTGCGAAGCAGATTTTCAAAAGATGGCTAGCCAAGGTTTCAATCTTGCAAGATTGACACTATCATGGAAAATGCTTGAACCGGAAAAAGGCCAATTTAACCAAACATACCTTATCGAAATTGACCACATGATTGGCTGGTGTAAAAAATACGCAATGTACGCTTTACTCGATCTTCACACATGCAATTCTACAGCCTGGGATCCAGATTGGGCGGGCTCTGTTTCCGACTTTTGGAATCCCGACACCCTTCAAGAACTCTTCAATGTGTGGGCAACTCTTTCAAACAGGTACAATAACGAAACAACTGTTCTGGGTTACTCCATTCTATGCAATGAACTCTCGTTTACTAACAAGAGTTCTTCGTATTATTCTAACATTTCACAAAATGGATTTTTTTCTAGCTGGAATAATTGGCTTGAAACAAAATATGACAGCATCGAAGCCTACAATTCCACTCTTACATCCAGATACAGTACAAGAGGCCAACTTAAGTCGGATGAGACATCATGGGAAAAAATTCGATTTCCAGATAGCGTAAGATTTGACACTGGTTTTGAGTATGATAGTAGAATGGCTAGTTTCTACAGCTGGTGGGCAGAACTTTACTTCAACATTACACAAAAGGCGGTTGAGACAATAAGGCTCCACGACCAAAATCACCTAATCGTGGCTGAACAAATCATGTCACCTTGGGGAGACATGGACCACAGAAGCCCAACTGTCTATAACCTACCGGATGGAGTGAATGTTACGACATTTCATTGTTACACTGCATTGAATGAAGGGTGGTTTACTGCTCCTACCAAAAATGGATATGAAGCTTTAAGTAGCAACTCATATAGCTATTCTTCGCAGTATGCTCTGAATAATAGACCAATCATCGCGACGGAAATTGGAAATCCAACAAAAGAAGAGCAATTTAAACCATTCCTGCTGGCGAATTTGTTAAACTTTTTTGCTGATTCAAACGTTAGAGGCATTTGCATTATCAATTGGCGAAAAAACGCACCCACATCAGATAAGTATTACATTGTAGATTCTAATGGAGATTTGCTGCCTCAGTTCAGCTATATCCCGTACATTGCAAAGCTCTGGAAAGAATCTTCTTCCGACGAAAACGTTCAGGCTGCGATTATCCAACCAGTTATGTACTCAAATCCGATGGACGCATGGTACGTAGGCGAAGGGCTTTACCAATTACACGTGCCTTACCGAATAATTACTGATACTGAAGTGGCAGAAAATCCAGATGTACTGAATTCGTACAAGCTTGTTTTCGTTATTCCGTGGGCTATCAATAGCGAGGCCATCAACAGTTTAATAGAATACAAACAAACTGAAGGGCATCACATATTCATTGCGGGTCGCCAGTTCTATAATTCAAGTTATCAAGTGGTTGGCGAAGATATCACTTATGAGCTTGGCTTGACCACCAAGAAGGCAATAGAATCAGGCGACTCCGTGCTCGATGATACTATCTACACTCTGCAAGTAGCAAATGTATGGGGAGATTTCAATGTTGGCGAAAAATTTGATTATCAAACAGGTCAAGAGCATCATTATGAATATATGCCTCTCAGAAGTGAATTGGCAAACGATACGAAAGTTATCCTTAGTAGAACGGATCAAAACCAGCAACCCGCACTCTTCGGCAACGACCAAGTTGTTGCCTTCTTTGATAACAACGACCAATTGTGGACGCCGACAAGCGTTGCTGAATACAATTGGAGTCGGATAGTCCGTGCGGCTTGCGTGTGGACTGGAGTTAATTTTGATGTTATTACAAGTCCGAATGTATTGACTAGACAAAGTGGGGAGTACCTATTTGCTTTTGAAACAAATCATACTTCAGGTAGTGTAAGGATAAGTCTTGACGTACCATTGGGCACATACTTGTTTACCGATATCACGAATGGATCTAGTTTTTACAAAAGTTTCACTGCATTTCCTGAAGAAATAGACATAATTCTGCAGCCAAATAGTTACGTTATTTTTCAAATCTCGGCGCAGTCAACCTGATGATCTTGCGGTGGTTCCATAGTTAAGCGAATTCCGAGGCTTGGTTTAGAAACAGCTATCCATTTGTAGGGTTTATGGTTAATTTAATTTTCATGGATGTGGTTACTCGACCAATATTAACATGTAAAATTGTTCCAAAAAAGAAATTGTTACTTATACATCACTGGAATGAGTCTTTGGTCACTTGATCTTAATTGCTTCAACTACTATGGCTATTATGTTTTTTGAGAAGGGGCCAAGTAAGCGTGAGAGAGGGTAAAAAAGGGGAAAAGTATATGTGTTGTTGTATTTGGCGATCGCTTTGGGTACTGATACACATTTTGCTCCGGTTACTCTGAATCCTTCACCCTCAAGCAGGGTGGTAAGGCTCTGCTCGTTGTATCCGTCTCGCCAGTGGTAGCCACCAATAAACTCGCCGTCTACGTTGCCTTCTCTTACGAGTTTAAAGGCTGCTTTAGGAGAAGTAAATTCTTCTACCTCTTTCCGCGAATAAGGGACGCCCACTATCAGGTGACCGCCATTTACTAATAATTTGTTTATTATTTGAATGACTTTTTTGTCTTCTTTGATATGCTCTAGAGTCTCAAAAATAGTTACTATGCCAAACTTGTCGGTGTACAAGTTCTCTTCAAGGATGTTGAACAGCCGAAAATCTACATTTTCTAAGCCAAGAATACCTTTAATTTGGTTAGCTAAGTTAACGCTTGTTTTATCAATATCAACACCTAAGATTCGCCAGTTTTTTCGTTCTCGGGCTAAAGCAAAACAGTCAGTTCCTATGGAACAACCGATGTCCAAAACATTAACTGGTTTATCTTTCAGTGATTTGTCTATGTTCCTAAGAAAAATTGACCTTGCAGGTCTCAAAAGTCTTTGTGTAGTTTCAAGCGGAAAGCCAAACAGTTTAATAAGGACAAAACCGAAGTGCGAAGCAAAAGTTCTTTCTCGAGCACTAAACATTTGAAATTTCGGAGAATCTACCAATTCCTTTATGATTTTACTTTTTCCCATAAAACTGGCATACATTGAATCACCCTATCTAATTACAACTTAGCGATATGCGTGTTCCTAAAAAAGCCAAAAATGGTTTTAAATCTGCTCTTGCATTAGTTATTATGAACTTTTTTGATTAACGAATTTTGGCAGCGTTTGGCGATGGCAAACCCAAGGTTCTCGCTCAAATGCTGGGCGCGAATTATGACCATTTTTTACCAATTTCGGAACATCCCATGCGCGCTACATTCCTAATCTTAATTAAAGGATATCTTATGTTGCTTTTTTGGGTCGCAAAGCTAGGGAGTTCCAGCTGGAGCATAAATGTCAGAGTATCCACCATCGGAATATATCAAATTGAAGTCACGGGTAACATTGTTTAGCACCCTGAAGTCATCAGAAGTAATATCATGTTCGCTAGCAACGGCTGGGTCAAACCATCCATTATTAACTACCGCAATGTCTGCTCTTAATCCTGACTGTAACTCTAAGCTGGAGATAGGTTGGATTCTCGTCATGTTTGGATACAAAACATAGTACAATTCCAAAAGAGCTCCAGACCATAAAACTCTAATGCTGCCGTTATGGAACGAATTGCTAACAAAAATTGCGGAATCCAAATTTGTCGCCGTTACGGCATAAAACTTTTCTTTTTCATAGGCAGAGAAAGTAAATCCAAACAATAGACCGACCAAACAAATGGAAAGTATCATTTTCCTAGTATTTCTATTATTAAGTCTACACAAATAGCGCTTGGATTTGGCAGAGTTTAGTAATTTGTCATGCAGAACCAAATACACAAGCGGCAAGCCTGACATATAAGCAACGGGTAGAATTTTAAATGCTAACGAAGTGAAGCCAGAAGTTACAATAGGGAATAGAAAAGACAAACTTATGATCAATATCACGGGAATAGAAACAGGAGCATAGATTTTTCTTAAGTTTTTCCTTAACAAAGTCATGAGTAAAGTTACAAGCAAAGCTGCTAATATTATTCTGTTAAAAAGTTGTGGGATATTTTGGGGAAGTAGAACGTATTGAGTTGTCCCCTGCAGTACACCAACACTTTGGGAAAGATTTGTTTTGCTAAAGGCGTTAACAATAGCAGTAATCAAGTAGTTTCCAGAATAGAGAGTCCATACCAGATATAAGACAGCACATAAATAGATAATTGGTCTGTTTTTTCGAAGGTTAAGATTGAAGAAGCTCATTGTAAATACTACAAAAAGAGAAACAACCGGATTGATTGAATGTGAAATGGTCATGGTGAAGAAAATAATGGGGGCTAGTATGTTCTTCTTGAGGTCAGACGAGATTAATGTCAAAATAAATATCGAAATAAGACAAAAGGTAAACCAGTTCATTTGAAAATCGAAGAAAAAAACATTGCTGGCAAGCAACGTAAAAAGAACCGCAAGAAGGGCCTTCCTTGAATCGTGGAATAGAGTTCTGATAAATAAGAATAATCCAAAAGAGAACATTGCATAGTTGAGAAAGGGAAATAACTTAATTAGTAATGTCGGCTCCACACCAGTTATTAAAATCCAAGAAGCTACCAAAATATGAAAACCGGGCCAACCGGATATAAAATTCAGACTGTTCATCTTTTGACCATTGTCTACAATGTACATGGCAAAACCCAGTTGCTGGTAAGAATCGTGGGAACGACCGAGCCCAATTAAGTATGGAATACCTCCAACAATAACGATTATCAAGAATACAACAATACACAAAACGTCAAGCCTTTCTTTCATAATGGCGGCAATCAAGAGCAAAGCAATGAATAATAAAGACACCCAGAAAAGGGGGTTCAATGCAAGAAAAATTGGTTCATTATAGTTTAATGCATAAAAGTCTATACCTTGAATTAGTGATAGAATCCAGAAAACTAATGCAAGAACTATCAGCAAAATGTAGAATTTAGCATTCAATACAATTTACCCCTAAAGAAGAGCATAATCTATATTCGGATTTGACGTTTCTTTAACGATTCAAATTAGTTCTGATATCAATGATATGGAATAAACAAAACTAAATCTACGACAAACAATGTAACGAAGCTTTAATAAAGAAAACCAACGAGAAATTTTCTCGACGAACAAAACAAGCGATATTAAATATTCTAAATAAACAAACGTTAAGACGAATACCTTTTAGCTAATTCATAAATTGTTTGGTAATTTTTTACGAACAAATCAATTGAGAAATACTCTTCTGCTACCCGTCGACTGTTACTTTGATATATGCGATAATTGCTTTTCAAATCCTCAATTGCACATGCTAAGCCGTCTATGGTTGGTTCGAAAACAACTCCACATTGTTCTTTTTTTATCAAATCAGAAATGCCAACTTTGGTTGAAACCAGGACTGGTTTTCCTGACGCAAGACCTTCAATGATTGAGTTTGGACATGCCTTTGTTCCCCAGTTAGAAATGAACGGGGCGATTACTGCATGTACATTTGAAATATATGGATTTATTCTCGGTACTATCTCGTTGACAATTGTTAGCCTTGATCCATTGATCTTCAATTTGTTCGTTAGAGTGTATAGTAGTTTTGAGCATCCTTTCCTCCAAAGGAAGACAAACCGCACTTGGTTTAGACGCTCCATAGAATCCAACATTAGTTTAACTCCGCGTGAATAAAAAACGGCGTCAATATTAGACAAAGGAGCAGAAGCAAATAGGATTTTGAATGTTTCATCAGATACTCTTGACAGTTTAAACTGCGAAAGATCTATACCCGGATATATAACTGATAATTTGTTTGCGGCAAATCCTAATTTTCGGAGAATTGAAAAATCTTTAACGCTTTCGACAACTATGTGATCTGATTTTTTTAATCCTTGAACAAAACGATTTAGATCTCTAATTGGATAAGTTAAGCATCCACAATAAGTTAGAATCACAGGTTTCTTTGTAAGTACAGAAGTATAGAAATGCTCAGGCGTGGAGATAAATATATGCGAAATGTCAAATTTTCTTTCTATTAAAGGAATAATAATTCTTAAAGGGTAGAATTTTGAGTAAAAGGATAAAATGCCTTTGCTGTATCTAAGTTCAGCCGAAGACGACAAATTGCAGATGAATACCATTTTTAGAGCGTTACGTAGTACCAAAATCTCTTTAGAAGTAGCCTCACGGTCGGGAGCAAAATCGCGAGTCCATATTATTATTTTTGGCAAAAAACCAGCCACTCAAGTGGTTTTTCGAAGCGACTGTCTCTAGTTTTTGAATATTCAATTCGCCTAATCAACTTAATAGCAAACTCGTCAAGCATTACGTGACGAAAACCGGAAAGCAAATCCTGAAGCCAATAATAACGTACGTTTCCAACCATCTCGATCAACGTAAACCCTTCCTTGTTTATCTCAGATATAAGTTCATCTTTAGACCATTGCTGATCATAAATTACTCCTGTTTTGTCGACATACCCATTGTTTGACGCGTCGAACATAAGCGTTCCCCCTTTTTTCAACACTCTCTTAATTTCAGAAAAAAAATCAACTCTCTGTTTAGGGTTCAAGTGTCTAATAAACCTAAAGGTGTAGACACAATTAAAATAATTGCTTTGGAAAGGAAGATTGCACGCATCGCTTAATAGCAAATTCCAAGAGCTATTTCTGGCAATTCTAAGATTGACTTTAGCTTTTTCCAACATCGGCATGCTAGCGTCGACACCAATGCAAAATGATCCAGGAATGTTGATTTGTCCTGTAACTCTTGCTGGTCCAACTGCAATCTCAAGCACCCTTTCATGTTTGGAATTAGCGAGGCGAGAATTAACAAAATGACAGTGCTGTTCGTGTTGAATCCTCCCAATAGGAGTCATAAATCTTGTGCCGAAATAATTTTCAGCCATTTCTTTGCTTTCATAAAACTTTCTAACGTATTGTTTAGAATCATTTGTTTGAGTCATATTGAATTCAGCCACCGTAATTTCTTTTGTATCGTGATGCCCAATGAGGATATTCAAGGTGAACCCGAAACTGAACACACACAATTGCCTTAACTCTTAATTATTTTTTAGCTTTAAAGCTTAAGGTTGCAAAAGAAAATTGTATATTCTTAGGTAATCTTTTGCTAGGTTTTTCCAATCGTGATTTTCCTGAATATATGCGTAAGCTGCTTCTCCTATGTTAGCCATGCTTTGAGGATTTGACAGAAGCCAAGAGATTTTACTTGCTAAGGCGTCAATATCAAATGGAGGAACAAGGCAACCAGTTTTCATATTAGAGATTATTTCTTCATTGAATGGAAACTTGAAGGCTACGACAGTTTTGTGGCAGGCCATAGCCTCTAGGATGGAGGTGCATTGGTTTTCATAGAAACTTGGAATAACGGCTAAATCACTTTGATGAAGCTCCATCATTAAATTTTCCCACCGCATCTGCCCCATTAGTATTACATTTTCACGTAAATGGAACGCATCAATAAGCTTGTTTATTTTTGGCTTCAATGGGCCTTCGCCAAAGATCTTTAATTTAACATGAGGATGATCTTTAGCAATTAAAGGCATTGCTTTTACTAGGAACCCAATACCTTTCCGAGCATACAGCCTACTTGCGCAGAATATTGTGGGGCCATGAATATCGCCAATAGTCTGATTGGAACGCACTATTTTATTAATCACATCGAGGTTTACGCCGTTAGGAATAAAACTGCATTTTGAAGGATCTATTTTGTAGATAAGTCTACAATCACTCAAATTTGTTCTTGCTGCAAAAATCGAGTGGTCTGCATCTGCTATTTCTTTTCTGTAAAGAAAATCCAAAATCGGCATTCCAAGTATATCGGTCAGGAAATCTCTGAAAGACCACTGTAAGAAATTAGTTTTCAAGAGAGATTGAACCTCACGTCGGTTAAGAGAGTGAAAAGTAGTAACCCAAGGTATGCCGTACTTTTTCTTAATATAGGCACAAATTGTTCCATAAGGTGTTTGACTGTGAATTAAATCAAAATTTGAGAGACTCTTAGCTAGGAAACGGAAATTTTGTAACTGAAACCATAAAAAGTTCGGTGGAACAAAATCAAATGAAAAAGGAAGGCGAATTACTGTCAGGTTAGCCAAATTTTTTTCAATTGTTAGTTCAGGCGCCTTTCCGCAGAAGACGGTTACATTCACACCTTTTTTTGCCACGAAATGTGCCAAATTCGAAGAGTAAGTGCCCACCCCGCCACTTCGGGCTAGAAAAGGCGGATAACTATGAGTAACTATTGCCAACCTTATGTTTCGTTTTATGATGCACACTTCCCAATAAGCAAGAAAAAAAAGAATAATATCATCGGGGAATTTTATCCCATGCAGGTTTATACTGCTTGGTTAAATACTTGAACCAGGCAACTGAATTGATAACCAGCGCCATCAAAAAATATCGAAGACTTGAGGATACAAGGGCAACAAGAGATAAAACAATAATCAGTGCCAAGGATAAAAATGGATTGAGGATGGTTAACGAGACAAGACCCAATGTCATGACAAGAGGCATTAAATCGGGGAAAATTTTCCTAGCAGGTAAAATCATCATACTGTACCAGCCAAACTTGGGATTAAATAATACCGACTTGTGGTGAAAAAGAGTTACGTAACCAGTTAATTCTCTTCGAACGGCTTGTTTGAAAAATGATTTAAATTTTGTTGGTGCAGCCTCGTAAACTTTTGCGTCAGGCTCATAAATTAGCCTATATCCTTTGGTTCGCACAATCAGGCTTATTTCCAAGTCATCTGCGAGACATTCAGGATTCAACTGATCCACTAGATTACGTCTAAAAGCAAAAAATTCGCCAATTCCTGCTGGAACCGAATCTAGTAAGCTCTCATTTAGTAACAACTTTTGTTCTCGTCGCCAATAAACAGAGTCTCTTTCTTCGTCTGAGGAAGATGTTTGAAGAGGGGCCATTACTGCGCCAACAGTTTGATCATTAAAATTTTGACACATGACATTTAGCAGGTCATTGGATAATGAGAAACAAGAAGCATCTGTTATTACAACAATTCCATCACTAATTGTTTTCAATGCGGTATTTAATGCATGAGTTTTTCCTAACCTTTCTGTTTCCTCGATAATCTCCACGTTATCGAATTTCTTAGCTATTTTTAAAGTATTGTCCGAACTGTTAGAGTCGACAACGATTATTCGTTTTTTTCCTAAGTACGACAAACCGATTGTATCAATTAATTTCCTTTCTATTGCGGCCTCTTCGTTGTATGTTGCTATTATAATAGCTACTTCAGACAGAAAAGCACCTTTATTAACTGATTTGTAACGCGATTTTAGAAGACCTAAAACTAACGGATATAACGCATAGGTCCATAAGAAAATGAAAATGCAAGCAAATAATATTAATATCCAAATCCACATCAAAACCAAATTACCTCCTGACTGTTCTGTTTTTGAATAGGTCCATTCCTAAATCTGAACCTATGTTAGAAAGAATATACTGAACCCAACTACCAATTAAAACAATAGCTCAAGATGTTTCCCTTATTTCTTCAATCTTCCGCCAAGTCATTTTCTCTGGACTTCTTGCTTCCATTGCAATTGCAGCAAACATAATCCAGTTATTAGATAAGAATGTTACAAACATCTGCCTGACTCGAGGAATAAGAAGAACTAAACTGAATACTAATAACCAAGGATATCGAAAAACAAAAGGTATTGACGTCAATGTTAACAACAGAACAAAAAAAGGGTTCACTACATAAATGTAGGTCTCAAAAGGCAAAATCAATTTATGAAAAACATTGTTCTCCCTGTTTATCAAGAACTTGTATTTCCACAAAGCTTGAAAAACATGACGAGCCCTTCGAAACTTTTGATTAATCCTCTCTTTCCATGTATAAGGGGTTTGTTCAACAAAGAAACAATCATCAGCAGTTATTGCCCGATACCCATTTAGCGCCATTCGAAGGGCTATAGCTACGTCGTCACCGCCCACTGTCTCATCGAATCCTATTTTGGCTAACAACTGTCGTTTGGCAAGCATTAATTCCCCTTCGTATAATACTGTCCCATAGAGTTTAGACTCGCCAATTCGTAGCATTCCATAAAACTCGCGATAAGTCTTCTCCGTTCTTACAGATGAAGTTTCCTTTTTGGAAACAATTCTATGCAAACCCGCGACGCTTCCTATCTGTTGGTCCGGGAGATATTTCAAAGCTTTTCTTATTGAGTCAGGATAGATCATACAATCAGCGTCGCTTTTGATAAAGACTTCACCGGTAGCATTGTTTAGTCCCTCAATTATGGCGTTCACTAGACCCTTTCTTTCTTTTTGTTGAATTATTAGCATTTTCAGTTCAGGGTGTTTTTTTGCCCAACCTTCAGATAAGCTGACTGTTGCGTCTCTTGAAGCGCTATCAACTATTATCAGCTCCATTTTCTCTTTGGGATAATCCACTTGAGCAAGGTTATCGAGTTTCTTAACTATCATGGATTCCTCTTCGTAAGTAGCCACGACTACCGAAATTGTCGGCTCATAGCTCTCATCGAATTTTATATTCCAAGGTCTTCGTTTCGCCACTCGCCACATTTTAGCTAAGTATAAGCCGAATGGTACGACGCTTAATACAAACAAGGTAACCCAGATTATTTCTAATAGCATTTATTTCACTCTCAGTTTACTAACTGATTTGGAGTAGCAATCAAACTATTGTTATCAGAAGCAAGAACATTTAGAAAGTCTTCATACAAAGAAATATTCTCAGAATCAAAAAGTTTGTACTCAGGATGCGACAGAAAAACGTTGCATCCTCCGATTTCTTTAACCAAATTCATAAACAAGAGCCAATGATGCAACGTTTCTTTAGGTGTAAAACCTAAGACATAAAGTAACTGATGATCTTGAATGATACTAACTGGGAACTCGACTAAACCATTAAAGTGTAACGGAAAAACAGTTCCGATCCCAAATGGACTCATAGTTTGAGGATGCTTGGGCTCCCATGATGGAATAGAAGTATCATAAACGTATCCTGCCTTCTTCAATTGGGCTAAGATAGTGGAATTGTGTTGAAGAAGCGGTGACCTAAAACCTTGAATGGTGGAACCTGACATTTTCTCGAGAAATGCCTTTGCATCAGAAAACTGCGAGAAGAGTTTTTGGCTGGACAATCTGACTAAATTGCCACTGTGTTTTGCCCCGTGGACTCCAACTTCGCCATAGTTCGCCAATTCTTTAACTATTTCACAATTCAACGGGTAATGCTTAGTCGGAATGTACCAAGTAGATTTTATATCGTACTTTTCTTCAAGCTTCCTTACCCGACTAGCCCGACCTAACCCCTTTTCAGTATCTATGTCATGAGTTAGGGTGACACAACTGTTTGCTCCTTTCCACTTCTTCCGCACAAGAACTTTGCCAGAAAGTCGTTCAATTGTCTTGACAAGTATGAATCGCAACGCATCCAACGGAAGCTTATCACAGTAATCAATCACTCGGCCTTCTTTTTTATCGCCCATAACGAAGTCTCGAACCCTCTTTGGCGCAGCATCATATCTCAGTGGAAGACCAGTCAAAATATGGTATAAAATCGAAGTTTTCCCGGTGAGAGCGGGGTCCACAATATTCGCGAATTCTTTGATTAAGTCAATCTTTAAAAGCGCTTGATCACTATTCAAGAAAAATTCTGCTGAGGAACCTTCGGGGGTGCTTGAGTGTAAAGCTCCTTCATAATCAAACAATTGCTCTGGAGATATTATAAGAGAAGTCTGATTTGAAATATCAACATTGATCTGCTTGTGAGAACTTGATTTAATCCTAAGCTTTTGTTTCTTAACCCAATTATTAAATTCAGGCCCATTGTAGGGCAGGATTATTGATTTTTTAGTTAATAATTCTCCACTTTTGTAAATAATTAGTATATCTGCTTCGTCGGGAGTTGTGAAAGAGACATTCCATGGAGATAATAACTCTTTTAAAATGGCCTTATCAGAATAACTGCCTGAAAAACCAATCTGGGCAGAAGTGGACAAAGAAAATCAGTCCTTTAAGCCCAGTTTCAAATAGATTAAGGGTCCGACTATCATCCACCAGTCACGAAAAGGCGAAATATGGGAATATCCGCCCTTGTGTTTGAAGGCATAAGTCTTGGAGACTGGAACCTCTTTCGTTTTGTAACCTGAGGTGAGCGCTTTATAATGAATGTAATATTCCAGTTGATAATTATCTAGCCAATCCTGCTGTATGTTTATGCGCTTATCTAAGAACATATTTAACTTGTAAGCTCGGAAACCATTGGTTACATCTGTGCAGCGCTTTTTGGTAAACAACGTCCAAACGAATGGGTAAAGTCTACTGAAGACGCCGCGGAAAAAGGGGTTATTCACTTTTTTCCCGCCTGGCAGAAACCTTGAGCCTTGCACATAATCGAACCCTTCTTCTAGAATAGGTGCAAGTACCCTTGGGATTTCATGTGGATTGTCTTTGTTGTTACCAGCAAGAACTACGGCAACATCAAAATGATGTTTAAGGCCGTAATCGATCCCTTCACGTATTGCATAGCCTATGCCTTTGCGCTTTTCATGAACAACGATAGAAACAGGGGTGGGCATTTTAGCAACTGTTTTCTCTATTTCTTTCTCGTCAGATTCCTGGGGTGCATCTACCACAAGAAAAATTTGGCCAACGTATCCAGCTCTAAACTTTTCAAGTACCTTCACAGCGGCAGCGATATCTCTGTAAACTGGAATAATTGCGAGAATTTTCAAAGAAATTAATCCACCTATTTCCTATAACCTATTATTTTCGCTGGATTACCAGCAACTATTGCGTTTTCGGGAACATCTTTGGTAACAACAGAACCAGCGCCTATGAGGGCATTTCTGCCCACTGTTACCCCCGGCAAAACAACACTATTCGTGCCAATGGCCGCCCCCTGTTTAATTGTAGTTTTTAGAAGTTGCCAATCGCCTTTAACCTTAGGGTACATATCGTTCGTGAAAGTGACATTAGGACCCACAAAAACATCATCTTCAATTGCAACGCCAGTAGGAATGAACACAAAAGGTCTAACCTTGCAGTTGTCCCCGATAACAACGCCTTCCTCGATGTAGACAAAGGCATCAATTTTGCAGTTCTTGCCTATCTTGCATTTGTACAAATTTACTTGATCATGCACCACAGTGCCTTCGCCAATTTCGGCATCAGTAACGAGGGAATACTGTGGGTTGCGGTTCATTTAGTCTTCAAGACCAACCCTGATTATTTTCTCTTGTTCCAGCGACTTCCTAAGATTCTGAAGAACTGCGACGTTCCCTGCACCTACTGGTCCAGGATTTTTATGATTATTTTCATCCCGTATACTTTTGACGAAATGACTGACTTCATCAAAAATCGTATTGTTCACCGGAACGTCAAGGCAAAAGTTGCCCCCGCTATTATCCTCAAATATCCTGATGCTTTGATCCAGACAATCAACTTTTGCACTTCTCTTAGAGCCTATAATATTTAGCTCTCTCACTTTTCCAGGTTGCAGCCAGCTAAGCTCTACGTGGGCCATTAGTTTCTCACCAAAATCCATATTGAAATATGCGACCTCTTCCAAAGAAGGTCGCCTATAAGAATGTGCACTGCAAGAAACTTTGACAGGCCATTTCTGAAGCAAGAATTGCATTATGTCAACTGGATGGGGTCCTAAATCAAATATAATGTCTCGGCCAAGCGGGGAAGGCATCCAAGTGGTCCATTGCATCTTGAGATAATATAAATCTCCAAAATATTTCTGGGCTATTAGTTCTCTCATTTTTCTTATGGCGTTGTTGAACCGATAAATGTGCCCGACTTGCAAGCACAAATGCATTGATTCAGCAGCAGCAACCATTTCCCAAGCCTCCTTAGGCGTCAGAGCCATTGGCTTCTCAATAAGAACGTTTTTTCCAGACTTCAAAGACTGCAAACCAAAACGACGGTGCGTCTCATTTGGCGTACATATGTGAACCGCGTCAACATCTGGTGATTTCAAAACCGCCTCATAATCCGAACTCAACTTACTCTCCTCGACGCGCAAAGCGTTTCTGCAGTAATCCAAATTGTCTTCTTTCAAATCGCAAACATACGCTAAATTAAATTTCGGATCTACCTTAGCAAGTTGAAGGTACTCTGTGACGACTTTTCTGCCCCAGTAACCCGCGCCAATAACGGCTAAGTTCAATCCTTTCGCCCCTTTTGGCAATTTCAATTCTCCTCCTCTTTGTTGCCGAAAAACTTGCGGACATTTTGGCTTACATATAGTATTTCGTCTGACGTAATATTGGGAAAAATCGGAATAGTAAGACAAGTCTTGCAGAGTTCTTCAGCGTTTGGATAAGCGCCTTCGTTGAACCCGAACATTTGCCGATAGACTGGTTGAAGATGAATTGGCAAGACGTAATGGATTCCACACCCAATACTCTGAGATTCCAGCCAACTTTTAAGCTCATCACGATACTTCGTGCGAATAACATAGAGATGATATACGGGCTCGACCTCGGCAGACCCTTTGGGCGGCAAAACCAAATCGCCCACACCTTCAAGAGATCTATCGTACGTTTGGGCCGCCTGTCGTCTACTGTCATTCCAAGCGTCAAGACGCCTAAGCTGAACTCTACCGATTGCAGCATTAACAGAATTCAAGCGAGAGGTAAAACCAATCACATCGTGAACATATTGACTCTTTCGCCCGCAATCTCTAAGCTTCGCAGCCGCTGTTGCAATTTTCTCATCGTTAGTTGTTAACATCCCGCCATCCCCGCCCACCGTCATGTTCTTGGACGGGTAAAAGCTAAAACAGCCAACCAAACCTAGACTTCCGGTCTTCTTTCCACGGTACGAAGTGCCATGAGCCTGACAGGCATCTTCGATGACGACTAAATTGCGTTTCTTTGCAAGATCATTAATCGAATTCATGTCCGCTGGATAACCGAACAGGTGCACAGGGATAACGGCCTTTGTCTTAGCAGTGATAGCTTTTTCCAGTTTTTGAGGGTCTATGTTGTTGGTTTCTGGGTTTATGTCGGAAAAAACAGGCACCCCTTGAGCATGAATAATTGCGTTAGCACTTGCAATAAATGAAGCAGGCGAAGTCACCACAGCTTGCCCCGGATTAATTCCAGCAGCCAGCATAGCAATTTTCAACGCATCGGTACCAGAACTAGTAGACACTGCATAATCTGTACCGCAGTACTTCGCAAATTCCTCCTCAAACTTATGAACGCTTTCGCCTAGAACAAATCGCTCGTTACGAAGAGCGTCAACGGCAGCTTGCTCCATTTCTTCATCGAAGACAGGCTTACCTAAGGGTATTTTCATTTTTTTCACTTGATTTTGAATTAGATTGGCATGATTTAAGAATATGTGATTGTGTTTCTACGACTACACTATTTTAAAATGTAGCGTCGAACAAGAAAGAGAAGTGGTCAGCTAAGCAATCTACCACAGCATTGGCAAAAGTACCATAATTTATTTCTTCGGAAGTAACTCATTAAGTTCATAGCTTGCGGCACAAAGTACGCTGTCTGCTCCGCCTCCTAAATATTCGCTTCTTCCGCCAAAAACTGGGAACGAGTGTTAAATTGAACCGAATTTGATGTTGCTCCGTACAACCAAGCTCAAAAACCATCCCATAAGAGAATGTAGTGTTCTTTGAATCCCAAACAACTGAAGGTTAGCATTTCTTTGGTGACTGGCAAATGACTTGTGCTACCTAACAAGAATTTAGGGGGTTCGGGTAAGATTTAATTGAAGATTTACGAAACGATTGTTAAATTCAACAGATCCTGTCTGCACATTGTAAATCCATAATTCAAAGAATAGTTGATATGTGAATGTAGTGCTATTTGAATTCCATACGGCGGGCTTATCTACATTAAACGTAACATTGTTTATTTGTAGAGTGTTGATCTGTGAATTATTTCCTGAGATTGAAGCGTTAGAAACTGAAAAATTCAAGAGACTTTCCCAATTCACGCTATCTTGAATGGAAAACCTATATTCATACAAGGGCTGAAGAGAACTCGGCGTCCCAAGGGTCGCATTCGGCATTTGATCAGTCTGATTACCAAACTTCACATACAAAACATAGTAAGCTGAAGACCCCAGCTGGCTTCCCACGCCTACATAAACGGAGTAGTTCTGGCCCGCTACTATGTTGAACGGGTAATTCGCAGCCATATTGTCTGGACCTAAAAGATAAAGCTCGGAAAATTGCTCTCCGCCGGGAAGACGAATAACATCGCCAAGAGCAGGAGTCGCAATGAGCAAAACGCCAATTAAGCCCACAGCAACAAAAACAAGTTTGTAACCTTCAAGCTTCATTGGCTGTTCACCTCTGGTTTTGCTTCAGATAAACTGTTAATGTAGCTACGCTTGAACCGGCGCCAAACCAGAAACAAAACCAAAACGAATACGAAACCAGCAATTACTGTAAATGCTATGGTGGACCACACGGCGTTTTGATTGGAAATTAAAGCGGTTTGTTTGGCGTCCTGAGCCGAGGCGGTGACTTCTTGCGCAATTGGGAGTACGCTGTCTGCTTGGGCTGCGGTAGTGTTGGAATCTCCGGTTCTGTACGAGTTTTCTGCTTGAGCCAAGATGCCTGCGGCAGTATTTAACAGAGCCAGTGTACCAGTAACGTTTGCGCCTGTTTTTTCGGCGTCCAAAACAGCGTTGAAAGCCTGCTCGACAGCGGTGTTGGCTGCCTGCAGTTTCGACTCAGTTTGGTCGGTTTGGGCAAAAGCATAATGCTCGCTGTAAAGGAAAGAGCCAAACGCCAAGAAAACGAACAGGGTGACGGCGAGAAGTTTGCAGCAGTTGCTTATTTGTTGTTGCCTCCAAGCTAAATGTTACTTTGTGTTAGTGTTGAGTTTGAGGTTTTAGGCAGAGTCGTTCAAGGGCTTTGCATTCGTTGTTTATTTCTTGTAAACTTTAAACCAAAGGCTCAGTCGAAATTTCTGAAGGATTGAGAGCGAACCCTATCAAATCTCCCTCTGACGAGAGCAGACAAGAAACATAGGCACTTCTAATCCGTAAAACTTACCCTTGCTCATCCCCAGTGCCTCACCACTTTCTAGGGACGTTTATTGCGAATTAAGTGTGTGTGACTGTGAAGCCACAGCAACAACGAACGGACTTGAATTATTTCGTTAACTCTTCAACGTGTTCAGCATATTCTGTGAGGTTTGCTCTGTTTGATTTGGGTGGAGCAAGATTGTACGTTTTCGTGTGATCTTCTCACAAGCTTAGTTTTCAGAATCTTATGCGCTTGTAAAAAATTCCTTTCACCACTTCGCCCAAAACTATGTAGAGTACCACAATTATTGACATCAAAAGAAGAACCAAGAGAGGCGGCTGGGCAAACCCAAATAGGCTGCCAAGCGGAGTGAAGGGAAAGATAAGTGTGGCACCAACAATCACTATGGTGGTTAACAGCAAATACTTCCCCGGAAAACTTTTAAAGAATGGTCTTCGGCTCCGAATAACCAGCACAATTAGACTTGCAGAAATAACTGATTCTGCGAACCAGCCAGTCCTAAATAAGCTTGGCGAGCTTTGAAAAACAAGAATAAGTACTCCAAAAGTGAGGAAATCGAAAACCGAACTCAGGATACCGAAAACGATCATGAAATTGCGTATAAAACCAACGTTCCAGCGCCTAGGCTGCTCAACCATTTCACTATCCGTATTGTCTGTGCT
>Ga0187886_1001443_pt1 | contig 21599 bp, 17 predicted proteins | sample June2016WEW_20_1_FD_133001 | JGI IMG/M metagenome (GOLD analysis project Ga0187886, IMG submission 133001) | Peatland microbial communities from SPRUCE experiment site at the Marcell Experimental Forest, Minnesota, USA - June2016WEW_20_150 | ecosystem: Environmental > Terrestrial > Soil >... | reverse complement strand
TAACCGCGCGAACCCTCACCCTGACCCTCTCCCTTGGAAAGGGAGAGGGGAAATCTCCTCGCCCCGCGTGCGGGGAGAGGATCAAGGTGAGGGGCAGTTCGTTGCGCAAAAGTTCATGAATAAGTCAGGCTAAAGGATTGGCCAGCGCCGCCAAGATGCCCCTCATGACTCCGTCCTCGACTATACGTTTGTCCTGACGCAGTTCGGGATTGAGATCTGAACCTGCTCCCATATGTCATTCTGAGCGAAGCGAAGAACTTCTGCTCCGTCAACTCACGCGTGAGAGGTCATTCAGAGACCCTTCGCTTCGCTCAGGGTGACAAACGAGACAAGAAATCTCGAATGTGGTGTAGGCCCACGGCGGCTCATCACGCGCTCCTCAACGCGGCGCGCACGAGTTCCTCGACGCTCGCTTTGGGCCCGCCCTTCTCAGCGGCGACGAGCACAGCTTTGTGGGCATCGACTTGTTTGTAGCCGAGAGAGACAAGCCAATCAACAGCGTCGGTGATTCGTTGTTCCTCGGCAGTTGCGGCGCGGCCTTTCGTCTCGAAGGCTGTCGCAGCGCCAACCTTGTCTTTTAACTCGACGACAAGGCGTTCGGCTGTCTTCTTGCCGATCCCGCGCAATGCGGACAGTGTCTTCGTGTCGCCTGCGGCGATGGCGCTGCGCAGCGCGGAAATCGAGGTGCTGCTCAGGATGTTGAGCGCCAGCTTCGGGCCGATGCCGCTGATGCTGATGAGCAGTAGAAACATCTCGCGTTCCTCGGGCGTGACAAAGCCGAAGAGTTGCTGCGTGCCCTCATGAGCAACCACGTGATGATACGTGAGCAACTTTACGTCCCCACTTTTGGGCGGGAGCTTGTCGTAGCTCGACAGCGGGATGAACACCGAGTAGCCGACGCCGCCGCAATCCACCACAACATGCGTCGGCCCCGCCTCCGCCAGTCTGCCGTGGAGAAAGCTAATCACGAGCCACAGATTAACACGGATGGACACGGATACGCACGGAGAAATCCTCGATCGCCTGCGTCTCTCTGTGACCTAAATCTGTTTCGGCGGATTGATCTGGATGCCGCGGCAGCAGGAGGCGTGGCAGATGGCGAGGGCGAGCGCATCGGCGGCGTCGGCTTGGGGCACTTCTTTCAGGCCGAGCAACGCCTTGACCATGCGACCGACATGTCCTTTGCCTGCGCCGCCAAGGCCGGTGACGGCTTGTTTGACCTTGCGGGGCGCGTATTCGTAGATTCCCAGTCCGTGCGCGGCGCCGGCGGCAATGGCGACACCGCGGACCTGGCCGAGCGTGAGGGCGATGCGGGTGTTCTGGACGTACACGAGGCCTTCGACGGCCATGACGTCGGGTTGGTGTTGCTGGATGAGGTCGGTGAGCGTGTCGCGGATGCGGACGAGACAGCGCGACGGCAGGAGGCCCGGCGCGTTCCTGATATTGCCGTGGCAGATCAGCGCCATTTCCGGGCCACGGGTTTCGATCAGGCCGTAGCCCGTTGACCGCAGGCTTGGGTCAACACCGAGGATTTTCATTTGACCAGTTGTCGGCCAACCGCCCCGCTTGCCCGACGATCTCCTTCGCTCATCACGTCGCCGCGGAGATTTTCTCGACAAGCTCGTCGGAGATGTCGAGGCTGGCGTGCACGTTCTGAACGTCATCGTGTTCTTCGAGCGCCTCAATGAGCGCCAGCACCGACTTGGCCGTCTTCTCGTCGTTGACGGGCACGGGCGTGATCGGCAGGTAGGCGACTTCCGCCGTGGTCGGCTTAAGCCCCTTCGTCTCAATTGCCTTATGCACGGCCTCGAACGTGTGTGAGTCGGTGGTGATCGTGTAACTGGTCTCGTCGGAGGTCATGTCCTCCGCCCCCGCGTCCAGCACCAGCGACATCAAATCGTCCTCTCCGATCTGTTCCTTCGGGATGATGATCTGACCTTTGCGGTGGAACAGGTGTTTGGCGCTGGCCAGATGACCGCCGCTCTTCGTGAGAATCATGCGGATTTCGCCGGCGGTGCGGTTCTTGTTATCGGTCAGCACATCGACCACTAACGCGACGCCGCCGGGGGCGTAGCCTTCGTAGGTGACCTCCTCGTACACGACACCGGGCAGTTCGCCCGTGCCTTTTTTGATGGCGCGGTCGATGTTGTCGGCGGGCATATTGACCGCGCGCGCCTTCATCAAGATCGTGCGCAGCCGCGGGTTGAAACCGGGGTCGCCGCCGCCGTGTTTGCAGGCAACGCTGATCTCCTTCGCCAGCTTGGAGAACACCTTGCCCTTCTTCGCGTCGGTGACAGCCTTGTAGCGCTTAATCTTCGCCCATTTGGAATGACCGGACATAGCGAAGTCATTTTAGCTTGCTGGAGCAGTCATTTCCAACTAATTTATGCGCGTTCAACCGACCGCGTTGCTCGGGTGGTGGAACTGGCAGACACGTACGTTTGAGGGGCGTATGCCGAAAGGCGTGGGGGTTCAAATCCCCCCCCGAGCACCAATTCAGAGCGCCTAATGCTCTGTTGATTTGTTCGCAATGGCGACGCTCATCAACAATGTCTGCGTGCGTCCGTGGACTACGACTGTACCGACTGCGGTGCCAGCGATTGCGATTGACCCAGCCAAAGGGTCAATCTAGCCTTCTTTGAGATGAAGCGAATGAACATACTTTGCCCTTTTGAGCGCAGGTTTGTTCTATTGCCTCTGTTAGACGACATGAAACATGCACGCACCAAGTGCGTAAACTGGATTGGCTTTCTTGTTGTTGTAATGCTGGCACTAGGTTGTGAGAGGCAGACCTCGAAATCCGTTGGAAGTTTTGCGATGCGGTTTGCTACCGACGCTAACATATCACCTGCTGAGACGAACCGGTTCGAGTTGATGTCGGTACAATCACACGGGAGAAGCCAGGTACTGTGGGTGGAAAAAGAGGTGCAATTGGGAGGCGAAGCACTGCTCGAAGTCCGTCTTCAACGCATTCCGGCTTTGACACGCGATGCTTATGAAGATTACAGGAAGCATTACCCTCTCGCTGCAGAATCGGAGGCCGACTTTCTGAAAGCCCACTCCGAGTCGTATGGGATCGTTCTCGGTTTTACGGAAAATACAGGGGAAGTCCTTCGTCGTGTTACAGCGAAGAATCTGCAACGTCGTTTGGCTGTTGTGGTTAATGGAAGAGTTATCACAGCTCTTGTCATTGCAATGCCAATAGACGGGCGACGAATGTGGATTCAGGGCCAATTCACAATGAAGGAAGCCAACGAAATAGCCGATGCTATTCGTTCTGGAATGCGTGGAGCACGCTGATGCCGTCTAACCATACGCTTCAGCCGGCCGCGACCCGCTGCGCGGTTCGCGGTGGCTGAGCTTGATCGTCAGGCGACGAGTGAAGACCATCATTTTGCGGAGTGCTTTGATAGCGGTCGTCCTCGCTCCGATGGTTGCCTTGCTGTCCGTGTTGCCACTAAAGGCCACCAATGTACGTGCCTCCGATTGATGAACGGGAGGTTGGTGAAACTCGTTGCCCGAAAAACTGGGAATAAACTCTTTCCGATGATTCGCAGTCTCACGGCATATCTTGCAACTCTGGCAGTGCTCGCGACCGCTGACTCCGCGCCCAATCTCCCCGACCGCATCGAGCGTCCGCTGCGCTACCGGCCAGAGGGCACCGACTTTGTCATCGAGAACGGCACCGAGTTTTTCAACCGCCCGCTCTACGGCAACAACACGGCGTTCCGCGTGGACGCGGGCGACAAACCGGAGTTTTCGCTTTATTTGCCCGGCCGTGGCGGCAACTTGCGGCTGGGTGTTCAGGCGAGCACGGGCGCGAAATGGCTGATCGACGCAACGCGCGTCGTCACCCGTTACCGCCCCGGCTCCGTGCTCTACGAAATCAGCGATCCGCTGTTCGGCAAGGGCACGCTGAACCTCGCCGTACTGGCGTTGTCCGACGCCGAGGGACTTGTGCTACGTGTCGAACTTCGTGGCGCAAGCGCGCCGGTGGAGTTGGTGTGGGCGTACGGAGGCGTCAACGGCCAGCGGGGACGGCGCGACGGCGATATCGGCACCGAGAGCGAATCGGTCAGCAGCTTTTTCCAACTCAAACCCGAGTATTGTCGAGCCAGCACGTTCACCATCGCGGAGAGCACCTTCACGTTGCGCAGCAAGCCGGCCACCATCGTCGGTCTCGCCCCGCAGGGCGCGCAACTTGCGGTGGCCGACGCCAATCGTTGGACATCTGTTCAAGACCTTCTCGCCTCCGCAGGAAAACCGGCGGATTTGCCGGTGGTGGTCGGACAAGCCGCACTCCCGACGGACAGGCCCATCTACCTCGCCTTGCAGCGGGTCGCGCGGCAAACCGACGACCGCGAAGAACTCTCCACGTATTTGGAGGTGCGAGGCGAGCGTCCGGGTCAGGCGCGTGGCGCCGCCGCTGTCGATCAGTCGCCGACATACAAGGTCGAAAACCTCCCACGGATTTTTGACTCCGCCGAGCGTCATCGCCGCGCGTTGGCCGAAAAAGTCGTCCCCGACACACCCGACCCGTTCATCAATGCCGCCGTGGCGGCACTCTGCATCGCCGCCGACGGGGTATGGGACGAGCCTGGCGGCACGGTTATGCACGGCGCGGTCGCCTGGCGCGCCAAACTCCTGGGCTGGCGCGGGCCTTACGCGAACGACGCGCTCGGCTGGCACGACCGGGCACGCCGGCATTTCGCCTACTGGTCCACGAGACAAAACACAAATCCTGTCCCCGCTGCGATCCTGCCCGCTGACCCGACGGTGAACCTCTCATGCAACGAGCCTTCGCTGCACAGCAACGGCGACCTGTCCAACTCCCACTACGACATGAACCTCGTTTATATCGACGCGCTGTTCCGCCACATCCTCTGGACTGGTGACCTCGATTTCGCGCGGCGCGTGTGGCCGGTGATCGAGCGGCATCTCGCGTGGGAGCGCCGCCTCTTCCGTCGCCCGTTTGGCCCGGGCGGACTGCCGCTTTACGAGGCTTATTGCAGCATCTGGGCGAGCGACGATTTGGAATACGAGGGCGGCGGCGCCGCGCACTCGACGGCGTACAATTATTATCACAACAAAATGGCCGCGCGTCTCGCGAAACTGCTCGGAGCCGACCCGACACCCTACGAGCGCGAGGCGGAACTCATCCAGCGCGCGATGCGCCGCGAGCTTTGGCTGCCCGACCGCGGCTGGTATGGCGAATGGAAGGATCTGCTCGGCCTTCAGCTCGTGCATCCGAACGCCGCACTCTGGACGTTCTACCACACCGTGGACTCCGAGGCGGCTACGCCGATGGAGGCGTGGCAGATGACTCGCTTTGTCGACACGCAGATCGCGCACATTCCCATCCGCGGCCCGGGCGTACCGGAGGGCGGCTACCACACGCTGCCGACCTCGAGCTGGATGCCTTATGCGTGGTCGCTCAACAACGTCGTGATGGCCGAGGTGCAGCATACGGCGCTGGCGTACTGGCAGGCCGGGCGCGGCGCGGAGGCGTTTCGCATGTTCAAGGGCAGCATCCTCGACAGCATGTATCTCGGCCTCTGCCCCGGCAACGCGGGCATGTGCACCGCGTTCGACATGGGGCGCGGCGAGACGCAACGTGATTTCGCCGACGCAGTCGGCGTCTGCTCGCGCGCGCTCGTCGAAGGTTTGTTTGGTGTCACGGCCGATGCGCTCGCGGGCGAACTGCGCGTGAGACCGGGCTTCCCGTTTGAATGGGAGCACGCCAGCCTGCGGCATCCGGATTTCACTTTTGCCTTCCGGCGCGAGGGGCTGAAGGAGACTTTCTCCATCGAACCGAAGTTCTCCAAACCGATGGCGCTACGGCTGCTGGTGGCCGCGCTGCGCGATGGCATCGCGAGCGTGACGGTGAACGGCAAGCCCGCTTCGTGGCGTCTGGTCGAGGATGCCGTCGAAACCCCGCGCATCGAAATCACGAGTGCCGCCGAGCCGCGATACGACGTTGTCATCACCTGGCAGGGGGCACCGCCGGCCACGCGGAGCGCGCCGATGGTGGTAGCGCATGGCGGTGAAGTCCGCGCGCAGTTCGGCGCAGCCCGTTTGCTCGAAGTGGCCGACCCGCAAGGCGCGTTGAGCAGGCTCAGCAAGAGCGAGAATTCTTTCCGGGCCGCCGCCACGGGCACGCTCGGTCATCGCACCGCATTTGCGAAGGTCCGGCAAGGCGAGCTGACGTGGTGGTCGCCCGTCGAGTTTGAAATCCGTCTTGCTTATGAAATCGAGCCAGCGGCTCAGTCTGCGGAGCACCTCCGGTTTCGCCTCCGCAACAACATGGCACCGGGCGAGACGTGGACTTTTGTGCTACCCGGGTTGCTGCCGGGACGCAATCGCGTCCATGTTGAGCCCCGAGCTGGCGTGGTGGCTGAGGGCATCGTCGAGAACTGGATGATCAAGGCGTCGGCCGACTGGGAGACGGTGGACTTGAGCCGGTTTTTCAACGACAAGGTCACACACATTTTCCAGAACGAATATCTTTCGCCACGTTCGCCATATTGCTCGCTGGCGATCCCGAAGCAGGGCATCGGCAGTTGGTGCAACTACCAGACTCAATTCGAGGTGGACGACACCGGGGTGCGTGCCGTGGCGGAGAAGAACGGTGGCCGGTTCATCCTGCCGCAGGGCGTCCCGTTCCAGATTCCTGTCGCCAGCGACGCGAAGAACATCGTGTTCACGTCGCAATGGGACAACTACCCGCGCGATGCTGTGGTACCGTTGGGCGGCAAGGCGTCGCACGTTTACCTGCTGATGGCCGGCTCATCGAACCCGATGCAGAGCCGGTTCGACAATGGCGAAGTGATCGTGACCTACGCCGACGGTTCGGCCGAACGGCTGGCGCTGCACAACCCGACGACCTGGTGGCCGATCGACCAGGATTACTTCATCGACGACTTCGCGTTCCGCCGGCCGGAGCCGATTCCACCGCGCGTGGACTTGAAGACCGGCACTGTTCGCGCGCTCGACGTGGCGACCTTCAAAGGCAAGGGCGGCAAGATTCACGGCGGCGCGGCGACTGTGCTTGACCTGCCCTTGAACCCTGAGAAAGAATTGAAATCGGTTAGGTTGCGAACCCTGGCCAACGACGTGGTCATCGGTCTGATGGCCGTGACACTGGCGCGGTGAATTGAGATCCAAGCCGTGAGCGATTATGCTGCGAGGGCATTTATGCCGGAGGAATGGATACGAAGCCGTATTGATGAGAAACCACCCCTTGCTCAGTCATATTGCGGGATGAGGATTGAAGTCGCAGGTAATCCTTGGGGCGTTGTTGTAGTTGATAGCCGCATGGAACACCTGAGCAGGAAAAGGATGGAGATGTTATCAACGCAACTTGCGTTCTATCTTGGGAAGCTTTTGGAAGGTCTGTAATCGTGTCTGAGTGGATACAGCTAAGCACGTCTAAACTCAACCAGTGGCGAGCAGAGAGAACGCCGAAAGTCCATCAAAACCTTCAATCCTTCGCATGTGTTTCCGGCGTCAAATCGAATCATATCCCACAGTCCTATTAACCTATGGGGACAGAATATGTCTATTGAGCGATGGTTAGTCAAGTATATAATCCCCCAAATTAGGACACTACCCAACGCTGCGGCTGGACAAAGTGGCACCGGTCGGCGTACCTTGAATTGGGATTTATTCCTCATGGCGTGCCGACTCAAAAGTAGGTGTTACCGAAGCCGGGGCCGGAACTCCGGGTTCCCTCGCGCTGGGTGTTACCCACAGTGAGGTTGTTTTGCCCTCACGTTCTCGATCCGTCAAGGCTGTTGTCGTTCCGCCCGCCCGCCCGCCACCCTGGGGGGAGAGGGCGGCGGGCGTGCGGGCGGCGATCACGACTCAGGTCAATCGCGCCGCGGCGTAGATCGCTTTGAGTTCTTTCTCGATCTGGCGATTCAGCACAAACGGATTGAGCCGCGCACGTTCTCGCCGCAACGCGGCTTTCTTTGGTTCCGCCACGTGCGGGCTGCTCAACACCCGCGCGTAGGGTGTGGACGGCTCATCGTAGACGCGGCGTACGCGCCCGCCTTCGCGCTCTTTGCGCACCAACTTCATCACGGGACAGAAGTGGTTGAGCAGTTGACCCCAAGCCCCCGTCGTCAGCCGGTTGAGCAACTCCACCACCGCCGGGTTGTCGTAGCGCTCGTAGCCAAACCACTGACGGATGTGCGTCCAGTTTTTCTGCTCGATGTGGGCGTTGTCATCCTTGTGATAGGGGCGGCTGCGGCTCATCCCCACCGGCTGGCGGCGCTGCTGACACCAGCGCAGCACATGCCAGTTGAGCAACTCGCCACCATTGTCGCTGTCCACACCCAGCAAGGGGAACGGCAGGCGGCCCTCCAAGTCCTTCAACTGCTCCAAGGTGTTGTATCAACCGCGATTCCACACCGCCCGCGCCTCGGTCCACTGCGTGCAGAAGTCGGTGCCGTCCAGCATCCACACGAAGTCGCCGTCCAAGCTGCCGCCGCACAGGGCGACGGTGTCCAGTTCCAGAAACCCCGGTCGGTCCACGTCCCAAGGCGTGGTGGCGATGGGAATCTGCTTGCGCAACAACGTGCCGGGCCGCGTGCCCGTGCGCGCGCGGCGGTAACGCATCCGCAACGGGGCCAGCAAGCGGTCCAGCGTGGCGGGGCTGGCGGCTAACAACTGCTCGCGCACTGCGCTGGACACACGGCCCTGATCCTGTTCATAAGCGGGCAACCAATCCGGCAGCGCCGCCGCCAACCGTTTACCGCAGGGTTGCTGGCAACCCAGCCAGATCGATTTGAGTACCGGCAGCAAACGCATTGGTTCATACTCACGCGGACGCCCCAAGATCGCGGGCGTGGATGGTGGTGGCGACCGACGCAACGCACGGATCGCCGCCTTGCGATGCAGGTCGAACAACTCGACGAGTTGATTGAGGATACTGGTTTTGTGTTCTTTACCGGCCCGCGCATAGCGATCGCGCAACTTGGCCAGCACTTCCCGCTTGGCTTGTGCACTCATAGTGGTGTCCATTTCTGGGTAACACCACTTTTGAGGCAACGAATCAACTCCCTGCTGATCACCCCCTCCGCCTCGGTAACATTCTTTTTGAGTCAATTCGCATGGCGCAGTCCTATGAAAAAGTGTCGTGCAGTCAGGAGCACCAATAGGGTAGAATCTCCACGGAGGATTCATGAATCGTGAGCTGTGTATGATTCTTCTGCTTCTCTCGGCAGGATGCGCGCGACAAACGCCACCCCAAGAGTCTGTCTCCGCAACTCCTGCGTTTCGCGCCATGGGCCAGAGCGTCACGGTCGAGGAGGCACACACCGACGAAGCCACCGGTTTCGCAATCCGCCGACGCCTTGCTACGGAGAATCCGGGCGCGTCGGCGGGGATCATTATTGAGGTGAGCGACGGGATTGTGACCCTCCGCGGGGTCGCGCCGACGCAGGCAGCAGCCTGGCGGGCCGAGGCGACTGCACATGCCGTGAAAGGCGTGAAGCAGGTCCGCAATCAAATCGTCATCACTACCACCCCAGCGCTTCCCTAAAGTCAGTCCGAAGTCTTTCCGAAAGCAAGATCGACCTGTCCCTCCAAACCGGGCGCGCTTGATTTTGCCCAGCGTGAGCAAAACGATGCGGCCGCTTTCCTTTGCGACTACGGGTCTGATTATTCGGCAGTCCGACACAATCGTTTGAACCGGAGTCCGTTAGCGGCGTCACCGGGTTTTCTCGATTCGGCTCTGGCACTCCTTCTGCTAACTGGCGGAACGGATTGATGCGACGTTTCTTTGGTGTGGTGACGGGAAGCGTGCACGCGGCTGTTTTTTCTGTTTACAGGCCGTAGGCGGTTCTCTACTATTTGCCGCCGCACCGAGGAGACAACTCATGAAGAAAATCGAGGCGATTATCAAACCGTTCAAGCTCGAGGACGTGAAGGAAGCGCTGTCAGGCGTTGGTGTTGGAGGCATGACGGTCAGTGAAGTCAAGGGATTTGGACGCCAAAAAGGTCACACCGAAATCTACCGCGGCAGCGAGTACACGGTTGATTTTTTGCCCAAGCTCAAGCTGGAGATCGTGCTGGCCGACGGCGCCGTGGAGGCGGCGGTCAATGCGATTCTGAAGACAGCGAAAACAGGAAAGATCGGCGACGGAAAAATCTTCGTGTTGCCGATCGAAGAGGCGGTCCGCATCCGAACGGAAGAGCGCGGCGAGCAAGCCGTGTAGCGGCCGCAGGACAAACCAAACCCAGATTAAGGAGGCGCGGCGCTTGAAGCTGCCGCGCGGCGAGGAGAGGAACATGACACCAAAAGAAGTCTTGGCGCTCTGCAAAAGCAAAAACGTGCAGCTCGTGGACGTCAAGTTCTGCGATTTTCTCGGGATATGGCAGCATTTCTGCATGCCCGTCGCGGAACTGGAGGAGGAAACTTTTGAGGCGGGCGTAGGCTTCGACGGCTCGTCCATCCGCGGCTGGAAATCAATCGAAGCCAGCGACATGCTGTTGATCCTCGACCCGAAGACGGCGATCATTGATCCTTTTCCACAAGTCACGACCCTGAGCATCATCGCCGACGCCATCGACACGATCACCCGCGAACCGTACTCGCGCGACCCGCGCAACATCGCCCGCAAGGCGGCGGCCTATTTGAAGCAGACGAGCATCGCGGACACGGCCTACCTTGGACCTGAACCGGAGTTCTTCATCTTCGACGACGTCCGCTATGACCAGAACTCCCACAGCGGCTACTACTACATCGACTCCATCGAAGGCATCTGGAACACCGGCCGTGAGGAGTTCCCCAACCTCGGCAACAAGATCCGTCACAAGGAAGGCTACTTCCCCGTTCCACCCAATGACACGCTGGTGGACGTCCGCAACGAAATCATCATGGTGATGAAAGACTGCGGCTTGAAGGTGGAAAAAGAACACCACGAAGTCGGCACCGCCGGCCAAGCAGAAATTGACCTGCGCTTCGACGAACTCGTGGCGATGGCGGACAACATGATGCTGCACAAGTACATCACCAAGAACGTCGCCAAGCGCCATAACAAAGTGGTCACGTTCATGCCCAAACCTTTGTTCGGTGACAACGGCTCCGGCATGCACACACACCAAAGCCTGTGGAAGAAGGGCAAACCGCTGTTTGCCGGCAATAAGTATGCGGGTCTCAGCGATCTGGCGTTACACTACATCGGCGGGTTGCTCAAACATGCCAACGCGCTTTGCGCGTTCGCCAGCCCTACGGTCAACAGTTACAAACGGCTCACGCCGGGATTCGAGGCGCCTGTCAACCTCGCCTACTCCAGCCGCAACCGTTCGGCGGCCATTCGGATCCCGACCTATTCGCCGAGCCCCAAGGCCAAACGCATCGAGTACCGCCCGCCGGACCCGTCGTGCAACATGTACCTGACGTTCTCGGCCATGTTGATGGCCGGACTGGACGGCATCCAGAATCGCATCGACCCCGGCGAGCCGATGGACAAAAACCTCTACGAACTCTCGCCCGCCGAGATCAAGAAAGTGCCGCAGGTCCCGGCCAGCTTGGCGGAGGCGTGCAATCACCTGGAGCGCGACCACGAGTTCCTGCTCAAAGGCGACGTGTTCACGGAGGACGTCATCAACACCTGGCTGGAGATGAAACGCAAAGAGCAGGACCAGATTCGGCTGCGTCCGCATCCGTGGGAATTCCACATGTATTGCGACTGCTAACCCGGATTATTCACAATGCGCTTAAACAACCCACAGACTGTGTCACTGCTCGAACCCTCACCCTGACCCGCCTGCGCCTAGGCTTCGGCGGGCAGGCCCTCTCCCTTGGAAAGGGAGAGGGGAGATCTCCTCGCCCCGCCTTGCCCCGAAAGCTTTCGGGGTTGACGGGGAGAGGATTAAGAGCCTGTCCTGAGTCTGCCGAAGGATGAGGGGTTGCCGGACGTTTCAGGTGGTTCATGAATGGGTCAGGCTAAGTCGCGATCGACCGAAGAAAACTCGTTGGGCCCGGAGTTTGAACGAACTCCGGGCTCAATTTTTTTCTGCGTCGCCGTGTGTGAGAAAAAAATCTTCTGGTTTCGTGTTTTTTTTCTTGAACTGGAAAAAACCGCTCGCTATGCTGCGCCCCGCCTAAGGCGAAGGCGAGGGAAATAGGAGGCTGTGAATAACTTGTTAATAGCTTGGGTTCTCCATCGGATAGAACCGGTAATTTGGTAGGATGTCCCAAGAAGCGGATTTCACTGATTTCACGCCTCTCTGCTGCTCGATATGGACGTGATTTGGACGCTTGGCAGTCGCAGGCCGGTATAGAAGCCGGTTTCAAGAGGGAATTTGCTGGCGATTGTCTGTTTTTAGTGTGTGACGGGGCATTTTAACGGTGCAAAGTCCAACGTCGCATCCGCTTCCGAGAGCCTCCCAAGCCCTCTCCATTGGCATGTGGAAGGGGTTCATTGGAACCCTTGGAGACTGTTAACACCGTGTGAATAACCTAGGTGTTGCGGCTGAGGAGGCAAAATGACTTCGTGTCACGAACAACTATGGAAAGACGCGAGCAAAGTTCTGCGGGGAATGCTGAACCCCGATTTATTCACCCGCTGGTTCGCGCCGATCAAGCCGATCGAGATCAACAACGGCGCTCTGGTGCTCGGGGTTGCCAATGAATTTTATCAGATCTGGTTGCAGGACAATTTCCTTTCGTTGGTGCGGGAGGCAGTCAATCAGTCGTCAAAACAACCTCTCCAAGTGAGGTTTGTCGTCGCGCAGGAACTCAAGGAAGCGGGTCGCTCGGCTCCCCCCGCTCAGGCGGAGAAGCATTCCTCTCCAAGACCGGCGCTCGATATCAAGCTCAACCCACGTTACTCCTTCGATTCGTTTGTGGTGGGCCCGAACAATAATTTCGCTCACGCGGCGGCACTCGCCGTGGCGCAAGCGCCAGCAAAAGCCTACAACCCGCTCTTCTTGTACGGCGGGGTTGGCCTCGGGAAGACGCATCTCATGCAGGCCATCGGCCATTGCGTCTCCACTAGTGCCAAGGCTGGAAAGATTTGCTACATCACTTGCGAGCAGTTCACCAACGAGTTCATCCAGGCGATTCAGAACAGCTCGCTGACGAAGTTCCGCAAGAAATACCGCCAAGCCGACGTGCTGCTGATCGACGACATCCACTTCCTCGGCGGTAAAGAGCGGATGCAGGAGGAGTTTTTTCACACGTTCAACACGCTGTTCGACGCGCACAAGCAAATCGTTCTCACCAGCGATCGGCCAGCCGCTGAGATTGCGAACTTGGAAAACAGGTTGGTCTCGCGTTTTGAGTGGGGGCTCGTCACGGAACTGCAGCCGCCCGCACTGGAAACCCGCATCGCAATTCTCAGGAAAAAAGCGGCAGTTTTGGATGTGAAGTTGTCCGACCAAGTCATTGAGTTTCTGGGACAGAAGATTCGCACCAACATCCGCCGTTTGGAAGGCGCCTTGGTGCGCGTCGCGTCGTACGCTTCCCTCACCGGGAGGGAGATCACCACGGACACGTTGGAAACCTTGTTGCGCGACTCACTGCATGAGGAAGGAAAGCAGACACTTTCAATCATCTCGATCCAAAAGAAGGTGGCCGAGCACTTTGATATCCGCCTTGCCGATATGACCAGCCGTCGAAGGCCTCAGAATGTTGCCTTTCCGCGCCAAGTCGCCATGTATCTCAGCCGTACTCTGACCGACCGATCGCTGGTGGACATTGGCGAAGCTTTTGGAGGGCGCGATCACGGCACTGTGATGCACGCTTGCAAGCTGATTAAGGGGCGCATTACGAAAGATCAGCGCCTGCGACTGACTATCACTTACCTGCAGCAGTCTCTACAACGTTAACAACCCCTCTTTCCAGTTGCGTATAACCAACCAATTGCGTGTGTGGTTTTGGCTCGGTTTTGCTTCCCCTCTCTTTTTGGCCTCGTTCTTGGCTTTTCCTCTCTACCTTTTTAGTTCCCTAAGTTCTTGCAGCAGCCTTGACAAGAATCCTCCTTTCAGATATTCACAGCAGGAACGGATACGACTATCTTTTAATAGATACTTAACTTCTTAACAAGTACATGACAACCAAGTTTCAGGTAACGAAAGAGAAGATTCTCGACGGGCTGCAACGCGTGCAGAATATCGTCAGCACGCGCACCACCTTGCCTATTCTCTCGAACGTGCTCTTGCAAGCGGGTAAAGATGGGCTTTGTTTGACCACAACCGACTTGGATGTCGGTGTGAGGTGCACGGTTGAGGCTGAAGTTTCCAAGCCGGGGGCGACGACATTGCCTGCGCGCAAGCTCTTCTCAATTCTCAAGGAAGTTGCGGCGGCTGAGATTGAGGTTGAAGTAGATGATAAACATGCCGCTTCCATCCGCTGTGGGTCTTCGTTCTATAAGATCATGGGACTCGCGGAAGAAGAATTTCCGCGTTTTCCCCGGCCAGACGGGGCGAAAACGCTGAAAATCGAGCAGGCAGTGCTCCGCGACATGTTGAGGAAGACGGCGTATGCGGCTTCGACCGACGAAACGAGGTACGTGCTGAACGGCGTGTACATGAGCTTCAAGGGAGACAAGTTGACGGTGGTCGCAACGGATGGGCGACGGCTCGCTCTTGTAGAGCGCGAGATCGAAGTGCCCAAGGGAGCCGAGGCCGATCTCATTTTACCAACGAAAGCGGTCGCGGAACTCCAACGGTTGCTGGGAGATAAGGATGAGGTCAACATCGCAGTAGGAGAGAATCAGATCATTTGCAATCTAGGGGCCACAACGTTGGTCTCTAAGCTGATCGAAGGAACGTATCCAAACTTTCGACAGGTGATTCCAACCGAGGCGAAAGAGCGGGTTCAGTTGGAGAGAGAAACATTGCTCGCCGCGCTGCATCGAGCCTCCATTCTCGCCAGTGAAAAATCCCAGTCCGTAAAACTGAGCTATACGAAGAACACGCTGACCATCACGGCCACGACGCCGGAGGTCGGAGAGGCGAAGGAGACACTTTCGATCAATTACAAAGGGAAGGAGCTGACGATCGCCTTCAATCCGCAGTACTTGATGGACCCGCTGCGAAACCTGGATGCCGACGAAGTGTTCATGGAACTGACCGATGAACTCAGCCCTGGCGTGATCAAGATCAACGCCCCCTTCCTCTACGTGCTCATGCCAATGCGCCTGAGCTAGCTCAGGCTGTCGTAACTCCGTGAGAATGTCTCCCTGCAAACTCTTTAGAAATGTCCCCTTTGGGGCCTCCGCAAGGAGGGTGTATGGGAGACATTCGGATGAGTGCCAGGGAACGACGACAATTGGAATTGTTGGCCCGCGTGCGGGACAAGGAGTTGACGCTCGCCAAGGCGGCAGAGTTGCTGGGGGCGTCCTATCGCCAGGCCAAGCGCTTGTGGAAACGCTGTCGCGAGGAAGGGGACGTGGGGTTGGCCCATCGGTTGCGTGGCCACCCGTCGTCGCGGCGCATCACTGAGCCAAAGCGCTAGGCGATCCTGCAGCGCTACCAAAGAGCGATACGCAAACTTCGGCCCGACATTGGCGGCGGAGCACCGAGCAGCGCTTGACACCAAGGGGCGGTGCTTTTACCCTGAACGCGCGCGATTTCCCGCATGCCTCGTGGTGTAATGGTAGCACAACTGACTCTGGATCAGTTTGTCTAGGTTCGAGTCCTAGCGAGGCAGCCAACCACCACATCGGGACGAACGTTTTTTCAGCCGCAGAGAATCTTCGAATCCGGCGCCGTTGGTCAATCCCCTCTTGGGAGGGGTGTAGGGGTGGGTTGCCTGCAAAGACATTTTTCTTGTCAGTGCGTCAGGCCTCGTCGTCGCGGGTTTTGGCGATAGGAAAACATTCCCCTCACATGTAGCGTTTTAGGTAGAGTCAGTTGTAAACAACAGGCTCAAGTATGATGTAGCAAGAAAGGTAGCTGATCCCCCCACAGGAAGACAGGGACGGCAGCCGCCCCAGTTTTCCTGGACCTTTCCCCCAGCTTGCCAAACGGAATGCGTCGTTCGTACGGAAGAACAGCATGCGGCTTGCGTTTCAGCGCTCGTTGCTGGCAAGGCGGGCGGCGAGGAGATGGCCGCGGTCGTCGAAAATCACTTCGGCCACCACAAACATCCCTTCGCTGACTCGGCCCCACGGCATCGGCGTCCGGAACCGGAGATCGCGGTACCGCAGCACCGTGTGACCATGCTCCTCCAGTTTCTCCACCAGCGGGAACTCCGCAAACCAGCGGAACAGTTTCACCGCCGACGTGGCCTCCGCCTTCGGCAGCAATTTATCGTCGTGAAACTCGACGAAGGTCTCGTTGTCATTGCCGTTGATCCAGTGGATTCGATCGGCCTCTTCGCAGATAATCGTCCAGCGAAACGGATTCATGGGCTGGGCAAACGCCGCCAGCTTTTGCGTGCCGGGCGGTTTTGACGCCGCGCGCAACGCATCCCAATGCGATCCGCCGCACATCAGGAGGTACGCGCTGATGATTGCCAATCCGACCGGAGCGGCTGCAGGCTGCCGTGCCCGGATCACCGCCCATAGCGCCACGCCGAGCATCGCCCACACGTACGGGTCGAGGATGAACACCCAGCTCAGCGCCAACCGCGCGTCACTCAGCGGCCACAACAACTCCGTGCCGTAGTTGGTCATCCAGTCCAACGCCAGATGCGACGCAATGCCTGCTGCTGATGCCGTAAACAGCAACCGAAAGTTTTTCCGTCCAGCAATGAGCCAGATCGCTCCCGCCACCAGCGCCGCCCAGAACGGAAGCAACAGTGCGGAATGCGTAAAGCTCCGATGCCAGCGGAAGTACGTTTCGCTGCCCAACGGCGCCAGGAGGATGTCAATGTCCGGGAACTCGGCGGCGGCGATTGCCGTCCACAAGGCCGCACGCCCGCCGCGTTGTCGGAACCCGCAGTAGCCGATCAGCGCGCCCGTCAACCCATGCGCCATGTTATCCACGAAAGCATTCTTAGCTCAGAACACCCGCTTTGTCACCCACCGCCGAAATCGCGTGGAAGAAATCGTTTCACAAGCAGGCGGGTTTCGCTAAGATGGCGCCAGTTTCTTATGTTCACATCACGCACGTTACTGGAGGGCAAATGGCCGATTGTGGTGTTGGCGGGGCTTGGCGTGGCGACGTTGATATGGTGCCCAGTGCTGTGGGCGCCGATCCTGCCGTTCGCGCTGCTGGCGTTCACGATTTCGTTTTTTCGCGACCCAAAGCGCACGGTGCCGGCCGATCCGCAGGCGATTGTCGCGCCTGCCGATGGCAGAGTGGTCGAGGTAAAAACGGTCAACGAGCCGCATTACCTCAAGGGCGACGCGCAGATGGTGGCGATTTTTTTGTCAGTGTTTGACGTGCACGTGCAGCGGTCGCCTGTCGAAGGCGCGATCAAGTTCGTCCAGTACAACAGAGGCAAGTTTTTGGATGCCCGCAATCCGCAATGCGCCGTGGTCAACGAAAATCGCGTCATCGGCATCGAGTCGGCGGACGGATTCCGCGTCACGGTGCGGCAAGTCGCGGGTCTCATCGCCCGGCGCATCGTCGGCTGGGCGGAGCAGGGCGCGCGGCTGGCCAAAGGCGAGCGGATCGGGATGATTCGGTTCGGGTCGCGGGTCGAATTGTTCCTGCCGCCCGATTGCGAGGTCACGGTGGAAGTTGGCGATTACGTCACAGGAGGCGATCATGTCGTTGCCCGAAAACGATAAACACGTTCGCGCAACCGAAGCTGAAGAGTCCGAGAAGGTTCAAATCTACGTCCTGCCGAATCTGCTGACCGCAGGCAACCTCGCGTGCGGGTTTTTCGCGCTCGCGTGGATCTTCAAATACCAGCAGGGCGGTGATTTTGAGCCGATCCGGACTGCGCTCTGGTTGATCTTGGCGGCGTTTGCGTTCGATTTCTTCGACGGCCGGCTGGCGCGGTTGGCCGGGAAGGAATCGCGGTTCGGGCGGGAATTTGATTCGTTGGCGGACATCGTGAGCTTCGGGGTGGCACCGGCGTTTTTGATCTACCGGATCGTCTTGCAGGAATTCGAGCCTGGCTGGGTGATCGCGGCGATTTATCTCGTGTGTGGTGGGATCCGTCTGGCGCGGTTCAACGTGATGAGCGTACAGCCCGCCAGGGAGAACGGGCGGGAGTTCGTCGGGTTTCCCATCCCGTCGGCGGCGGCGCTGGTGGTCAGTGTGACGATGCTCATGATGTGGTTGGTCGGACACGAGCGGACGTTGGGCAACTGGCGGTTTGTCCTGCCGGTGCTGATGCTGTTGCTGTCGGCATTGATGGTCAGCAACGTGCGGTACCCGACGTTCAAGTACGTGGACTGGACGCTGTATCGGTCGGTGACCACGTTTGCGGCGGCGGTGATCGTGGGACTGCTGTTGGCGCTGTATTTCCAGGTGACGCTGGCTCTGTTGTTCATTGCGTACATGCTCTACGGGCTGGTGCGGCCGTGGGTAAGCAAACGCTGGCGGCGCGAAATCGAGTCGGACGAGACGGAAGAAGAATCTCCAGGGAGGTAGGCAAACGTGGGGCACGCAGACGAGTTGTTGTGGGCACTGGTTGCGGGACTTGTTTGTGGCTTTGTGGTGTCGGTGCCGGTCGGGCCGGTCAACCTGACGGTGATCAACCAGGCGCTGCGCAGGGGGTTTCTCCGGGCATTTTTGGTTGGGCTGGGCGCGGTGTCAGCGGAAACGATCTACGCAACGGTGTTGCTGGCCGGCCACTCGTCGATCCTGGACAAACCACTGGTGCGCGACGCGCTGCGCGTCACGGCTGTCGTGGTAATCGTCGCGGTCGGCCTGCGTTCTTTGCTGTTCAAGCCGGAAAAATTCCAGGCCAGCGCCGCCGCCGCTGAAAAAGTGGATGAGCGCTGGCGTCATCCGCGGGCGTTTCTGCTCGGTTTCATTCTGACCATTTCCAATCTGATGCTGGTGGTGCTGTGGGCGACGTTGGCGGCGGTATTGTTTGCCCGCGAATGGGTTTTGCCGGCGCTGGAGAGCCGCGCGACCTGTTCGGTCGGTGTGTTCTTCGGCGGGACGACCTGGTTTGTGCTGTTGGCGTACTTCGCCTCGCACGCCCACCGAATGGTGAAACTGGAAACACTGACGATCATGGTGCGCGCTTGCGGTGTGGTGTTGCTCGGATTTGCCGCGCTGCTGGCCGTCAAGCTCTTCGTCCGCTGACCTTGCTCGCCCAGCACCACGCCCGGCGGCCCGGGGAATCGGGGGCAACCCAAAAGAGGCCGTTGAAGTGCACATCAACCGCCGCTTCAAGCGCCAAGGCGGCGGTTGGCACCCGTGTGGGCTGATCGGCTGGCGCAACTACGCTGTCCCGCGCCTGTGGAAAAGACCGTAAAAACTGGCAACACTGGTGGGACAAAGTCTGCCTCACCACAGTAAAAGTGAACCCGGGTTGGGCCACCGCCACTGACAATTGATAAACAGTACCTCCGCCAGGGGGTGCATCTCAACTTTTATGGGGGTGGGAAACCAGCAGAATTCGGCCTCGGATTGCGCTCGCGTCACCGTCGCAGGCCAAACCCGCTGCCGGGAACGCCAGAAAAATCGGGCAGTTGCGGCTACCCCCCCTTAGAATAGTGCTTGACGCGCAGGGGGCGGCTGTGGTATTAAACTCGCAATGCCGAGAGGTGGATGTGTTGTGTCCGCTTCGGTTGTTTGGGTTCGGGAGAATAGGGAAAAGCGATGGAATTGGAGAAGCGGGATAGGGCGAGACGGCTGCGGTCAGTGCTTTTGAAGACGATACTCACCAGGATGGGTTGGTCGTTGACTCTCAATACGCCGGCGTGCGTTCAGATCACCAATAGGCTGTGTCAGTGGCGGCTATGGGCTGCAACGCTACGGGGAATGGGACTTTATGACACGGACCAATTGGCTCCGAGTTATCGGATGGGCTTTTGGAGCAACGAAAAAGGGGGAAAGGGAATTTGTTATGAATATAAAGAAGTCGATCGTCGCATCTTTATCGATGGCCGCGCTGGTTCTAGTTAAAGCCAGTTCCGCGTTCGCGAGCGCCTCCGTCACGACCCTTGCCAGCACGAGTATGACAGCCGACACCGCTGGCACCGGCGGAACAGGAGCCTACACCACGTTGATCGGGCCTGCCCTTGTGTTCGGCGAGTCGCCGGACACCACCGGCGCCAGTGGCCTGTTCTACCCGAGATCCGATTCCTTTACGTGCCACCAACACAGCGGCGCGGCCGGCCCCGCCCGCCAACAGAAACTTTGACCCCCACGAACCTCAAACTGGGAATTAACCTATGAAAAAGTCAATCATTCTGCCTCTCCTCACGCTCCTCGTCACGCTTGTCGGCGCTACCACCGGCTTGGCGGCTATCGGCACACCCGTTGGCATCGGCACGGCAGGCTACGGATATTATATCTATACTTCTAGTCTCACAGTGTCGGTAACCTCGCCCGTGGCCGTGAATAACACGGTGATCGTCACTATAGTTCTGTACAATGACCAATCCCCCACCGTGACGGTGACCGACTCCTCCGGAAACAGCTATACCAAAGATGCCGATATTGCTAATTCCACCCCGACGCGCACCCTTGTCTTTTCCGGGCGGGTGACCACCGCACTTACGACAAGCAGCACCATTACTGTCAACCTCAGCAGTTCTGCGGAAGCCATAAATGCGAGCGCTTTCTATGTCAGCGGCCTTGTCGCGGCCTCGCCTGCTGACAAGACGGCGACGGCGACGGGCACCAGCACGACTCCCTCGGTCGGCCCCACCGCCACTACGGCCCAGGCCAATGAACTGCTCATTGGCGCATTCGGCCTCGACGTCAGTTCTGGCTCGCCTACTTTTACGGCGGGAGCGAACTACACCGCCCTGCCTGCGAATGTCGTCAGCGGCGTCTGGGGCATCTATCCCGAATACCAAATTGTCAGCGCAACCGGCGCCTATTCGGCGAACGGCACCTGGAGCGGCGGCGTTGCCGACTGGGCTGCGGCCATCGTGACCTACAAGGCGGTTGGCCCGGCGACGAAGTTGGTGTACACGACGGTGCCCAGCACCGGGACGGCGGGGACGCCCTTCAGCGTGACGGTGCAGTCGCAGGATGCCGGCGGCAATCCGTCGAGCCCGACGAGCGACACCACAATTACGTTGAGCAAAGCGACGGGTGCCGGGACTCTGAGCGGGACGCTCACGGGGACTATTCCGACGAGCGGCAACAGCGTCACGATCGCGACCCCGGTCTACTCGAAGGCCGACACGATGACGTTGATGGCGACCGCGACGGCGGGCATGACAGGTTTGTCGCCCGTCACAAGCGGGAACATCGTGTTCTCGGCGGGCACAGCGGCGAAGCTTGTGATCACGGGGACGGCCACGCAGACGGCGGGGACCAGCCAGAACCTGACGATTACCGCGCTGGACGCGATGGGCAACACGGCGACGTCGTACACTGGGAGCAAGAACCTGACGTTCTCCGGCGCGAGCTTGTCGCCCAGTCCGGCCACCGCCCCCACAGTGAAATCCGGGGCCGGGGCGACGGTAAATTTCGGGACCGCGACGGCCATCACCTTCACCAGCGGCGTAGCGACGGTATCGGGCGGCAACAACGGCGTGATGACGTTGTACGACGTG
>Ga0187886_1001442_pt1 | contig 21609 bp, 21 predicted proteins | sample June2016WEW_20_1_FD_133001 | JGI IMG/M metagenome (GOLD analysis project Ga0187886, IMG submission 133001) | Peatland microbial communities from SPRUCE experiment site at the Marcell Experimental Forest, Minnesota, USA - June2016WEW_20_150 | ecosystem: Environmental > Terrestrial > Soil >... | reverse complement strand
CTTCGCGGTCACAGGGCCAAACGGTGATCCACATTGTAATGTGGTCCACAGGATGGTCGGGCCATAGAAGGCACCCCAGAGACCGAATGCCACCCCCGTGGCCTTGCTCCAACCGATCTGGGCCGCTGCCCTGTAAACGGCAATCAAAGTGAGTGTTGTAGAAAGAGGAAAAATCGAGATCTTGGTTGAAGTGGCCGTGTAAGCGGCGAGGCAAACGAGCATCAGTCTCGTCGTTGCCTTCAGCTCACCCGATTGACTGTCGGGAAGCAGGGCGAGAAGACTTGCGGTGACCGTAGCAAGATCCCCCAGCGCGTGCGGCCCGCTTGTGACGTGCCACACGGAGGGGTACAGGCCCACGGCGGAGATCGCCCCGGTCATCCACCCGGCCGTCGTGCTTCCTGTCAAGTCTGCGCTCACTCCGGCGACCAGAAGAATCAGCACAGCGCCGAGGCCCCAACTGATCACGTTCCCGGCCTCCGGGAACCCGGCGGCATGGGCGGCACTGAGCCCCAACTGATAGGCAGTGTGCGGGAAAATCGCCAGTTGAACTGGCAGACGGTAAAAATAAAGCCCGCGATCTTCCACGACTCGCTTGGGCAAAAGCATGTGGTAATTCAGCTCGTCGATTTTCGTGGATGGCGCCATGGCGATGATGAGGTTGATGGCGACCGCAGCCACGATCACCGCGACGAACCAGCGGTCAGGACGACGCGCCGCCTTGAGCGCGGGAACGATGGACAGATACTTCCAAGACCCAAGCAATACGCAACAGCCGATCCCTGCGGCGCCCATCCCCACCAGCTTCGCCCCTGCCACGCCGCCTCCGAGAAATAGAACCAGCATCACGCTCAGATCGATGATGGCCACACCGCTCACGAGCGATGTTGCGAGGCGCCACCGAGTGGGAATGGGCCCTAGTAGACGGATGAATCCGGAGCCAATGCCAGCGGCGGCGATCAGGCCGAGCAGACCCGCTAATAGGGTCCCAGGTGAGCCCATGAAGTCGTCTGGTCCTCCGAAGTGACTTAGAATCAGATACAAAACCACCTGACGCATCGCTGATCCTGAACGACCGGAGATGCGCCAGAGCCAGACGCGCCGACTGGAACGCCATTTTCGCACAACAAAGGCGCGACTGCCCACAGAAGTATCAGGAGAAAAGAAGAAAGATAACTCGGATGCGCGGAGGGGGAAGAATTAGCAGATCCCGTCATAAAGGACACAGAGTTGAGAGAGCGAGAACGAGGGGTTGGGGATTTGAAACTTTGCGCCAGGGGCGCTCGGACATTGCTGTGCGGGGAAGTTTTTTGCTGGAGTGACTACGAAGAATCACCGGCTCCAGCCAGAGACGAAACGCACCGCACGTCTGAGGCGCGAACGCAGGCGGACTCGGGCTCGCATCTCATGGAGGGGGTTGTGGCCCCACCTCACGCGACACTCCAGATCTGCTAACGAATCCCCGGGCTGAACCATGATCCTCTCCAGTAGGTGGGGGTCGGTCACAAGGTAATTTACGCCCGGCGTTTTCTCGTCTGCGCGGAAAGTCAGATCGAAGGCCCCCCGAGCGCAGTCATACGCGGCTTGGTTGTATGACCCATAAGGATACGCGAACGAGGTCACCGGAGACCCCAAAATATTCGCCAATTCGTCCCTGCTGCCTATGACTTCTTCCGCCAGCTCGTTTGCGGCCAGCGTCGCCAAATCAACGTGCGTCCTGCTGTGAGCGCCGAACTCGATTCCCTGCGTAGCCCAATAGCGGATCTGCTCGCGGGTCAAGAGCCGGTATGTGCCGGAACCACGCGCCTCATCCCAGGTGCTCGTCCCTCCCACCCGTCCTGTCACGACGAAAACCGCCGCGCCGAAACCGTAGCGTCGGAGCACGGGCAAGGCGTACTTGGCCAGATCCGCATAACCGTCATCGAAGGTCAGCAGCACCGGCTTGTCAGGAAGGCCCTTTCCTTCGCGGCGCCACTTGACCCAATCCGAGGGACGAATGCCGGTATAGCCCCGGCGAGCCAGCCAGCTTATGTGGCGCTCGAACCGTTCGGGAGAAACGGTCAGGCTGGCATAGGTACCCGGCCGCTGCGGGCCAACATGGTGATACATAAGCACCGGTAGCCGCATTCCAAACTCGCTTTGTAAGGCTTTCCACGAGCCGGCTTCTCTGCGGGCGGCACGGAGCATCACAATCGTCAGCCGAACCTGCAGCAAACGGATCCCGACGCGCCGAACCCAGGGAATCCCTCGCAGTCGCTCCGCCACCCAGAAGGGTGCGCGCAGGATCGGCTCAGGGGACACGGGCAGCCGCGCCGCCCACTCGCGATAAATACGTTTCCAGAGCGTGCCCAACGCCAAGTACCGCAGCCTTGAAAAGGGCCGGAGCTGCGGGTGCTTCCGGCACAGGTTGACTTCATTCCTACCGTACCAGGGCCCGTCCTTAAGTACCACGTCGCGAGAGGACTTCACATAGATTTCGTGCACAATAGCTGTACGCTGCATGCGGAATTGTACGCCCATGCTCCACAGTCGTTGGCCCAAATCGTCGTGAGCGTGGATTAGGCCTTCGTCAAAGCCGCCGGCCGCGAGCAGCGTCGATCGGAGCGCCGAGCTATTAGCCTCAACCGTGGCATCGTAAGGCCAGCCCATCCTTCCATCCTGAGGGAGACGAGCAAAGGCCCTTTCATTCATTTCCCTGCTCCAGTCGGCGGCCAGCGTGCGAGGGCTCTCAGGAAGCTGGAAGATCAGGCCGAAGATGAGACAGGGACCGGCGTCCGCGTGCGCCGCAATATGCTCCCGCAGAAGCCCCCGATCGCAGAGGATGTCGTCGTCGAGGAATAACACCAAATCGCCGCGCGCCGCGTTCACTCCGGCGTTCTGGGCAGCAGCCTGCCCACGGTTGGGCTGTTCAAGTATGCGTAAGGCGCAGGGAGGCTTGACGCTCCGGAGGAACTCGGCAGTGCCATCGGTTGAGCCGTCCACGACCACGATGACCTCATAGGCTTCTGCCGGGAGATCCTGCGCGAAGAGGGTCGGCAGAGTACGGGCCAAAACGTCTCGGCGGTTGTACGTCGCGATGACGACCGAGAGCTTAATTGCACTCATAGACTTATCTGGCAGAGAACATCCACAAGAACGTCAACCTCGGGATGGGTTTCTGCAGGCTCCTGCACGCTCCACCTCCAATGTCGAACCACGCGAGCGTTGTTCTTTTTCCGGCCCCGGAGGAGGTGGGGACCGGCCCCACCTAGCATCAGTCGTGCCGCTGGTTGACCGGCTTCGTGAACACATAGTGGATATAGGAAGAGAAATACCTGTCGATCCGCTCATTCCCGATCATTCTGAACCAAATCATCTCCAGGAATTTCAAGCCAACGCTCTCGGTCTGCCGGATCACGAAATCAGACGAGGCGTAGAGCGTATGTAGTCCGGCCTCCAATACATAGGCGCGTTGCTTGAAGGCCTTCAGGCTGTTTCGGAATTTCCAACGCAGCCGGCCCCGGTAGCGTGGCGAAAAAAAGTGCAGGGATTTGATGTTATGCGAAGAGTAAATAAGCGTGCCTCCGGATTTCAAAACGCGTGCACACTCACCCAGGGCTGTCACTCTCTGGGACTCGGGAAAAGCATAGTCTATGCCGTTATACGAGATCAGTACGTGGGAAAAGGCAGAATCCGGTTCTTCGATGCAGGCACAGCTGCCGACGCGCAAGTCCAGGTAAGGCAAGCGCCTTTTCGCCGTGTTGATGAAGACCTCCGACGCGTCGATACCCCTAACGGAGCAGCCCATTTCATGCAAGAGCAGCGTGGTCCTTCCAAGACCACAAGCAAGGTCGAGAATTCTGTCACCGCGTTTGTAGTATTTTGCGAACAGGTACTTTTCCTCCGGATCCAACCGGTATACGGAGTAGTCGTCGACGGCCTCGGGGGTCGTGAAAAACTGAAGATTCTCAGCCAACTCCAACGGGATTTGCTCAGGCATAGCCGCGCTCCTTTATTGAACAATATATCAGACTGGGAAGAGAAGAATGTTTCTCTCGCCCACTCCCGTTGTGGCCAGGCAGGTAGCCATTTCAAAGCAAGTTCTTGATTCGCCCATTTGGGTCGCATGCCCTCTGCGGGTTCCCTTTTACGGACTTCGCGGGTCGGTTATTCTCCTTTGCCAAGCAGCCGGTAGACGGCCGTCTTGAGGTCTAGATAGATCAACGCACGTGCCCGAGACGTCCAGCGCCTGCCCCAAACCAGCAGCCGGTAGGTTTGATGAAAGCCGGTGCTCCACCGCATTTTGTAGGATTCCTCACCGCGCAGAAAATCGAACTCCTGGTATCCATGCGAAAAGCCGTAATCGAGAATGGCGGGGATCAGCATCGTGCCAGGGGAGAGACGCGAAAAGGTGTGGTCGTAGGCTTTGTTGTAGTCCCAGAGTCTCTTGCCACAGCGAAACCCGAGCTGCCACGCCACGGCCCGGTCACCCAGTTCCATCAGGGCAACGTAAATCCAGCCGCGAGGTCCCAGAGTGTCAAACAGCGATTGAAATACTTCCGGGTATGCGGCGATGAACGGCTGCGAAAGCTCACCGTGGACATGTTTCTGGCTCTCGAGAGCGATCAGTTTCTCCAGTAGTCCAGGCTCTTCCTGCGGATTCTCAATGGTGCGGACGCGCAGGCCCTCCGCGCGCATACGCTCCAGCCGGCGTTGCTGGTTTTGAAGTGTGTGGCGCGCCGACCGGGAAAGCCTGCTCACGATCACCGACGACGGGGCGTCAATCGGCAGGTACGGACAGCGTTCCTCGGGCAGAATGCGGTAGATCAGCCCTGCGTGCGAAAGGGCTTTCTCAATCAGAGCAATCGTGCTTCCCGTCTCGTGCAGGTCTCTTAGATCGATGAGGTCCCACTGGTCCTGCGTCTGTGCGAGGAAATCCACAATGGCTTCGCTCTGACCTGCCGGATCGTTTCCCAATACGAAATCGTTGTAATCAGCCTGCGTCCCCACAAACTCCATCTTCCGCACGGCAAAGCCGAAGCGGGATGCTTTCCGGAGGATTAAGGGCGATATTCCCACGACGGCGCCGTCCTTCTTCAGGACTAGCACGTTGGGGCGCCGTCCGCTGCGGTCCTCCTGAGTGAAACGCTGATTCCAGGCTCGGAACCAGTCGAAGGTCATGAAGGCGTTCGGTTCTTCGGCAGTTTGACTCAGCCGGTTCCAGTCTTCCTCAAGATTTGAAAGTCCCTCTTCGGTCGTGTTTTCCTCGATGGAATAACGCGGACTCGCCTTGATTGAGGAGGAATCGGGGAGCGGATTGGGCTCCGGACCGCCGGAGAGGCTCGGGGGCAGCGTGGAGTGAACATCCATATCGGGTTTGCCTTCAGGAGGCGGTCGTTCGGCCCCGCCAACGGATGAGTTTGAGATCCGTCACTGGATACGCCAAACCCAACTACTATATGTCAGCCCACCTGAGGCCTTCAACTGGATTGCGGGAACAGAGTCCGTGTAAAAACCTCAGCCGTTGCGTCGGTCTACCTGTCGCGATGCCTTGGGCCGGGGTGTCCGGTGGGTCGAATTCTCCGTTGAATCATGGTCGAGTCGTTCCCTTTCAAACTGAGAAGTTTACCGAAGCAAGGGGGAGGCTCCTAACCCTGACATTCGCCCACCTTGTCAGATTTCTGCACGGAGCCGGTTTTTGCCTCCTGCCAGACGAACGAAGTGCCGATGAGAAATTGGCAGTGGATGACTTTGCTGTGGCGGCGGTTTGGCCCTCTCCCAACGGCTTGGGGGAATGGCGAACCAATGCTCGTCCCGGTCAACTTGGTTGGCACAGGACGACCTCCGCTGCACCAAAGTCATTCGGATCGGCACGGGGGATAGCAGGCAACTGGTATCTCCACCGCGACCGGTCAAGTCGTCCTGCTGGGGAGGCGCGCTTTGAAGGTCCGAGCAGTATTCGCTGCCGTTCTCGTCTTTGTGGCCACCCTCGTTTGGCTCGCTGCTCCAGCCCGAGCCGACGGAAGTGGTCCCACCGGCCAGTGGTATCTCAACTCCAACGGCGACGCCGTAAGTGCCAGTATTTCCACCATCTCCTCCGGCGTTTACACCGGGACGCTGGTGAACGAAAACGGGGGAACCGAACTCTTGGACCGCATCACCTGGGACGGATCCTCCCGCTTGCTGCAGTTTCGCCGCAACGGTGCAGGCTTCTGGGAATGGTATTCCGGGAGGGTCGTGGAGGGGATATTGGTCGGCCGTTTCTCACGGAGCACCACTTCACCGGATAAACCCCCTCAACTCTCCAGCTATTCCTCCCGCGTCAGCGGCTGGAACCGCAGCTATCTTGATACGGACATCGTCCCGCGTGTCTGGGAGATCCTTATCGACCAGAACGAACGCGCCCGGCTTCGTATCGACAAAGGAAGTAACGGCTTCATGGGCCGGTTGAAAGTCTATTCGACGGTATCGGACGGAGCAGGCGGCGAGCAACCCGAGTACGACCTTGACGGCATAGTGTGGGACGGAACCGACCTCATTTTCACCCAGCACCTCGATGACGGAACCCTCCGAACCTATCAGAGCACCGTGTCCGGACGCGATATCAGTGGAACCTATTCGCCCGGGTCGGGTACTTTCTCCGGCACGCGCGCCGAAGTCCTCACCTATGGTGTGGCCGCGAAAAACCCCGTTGCCCGCGGCCAGTGGATCCAGCGCACCCGCGTTCAGCTCTACCACCTCATGATGGCGGACAACCCGGACCCCCTCAGCCGGACCGTCACTGTCCTCGGTTCCAATATTTCCCCCACTCCCTCCGTGTCCCTTGCGCCGAACCGCGACGACAATCCCGGCGGCTGGCCACAAGACTACACCCTGACCGAGCTGCGATTCGACTACACCCTTGCGAACCCATACGGCGGCGCGTTAATCGCCCGTTCGGTCCACGCCTATCTTGCAACCCCTAACACACCGCCCCCTGCCGGCGGTAGGTACCCCGCCTTGCTCGCCCTCAACGGCCACGGTGGCAGTGCCTGGACGATGATGAATCCGGATGACGAGTTCTACTGGTACGGCGACTCCTACGCCCGTCGCGGCTACGTTGTCCTGGCTGTCGATATCTCACACCGCCCGCTCGAAGATCGCGCCAACCTTTACAGCGACTACATTGATGGTGACGACCCCGATAACGGCAACGGGCCGCATCCCGCGGTCAAGGCCGCCGGATTTGACTCCGACTGGGAAGAAGACGGCGAGCGCAGCTGGGACGCCATGCGTAGTGTCGACTACCTTCTCTCGCTTCCAAACGTCGACCCGAAGCGCATCGTAATCAGCGGACTCTCCATGGGCGGAGAGGTGACCGCGATCACAGGAGGCCTTGACCCACGCATCGCCATGAGTGTCCCTGCCGGCTACTCACCCGACCTGGGCGTTATGCTCTATAACGGTAACCACCCTTGCTGGCAATGGCAGCATGCCGATGTGCGCGAATACGTGGATGTCTCCGATTATTTCGCGCTCACCGCCCCGCGCCCGCTGCTCATTGAAACCGGTAAGGAAGACTGGACCTATTCCTCGCGAACTCCGCCATTCTCCTCCGATAAGCAGGTCGCACGCCGCAACCTGACCTCATACAACGCTGACACCGTGCAGTGCAATCTCTACCTGCACTATGACTGGCACCATTACCACGTGGGGGATATCAATCCGACATCGCCGACCGAGCAGGGTGTCCGCATCCCGGATCAGTTGACCCCGGCGGAGCCCTGGACGCTAACCTGGCAGATCGACGCTTCCACTCACACGATTCAGCCAACGCTCTTCGACTTGATCACCTCAAGTGGCATATCCTCTCCTAACCTCTCCACCACGAATCTTAGCTTCGGAAACCAAACCGTGGGCACGATCAGTTCTTCCCAGCCGGTAACCGTGACGAACAACAGCGCGACAGCACTCACCATCTCCAGCCTGGCGATCAGCAGTGGCTGGTCAGAAAACGACAACTGCCTTCCTTCCCTTGCTGGCAGCGCCACTTGCACGATTAATGTCAGCTTTGCGCCCACGGCCACGGGGAGTCAGACAGGCACGCTCACTCTCACGGACAATGCCCCAAACAGTCCACAGTTGATTTCGCTCAGCGGCACCGGCGTTGCCCCTGTGGCCAGCCTTTCGCAGACCAGCCTGACTTTTCCCGCACAGTTCGTCGGTACCACCGGGCAGTCCCAGAACATCACGCTCACAAACATTGGCGACATTCCCATGACCATTTCGAGTATCCAAGCGAGCGGAGATTTTCGCCAGACCAGCGGTTGCACCAGTGCTCTGGCGGTGGGGACAAGTTGCACGATCAGCGTGTCCCTTGATCCTTCGGCTCCGGGCACGCGCAATGGCACACTGACCATCACGGACAATGCTCTCGGCAGTCCCCAGACCGTTCACCTCTCGGGCACGGGGGTGGACTTCGAAATGTCGAGTACGTCCAAGGTGAGCGTCACCATTATTCCGGGGCAGACGGCGACTTACACCTTGACCTTGTCGCCCCAGGGAGGACTCAACCAGACGATAAACCTGGCCTGTAGCGGCGCGCCTTCCCAGTCGGGTTGCACGGTCACGCCCAGTCAGGTCACGCTGAATCGGACAACACCTGTGACCGTGAGGGTCAGCGTGTCAACCACTGCGGGGTCTCTCACGCCGCCGTTCCGAAACGTTCTCCCCCCCAACGTCAAAGGATTCGGCGGAACTTTATGGCTGGTTTCGTTCATGGCGCTCGCGAGTCTCGCGGCACTGGGTTTTGCCAGAAAACGTCGAAGTGTACACCTGCTGGGCTCGTGCCTGCTGATTCTGATCTGGTTGGCAGCCTGCGGCGGGTGGGGTAGTGGCAGCACGGCCGCCCGGGCGGCCGGCACGCCACTCGGGACTTACACGCTTGATGTGCGCGCGACTGTGAGCTCCACTGGCACGTCCGCTCAATTCGCGCACGACCTCAAACTCACCCTAACGGTGAACTGACGCTTACGGCTACTATAGCCGTAAGACCATGCCGATCTCGACCTCCCTTCTGCTCGCTTTGGATTTTCATGTCGTACACTAAAATCGAAATCCGGCTTTAAACCGTTATACCATTATGTTAATCTCTGGAGTTCTTCGTCACGGTCGATTCCTAACTCTACCTCTCTCTTTGGCGTCTAGACCGCTCATACTCCGTCCCAACGAGCAATGCTCGATGTGGGCACAGGCGGGCAAGACTGGAGGACAGATGGGACAGGCAACGGAAGACAGAAAGGCTCGGGGAAAATCGCGAATGTCGCCGCTCTACATCCTACTTGTGAGCTTCCTTTGCCTCCTCGTCGGCGTATGGATCGGGCCCGTCTGGTGGAAATTTATCCGCCCGACCGTAAAGGACGCGTACCATCGGGTAGTGGACCCGTACCATCGGCACGCAGTGGACGCGGACCAGCAGCGGGCAGTGGACGCATACCAGGACTGGTGGGTCGATAAATTCGATTGGACAGAGGAGAAGAGGTATTGGCTCGGAGTCCCCATCTGGAAGTTCCCTTTGGATATGTGGGTCTACCAGGAAATCATCTACGAAACGAAACCCGATGTGCTCATTGAAGCGGGAACGTACAAGGGTGGAAGTGCGCTCTTCTTTGCGTCCATGTTCGACTTATTGAAACACGGGCGCGTGTTAACCATCGACATCGTTGCGTACCCGAATAGACCCCAGCATGAAAGGATCACCTACCTCCTCGGGTCGTCAACATCCGACGAGATCTTCCAGAAAGTGAAGGATTCAATTCGTCCCGGCGAGGGGGTAATGGTATCCCTCGACTCGGATCATGAAAAGGCTCACGTTCTCAACGAACTGAGGCTTTACAGCAACATCGTTACAGTGGATAACTACCTGGTAGTTGAAGACACCACGACCACCTCCGGGGCCAAGGAAGCGCTGGAAGAGTTCCTGAAGACAAATTCCAACTACCTACAAGACAGAGGCCGTGAGAAGTTTGGGGTCACGATGCATGGCGGTGGCTGGCTCAAGCGTGTCCGCTGAATGGCGCGGAGTCGGTACCCCAGGAAAAGCTTGGCTGGACCCGCAGGATGAAAGGAGCTTACCCTGTAATTGCTCATTCAACCGGTGGCCGACCAGGCCTGTGGAGGAGCAATCCAACTGGCAAGCTCTGGGCGGCGAACCCGCGAGCCATGTTGGCATCGGAGCCGGAAGGAATGTCACCCACAGAGCAGGAGGTCAACTCGCCTTCTTCCCGAACTTTCGATACCCCAACCCTCCTCTTCTTGCTGGCCGCTCTAATTTTCCTTTACCCCTCCCTCTTCGTTTTTCCCTTCATCCCCATCGATCACCACGGGGACGGCACGATTTACTTAAGCGATGGGATGCGGATTTATGAAGGCGAAGTGATGTATCGGGATTTTTTTCAATTTTCGACTCCAGGTACCGCCCTCTCCTATTTCCTCTTGTTCAAGGTTTTCGGGCCGCGGCTGTGGATTCCCGACCTAGCACTCCTGCTCTTGGGGCTTGGTCTGGCTTGGCTGGGTGTGGTGATCGCGAAGAAGGTGATGCGTCCCAGTCTTGCGCTACTGCCGAGCGCAATTTTCCTCGTTGGGGTGTACCAGAATCAACTCGATGCCACTCATCACTGGTACAGCCTGCTGACCGCCACGGCCGCATTGGCATCGCTGATGGAACGGCGAACTCCGGCGCGGATTGCCGCGGCGGGGTTCTTTTGCGCCCTCACGGCGTGCTTCACCCAATCGCGCGGGTTGGCTGCCGTCATGGGCTTCGGTGCCTTCCTGTGGTGGGAATCCCGGCGCAGACAAGAGGACTGGCGCGAATTGCTCAAGAAAGAGGCCTGGCTGGTTGGGAGCTTCCTCGCGACCATTATGGGCGTGAACGCTTATTTTGTCTGGAAGGCAGGGCTGACCCGGTTTCTCTGGTGCACCGTCGTCTTTGGCATCAAGTATTACCCCAAGCAGGCAGATGCAAATACCTGGCTGGTCTTTACACTAAACTTGCCGGAGTTTGAATGGCTGAGCAATTTCCGCTTGCACTTCATGAGATGGCTTTTTCTCTATGCTGTTATTCCTTCCACCTACATTCTGTTCTTCGCCCGCTACCGTCGGGAGTGCGGCAAGGGGCCAATGGAGTTCTGGGAGCGCCCGATGTTGTTGGCGGTTGTGGGCTCCTTTATGCTCCTGGGTGTCGCACCGGCGCCCAGCTTTCCTCGGATGGCCACAAGTGCGTTGCCGGGGTTCATTCTCCTGGGGTGGTTCACTGATCCCCAACGAAAGCTCGGTCGGAGCCTTGCTGGCGTGCTTACTGTGGGGATCTTGCTCGTGGTTCCCTATGGCGTGGCAAGGTCTCAATCCATCAAGGTGAGCATTTTCGCAACGCCCCAGGGCAAACTTGCGGAGAGGGAGGGAGACCAAGGAGCCTACGAGGAATATACCTGGGTCCAGCACCATACCCGACCGTCGGAGTACCTCTATGAGCCGGGGGATGCAGACATGTATTTTTCCCTGAGCCTCCGCAACCCCACACCCCTGCCTTTCGTGACAAACAATGGCTACACCACTCCGGAGCAAGTGATGGACGTGATTCGAGGCCTGCAACAACACCCTGTCCATTACATCGTTTGGTCACATCAGTGGCTGGAGGTAATCCCCGATTGGGAGGAGCCTTCTGACGATCATCTTGGCCCACTTCGCGACTATATTCAAAGACACTACCATGTGGTGAAAGTCTTTACGAACTCCGACAAAATCTGGGAGAGGAATGACTAAGGCTCTTCCGCGTTTCTCTCGACGGAACTGCCGACCTGCAGTGTACGTGCCCCTCCGGAAGGGTCGAGCTGATGCCAGAACCGTAGCATTTAGGAGGGTTGACATGGAAGGACCGGATAGACTCAGCTGGCGTCAGCCCCCCGCACCAACGGCGCTCGAAAGCACCGGGGTCTCCGGGCTGGCCATGTGCCCAATGGGATCAGGGTGGTACCTCATGCCCATGCCTACCGCGACATCTCGCGCGCAGTGGTAGCGGCTGACTGGATCCTTCCGCAGGCATCGTCTGATTACATGCGCTAGACGGGCAGGAACTTTCTCCGGAAGGGGCGCTGGGTCCCCAACCATAATCGCGGTGCTCACTTCAAACACGGTGTTCCCCCAAAACGGAAGCTTTCCTGTCGCCATTTCGAAAAGGAGCACGCCCAACGACCAGATGTCGCTCCCGACATTAGCTCGCTCCCCCCGCAGGATCTCGGGCGCCAAATAAGGCAGGGTGCCGACTAGGCGACCGATCTCCTTAATCGATGAGTGTGACTTTACGATTGCCCGAAAGGAGTCTGCCCGGAGGCGCTTCGCGAGGCCAAAATCCAAGATCTTCAAAACCCCTTCGGGTGTTGTTACAACGTTGGCACTCTTGACGTCGCGGTGAATCACCCCATGCTCGTGGGCGTAGCCAAGGGCATCCGCAATAAGGATGCCGTAATGACTCACAAGAGCCGGAGCGAGGCCAGACGGGATCAGAAGAGTGCTTAATGGCTGACCCTCGATGTACTCCATCGCGATATAGGGTTGTCCCGCTTCTTCGCCAATGTCATAGATGGTGCAGATGCAGGGATGATTCAGGGCGGACGCGGTCTGGGCTTCCCTGAGAAGCCAACCCCATGCGGCGGGGTGCGACCGAATACGCTGACCCAACACCTTGATGGCGACCAACCGGCCGAGCTTGATGTCGCGAGCGCGATAGACTACACCCATGGCGCCTTCGCCGAGTCTGCGTTCGATGAGGTAACGCCCGAATGATGTGCCCACCATGGTTGTACTTTCCTAGTAACACCAACGCTGACTCTAAGAAGGAAGATGAGCAAGAGGTGCCCACCGCGAGCGACTGTACCCCAATCATTACGTCTTTCGTATATTACTCTTCAGACATACTAATGTCAAGCAAATTCGGAATTAACCAGTGCCTGAATACCGGTCGAGGGAGTATTGTGATATCAGATAGTGAGTCGACGACCCGAATATGCGCTCAGCCCGTATTTCCGATATGAGTCTCGGCTACTAGATCTTTGCTGACCTCCGGCGCCTTTATTCATGCGGGTGTAAACGCGATGAAGACACTCGGGAAGTCAGTACCCAAGGGGTGAGACACAAAATCAGCCCATTCAGCTCTCCTTCAACGCCTCTCTCAAGGTCCATTTCCAAGGTTCCCGCGTCACTTCCGACGGCGGCCTGAAATTGAGTTGACTTTGGCAGAACTCGACCCTCCTCCCTGCCGAAGATGCGATCTGGGGTAGCTGACGATCTCGACTTCAACAAGGGTCAGGCCTGCGTTCACAAAGTTGAGCTTCTTGGCCGCAGCCCAAGACACGTCGATCAGCCGCCCATCAATGCCGGGGCCTCGATCATTGACCCTCAGCACAATGGATTTGAGATTTACAAGGTTCGTGACACGGACAGTAGTGCCCAGCGGGAGTTCTCGGTGGGCAGCAGTAAGTCTATTCATGTCAAAGGCTTCGCCGCTTGCGGTGGCTTTGCCTTGATGCTTACTTCCATACCAGCTCGCCACGCCAACTTCGCTTTTCGGCATCGCCTGGAATATCACTGGTAACGGTCCAAGGAAAGCCGGTGGCCTTGCTTCGGACTTTGGTGACAGGGCAAGGACCCCCGCCAGCGCACAGCCCATAACCAGTTTCCTCATTCGACCTCCAGCTAGCGTTTCTCCCTTAAGATCGGTCCTTCGGGATGATCTGGAATCGCTTCATCATCTCGGCAGCAATCTTCTCAGCTAAGGGCTCCATGGTTTCGCACCAGAACTCCATGGCCAGATCGCTCAGTGACTCAGTTGCCAGGCCTGAATAAACCCCGCCGCAAAGGTCGCGCCAATCGCCGCACCGACTAGCAGCCAGCGCACGCGCACCCAGTAATCGTGCTGGGCATCCCCGAGGCGTTGAACGGCGCGGCCGAAGCTGAAGGCGCTGAGGTGCTCGAGGCGTTCGCGCATTTCCACCTCTTGCGCAAGTTCTTCAGCTTTGCCGCTCAATTCCTGGCAGTAGTCTTCGAAGGTCTGTTTCACGGTTGCCCCTTTCAACTTTTCAACTCTTTGACTCTTCAACAAGTTGAAAATCGGTCTCGCCTCTCTCCTGAACGACTCACCTTCATTAACCACAACTTATTTCGGCGGGACGGATCTGAAAGTTGAAGAAATCTGCGCCAAGGCCCCGGTTGGTGAGCGTAGGGTGTCGGAACCATGGCAACTTCGGCGCCAGCAAATTCCTTGGCGCCCGAGTCGGCTGGTCCGCAGGACGAGTATTCAGAACCACCCCAATCCTCGCATTTGCCTGGAGTTGCGAAGATAGATACCTCTCGCCGTTAAGCAGATAATTAACCGGGCGACATAGAATTCAGGGAGGATTGGAAGCCACTGCCAGGGAACGTGATTATTGCTATGCGTCTAAACCGGTCGCGGTAGGGATACCAGTTGTCTAATCCCGGATTTCCGTCTATAACGGCGGCGGCTCTGTCAAGAGACACCACGGCTTGGTAGTGTCCTAAATCTGTGTTGGCCCTAATTTTTCTTCTGGGGTGCGCAGCTTTTACAGTAAGGCTTTCCGTCCAACCAAGCGGCCTCATGCGTGAATACGGGACTTTTGCAGCCCGCGCAATGATCAAGAGGGATTTTCCCGAGGCGGGTCATGCCATCAGCAAGCAATTCAGACTTAAACGCGGAAGTTAGATACTCATCATCGCTTAACGCGGCTGCAAGTTCTCTTGTTGCGACTTCCGCCTGTTTCTCGGGGGATAGGCTCTTCGCCCTCGCCAACTCTTTCCAACCCTGCCTCACCATATACTCTCTCACATAGGGAGGCCAGTGGTCAGCCTTAACAAAATGTTCGTACCACCAAACGCGCATACGTGTAAACATGGTTTGCTTTTAACCTTTTTTGAGGACAAAGACATAAATGAGCACCCAAAACAGGATTACCAGAGCGGCCACCAAGAGGGGCCACAGGAAGCTGACAACCGCCGCTGTGATGCCGCTGGGAAGCCATCCCAGCCCCAACCCAAAAAGGAAGCCATACGACGCAATGCAGTAAATCCAGCACCCGAAGAAGACAAGCACAAAGCAGATACGGTATCCGATCCAGTACCATCTATACTCATCCATTTCCAGTGGGCCTCTCGCCAGTTGCTTCGGAATTATACGCTTGGGGATTGACAGGTGTGCTATAAAAAGGAAAAGCCCCGGCTGGAACCGAGGCTTGTTGGAACTTTTGGGCGCAATCCAAGAGTAGCAGAGGAGTGCGCCCAATGCAAGACCCTTCCAAATCCTACATCAGCATCATTCTGGCCGAGAAAATCTTGGATATCTTTGATACTTCTGGAGCATCGGAAATCGAAAGACTGGCCGCCCTCGATATCTGTAGAAGCGTTGTTCCTTTGGCTCCAGGCAGTATTTATTCTAAGACCCAGGGCGTCGAGGCACCTGTAGAGCAAGCGCTTGGCTCTGGAGATTAACCAAGGTTCCGACGCTGTTGTTTAGTGTCTTAAGCTCCATCATGATGTTGTGCAGAGCCGTTACTAATTGCTGAGCATATTGGTCTGTCATAGAATCCCCTCTTTACGCTGTTTTAGTCAGGTTCTTAAATGTAGGCATCTTTACGCGCCAATGTTACCCAGCATTTCCCCGATTGTCCACACGTGATCGGTAATCCCCGTTTCCATCGCGGGAGTAACACGAAGGGTTTGATGAACGCGGCAAAAGTTATAGAAGGCGAACCACAGCGAGTAGGCTGCTTTTAGGTTCTCCCACTTCTTGCTGAAGGCGTTGGTCAATCTGGTCATGCGCCTCATGCCCATCCGAATCGAAAGATTATGCCTTTCAACGTGCGAAGTGCAAATCCTGTTGAGTGCTGGCTGTCCCCATCTTGGGAGAGGCACGGTATCGACTACTTCGGCGGGAGAGTAACGCTGTTCGCCATCGCGGGGAGAGGAATAGACTTTGATTAGTTGCGCGAAATCAACGCGGGTTCCCAGGCTCATGTGAACCGCATCCACATAAGGCCGGAATCCGTCTGTAGTAATCTGAAAGTGGCCTTGCGTGGCATCGTTGACCTTTTCGGTGAAGGCCACAGTATCACGCTCTGTACGCCTTCCAAGGTGCCAAGCCAGAATCAGCTTTGTACTTCTCTCGATGGCCACGAAGCAATAAGCATCGCCCCGCATCGGGTCGCCATTCGCATTGCGCTTTTCCTTGCATCCAACATAACCCCAAATCTCATCGCACTGGACATCCCGCACAGGTAGACCGTTGATCATCGTTTCCAGAAGGCGCTCGCAGCGCTCGCCGACGAGTACCAGCACGTTCAGGATGGTATCGCGGTGGATGCCCGTGATTCGCTCAATGGAACGCACAGACATGCCCTCTACGAGCAAGCGGAGAATGCTGGTGATTTCTTCGGGCGGAACGTAGGTGCCTTCTAACTTCTCAGGCCGGTCGCTGTAGGTCTTGTAGCACTGGCAGCAACGAAAGCGCTGATTGCCCTTCCGGTCTTTCCCAAACTTCTGGCATTTGCTCTTGCAGTTATGGCAGGTCATCGGGCTTGCCTTTCTGCGGAAGCAAGCCCATAATGCGTTTGAGAGTTGGCATTGCGGCTTACTCCGCTTTGCTGATTTAGCCCCGTTCTCAGTTGACGCTGAGGGTGGGGCTTTTTTCTTACCACCCAATGCTAGCTTACGTAAGCTGGCATGTCAAGAAAATAATGAAAATAATGCTTGCTTTGTTGGCTGGCATCTAGTAGCATGTCTCCAGACCTTGGGAGAGGTCAGATATGGCAGATGGAAATGAGAAGGACGCTATGCGTGCAGATCGCGCTTCCAAAGGCGGGGCGGCACGAATGAAGAAACTATCGCGCGAAGAAAGGCAGGCTTTGGCAAGCGAAGCGGCAAAAGCGCGGTGGAAAAAGCCTCAGAGTCATAAGGTTGCAGAAGAAGCTGGCATAGAGGCATCGCGCGCAAACCCTATCCCTAGGGCTCTGTATTCTGGCACTCTCAAACTTGGAGGTGCCGAAATACCTGTCTATGTGCTGAGTAATGGCCAAAAGGTTTTAGCGCGCATTGCTGCAACCGAAGCACTCACGGGGGTAAAGCGCCAGGGCGATTTAGAGAGCTACATCCGCGTGGGGTCACTTAGAGAGTTTATAGATATGGATTCTGTTTTGGCGCGAATGGTAATCTTCGCTCAAGACGATGTTTCGATGTTGAACCAGACTGTAAAAGGGCTTCCGTCTGACCTATTCATTGAGATTTGCCAAGGTTATGTACGGGCTTTGGATGCAAGCAGGAGTCCCGAATCAGGAGTTACGCTCACTGAACGCCAAGAAGAGATTGCGATCAAGGCCGGAATGTTTCTTTCGGGATGCGCAAAGGTCGGATTGGATGCGCTAATTGACGAAGCCACGGGATATCAATATGTGCGCCCAGAGGATGCGCTCGAAATAAAACTACGTCTCTATTTAGAAGAAGAGATGCGGAAGTGGGAAAAGACCTTTCCTGACCAACTGTGGGAGCAATTCGGACGGCTAACCAATTGGAAAGGGAAAACCAATCAGCGCCCGAAGTATTGGGGCAAGCTGGTTATGGAATTGATCTACGAATACCTGGACCCCGACGTGGCCCAATGGCTTCGGGACAATGCGCCTGTACCCATAAAAGGACAGAACTATCATCAATGGATGTCTGGACAGTATGGACTCAAAAGGCTGATTGAGCACATTTGGAAGGTAATTGGGATAGCTAACACTTGCCAAGACATTGAAGGTCTCCGCTACCAAATGGCAAATATATTTGGAAAGCAAGGGCTTCAATTTCAGCTAAAACTTATTCCTGTACCGCGCTCTGGGAATGGTGAATCATGAAGGCTTGGCGGCCCACTCTCCCGAGGCCGCCACCAGAAATCAACACAGATTTAGGACACTACCCACGGCTTTTCTGAGCCGGGAGCGGAGTCAAGGGCGCCCCGTGAAGCGGGGCGTTCATCGCAGACCCTTGACGCCGCGACCATGCTGGCCTTGTCGGCGATCTTGACGTTCGTGATCACACCGTTGATGATCTCGCTCGGACGGAGCATTGACTTCGTTCCGCGCAACCCTCCCTGGGATTTCACTTACGAATTCGCTTCGGTACGTTATGGCGACTGCGCCGTCTGGTATGCAAGTGGGGTATCTCAAACACGGCTTACCGCTGAGTAATTGGTACATCGAGGACCCACGATGGAGTAATTGGCATATCATCGACCCACCGATGAGTAAAATCCCACAGTGGGAGGCGTCAATTCGCGCAGCAACGGATGCATCGTGTCCTCAGAGGAGGACCCCACGGGCTGTCCTTGACGAGGACGAGCGTAGGCTCGAGTGTTCCTACGACTGCACGTTGCCTGAGGGACCGTACAACCTTAGTCTTTCCATCTCACCCAGACATCGAAGGGTGACATGTGCGCGCCAACCGCTCCCGGGATTATGGAAGAGTTCGATTTCCAGCGGTGGCTGGACCCGGAGGCGTCTCGATCTGCTCGGTGGTCCACTGCAGGTTAGGACGCACCGCACCTAGCCAGTCCCCGTGATACAGTCCCCGCAAGTCGCTTGCATCCTGAACCTCGAAAACCAGAAGATCCTGCAGGGTGAATGGTTCGGCAGCCGCCCCCAGATAGACACCGAGATGGATCCGGTGTGTGCCTGTGTTCAGTAGGTCACCCGGCACCACAAACCAACTTCGCAGCAGGCCTGCCGGGACCGGGCGGTCGCCGGGCCACCATGTCTGGAAAAGATGTGTTCCATGCTCGTCGTACACATTCACTCCCAGTTCCAGGCTGGCCTGCGCGACCAGCTTCCAGTATTCGAACTCCACCACGAACGGCGTCCGGACTGTGATTCGGTCCGCGGGAGACCCGTTCAAAGGGCGGACGCAGGCACGGCGAAGCCGAATGACCTCGTTCCCCGGCGCGCTCTCCACACTATCGTAGATCACCTCGGTCGACGCCGGGATCCAGTTTTGCAGGTAACGGGAGGTCACGACTCCCGGCGGCCCCTCCATCACGATTTTTCCTTCGTGCAAACAGATCGCGCGTGAGCAAAGCCCTTCAACGGCCACCAGGCTATGGCTTACGAACAGGACCGTCCGGCCTTGGTGTGCAGCATCGCTTATCTTTCCCAGGCACTTTTTCTGGAATGGGGCGTCTCCCACCGCCAACACTTCGTCAACGAACAGAATCTCCGTGTCAAGATGCGCGGCCACCGCAAACGCCAGCCGCATGTACATGCCGCTCGAGTAGTGCTTGACCGGCATATCGAGAAAACGGCCGCATTCCGAAAATTCCACGATCTCCTCGAACCTGCGTTCAATCTCGCGCTTGGTCATTCCCAGGATGGCGCCGTTGAGATATATGTTTTCTCTGCCGGACAGTTCAGGGTGAAAACCTATACCTACATCGAGGAGCGCGCCGGTCCGCCCGCGGATCTCCGCTTGCCCCTCGGTAGGCGCCGTGATCCGGGACAGGATTTTTAGCAGCGTGGACTTGCCGGCGCCGTTCCGTCCGATGATGCCCAATACCTCCCCCTGCTGAACTTCGAGGTTAATGCCTTTGAGAGCCCACAGAAATTCCGGGCCGCGGACTTCCCCGGCTGGTTGTGATCGCAACGCCCTGCGGAGTTGGTGAAACGGCGCACGCAGCGCGTCAGCGAGTGTATCCCGCAACGCCCGGTAGCGCTGTCGAGGTCCTATCCGGTATCGCTTGCCGATTCCTTGGCAACGGATGGTGGAGATGCTCATGGCTTCAGATGACGTCGGCGAAGGTAGCCTCCATTCTCCGGAAGTAGTACAACCCGCTCCCCAGGATTAACGCTATCGCGACCACGGACACGGCCAACAGACCTCCTGGGGCTTCTCCGCTGCCGAGCAGGGACCAACGAAAGCCATCAATGATCCCCACCATCGGATTGAGTCCGTACCAGGCCCGCCAGCGTTCCGGTACTACACTGGTTGGGTATGCTACCGGGGTGGCCAGGAACCAGAGTTGAACCAGAAACCCGATCGTGTAACGCACATCCCGGTACTGTACATTCAGCGCCGACAGCCAGAGGCCGGCGCCAAATCCGATCAGGGCCGTCAGCAGGACAAACAACGGCAGTGTGAGCACCCGTGCGGTTGGGACAATCCGGTAGAGGGCCAGGAAAGGAATCAGCACGAAGAAGGCAATCACGAAATCCACGAAGCCCGCCAGCACCGCAGACATGGGTATTGCCAGCCGCGGGAAATACACTTTAGTTATCAGCCGGTCGTTGGCAACCAGACTGTTGCCGGCTTCCGTCAGCGCATGGGCGAAAAGCTGCCACGGCACCATAGCGGTGTAGGCAAACACCGGGTAGGGTATGCCCTCAGAGGGCACTTTGGCCAATTTGCCGAGGAACACGCTTAGGGTGAGGGCGATAAACAGCGGTTGTACGACCGCCCACGCCACTCCCAGAACAGTCTGTTTGTATCGGACCTTAATGTCTCGCCAGGTCAGGAAATAGACCAGCTCCCGATACTGCCACAGTTCTCGCAACGAGAGGTTCCAGGGGGACTTCGATCCCCGGATAATGAGGGGCGGGGCACTGCCCACGGGTTTTTCATCCGAGGATTTGTTCATGATCCGGTTCGCGAATGTAGGTATCTTACCAGTCTACATAGGGGTGTGGCAAACAGCTTGCCCAAGCTTTTGGTAGACGGGCTAGATACGGAAAAACCGGTCTGCACCCTTCCGGGGGAGCGTTTCGCCCGCAGCGTCATCCCTTGCGGCAGGTGGTATCCTTGTTTCCCTCTCGGCTACCATGACCTGGTCAAACTCATGGCGGAGCGATGTGCTTCCGTTGATCACACCACGGTTTGGCGCTGCGGGCGGTCAACCTTGCGAAGAAGAAGGAGCGTATGATAGCCAAGGCGAAGGTGCCCGCAAGATCGGGCGCCATCCCCCACTCCGCCCGTAACGAGGCCGGGCACATCCGCGTGAGAGTCAAGACCGAAAGGTCATCCCGCGTCCCGTCGGCCAGTGCGTGTCTGGGCGCTTTGAAGTTTTTGCTCATACCCTGCGCCAACATCCGGTAGACGTTCGCTGCCATGGTTTAGTGAACCAGCCCGCGATCAAGGAGAGCGATGGCCCACGAGGTTCTGCATATTCTCGGCACGGCGCAGCCTGAGGGCACAGGGATGGCCCGGATTGTGGAAATGCTGGCGCGCGGTCTCGACCCCGAACGGTTCCGCTTTCACGCCTGGTTTCTGGCTGGAGAGGGACCTCTCGTGGACATGCTGGAGCAAGCTGGCGTGCGGGCAAGCGCCCTCGACTGGTGGCGAGGCGGGCGCGATCCCGCCGGAGCTTGGAGGTTCTGGCGCCGCCTGCGCCCGCAGAAATTCCAGATCGTCCAGTTGCACTTCGGCGGAAGGTCTGTCTGCTGGCTCGCGCGCGCAGCGACGGGCGCCAGGATCATCAGGCACTTGCACGGCCGGATTCTGGAGCCGCACGGCCTCAGCCCTGTTTATTTCTCCGCCCGTGGCGCCGACATCGTGGTTGCGGTCTCACGAGCG
>Ga0187886_1001440_pt1 | contig 21616 bp, 24 predicted proteins | sample June2016WEW_20_1_FD_133001 | JGI IMG/M metagenome (GOLD analysis project Ga0187886, IMG submission 133001) | Peatland microbial communities from SPRUCE experiment site at the Marcell Experimental Forest, Minnesota, USA - June2016WEW_20_150 | ecosystem: Environmental > Terrestrial > Soil >... | reverse complement strand
TATGGTCTGCGAAAAAATACCCGAGTCAAAACACGATTTTTCAAAAGACCCCATCGAATTAATCGAACGCGACGGCTGGGTTTGTGCCGACGGCACCACCCTCGGCGCAGACGACGGCATCGGGGTCTCGCTGGCACTGGCAATAATTGATGAAAAACCGCCCCATCCAAAGCTGGAGCTTTTGTTTACCGTCGATGAGGAAACAGGACTCACGGGCGCAAATGCCCTGCAGCAGGGGTTCATTACGGGCAAATACCTGCTCAATCTCGACGGCGAAGACGAATCGTTCATCGTTGGCTGCGCAGGCGGTGAGCAAACCGAAATATCGTTAAAGCTCGACCGGATTGCTCCCCCGGCCGGCTACGAACCATATATTCTTAAAGTTTCAGGATTGCACGGCGGGCATTCGGGTATCGATATCGACAAGAATTACGCCAACGCGATAAAACTGCTGACTCAAACATTTAAAGGTATTCAAAAGCAGATTGATATACAGCTTAGCTCAATAAATGCTGGCAAGGCAGCCAACGCAATACCTCGCGACGCCAAAGCAGTTATATATCTCGACACCCGGTATCTTGAACAGGTGCAAAAAATAGTTGCCGATTCGGAGTCGTCTTTCATAAAGGAATTTGCCAAAGCCGACCCCAATCTTAAAGTCGAATTGGTAAGAAACACGGATGACACTAAAAAATCAATCATCAATAATCACTCACCAATTATCAATCTGCTCTCGGCCCTCCCGACAGGCGTATATCGAATGTCGGATGAGTACGAAGGGACCGTTGAGACATCGAATAACCTCGCCAGCGTTGAGACCATCGATAGGAAAGACCTGTTTCACATTATCACTATGCAGCGAAGTTTCGATATGTCGTCAATGAATGAGCTGACGGGTAAAATCTCGGACGCGGCAAAGCGGGCGGGAGCCGAGGTCGAGATATCAAATCGATACCCCGCCTGGAAGCCGGACATAAATTCTCTGCTGCTTAAACGGGCGAAGGAAGTTTACAAAAAGCTTTATCGAAAAGAGCCGCAGACAAAGGTCGTTCACGCCGGGCTGGAATGCGCGGTCATCGGCGAAAAATTTCCCTCAATTGAGATGCTCAGCGTCGGCCCCACAATCAAAAACCCCCATTCACCGCTGGAACGTGTAAATATTGCCTCCGTTGACGCTGCCTGGGAATTTTTGCTTGCGCTGCTCCCGGCGCTAAAATAAGTAATATGCTGCGTAAACCGGCGGCAAATACTGCCGTTAGACCACGTTGACCTTTCGGCCGCTAAACTGGACCGTGCCGGGGCTTGTTGCGAAAAGGGTGTAATCTCGGCCAATAGCGACGTTTTTGCCCGCGAAGAACTTGGTTCCGCACTGCCTGATGATTATACTGCCTGTCTTTGCAGTTTCACCGCTGTAAAGCTTGACGCTTCTGTATTTAGGGTTACTGTCTCTGCCGTTTCTTGTTGCACCTTGTCCTTTTTTATGTGCCATAGCTAATCACCTTCTTAAATCACAATTTGCACGTATTACACCAATTTCACTTTTTGTTTCAATGTATGTAATCCGATAATGATACGATACGCATTGCAGGTAGTCAAGACCATTTATCAGATATTTTGGGATAGCCGATATAGCCCGGACTACTGGTCGAAGCGGGGTTTTTCAGAGAAAAGATTTGTCATATTTCAGTCCCCGCTCTTGATATTCAAAACTGTTTTTGTTATTTACAGACGCCTATGAAATTTTATTCCAAAAATTTATTGCTGATAATAGCGTTTGTCATAATCACCGCCGCCCAGGCGTTTGCCGGCTTAACACAGCGAATCGACGCGATTGTCGATTCACAGGTCCAGGCGAAAGTTAAAATCGCCGTCCAGATTCGTGACCCCGATACCGGCGCCATAATTTACAGCAGAAACGGCTCGACGGCTTTAATTCCGGCGTCAAATATGAAGCTCATCACGACCGCTTCGGCGCTGCATTATCTCGGTCCTGATTTTCAATACCAGACGCGCGTCGGCCTGGTCGGCGACTCATTGGTCATAATAGGCGCCGGCGACCCGCTGCTTGGCGATAAGCCGACGGCTGAAAAAATGTCTTTTGACCCTCGCTGGATGCTCAAAGACGTCGCCGTGCAGCTTAACGCCGCCAACGTTAACGCCGTAACCGATATTATTATCGACAGCACCATTTTCGACGACCAGCGGGTTCACCCGGATTGGCGCAAAGATGACCTGAACAAGCACTTTGCCGCTGAGGTTGCCGGCCTTAATTATAACGGCAATTGTATTGAAATAATCGCCGAGACCGTCGGCGGGAAAGCGGCCCTGACGCTCGACCCGCAGACCTCATACGTGCAGCTCATCAATAAATGCACGTCCGCCTCAAAACCGCCTGATACCGTTTGGGGGGCACGTGAGCCAAACTCGAATACGATTACTGTCCTCGGTTCCTGCTATAAAAAATGTCAGCCCGTCCGCGTCGCAATCGACAGGCCTCCCGCATTTTTCGCTTTCCTTCTGGCTGAAGAATTGAAACGTTCAGGCGTTTCAGTTAGAGGCCATATTATCGAAAAAGAAATCACCGCGGAGGACAAATTCAGGACGGTCGCGGTATATAGAAGCTCGCTATGGGATGTCTTTGACCGATGCAATAAGGATAGTTTCGGCCTGGCCGCCGAATCGCTGCTTAAGACCATTGCGGCATCCCGCCAGCCCTCGGGCAGGGGCGGTTCCTGGCCCCTCGGTCAGCAGCTAATCTCGCAGTATTTGCTTTCTATCGGAATACCATCCGACCAGTTCTTTATCGACGACGGCTCAGGCCTCAGTGAGAAAAACCGCCTTAGCGCCAATGCTATTTCCGCGGTCCTGCTCGACTTATACAAAAACCCCAACTGGCCCAGATTCAAACAGACGCTTGCGGTAGGGGGGGAAGAGGGCACAGCGGGTAAATGGTTCGATGAGCCGAAATACAGGGGCAAAATTTTCGCCAAGACCGGCTATATCGAAGGGGTCAAGGCATTATCAGGCGTCTGCACCACCCCCGCAGGCGACCGGCTTTTCACAATCATCACCAACAAGACCAACGGCGAAACCCGCCAGGCCATCAACAGCATCGTTAAAGCCGTCATCGACGAATCGAAATAATCGGGTTGCAAAAGTGCCAAATCGGACGTATAGTATTCTGTAATGGGTGATAATACCAATAAGGGCGATTTGCTTCTTGGGGTTATGACGCCGCTGGGGTTTCGCGTGCGGATAAATCGTTCTTACTGGAAGTGGATTGTTACCGTCAAGCACCCTGCGATGATGAATCGTGAATCGAATGTAAAGGAAGTGCTTGAAAAACCCAACGAAATTCGTCTGAGCCGAAGCGATAAAAAGGTATATCTGTTTTATTCGCTTGAAAGCAAAGGGCGATGGATTTGTGTCGTAACAAAACGATTGAACGGTGAAGGTTTTCTGATAACAACCTATTTGACAGATGCTATAAAAGAAGGAGTGCGGATATGGCCGAAGTGAAAGTATATTACGACAAAGCCGGTAACACACTTACCGTCTGGTTTGGCAATCCGCAGGAAGAGTATATCTGCGAAGAAACCGGCGATGAAGTGGTTTTGATGAAAGATAAATCAGGAAAAGTCATCGGTTTTGAGAAGCTGAATTTTCTCGGTGCATCGCATCAACCAATAAGAGTCGCTTTTGAAACAGTGGACGTTTGAAGATAATTGCTCTGTGCATATCGCTACGAGACATTAGCTTCCGGTTTCAACTCGCAAATCCGACGATTAATGCTGAAAATCGGCAATATAATTCTTGATGTCCCCTTTTTTCAGGCGGCGCTTAGCGGATACAGCGATTACGCTATGCGGGCCGTTGCCCGCGACTGCGGAGCGCCTTTAACTTTTGCAGGGGCGATGCTCGCAAAAGGCGTCATTCATCCGCGGGTCTTTAATAACCCGTTATTTGGACCAGGCGCCGATGAGCATCCGGTAGGGGCACAGCTTTTGGGCGATAACCCCGAAACAATGGCCAAGGCCGCAAAGGTGCTCCGGCAGATGGGCTACGATTTAATAGACCTGAATTTTGCCTGTCCTGTGCCCAAAGTTATTCGCCGAAAGCGGGGGGGCTATCTTCTCAATGAGCCGGATAAAGTGATAGAAATCTATAACGCCGTAAGAGAAGCAGTCGATTGCCCGGTAACTATGAAATTACGGACGAGTTTCGATAATGAGTCATACGATAATTTCTGGCGAATCTGTTCCCGTGCGGTGTCTGGAAAGGTCGGTGCTCTTATCGTGCATCCCCGCACTGTTTGCCAGAGATTTACCGGCCGGGCCGACTGGCAGTTTTTAGCAGAGGTCAAGAAACGATTCCCCCGAACACCAATTTTTGGCAGCGGCGACTTGTTTTCCGCCGATACAATTAAAAATAATATGAAAAATACCGGCGTGGATGGCGTGGCAATTGCCCGCGGCGCGATTGGCAATCCCTGGATTTTCAGTCAGCTTCGCGATGGAGACGATTTCGTCGCCCCGACTCTCCAGCAGCAGGGACAGGTGATTTCAAAACACTTCCGTTTGGTTTGTAAATTATACGGGGATGAAAAGGGCATTATGCACTTTCGTAAATTCGCGATTGCCTATTGCAAACTTCATCCCTCGCGTAAAAAAGCCCAAAAAGCCCTTGCTTCAGCCAAATCGGCTGAAGAATTTTTAGTCACCGTCCGGCAGTGGTATATGCTGTAACGAACATATTTTTTAGTTGTTGGCCCGTCCGACACAGGGTATCATTTGAATACAGTTAGGCAAAAAGACGCTGTTTAAGGCGGCGGATAGGAAATATTGAAAAAATAAAAAAATAAAAGGCAATTCGAGTAAGATTTTGATATAATTGAGAAGTTTGATTGCATAGCCAAGCGTTTAATCCGCCAGAGACGGATTAATATGGGAGAGGTCGAATTAACAATTTTTGAGGAGGAGAAGAAAATGAAAAGGTTAATTACAATTTGCGTAATAGCAGTTTTGCTGATGGTAGGTTCCTCCAAAGCAGCCCTTTTGGGATACACAGTTAAACTTGGCAGTGATGAATCTCCGATAGTGTGTAAAACAAATTTTACCACAGGTAGCCAAGTATCTTTAGGACCAAGCAGTATGCCAAGTGGCCCAAGCGACTGGTTTTATTCTCTCGCTCTTTCTCCTTCGGACGGTTATTTGTATGCCTCAACTTGGAACGATGGCCTTTGGCAAATAAACCCTGCAACAGGTGCCAGTACAAAACTAAGCCTTATCCCTTCTCCAGGTGCTAACCCACAAGGACATATTGTACCACTATTAGGCTCTCAGTCGAGACTCGCTTTTTCGCCAGCCGGAACGCTTTATGGTACAGGTCCTTATTATGATGAATCTGACTCATTAGCTACAATCGATTTGTCTACCAAACAAACAACTGTTATTAAACGTTATCTTGAATATACCGTTGGGGGTCTATGTGGATTTGCTATCGACCAAAGTGGGCAGGCGATTGGAGTGTCTAATTGTCCTGACCCGAGGGGGAATGGGGGTTATGTAACAAGTCTTCTCAATATCAGTCTGTTCGATGGTAGGATAGCAACAGGCCAACTATGGAACTCTCCGAGTAATGGTTTCTACAGTTTGTGTTATGGTCCAGATGGAACCCTATACGGAGACACTGGAGGCTACAGACAACTATATACAATAAACACTCAGAATTTGTCAGCATCTCCAATAGGCGTCCCGTTTAACGGCGATGTGCCGTTTGTGATTACACCCGAACCAGCCACGCTTTTACTGCTCGGCTTAGGTGGATTGTTGTTTAGAAAAAAACGCAGTTATTGTAGTTGAATTGAAAGGCTTGGTTACATAGCCGAGCGTTTGATATGAGAAATGTCAGATAACACTTGTTGCAATAGGCACAAAAAAAGAACACATAAACTATAATAGAGGATCGGTTGTTAGACCGAGCATAAAGGAGATAGTATTACGAAGCTCTATTTGTTAAGAGTCGGCGCAGATGGCACGAAGAACGGAGGAGGATTCCGCAGTCACATATGTCCCAAAGATAGGTTATATAGATTCATACCCATCCCCGATAAAAAAAGTAAGTTGATAACGAGCAAGGCTCTTACATACAATGATTATAAATGGAATAACCAATCTGTCCGTGATTATCTCCCACCGCGAATCTGGGGTGTCGACGCACGCAATCAATACATACATGATGACCCTGAATTCAAAACATTCACATATGGTTCTCCGCGATTTAACAAAAAGGATGACCAAGGTAAGCAAGATAAGAATTACGGAACTTTGGAACAGATGCAAAAGGGCGACATGCTTACATTTTACGCTGCTTTTGCCGAGAATGGTCAAGATATAGAGGGTTATTATTTCTTCGCATATTTTATAGTTGACTGTGTCATAAAGTATGGTAATCGTGAAGATCTCAAGAAAGATGAAAAAGCTTTGGTAAAAGGAAACCATCATTTCATCCACAGGCCGCGAAATCAAATAATTATTAAAGGGGATGATCGAAAAAGTAGATTTTTAGAAAGAGCGGTTCTTTTGAGTTCTCGCAAAAAAGACAGACGCGGACACAATTACTATCCATGTAAAAACATGCAGAAAATGTTAGCATGCAAAGACATGCAGAAAATATTAGGTGGTTATTATAAGTCAATGAATTTTTCTTCAATCAGAAATATTTGCCTGCCTGAAAGCGGAATAACCCTATTTAAGCAGTATCTTGATAATAACGGTGGGTAGACCCTGATTTTTTTGGGTAATCTGGGGACACCATACTTGGCAAAAAAGGAATGTAACTTTTACGTTGGCCTGCTGCGTCCTGAAAGCAGCGTAATTTAAACGTTCAATTATTTTTTCAGCAGGGTGATTGTGAATCCGGCTTCGCCTTCGGCTATGCCGTGACAAATCCGTGATTAAACCTTTTGTGCTTTCTTGTGCCTTTTCGCGGCAAACTGCTTTAATGGCAAATGAATCGTAAATGTTGTTCCTTTGCCGGGGTGGGATTCGCCTTGCTTTTAATGGTAATCGTGAGGATAATACCTGTCATGGCTTAGACGAACGTGGCCGGACTGACAAAAGCAGGAGTATGGTTTTGGAATTACAAAAATGCGTCCATTATTAATACTGCTGACATTAGCAGGGTTCATCTGGTTGATTTGCTATTCCTTTTACTCCCTTGGCAGGAGGGATGCAATTAAAAGCCAAAAACGAAAGGACAAAGCATCCACAACGGGGCGAAAGAAGGTCGAGTCCTTTGTAATAGAAAACGAGAAACACAGCAGTTACGGTGAAGGACAGGATAAAAAGTAGTTTAATATTAAGGAGATTCTTATATGGATATGGAAGATGTAGTAGAGTCCGTGGCAGGCGGTAAATTCCGTCGCGTCGTAATACTCACCGTGTTTATCATCATACTATTGCTTGCGGCGATTTTGGTGACGGTAACCAATATCGGCGGCAATGAGGTGGGCATCGTGGAAAAGAAATTCGGCGGCGGCTCGCTGGCGGAAGGCCGTATTATCTCTGTCAAGGGCGAAAACGGTATTCAGGCACAGGTACTTGCGCCTGGCTGGCACTTCTTTTATTGGCCGTGGCAATATACGATTACAAAAATTTCCATTATTGAAATAAAGGACGGGCAAGTAGGGCTTATTCAGGCGGCCGACGGGCGGTCGCTGCCCCCTGATACTATTTATGCCCCGGAGTGGGACCAGCCGGACAAGATGCTCAACGCCGAATATTTTCTCGGCGAGGGCAAAGGTTATAAAGGGCCGCAGCTTACGGTGCTCAAGCCCGGAAAATATCGGCTTAATCCCCGGCTGTTCACCGTTACCAATGCGCCGGTAACAAACGTCCGGGTCGGCACGGTTGCCGTCATTAAAAGCAACGTCGGCGAACAGGTTCAAACCACAGACCGCCTCGTTGAAGTCGGTCAGCGAGGAATCTGGAAAAAACCGCTTGGCGAGGGACAGTATTATCTGCATACCGCTGCGTATGAGGCCACAATAATCGATACACGTCAGGCAACGATAAGCTATACGCCCGAGAAGGATAAGCCGGGAACAGCGGAGGCAATAAGCCCGATGACAGTCCGCAGCATCGATGGTTTTACATTCCCTGTCGATATTCGCGTAACGTATCAGATAGACCGTGACTTTGCGCCACGTGTGGTGGCGACGGTCGGCGATGACGCGATGGTGCTTGCAAAGCTGGTAACGCCGTCGGTGCGGGCGATTTTCAGAAATAACGCCGAAAAGGTAAAAGCCCTTGATTATGTTCAGCAGCGCTCACAGCAGGAGCAACAAAGTAATACGCTTTTGAAAGAAGAACTGGCGAAGTACGGCGTAACACTGCTGGCGGTGCGTATCGGCGATGTGGGCAATGAGCAGACGCTCGGTGCGTTGTTAAAAACGCAGACCGACCGTGAAATCGCACTTCAGCAGCAAAAGACATTTGAGGAACAGCAGCGAGCCGCCGAGAAACAAAAAGCCCTGACAAAGACCACACAGGAAGCCGAAGAGGAAAAGCGTCTGGCCACCGCGGCATACGGCGTAAAAGTCGCCGAAGAGGAAAAGAAGAAGGTAATTATCGAGGCCCAGGCCGAAGCCGAGAAGACAAAACTCGTCGCCGATGCCAAATCACAGGCGTATAAATTGCTCTCCGGCAGTATCGGCCAGAATAATACGGCGCTGATTGAGGTTATGAAGCTCGTGGCGGAGAAGAATATCCGGGTTACTCCCGATGTGATGGTCGGCGGTTCATCGAGCGCTACTGATGCGCTGATGGGCACGATGCTCAAAGGGATGTTAAACAAAGACGCGGCAGGGGGGAAGTAATCAGATTAAGCGTGTAGGCCGGATAGCTTTAAAAAATTAAGGTGCTGTTACTTTTTCGGCAGGGTGATTGTGAAGGTCGTTCCCTGATTTGGCTGGGAATCGACCGATATTGAGCCATTGTGGCCCTCGACGACTTTTCTGCATAAGGCAAGACCCAAGCCGTTGCCACTCGGCGAACCGGCGGTTCGACTATGCTCACCGCAGGCGGCTTTTTTGTGCTTTGTGGTGAAAAACGAATCGAATACCTTTGTGATTTCCGTTTGTTCTATCCCGCAGCCGGTGTCCCGTATTCGTATGACTACGTTATCAGCCCCATCCTGTGCTTCAATCGTCAACTTCCCGCCTTTGGGAACCATTGCCTCGCGTGCGTTCAGTATCAGGTTCATAATCGCCTGCTGTAACTGCACCGGCACAACCCTGACCCGTAAATCGTCCCCAACCTTAATCTCAACCGTGATACAATCCTTGTTGAAGTCCCGGCAAAGGCAGTCAAACACCCCTTTAATGAGCGGCAGCAGGGGGGTATCGACCCTTTCGATACTGGCGGCGTTGGCCATCGAGAGGATGCTTTCCATAACCTTGCCCGCGTGCCGGCAGTTGGTCGCCGTCTTTCGCAGGGAACGCTCCGTAAGCACCCGGTCTTCGGGATTTTGGAGCGCAAGCTCGGCGTAATTGGAAAGCGGCGTAAGCAGGTTATTGATTTCGTGGGTTATCATCGCCATCGCCGAGCCGAGATTGGCCAGCGATCCTAATTGTAACGCCTGTTTCTCAAGCTCGTTAGCGCGCTGCTGCTGTTGCGATAACTCCCGGTGCATCGTCTTGCGTTTGGCGATAATGCTTGTCAAGGTCATTCCCCTGATGTAAAATTTTCAAAAATGCTACAGATAGTAATATCGACTTGTTCAGGGTTCTTTCTTGAGTATTGGGTCTGTAATGAACGAGCAAAGGATACTCGACGAGCTTTTGGAGATACTCGAAGCAAATGGTGTTACAATCCGCCACGAGCCGATGGGAGGCGGGGCAGGGGGGCTGTGCACCATTAAAGGCCGGCAGATATTCTTTGCCGATACCCAGTCGTCCTCTGCTGACGTCGCCGCGGCTGCCGCCGAAGCGGTTCGCAAGGCCGTCGATATTGAAAAAATGTATATACGCCCCGAAATCCGCGAGTTTATCGAATCGAATTCAACCGCAGGCGGGTAAAATGAAAGCGAGATAAAATGGCCAAGAATAAAAGAGTCGCGATTATGGTAGCTGATCAATATCAGGTTACCGAGGTATGGGTCCCTTATTACCGACTCAGGGAGGCGGGCGTCGTTTGCGATTTCGTCGCCGTCGAGGCAAACAAGGACTACCCCTCGAAAGAGGGTTACCCCTGCCGCTCGACCGTCGCCGCTAAAAACGCCAAAGCCGCCGACTACGATTGTATGCTCGTGCCGGGGGGTTTTGCCCCAGATTTTATGCGAAGAAACGACGATATGATTAAATTCGCCAACGATATGGTAAACGCAAATAAAATCATCGCCTCGATTTGTCACGGGGCGTGGCTGTTATGCAGCACCAAAATTTACAAAGGCAAAACAGCGACCTGTTATATGTCGGTGCGCGACGATATTAAAAACGCCGGCGCCTCATACGTCGATGAGGAATGTGTCGTTGACGGCAATCTCATAACCTCGCGCAAACCCGATGACCTGCCCGCCTTTTGTTCGGCGATTCTAAAGGCGCTTGGTAAATAAACCTTTATACTGATGGAGCTGACCAAAATGGTAAAGAAAAAACCGGATAACCAGCAGAGCAAACCTGCCGTCATTCTCGTCGTTGACGACAATCGTGAAAACCTCGAACTGTTGGAGGCCTATCTCGAAGACATCGATTGCCGGGCAATCGCTGCATCCGACGGCCCCGAGGCGCTTGAAGCCGTTAAAAATGACAAGCCTGACCTCATCCTGCTGGATATTATGATGCCCAAAATGAGCGGTTTCGAGGTCTGCCGGCGTGTCAAAAACGACCCCGCCACGAACCACATCCCCATCATTATGGTTACCGCCCTCAACGAATTCGGCGATATGCAGCGTGCCGTCGATTGCGGCACAGACGATTTCGTCTCGAAACCCGTCAACAAAATTGAGCTGCTCACCCGCGTCAAGACAATGCTCAAACTCAAACATCTCACCGACAAGCTCGAGCGGACTCTCGCCTACTTAGCCGAAGTCGAAAAACAGGCCCAGACGAGCGAACCGGATTAACAGCAGGGGGGTAATGAAACATCGCAGTATAAGGAGTGAAGAATGAATAAATTTAAAAAACTGCGTTGGGTCGAACGAATCACGAGTCTGTTAATAATGTTTTGTCTTGGTTTCATCACTGGAGTAAGCTGGCCCAATTCTTCTATGTTAATCATTTGTTGGCTGGTGATGGCGGTGGCTGCTGGTACCAAAGCATGGGCTATACATAATGCAGAACGTCCGGCAGGGGGGTAACGTCCCAAAATCTTGTTTTGCCCCCGACTTGTTCGCCGGAGGCGGAATAGATGATACAGCCCGCCCAATCGGCAATACCGGCGCTTCTGATTTGACGCTTTACACGACAATTTCCTAAACCTGATTAACCACCCTGTCGGCCTGCGTCGATAAATACCATCGGAGGAGCCTGCTCGCCGCGAACCAGAAACGGTTCACGGCTCGTGTGCACGGCTGCACAAAACTAAACCAATAATAAGCAGATGACAGAAGACAGATAACCGATGACAGAAATTTACCGTCGTCTGACTTCCGTCATCCGTCATCCGATTTATGAGCCGATTACTTGAAATTTTAGGCAGGGGGGTTGAGGTCGAAACATCAGACCTTATATGGCAGTGGCTTAGCCAGGTAGCCAAGTCGCGCCAGAAAACCGACCCCCGGCACGCACAGGAGCTTCGCCAGATTATCGAGTCGGCGTCTGACAAAACCCCCCTCATCCTTCAGCGAAAACTCGATGAGTATCGCACCCTACATCCCCGCTGCTATTACGCGGACCTTGCCGCCGCGGCCGCCGCTTTAGATGATAACCGCCTTAATGACGCCATATCGCTGCTCAAATCCGTATATTCCCGCTGCCCGCGAAACGTTACCGCCCTGTATGCCCTGGGCCATTGCTGCGAGCGTCTCGACAAGGAGGCCGAAGCAATCGCCTGGTATCAGGACTGCATTAAATTCAAAAATTACCTCAGGTTCCCGCGTCAGCGTCTTGCCGCCATTTATTTCAAAAACGGCCAAATCGAAAAAACCATCGACCAGTATCGACAGCTTACCGTTGAGCACCCCGATGACCTCCCGACGCTGCTTACCCTCGGCTATCTTTATATCGCGGCCGAGCAGTATAAATCCGCAATCGATACCTTTTCCACCGCCATACTCATCCAGCCAGATAATTTCTGCCCTGATACCGACCCGATTGATTCGCTTATCGAGGCAGGCGAATTTACCGAGGCCCTCGACCGCATCGAGGCGTCCCTCGATGAATTCCCCGACAGGCCCGATTTGGTCCTCAGGCGTGCCGGAGTTCTGGCCGCAATGGGCCAGCAGGAGCAGGCACTCGACCATTATCACCACGCCGTGAGCGTCTGTCCCAGCTTCCTCGAGGCCAATATCCGGCTCGGCTCACAATACCTGCGTCTGGGTAAACGCGCTTCCGCCGCCCTGCAGTTCAGTCGCGCCGCAGTCGTCAACGACGGCCTCGTCGATGCTTATCTGGGTATGGCAATCGCGCAGAAACTTATGGGCAGCACCTCCGAATCCCTCGTGTCGCTTTCTCTTGCAAGTGTCGTTGAAACAAACGGCCCGCTGCTTCTGGCGGAAACCGCCAGATTGCAATACCATCCGCATTTAGATGATTACTCCGATACCACAGAGCAGGACCTTACCCCGATTCTCAACGCCCACAGTAAGCTGTTGAACCTGCATCCGCATAATCCTGAGCTGCATTACCGTTTTGGCGCCCTTTTGATGAGTATTGGCCGATTGAACCAGGCAATTGAGCTTTTCACACGGTCAATTGAGCTTAACCCGGCGTTTTCCCTCGCCCGAAACAAGTTGGCCATTTGCCTCAACGAAACCGATGAATCGGCCCTGGCCCTCGAAACCCTCGTGTCTTCCTGCCGATTGACTTCCGATATGGTTAATACTTATTACCGAATAGCAATTCTTTACTGCGATAAAATCAAGTTCGCATCGTCCCTTCTAAATCTCGAGCAATGGCTCAGCGATTCCCTCGCCTCCGCCGACGCAGTCGTCAATATCTCAGTCGTCCTTCAAAACCTCGGCCTGATTGACTCGGCCGTCTCAACCTGCGAATCCTTCGCCCAGCTCACCGCCCAGTCCGTTGACGTATAGTGCGGCATATTTTTAGTGTCCTGCTTTTTAGTGTCCTGCCGATTACTTTTTTATCTTAATTTGTCTGCCAGAGCTGAGCCGAATTCCTGCGCGAGTTTGCTGGCGGTAAATTGCTCGGCATTGTCATAGGAGGCGGTAAGCAGGACGTTACCCCGCTGGTCTTTTGCGGAAATGGTCAGCGATTCTATGGCCTGCGCGGAAGGTTTAAGGATAGAAAAATAAAGGCTTTTGGTGGGCTAAAGCCGACCCTATAATTACTTATCTTTGTAACGGATAGCTACGCCACTTGCCCAAAAATAGCCATTATAGTCAATACCAGAAGAACCTAAAATTACCGCATTGGCTCCCAACGGCGCACATTTTGCCCTTAAGGAATTGTGCATTTTTGCAGTATCCTTTGTCTCCCAATGTTTAGTGGTAACAGTGGCAAGTTCAGTATAATCTCGATGCAGGGGAACCGTAACCAATATCTCAATTTCATCGGGGGTTGTAGGAGCAAAGTATCCCTTAGCAGTTTTCGTTACATTTACTTCAGCACAACCGCATACTATCAACAACATACACGATACGCCCATAAAACATATCTTTTGCATAAATACCTTTCTTTAATTATTTAGTTATTCTGTTTTGTATTTTATTGCAGTCCCGACTAATCCACTATAACTGTTGGAATGCGCGTCCTTTCCTGCCCACACTTCATCTCGTGAATACCAACCTCCAGTAGGAACTATAATCACAGCATCGGCACCAATCTCTGCGGCCATTTTTTGCATACGTTTGGGGGAGACGGGGAACACAAAAAACAAAAAAGACCCATTGCTGGCCTGAAAATCTGCGATTTCAATGTAAGGCCGCTGAGGTTTTTCTCGCAAAATCTCAACATCTTTGACATTTTTGGGGGGGAGTTTTTCTTTCAAATAGTATCTGTTTGCCTCATCTGATACGCACCCAATTTCACAAAGCAGAAAAACAGAAATACCTATCATTTGTAATTTTTTTGAGTATCCCATTTGGAATTTCTTCATTGACTCCTTTCTATCTTTGGCCCTAATTACTTTATAAATATTATCGGCTTCTGTAATGTTAATTCTCAAGGAAAAGTAGAGCAATATGTTGCTCTTTCGACCAGTCCGCGTTGGTATAGGATTATACAGGTAAAAATAGAGACGGCGGCGCAATTAACCGCCAAGCGATAAAAGCTTTTTATGGATTTGGTCGGTGTTTTGGCGTAGAATCTACCTTTTTGTAACGGGTTCTTAAGAAAGATTGGATGTTTATTATATGCGCAAAGCTACATTATTGGTGTTAGTGATTGGTTTGGTGCTGGCGGGCTGCGCCGATAAGCCACTGTTCAGTCCCGAAGAGATTGCCAAAATGCCGCTGGCCAAAAGAGACGGATTACCCGAACCCAGCGGCGGTTTTGCTCTGGTAGTAGGCGAGCAGTCGGTTACAACCGATGAGGTTATTGCACCTGTTTTTGAACGCCTTTCACAGGCGGCGCAGCAGAGCGATTTTACAAGGTTCAGGCAATTAGCGACCCCTGTAATCGAGCAGCAATTAGTCAACAGGATTTCAGACGCGCTGCTTTACAGCAAGGCCAAAAGCGACGCGGGAGAGAACATAAAAAACGAGCTTGACAGGGTAACCACGGCCGAGGTTAAAAAATTCGTAATGGATTTCGGCGGCGATTACGCCAGTGCCGAACAGTCGCTTAAACGGATGGGGATGGACTGGGAAAAGTTCGAACAGTATCAAAGGCGTAAGATATTGAGCCAGAGCTATATCGCCCAGAAGATGCCCGACAGGGACCAGCCGGTATCATACAGCGAAATGCTCGCGGTATATAACGAAACAAAGGATAAATTGTATTCGACGCACGCGTCGCTGCAATTTCGGCTGATTGATATCGAGCCGGCTAAACTTCAGACCATCGACGCCAACAGGCCTCGCGATGAACAGGCGAAGGAGCTTGCATATACGATTGTCAAACGCCTTAACAGCGGCGAGGATTTCGGCGGGCTGGCAAAAGAATATTCCCAGGGTCTGAGGGCATCGGAAGGGGGCTTGTGGCGAAAACTTGACCCCGAATCGCTCGCTTCACCTTACAACATCCTGGCGACGACGGCGGCGCAAATGAAACCCGGCGAGGTAGCGGGGCCGGTCGAAAAAGAAGGTCATATTTTTATAATGCAGCTCGTGGAATTCCAGCCCAAAAGCGTCGAGCCATTCGAGAAAGTCCAAAATCAGGTCAAGGCCGAGATTACAGTTGAGCGGATGCGTAAGGCCTTTGACAAAATAAATGATGAGCTTTTGCAGCAGGCGTCCGGCGCGGACAGAGCGAGATTCGTTGATTTTTGCGTGAGTGAAATTTACAGGACAGCCAATAAATAATCGTTGTTGTTATAAACAAAAGGTAATTTATCAGACACAGATTGACACAGTTTTTTAGACACGGATGGTCGCGGCGACCACGCAGATTAACACGGTTTTTTTTATTTTGGTTTTTAACAGTGTAAATCTGTGTGCCCTTCCGAGGGCATCAGTGTCAAAAAAATATCGTGCTAATCCGTGTCTAATTTTAGAGTGAATCGTAAGATGGAAATAATAGCACACGGAATAGACCTCGTTGATTTCCCTCGTATAGAGGATATGCTCAAAAAACACGGCGAGAGATTTTTGGACAGGGTATTTACCGCCGCCGAGCAGGCATACGCCAAGGCCAATAAAAACGGCGTTGAAAAACTGGCAGGCCGTTTCGCCGCCAAAGAGGCGGTCCTGAAATTGTTAGGCACGGGCTGGCGGGGTAAAATCGCCTGGACTGATATCGAGGTTGTAAATACCGAAATGGGCAGGCCGGAAGTTAAGTTATCGGGCGAGGTCAAAAAAATCGCCGACAAATCAGGCATCACGCAAATCAGCATCAGCATCACCCATACCGCCAATTTCGCAATCGCCTCGGCGGTAGCAATGGCCGAAGGTTAAGCAGCTAAAGCAACTTTAAAAACTCCTCGATAGTAAGCTGAGAATCGCGGAGTAATTTTCGCAATAGACCTTTACCTAATGTTTTGTGGTTAGGTATGGTTAAAGGCTGTTTGGTATTGTCGCTTTTATGATGCATTCGGACGTGGCTGCCTCGCTGGCGAACTACCTGATAACCTATCTTTTCAAAGCATTTTATGGCCTGGCTGCCGGAAATGACGGGTAGTTTAGGCATAGGTTAGCGTGCAAAAGCTTAATTCCTGGGGATGAAAACTTTTAAGGGCTTTCCTGTTTTCCTTTTCTTCGAGGCACAGGTCGATTACTTCCCGGATGTTTTTCAGGGCTTCGTCTATGGTCTTTCCCTGGCTATAACACCCCGAAAATACGGGGCACTCAACAACATAGAACCCGTCTTCGTCTTTTTCCACGAATATAGGCAACTGATAATGTTTTTTCATTTAATCACCTCTGCTGTAAAAATACCATAATAGTTATGAAAAATCAAGCAATCTTGTCCGCTGTGGCAGATTGTTATATTTAATGCAGCGACTCCTTTCCGGGCGAACTGGATTACCTTCAATTTCAATCTCTCAAAGCACATAACGATTGGATTCACCAGCGAGAGTACTCTGTCTGCTAAGTGCGGTTGTTTATATCTGGCTTTATATTTTGAGCACTTCGAATCTGATTCCTGCCTTTCTCATCCGTCCAGCAATCCCCTGACAGAACTCGTGAAAAGACCGGCCAGCATCCATATTCACCAAGTTGTGCGCTCTGACTAAATTCCCGTGCAAGAGGGCGCATCCATATTGGCCCGCTTTCATTTTCCCAAACGCCAACCGCGGCTCTGAATCAATTGATATAGGGATAAGCTTTAGTATCCGCTTACATGACTCTTCTGAGAGTTCAATATTCGAGATGATATGGAACAGCCCCGACGCTCTGGGGAATACATGGGAGTACTGATGTGGGGTGCCGAATCCCTTGGAGTCCGAAATTATTAATTCGAAATGGCTCCCAACGCATAAATCCTTCAGTAGACCAAACATGGGGCTACTTGGAGGAGCAAAATGTGTATCAACAGAAACCAAGAAATTGCATTTATGGGCAATAAGTTCTGCCAATGTCTCGGTGTCATCATCAGGAAAACACTTTTGGGTAAAGCTGGACAACGCATGTTTCAGGCGAAGTTGGCCGAACAGGATGGCCTGAACTTGGTCTATGTTGCTATCATCCAAAAGCACAATTGCCGAGAGTGGGGGAAAAGCACGCCATGTGAGTCCACTATTCTCTTTCTCTTTCTCTTTTAGGCCGAATAGTCTCTGCCAGATACTCAACGAGCATTCCCTTTCTTGGTTTAATTATGCTTATGCGGTTTCCATATAAGAGCCCAAACTTAGCAAATTCTGCGATATTTTTTTCAAGATGCTACGACATCGCAGCGGTCAGCTTGCCAATTTCAGGGCTTTTTGCGCTTCCTGAGGCAGTTTAATTAGGATAAAATAGGCTTGGGGATACAAGTAATCCTCTCCGGACTCGTCAAAGATTCTTATATATCCTTCCTTTGCTGCCTTATCGTCCGGCAGGACCCTGTAAATCTTACGCTTTTCCAAATCCTCACATTCCTTGTTCTCTATGCACAGTGCAAATACCTGTTCTATGTTCTTTTTAGTCATAATTTTTAATCCAATAATCTTTTGATTTTCAATTTTTTTCTGCCTATACCATGAGCTTCGTACCAGTGAATTTCTGCCTTACAAATTTTACCGTTCTGAAGACGTATTCTGACAATTCCTTTGAGTTTTCGCCATTTAGCGGAGCCATACTGCCTGCGAAGCCGCATAATATCCCGGATTCTACCGCTTATAGCTATCGTTTCGATAGTTGTCAAGATTAGTTAAAAAAATGGGAAACTGTGTTATACTGGCTGAATCCGCCGAAGGCGGAAAATATGGCTAATGATGTGAAAACAAACTGGTTCGATTGTATTGTTATTGGTGCAGGGCACGCTGGGGTTGAGGCGGCGCACGCGGCGGCTAAAATCGGCGTAAAGACGGCGCTTATAACAATCGAAAAAAACAAAATCGCGGCGATGAGCTGTAATCCCGCGATAGGGGGGCTTGCCAAGGGGCAAATCGTCCGCGAAGTTGACGCACTGGGCGGATTGATGGGCCTGGCGACCGATGCGACGGGGATTCAATTCAGGATGCTTAATCGCTCGAAGGGAGCAGCAGTGCAGTCGCCGAGGGCACAGGCGGACAAATACAGGTATCAGCAGTTTATAATTGACTCGCTTGAGCGGACGCCGAACCTTACGATTGTTGAGCAAATTGCGGTTGAAATCATAACTGAAAACGGTCGCGTTACAGGTGTGCGATGCAAAGACGGCAACGTATATGGGGCGGGGGCGGTGGTTGTAGCGACGGGAACGTTCCTGCGGGGGTTAATGCACATTGGTTCGGAGCAGTTTGCGGGGGGTAGGCGGGGTGAGCCGTCGGCTGAGGAGCTTTCGGCCTGTCTTGAGCGGTTGGGGCTGGTTGTAAAGCGGCTTAAAACTGGAACGCCCGCCCGGCTGGACGCGACGACGATTGATTATGAAAAATTAGAGGTTCAGCGGGGGGATAGTGAGCCGGCGCCGTTCTCGTTTATGAACGACAGGATTGACAGGCCGCAGATACCCTGCTGGATTACATACACCAATGAAAAGATACATCGGGTGATTCGCGATAATCTCGACCGTGCGCCGCTTTATACGGGGCAGATTAAATCAGCCGGGCCGAGGTATTGCCCGAGTATTGAAACGAAAATAATTCGCTTTGCGGACAAGACCCGCCACCAGGTGTTTTTAGAGCCGGAAGAAAGGGAGCAGAAGGTCATTTACTGTAACGGCATAAGCACGTCACTGCCGAAGGACGTGCAGGACGAAATGATAAGGAACCTGCCGGGATGCGAAAAGGCGAGGATTTTGCATTATGGCTACGCGATTGAGTATGATTACTGCCCGCCGGTGCAGTTGAAGAATAATCTTGAGACCAAAAAAATCACCGGACTGTTTTTAGCGGGTCAAATTAACGGCACAAGCGGCTACGAGGAGGCGGCGGGGCAGGGGATTATGGCAGGCATAAATGCGGCAAGATTCCTGCAGGGGGCTGAGTCGATAGTGCTGGCCCGTGACCAGGCGTATATCGGCGTTATGATTGATGATTTGCTTACAAAAGGACTCGGCGTCGAAGGTGCGGGGATACCCGATGAGCCATACCGGATGTTTACGTCGCGGGCGGAATTTCGACTGAACCTGCGCTCGGATAACGCGGACAGACGCCTGACCGCTGTCGGCAAATCAGCAGGCGTGGTCGATGATAAAAGATGGGAGCGATACCGGAAGAAAGTAAATGATATCGAGCGATTGATGAAATACCTCAAAACAAACAGTAGTTCCGGCGTCAGCTTCTGGGAGCAGCTTCGCAGACCGGGAAACTCATTATCGCGGACGCTATACGAAGACGCATACGTGAAAAATTCCGGCTTTTCGAAGGAAGTTATCGAGGCGGCGCTCATCGACGCGAAATATGTGGGGTATTTAGCAAAACAGGAGCGTCTTGCGGCTGGTCTGCAAACATTAGATAAAAAGCCGATACCGACTGAGCTGGATTACGCAGGCATAACGCACTTACGCCACGAGGCGAAGGAAAAGCTGTCGGCTTTTCGCCCACAGACCCTCGGCCAGGCAAACCGAATTTCAGGTATCACGCCCGCTGATATTATCGTGCTCCAGGTGCATCTGAAAAAGTATTATGACAAATAATAATTTGCCACAAAATGTTTACAATCAGACAATGGGCCGGGATGAGCCAAAGTTTAAGATTTGGCGAAACGCGGGACTGCTGCTGACCTACAAATGCAACGCCGAATGTGAGTTTTGTTATTACAACTGTTCGCCGAAGCACGGGGGATTGATGCCTGTTGAGATGGCGCTCAATTGCTGGCGTTCGCTGAAAGAATTAGCCGGAGATGACGCTAAAATTCACATCACGGGCGGCGAGCCGTTTTTGTATTGGGAGCGATTAGTTGAGATTTTGCAGGAAGCAAACAAAAACAACCTTGGTATTGTTGATATGATTGAGACCAACGGCTTTTGGGCAACGGACGAAAAGATTATCAAAGACCGGCTAAAAACTCTCGACCGGCTTGGCATGAATCGTCTGAAAATTAGCTGCGACCCGTTTCACCAGGAATATGTCGATATCGAGTTAGTTCGGCGACTGGCTCAAATTGCCAAAGAATTACTCGGCGATACCAGAGTCCTGGTCCGCTGGGAAAAGTATCTCGTAAATCCCGTTGCAATGAAAAACATAAGCGATACAGAGCGGGAAAGACGATACGCTGATGCCTTGAAAGATTACCCTTGTCGATTTACCGGAAGAGCAGGGGGGCAAATCGCGGAATTGTTTGCCAAAGATACAGTCGGGCAAATCCCAAAACTGAATTGTCGGGACGCGTTTCTCGGCGCAAAGGGCGTTCACATCGACCCGTTCGGCAATGTTTTCAGCGGGACTTGCAGCGGGATAATCGTCGGCAATGTTACGAAAACAAACCTCGACGAGATTTGGCAAAAGTGGCAGCCGGATAATGATAAAGTGATTGAAAGATTGTTTCAGGCGGGGCCTGTCGGCTTGCTGGATGAGGCAGTGAGGGTTGGTTACAAACTGTTCGAGAGATACGCGGGCAAACCCGCCAAACAATGGGCGGGTAAATGTCATCTTTGCACTAATATCAGGCAATTTTTCTTCAGCAAAGGTCTTTATAAATCGACAATAGGCCCCGCGGAATGTTACCAATAGGTTTTTGGAAGGAAGCATTAGCCAGGTGGGCCGCCGAAACCGCGACCTGGACCAAAACCGCCGCCACCCGGACCACCGGGTCCGCCCGGTCTCCCCATCGGCATTTGAATTCCACGCTGCTGCATACGGTTAAACATGTCCTTGCGGAATTGAGCCGATTTCACCTGCATATCGGCGCTCATCCTGCTCGAACGGGCCCTGTTTCTTTCGGGATTTATGCGAGGTCGCTGGCCCATAGCATTCTGGCCTCTCTGGCCGAATCTCGGCCTGCCGTTGGCGTCGGGCGGGCCGAAACGGTTGGGGTCAAAAGGTCTGTTTGGATCCATGTTAGGGTCTCTGTTTGCCATAAATTCCGCCCTTCGGGCCTGCATTTCGTCAATTACCTTGTCGAGATAGGCCGTCCTGTCTTCGCCCTCAGCCAGTGCGAAATACCCGTTTACCTGGGTTTCCATTCTCGCCTGCATCGCCTCACCCATTTGCTCGAAAACCTGGCGTCTTGCATCTCCGTTAGCGTCCCGGAATGCGTTGGAGTCGACATACTCGCG
>Ga0187886_1001439_pt1 | contig 21629 bp, 17 predicted proteins | sample June2016WEW_20_1_FD_133001 | JGI IMG/M metagenome (GOLD analysis project Ga0187886, IMG submission 133001) | Peatland microbial communities from SPRUCE experiment site at the Marcell Experimental Forest, Minnesota, USA - June2016WEW_20_150 | ecosystem: Environmental > Terrestrial > Soil >... | reverse complement strand
CGGCCGCAGCCTGCCTGCTCGTCTTCGGCCCGATGGCGATCCGCATCTTCCTGGGCGGTGGGGCCTTCGACGCCACGGACGTCGCCCAGACCACGATGGTGGCCCTCATCTTCGCCGTCTCGATCCCATTCGAGAGCCTGACGGAGCTGCTGGCGAGGGCTATCTACGCGACCCACAACACCATGGAGCCGACCCTGGCCGCGATCGCCGGTTTCGCGGCGACGGTGCTGTCGGCCACCGCGCTCTCCGGTCAGCTCGGGTTGGCGGCCATTCCGACCGGCTACGCGATTGGGATGGCTACGAAGCTGGCCATCCTGGCCGTTGCCCTCCGGCCGCGAATGGCCCGCATCGGCGGCGCGCCACGATTGTCGCGGACTCTCGTCGCGGATCGCTGGGGCGTGCTCGCGCCACCGAGACGGCGGTCGTCGCCGGCAACAAACGCGGTGCTCGCCATGCTTCTCGTGGCACTGGCAGGCGGAGCGTTCGTGGCTACCACCCAGGCTCTCAACCACTCCACTCTGGCCGTGAACCCGCTCGTGACGCCGTGGGCCCGCGTTGCGCCGACGCGGTCGCCGGTCGTCACGCCCACCCCGTTCACGCCTCTGCCGACCCTGCCGGGCTTCGGCTCAGCGGCACCGACGTATACGGTCCCGCCGAAGCCCACCCCCGGATACTTCGCCATGGACCTCTACAAAGCAGGCGACTTCGTAGAGGAGCTCAAGAACACCTGGTGCGTGCCGGCGGCGATACAGACTTCGATGAACATCATGAACGCTTCTCCGGACGTGACCCGCGACACGCAGGCCAAGCTCTTCGATCTGGCCGTCTCGCTCGATGGGGGCAGCTACGGCGGCGCCACTCCCGAGGGCTGGGCTGATGCCCTCACGCAACTTGGCTACGGCAAGTACAAGGTCGGGGCCAAGGCGAACATGGACGACGCGGTCCACTTCGTGGTCAAGCAGATCCGCATCACTCAGCGCCCGGCTGGGCTGGTCGTCTGGTCGGGCTGGCATTCGTGGGTCGTCTCGGGCTTCACCGCCTCCGCAGATCCGGCCACCACCGACGACTTCAAGGTGCTCTCACTCCTGATCGAGGATGTCTGGTACGACCGCGTCTCCAATCTCCACAACCAGACCAGAGGCGGGCACTCACGACCGCCGGACTCGGATGTGCCCTACAGCGAGATTCACGAGGACTACGATCGCTGGCACCAGGGCAAGATCATCGATGGCCGCGAGGGTCTATTCGTATACGTGTACCCGCTCTAGCGGCGACGTCAGGGCCTCCCCTCCAGCCGCGGGCAGCTCGAGACACCGGCCCAACGACCCCGACCGGACCCGCGTGCGAGCCTCCCGCACGGATTCCGCTCGGCGGCGCTACATTGACCGTAGCCAGCTGCAGGAGCCGCCACTCGATGCCAGCGTACGGGGAGCTGTTCGAACCCACCGAATCCGAGTCATCGGCCGTGGCCGTCTCGGAGATGGCCGTTGCATCCCCGGAGCGCGGCCACGGTGGCGTGGCCATTCTGCTCACGATCGCCGCGGTGGTGGCCGCGATCGTCGGAGCTCGCGTTTCCATGGTTTCCAGCGCCGCCTCCGATTCCTGGCAGTCCGCGCTCAGAGCGGAGGTGAAGCGCTCGGCCGGGGCGATGGACGACGTTCGCTACCTGTACCAGACCGAGCTGCCGGTGGCGATCCGGATACTCGAGGCTCGTCTGGTCCAAGGCGAGCTGCAGGCCGCGGCCGCCACCACGACCGGACTGGCCGGCGAGGCGCTCCAGGTGGAGGCGGACGTGCAGGCCGGCATCGCCAGCGGGCTCATCTCCAGCTCGGACCTGGCCGCCAAGCCGGACTATGCGCTCCCGTCGGGCGGCTTCGACCTGGGTAAGCGGCTGGCCGACCTGCGGGCCCAGAATCCGGCGCTGATGGCCCTCGACCCGGACGGCCTGGAGGCGGCCGGCGACAAGCTGGCGCACAAGGCGGAGCTGCTCACCCTGGCACTGTTCCCCACGAGCATCGGCGCCTTCCTCGGGGTGCTCGCCCAGCCCTTCAAACGGCGCCGCGGGCTCCTGCTCGCGGCCGGCTCCGCCGCCCTTGCCGCGGGCGCGCTCATGGCCCTGGGCGTGGAGGCGCTGGCATGATCGCGCCCGACGCCGCGGCCGAGCTTCGAGCGGAGCGGCGGTTCGACCTGATCGCCGCGATCCTGATCGGGCTCATCGCCCTTCTCGCCGCCGTGCTTGCTGCGACGCAGATCTACGCCAGCGAGGCCGCAACCCGTGCCAACATGAGGGCGGCCCGGCTCGCGGACGACCTCTCGGCTCGCATCTCCGTGAGCTCGCAGGCGCTCGATTCTGCGGTGGGCGCCCAGGAAGTCGCACTCGCGCTGGGGATGGAGTCCGCCAGCCGCCAGCTGACCGGCATCCAGCACGGCGATGACGCCACCGTGGCCGTTGGAGCGGCGCAGGAGCGGGCATTCGACAAGCTGCGGAAGGCTCTCGCAGCCACATCCGACACGACCGGGAACGCGCCGGTGGACGCCTACACGCGCGGGCTCCTCGAGGCCTCGACCGCCGACCTCCAGAAGGAGCTGGCCGAACAGAACCGCCAGGTGGATCTGGCGAACGAGGCCGGCTCGCGGGAGCAGCGAGCGGTCCTTGGGCTCTCGTTCCTGGCGCTGGCAGGCGTGCTGACAGGCCTCGGCGCCGTTCTGCGAGAGAGTCGGGCGGGGTGGATCGCGCTGGTGGCGGCGTGCGCGATCGCCGGCGGCGCTGGCGCCCTGGCGGCTCTGACTCTCCTCTGAGAGAGCAGTTCGGATAGGCGGGTCCGGCGTCTGCCGCGCGGCCTGACCCGACCGTGGCTAGTGGCGGAACGAAGTCGCGGACTCCTTCTCGACCGGTTCGGCCTGGCGTTCGAGCTCGGGTAGCAGACGCTCCAGATCGGCCAGGAACAGGGCCGCGAGATCGTGCGAGAAGCCGTTGCGGACGACGATCCGGAGCACCGCCAGATCCTCGCGATTGGCCGGGAACGTATAGGCCGGCACCTGCCAGCCGCGCTCCCGCAGCCGCCGCGAGATGTCGAAGACGGTGAAGTTGTCGATCCCCACCTTCAGCCGGAAGGCGACGACGGGCAGCTGGCTACCGTCCGTGATCAGCTCGAACGGGCCCATCTCGGCGAGCCTGGCCGCGACGTCGCCGGCCACGTCACGGCAGACGGCGTGGACGAGCCGATACCCCTCCCGGCCAAGACGCAGGAACATGTAGTACTGGGCCACGATCTGAGCGCCGGGGCGTGAGAAGTTGAGGGCGAAGGTCGGCATATCGCCGCCCAGGTAGTTGACGTGGTAGACCAGCTCTTCGGGCAGGGCCGCCCCGTCGCGCCAGATGATCCAGCCGACCCCCGGGAAGACCAGGCCGTACTTGTGGCCCGACGTGTTGATGCTCGCAACTCTCGGAATGCGGAAGTCCCAGGCCAGCTCCGGATCGAGGAACGGGGCGATCATCGCGCCGGAAGCGCCGTCGACGTGGATCGGCACGTTCAGGCCGGTCTTGGCCTGAAGTCGGTCCAGCGCAGCGTCGATCTCCGCGATCGGCTCGTAGCTGCCGTCGAAGGTCGAGCCGAGCACGCCAACCACACCGATCGTGTTCTCGTCGACGAGCTTCAGCGCCTCCTCGGCCGAGAGGTGGAAGCGGTCTCCCTCCATCGGCACCAGGCGCGGCTCGACCTCGAAGTAGTTGGTGAACTTTTCCCAGCAGACCTGGACGTTGATGCCCATGACTATGTTCGGCTTGTCCACCGGCTTGCCCGCGGCGCGCCTGGACTGCTGCCAGCGCCGCTTCAGAGCCAGGCCGCCGAGCATGCATGCCTCGGACGACCCGACCGTCGAGCAGCCGGGCGCCTTGCTCGGGTCCGGGGCGTGCCAGAGGTCGGCCAGCATCGACACGCAGCGGTGCTCCATCTCGGCCGTCTGGGGGTACTCGTCCTTGTTGATCATGTTCTTGGGCAGGCACTCGGTCATGAGGCGGCCCACCTCCGGTTCCATCCAGGTCGTCACGAACGTGGCCAGGTTCTGGCGGGCGTTCCCGTCCAGCATCAGCTCGTCGTGGATGATCTGGTAGGCGGCCGCGGACGACATCTCGCCGTCGGGCAGCCTCCTGACCGGGATAGGGGCGAGGATGGAGCCCTGGGCGAAGAGCGGGTTGACCGAGAGGTGCTCGGCTTGGCGCCGGCGGCGATGGCTCGAACCCAACATCCGACTGACCTCCTGTGGTCGATGAAGGTGCGGACGACCGAGCGGCCTGCCCGATCGAACTCTACTGCCCCAGGACGTCATTGCGGGACGCGCCGCGCTCGCTGAGACCGGCCGGCCGGGACGCGGGCATGCTGCCTAGCCGACGTCGCCGCCGGTTACCATGCGGCGATGGCCGAACTCGACGGACCCGACGAGGCCGCCCCACCGACGGAACCGGCGGCCGGAGGGGCCGCGGCCGGCGCGGTGCGGCGCACTCTCTGGCGCCACGCCGACTACATGAAGATCTGGACCGCGGCGACGGTCAGCCTGATGGGCAGCCAGGTGAGCCAGCTGGCGATCCCGATCATCGCCGCGGTCGTGCTGTACTCGAGCCCCCTGGAAGTCGCGCTGCTCGGCGCCGTGGAGATGGCCCCGTTCATCCTCTTCGCGCTCCCTGCCGGGGCATGGCTGGATCGCGTGCGCCGCCGGCCGGTGCTGATCGCCGGAGACGTCGGCCGCGGCCTGGCCCTGCTCACCATTCCGATCGCGTTCGCGGCCGGCGTCCTGACTATCTGGCAGCTGTACGCCGTCGGCTTCATCACGGGGTCGCTTACGGTCCTCTTCGACGTCGCCGATCAGTCATACCTGCCCGCCCTGCTCGATCGCGAAGAACTCGTCGAGGGCAACGCCAAGCTGTCGCTTCCGCAATCGAGCGCCCAGGTGGTGGGCCCCGCGCTTGCCGGGGGCTTGATCGGCGCGGTGGGTGCGCCTTTCGCCATCGTCTTCGACGCAGCTAGCTTCTTCGCCTCTGGCGGGCTGATCTCACTCATCCGCAAGCCGGAGCCAAGACCGGAGCGGCGCGTCACAGAGACGGGTGCACACACGAGCGCGCGGGAAGACATCGCCGAGGGCCTGAGATACGTCCTCGGCAACCGCTATCTGCGCACGATCGCCGGCTCGACCGCCACCTCGAACCTGGGCACCTCGATCGCGTTCTCGATTTTCGCGATATTCGCGTACCGCGAGCTGGGCCTCAGCTATCAGTTGGTTGGCACCGTGTTCGGGCTGGGCGGCCTGGGCGTGCTGATCGGCGCGCTCGTCTCGGAGCGTCTGTCACGGCGGCTCGGCGTCGGCCCGGCCATCGTGTGGTCGATGTTCCTGTCCGGGCCGGCGACGTTCATGTACGCGCTGATGCCGTCGGAGGTTCCGATCGCGGCGGCGCTGCTGCTCGGATCGGTCTTCCTGACCGGCTTCACGGCCGTTGTCTACAACGTGAACCAGGTGAGCTTCCGCCAGGCGATCACGCCTCTCGACATGCAGGGCCGAATGAACGCCACCATGAGGTTCATCGTTTGGGGCACCATGCCGCTGGGAAGCCTGATCGGCGGCGTCCTGGCTTCGTTCCTGCCGCTTCGCACCACCATCGCGGTGGGCGCAACGGTTGCCTCAGCCGCCTTCCTCTGGGTGCTCTTCTCGCCGGTTCGGTCGCTGCGCGAGATCCCCACACAGGCGCGGGACGCGCATTCGAACACTTAGGCGCCTGTTCCGTCCCGTGAGTCGCAGGGGGCGTTCCGGGCGCACGAGCCGCAACGTCAAGAGGCTTTCAGAACCAGCCCGGCTCATGTCCCGTACACCCTACGCGCCCCTTCGAAGGGAAGGAGCCGTTCAAAGCAGGATCCAGCGAATACCCATCCAGGAGAAAGCATCATGCGTCCCAGCTCACGTTTGCTCTCGCTGACGAGTCTCGCGGTTGGCGCGGTGTTGGTCGCCGCCGCCTGTTCGTCCGCTGCCAGCACGCCCGTGTCTAACGTCCAGGGAATGACGGCCGCCCCCGCCTCGGCCGGTGCGCCCACGGGCACCGCGCTCGGCATGACCAACGACCCGACCCTGGGGGCATATCTCACCGGTGCCGGTGGTATGACCCTCTACGTCTTCACCAAGGACACCCCGGATACGAGCACCTGCACGGGAACTTGCGCCACCAGCTGGCCGCCCCTGACCGTGGCGAGCGGGGCCACGATCCAGGGTCCCAGCGGCGCCGCCGGCACTTTCGCGACCATCACGCGCGCCGACGGCACTTTCCAGGTCACGTACAACCACATGCCGCTCTACTACTTCGCCGGTGACTCGGCCGCGGGTGACACCACCGGCCAGGGCAAGAGCGGCGTCTGGTTCGTCGCTCCAGTGAGCGGTTCCTTGCCGAGCGCTGCAGCGCCGAGCGTTGCGGCCCCGGCGGCGACTGACACGGCTCCGGCGGCCCCTGCCGCAACCGACACGGCCCCGGCCGGGACCGACACGGCCCCTGCCGCGACCGACACGGCCCCGGCCGGGAACACTTCGGGGGCCAGCGGCTACTGACCATCGAGCGGCCCAGAGCGGCCATCCGCTCGACCCCAGTGCAGACCCGCCGGCAAGTTGCCGGCGGGTCTTTGCGTACCCGACGGGAGCTGGCCTTACGGCAGCAGGACTCTGGCGAACGCCTCGGCGATGGCCCGATAGCCTCGAGCGTTGGCGTGCAGGTCCGGGCCCAGAGGCGGAGGCGTGGCAGCCCAGGTCCACTGGCAAGCCCGGGCCACGTTGATCGGCACCCGCCCCACACCCTCGAGCTCAGCGGGAGTCTCGAAGTCCGTTGTGGCGAAGGCCCCCTCCACGTCGGCGAGCCGCAGCCCCGCGCCCTGGTAGATCTCGCGCAAGCGGGCGTTGATCGGCACCACGGCATCCCAGACCGAGATGCGAGCCAGTTCCCGGCCTTCCGGCCCGTCCAGCCAGCGGGCCAGGAACGGGTCGTAGATGGTCATGCCGGCGATCGGGACGGTCGAACCGGCGGCTTCGCGGAGCGCATCAAGGATGCCCGGCAGGTTCCGCCCGATGCTGGTCATCCCGTACGGGATCGCCTCAAGCGCGTACTCGGGGAAGTCGTTGAAACCCACATCGAGCGTGACGAAGGCGACGCTGCGGCGATGGGTCCGCAGGAACGAGATGGCTTCGCGAAGCTGGCTGCCGTGCGGATATTGGGTCAAGCCCCCCTCGATCATCGTCACCGTGGACTCGCCGGGGTATCCGAGCTTGACGACCTGCAGCCCGGGCAGGCGCGACAGGGCGATAGAGAGCAGCTGGTCCGAGTAGCCCTCGTCCGTCCTGAACTGCCGCTCCTCGAGGCCGATGGGCTGGACACCGGTGGCCAGTGAGTCGCCGAGCGACAGGTAGTAGCTAGGAGCTCCTTCGGCGCCGTTCTCCGCCGCGTGCGAGCCGCCCATGGCCTGCCCTCCTGTGCCTGAGGCGATCGCCATCCCGATGGCAAACCGCCCATTGCCGCCGCTTCGCCGGGCGCATTCGCCGCAGCGACTACGCCGATTCAGCCTACCAGCAGTCCCGCCGGCCGGGTGTCGGCCCGCGGACACATGCGGAACGGGCGATACTGGCACCGCACACGAGGCCAATCCGACTGGGCGTACCCGAGCCGAGCGCGAGGTGGGCTGGGGACTGAGCGGATCGGGCCGACAATCGGAGGCGCAGGCCGGTGCTCGATGCCGTCACGGGAGCCAAACCGATCGTCGACGTGTCACCGTCCGAAGCCGATCCACCGCCCACGCACGACGAGGACGGCCGCCCCACCCGGAAGCTCCCGCTGACCCAGCTGATCCGGATCTCAATCTACTGGCTCGGAATCTCGACCGTCTGGAGCGGCATCCTCGACATCGTCAACGGCCGGCTTCAGTTCGCCCACCTCGCCGAGAAGGGATCCGAGGGGATCGGCGCGCTCCAGATCGCCCTGGTCGGGACGGTCATCGCGGTCGCCGTCCAGCCGACCGTGGGCTCGATCAGCGACTACACGATCACCCGCTGGGGCAGGCGCAAGCCGTACATCTTCATCGGGGCGACGCTCGACTTGGTCTTCCTCTACGGCATCGCGACGTCCAACAGCGTGGCCGCCATCGGGGCCTTCGTGGCTCTCCTCCAGTTCAGCTCCAACTTCGCCCAAGGACCGTTCCAGGGCTACATACCGGACCTCGTCCCGGCGCCTCAAGTTGGACTCGCCTCCGGGTTGCTCGGACTCTTCTCCGCGCTCGGGAACCTTCTCGGCTACGGAGCGGCGGCAGTGGCCTTGCACCAGAGCCACGACGATCCGAACGCGTTCTTCTACGGAACGATGGCGATCGGGGTGATCGAGTTCATTGCCATGCTGGGTGTCGTCACTGGCGTCCGCGAGGGCCCGCGCGTCAAGCCTCGGAACGGGCGGTCGTGGTTCGCGATCGCCCGCGAGGCCTGGGGACTTGACATTCTGCGCGAGCGAAGCTTCCTATGGCTGGTCGGCTCACGACTGTTCATCCTGATCGGCGCGTCGCTCTACCCGACCCTGAGCACGTTCTACCTGGCCCAGGTCTTCGGCCTGGACGCGCAGCACACCGCCGACACGAAGATCGTCCTGCTCGGGGTCGTGGCCGCTTGCCTGACCGTAGCCGTCATCCCTGCGGCCCGGCTCTCGGATCGAATGGGCCGCAAGAAGATCATCTACGCCTCCTGCGTCATGGGCGCGACCGGGCTCGGGATGGGAGTGGTTGCCCCGATCCTGCCCGTCGCCATGCTGGGAGCGGCCCTGTTCGCGTTCTCGGCGGGAGCCTTCCTTGCCGTCGACTGGGCGCTCATGAGCGACATAGTGCCGAAGGCCTCGACGGGCCGGTATATGGGCATCTCGAACGTGGCGACCGCCTCGGCCGGCACGATCGCGCTCGCCGTGGGCGGGGCGGCGGTCATGGACACCGTCAACCATCTACTCGGCTACGGAGCGGGGCCGAGGGCGGCCCTGTTGTTCGGAGTGATCTGCTACATCGTGGGCGCGCTGATGCTTCGCCCGGTGGTAGAGCGACGCCGGGAAGGCGAGCCTGTTCTGGCGGGTCCGGCGGGTCCGGCGGGTCCGGCGACCTAGGCCGACCGGGAGTCCGCGAGGAAGCGACCCGCCCGCAGACATAGACCGCCCACCGTCTGGGGCTGACTTCTGGATGGTCGCCTATCCCCCATCTGGATGACGAAGCCGCGTCCTCACGTCTCCGATACCTCCGGCGGTGGCGCCTCCGTGGGGGGTGTGCTCCGCGGCATCTTGGGCGGCCCCGCTCGCGACGTCCGCGCGCACCGAAGAGAGCTGCATCGCCAGATGCTCCCGGATCGTCACCATGTCGCGCTGGTGGGTTCTCGCGGCCCGGCCGGCTCGATAGTCAAGAACCACCGCGCCGGTGAATCCTCGGCGTTCCCGGGGGTTTCCTGTCGCGGCGCTCGCCGTTGCCGCCACCGGATGGCACCCTGATGAGCCGCGAGCTCGTACTTCGCCAAGGCGATGTCTTCCCGGGCTCGAACACAGCCTTTCTGCCGCCGCGCGCGGTCGGGCACGGCCGGCTCGACCATCCGGGGCTGGTTCTCCTTCTCGGCGCCGTGGCCACGGCCGCGCTCGTTGGTGCCGATCTGGCCAACGTCGCCGGCCGGGCGGCGGGCTTCGAGAGCGCCCACGGTCTGGTTGCCGCCGGAGCGGGCGCTGTCGCGATGACGATGCTCGCCCGCCGGTCGGAGGTCTCGATCCTCCCGTATCGCTCCCTCGCCGTTTCCATCGTCCTGGCGGAGGCAGGCATTGCCGCGATGGACCTGAGGCCGATCCTCGGCGCCTCCGGGGCCGTGGTGATGGCGAACCTTCTCTTCGCCGCGGGTGGCGTCCGCGCAATGACCGTCATCGTGCCGTCCCTGTACCGACGCCTCGACAGGCGCGCGATGGCATCCGCGGGGCTTGATGGCGCGATCATGCTGTTTGCGGGGATCACGCTGGTGTTGACCCTGTGGAGAACAAACCCCAACGGCCCCGGTGGCCTCGCCGAGCTGTTCGTTCCGGTCCTTGCGGTGGGATTGCTCGCGAGCTCGGGAGTAGCCGCCATCGCCGCCTTCTCCCTTCGGTGCGCACCCGGTCCCCACGGAGTTTGGGCCGGTATCGCGGGAGTCGCCATTCTCGGCCTGTCGTGGATCCTGTGGCTGGATCTCGCCTTCCACGGCCAGGGTCGCGACGCCCTGGCAAGCCTCCTCTTCTCGCTCGGAATGCTGCTCGTGGCCTACGCCTGGATGACCTGGAGTGACGAGATCGGCGGCGGCAGGCGGTATGAGCTGGTCGCTCACGCGCTCGTGGACTGGCTGCCGATCGGCGCGATCGTGCTGTGCGTGACTGTGGCCGCGATGCCACATCCCCGCATCTCCGGCGTGGATCCCGCGCCGCTCGGCACGGCCCTGGTGGTGTTCCTTTCGATCGCCCGCCAGAGACTGCTCATCGTCCGAGAACGGTGGGCCTCCCACAGGCTCGCCGGCGAGGTCGAGGAGCGCGCCCAGACCATGCTCTCGCTTGCCCGGCTCGAACAGGCGGCGAACATCGAGGAAACGGCGGCGCGGATCTGCGCGGAGGCGCTCAGGCTTGACGGTATCGAAAGCGCGGCCGTCTACGGCTTCGGCCCGCTCGGTGGCGCCGTGCCGCTCGCCCTGGCCGGCGATTGCCGGCGCGAGGAGGTCGTGGGCGAGCCTCTTTCCTTGCCGCGGGCCACACATCTGAGGGCCTGCGCCAGCGCGGGGGCATGGGTGGATACGCCACAGGAACCGCGGACGGGTGCCAAACAGCTGCGCGCCGAGGCCTTCGCGCCGATACACTCGGACGACCGCGTCGTGGGAGTCGTCGCCATGGGGACGACCAGTCGAGAGGACGCCCTGCGACTGGCGCTCCGGCTCCCGACGATGTCCGAGTTCGGAGTGGTGTCCGCCGCCCTGCTCGGGCCCATGCTGGCCGACCACTGGCGCATGGCCGACGTCCGCGCGCAGCTCGACTCGATCATCGCCGACCGCGCCTTCATGCCGGTATTCCAGCCCGTAGTCCAGCTCGAGACTCGAGAGGTCGTCGGCTTCGAGGCATTGACCCGTTTCCTCGACGGAACGCCCCCCGACCGGCGGTTCGCGGAAGCGCACTCGGCCGGGATGAGCGTCCGCCTCGAGACCGCGTGTGTCAGGGAGCAGCTCGAGGCCGCTTCGTGGCTTCCGCCCGGGCCCTGGGTGAGCCTCAACGTGTCACCGGCGCTGGCCACGGCCGTTGTCCCGCTGGTCTCGATGCTCGAGCGGGCCGACCGCGAGGTGGTCCTGGAGATCACCGAACACGTGGAGATCGGGGACTACCGAACGCTGTTGGCGGCCCTGGACATAGTCCGAGGCCGCGTCCGGCTGGCCGTGGATGACGCGGGGGCGGGCTACGCCGGACTGCGCCACATCCTCGAGCTGCACCCGCAGTTCGTGAAGCTCGATATTTCGCTCGTCCGCAACGTCGACACGGATCCGGCCCGCCAGGCGATGGTGGCTGGGATGGCACACTTCGCTCGCAATGCCGGCTGCGAGCTAATCGCCGAGGGGGTCGAGACGGAAGAGGAACTGACCGAGCTGGTCCGGCTCGGCATCTCGCTGGGCCAGGGCTACTTGCTCGGCAGGCCTGCACCGATCGCCTAACAGCGACATCCGCGCGGAGGGGAGCCCGCGCCCGGAACGCAGGCGAGACCCGTGACCCTCCGCTCGGGCGGCGTGTACCCTTCTGGTCCAACACCCCGAGGAGGCAAGTGGCGTCGCTCGATCAGCACCTGCTCGCTCTGGAGCCCCAGTACCGCGAGCGCGTTTGGGGCGGCCAGCGGTTGCACCCGGCGGATCCGCCGATCGGCGAGGCATGGGTCGCGTACGGCTCCAGCAGAGTCGCAGCGGGGCCCCACGCAGGCCAGACCCTGGACGAGCTGTCCGAACGAGTCGGTGTCGACCTTCTCGGAACGGCCGTCGCGAAGCGGTTCGGATCGCGATTCCCGCTCCTAATCAAGCTGCTCGACTGCGCCGGCTGGCTCTCCGTGCAGGTCCATCCGGACGACGCGCAGGCTCGAACGCTGGTCGGACCGGGCGCGTTCGGCAAGACCGAGGCGTGGTACTTCATCGAAACGAGCCCGGATTCCCGAATCCTCGCGGGCGTCAAACCGGGGGTCGACAGCGGCGAGCTGGCAACCGCGATTCGCGAGGGCAGGGTCCTCGACGTCGCCGCCGAGGTTCCGGTTCAGGCCGGCCAGGCAATGCTCATCCCCGCCGGAACGCTCCATGCCCTGAGCCCCGGCATTCTCCTCTACGAGATCCAGCAAGCCAGCGACACGACCTATCGAGCCTACGACTGGGGCAGGCCGCAGTCGGCCGGTCGCAAGCTCCAGGTCGAGGAGTCGGCCGAGGTCGCACGCCCGATCGGACCGCCGGATCGGAGGCGCCCGCAGTTCGGAGCGACAACGGGAACGGTTTCGGCCGTCTCGTCGGCTTACTTCGACCTGGAGCTGGCCCGGGCGTCGGCCACCGATCCGCTGGTTGGCGACACGCAGGCGCTGACGTTCCACATCCTGACTACGATCGACGGCGTCGCCGAGCTGACGTGCTCTCACGAGACGGTTCGACTCAACCACTTCGAGACCGGCGTTGTGGCCGCGGCGGCCGGCCGATACCGGATACGGGCGATTGACGGGCCCGTCACGCTCCTCCGGGCATCCGTGCCCGGACCGTAACGAGACGCGACTATGGATTCGCCGTGAACGAACCTGTGGCCAGCACGTTACCTTGCGAATCGAGAACGCCGAAAGTGTGCTTTCCCGCTCCGTATGCGGAGCAGACGTTCGATGCGGATGCGGTATCGGTCGAAAGCCAGCGGCCGTCGGACTGCTTGGTGAAACCGCTGCCGCTAACCGTATCGGTGTTGCCTTTCTGGCCGTCGAGTTCGGCCGTGATCTCCGCCGACGCCGAGACCGAGGCTGGCAGCAAGACGGTGATCGTGACCTGGGTGGTTGTGTCGGAGCAGCTGAAGGTCGAAGGCTGGACCGTGAGGGAGCCCTCGCTGGCGGGGGTTGGAGTCGCCGCCACGCCCGTGGTGGTGAACGATCCCTGCGCCAGCAGATTGCCCTGTGAATCCACGACGCTGTAGACGTGCTTTCCGGCCCCGACACTGCTGCAGATGTCTGCGCCGGGACCGGTAGCGCTCCTGAACCAGCGGCCGTCGGACTGCTTCTTGAAATCGTCGCCCACGACTCGCGTGCTGGCCGCAACGCCGTCGAGATCGCTCGTGACCTGCTCCGACGCCGACACGGAGCCGGGCAGCCAGACGGACAACGTGACCTGGGTGCTCGAGTCCGAGCAGCTGAAGGTCGATGGCTTGAAGGTGACGAGGCCTCCGCCGGTGCCCTGTGTCGGGGAGGCCGGGACGGCGCTGGTCGTCGGAACGGCGCTGGTCGTCGGAACGGCGCTGGTAGTCGGAACGGCGCTGCCGAACAAACTGCCGCCGTTACTGGCGCTGGCGCTCGACGAGGCCTTGGAGCCGTTCATGGCGAAGAACCCGACCGCGACGATGGCAGCGATGACGAGGGCGCCGATGAGAAGCATGGCGGGGCTGATGGCGGACTTCGCCGGGGCTGCCCCGACCGGGGCGCCCGGCGGCACCGCCCAGGGGGGAGGGGCCGGGGCGACCGAGGCAGGCGGCGGCACGGCGGCCGGGGCCGCAGCTCCCGACAGGGTGAGGCCACAGGCGGCGCAGAATCTCTGCCCCGCTTCTGTCAGAGCGGCTCCGCAGTTGGGGCAGAACCCGAATCCGGTCGTCATTCCCGATCCCTCCGGCCTAGCGTTTCCCCGCATGATGAGGTCCGCCGGGCTGCCCAGGAGAGTCGGCACCTTGCCCCAGCCCCGGCACGTAACCGGGCCATTGTAGTTGACCTGGCGATCGAGGCGGCAAGGCCGGCTGCGCGCTGAAGTCGTCCTCGTTCAGTCGGGACTCCTGCGACGTGGGCGACCGGCTGTCGGGCGTGTCGCGTACGCTTCAGCAATGAGGATTCCAACGAGCGCGGGCATCCTCCTCTACCGCTTTCGAGACGGGCGGCTCGAAGTCCTCCTCGGCCACCCCGGGGGTCCGTTCTTCGGTCGCAAGGACCTCGGCAACTGGTCGATTCCCAAGGGCCAGCGCGGCCCCGACAACGAGGACCTCGAGGCGACGGCCAGGCGCGAATTCCAGGAGGAGACCGGCCATCCGGTGCCCGCGGGTCCGCTGCTCGACCTCGGCTCCATCCGCCAGAGGGGCGGCAAGATCGTGTACGCCTGGGCCGCCGAGGGCGATCTCGATCCAGCCAAGGCGACGAGCAACATGATCGAGTTTCCGTGGCCGCCGTTTACCGGCCGGGTCAAGCGCTTCCCCGAGATCGACCGGGTCGGCTGGTTCGGCCCCGAGGACGCCCGCCAACGAATCAAGGAGGCTCAAATTCCCTTCATCGAGCGGCTGGAGACTGCTCTCGGCCGCTCCGGCCAACCTGGGGCCTTCGAGGGAGGGCCTGCCGTCCGACTACCTAGCTCGGATGGGCAACGAGGCTTGGTGGCGAACCGTTTCAAGGCCGTGGCGTTCGACATCGGCGGCGTTCTGATCGACTGGAACCCACGTCACCTGTACCGGAAGATCTTCGGCCCCGACGAGGTCGCGATGGAGCGATTCCTTACGGAAGTCTGCACCCCGGAGTGGAACGCGAGGCTCGATGCCGGCCGGTCCTTCGCCGACGCCGTCGCTGAGCTCATTCGCGAGCATCCGAGTCAGGCCGATGCGATCGAGGCCTACCGCTCCCGCTGGGATGAGATGCTAGGCGAGGCCTTCGAGGAGACGGTCGGGATCTTGCGAGAACTGCGTCGCGCGCATGTTCCGGTCTACGCGCTCAGCAACTGGTCCGCTGAGACGTACGCCGTAACCAGAAGCCGCTTTCCGTTCCTCGACGAGCTGGACGGCGCCTTGATCTCGGGCGACATTGGCGTCGGCAAGCCGGAGCCGGCCATCTTCCGGGAGTTCCTCGACCGGTTCGGACTGGTCGCCGAGTCGACGGTCTTCATCGACGACAGCTCCGCCAACGTAGCCGTCGCCCGATCCCTCGGGATCGAGGCGATCCAGTTCCGCAGCGCCGGTCAGGTGCGGCGCGACCTGATCAGTCGTGGTTTCCCCCTCGCGAGTCACCCGCCCGGAAGCTAGTTGCAGGCACCCGACCTGCCCGGCTGGGCGCAGAACTGGCCTGCCGACAGGCCGCCTCGGCGCCGAGCCGTGGGCGGGCTGCTGACCTACCGGTGGGCCAGGCCGGCAGTTGGCCGGCTTCGCTCATCAGTGCGACAGAGGCATCGACTCAGTGTGGGAAGGAGGTTCCACCTCCACCCGCCAGAGCCGAGGCTAGTGGGATCAGCGCCAGAGCCAAGCTGAGGATCCAAGCGACGACCACGGTGCGAAGGCTGATACGCCGAACGAACATTGGACGACTCCTTTCGGGAATCGCCCGCCCGGGGCCCAGACCGGAGCGGCCCATCGGCAGTTAGATCGTATGGTCGTGCATGACGCGGGTCAAGTATTTGTAAACTAGGTCGCATGGGCGCACCACTGGGGTGCAACCCGAACGAAACGGGGCGTAAACTACTCGGCATGGCAAGAGTCAGTCGCACGCGTCCCCGAGTAGACGATTCCCCACTCGCCCGACAGATCGGCCAGCGGCTTCGCCGCGCCCGCCTGGCGGCCGGCTTGACCCAGCAGCAGCTCGCCGAGGGTCGCTACACCAAGGCCTACGTCAGCGCCCTGGAGAACGGCCTTAGCCGGCCGTCGATGGTCGCCCTCAACTACCTCTCGAACCGGCTTGGCATCCCCGCCAGCAGCCTGATCAACGACGAGCCTGCGGCCTGGGCGCGCCTCGAGGCCGACCTGGCGCTCGCCTCGGGTCGGTGGGATAACGCGATCTCCGCCTACCGCGAGCTTCTGGAAGCGGCGGTCACGCGGGAGACACGCGCGGAGATCATGAGCGGTCTGGCCGAGGCGCTGATCCGCCAGGGCAAGGGGCGCGAGGCCACGTCACTCGCGGCCGAGGCTGCCCGGATCTTCCACTCCGCACAGCGGGAGCCGGAGGCGGCCCTGGCCGAGTACTGGCTCGCCGCGGCGCAGTACCAGCAGGAGAATTGCGCCGAGTCAAAGGCGATCCTCCATTCCATCCTGTCCCGCGTCCGAGCCGGCATGCGGGTCGAGCCGGATTTCGAGCTTCGTCTGGTCATGGCGCTGTCGAGCAACGAATCTCGTGAAGACAACCACACCGCCGCCCTGGCCTACCTCGAGGAAGTCAGAGGGCTGGCCGGCTCTCTCGACGACCGCAGACGAGCCAATTACCTTCACGACCTGGCCTACAGCTATCGCGAGACCGGCGATTTCGAAGCCGCGGTGCGCTCAGGCATCGCCAGCCTTGAGCTCTTCCGGAGGGTCGATGCCGATCGCGATACGGCGAATCTGGAGAACGACCTGGCCCTCTCGTACCTGGCGCTCGGCAATACGAGCAAGGCAGCCGAGCTCGCGGCTTCGTCACGCGGCAGACTCGAGTCCTTGGGCGACGACTGGCTGCTGTCGCACGTCGTCGACACACAGGCCCGGATCGCGCTGGCCGGCGGTGCCGCAGACCGGGCCGCGGTGAGTGCGCAAGAGGCGCTGGCCGTCGCCGAGCGCGCGGGCAACGTCAAGGCATCTGTGGACGCGCTGCTCACCCTGGCCCGCGCCAAAGCGGCGCTCGGAGAGACCGAGACGGCTCTCGCGGCGAACGGCCGCGCCGGAGAGCTGGCTCGACAGCTCGGGAATGCGAGCCTCCTCCGCAGGGCTCTGGGCGAATGGGCCGATACTCTGGCTGCGGCGGGCCAACACGAGCAGGCGTTTGCCATCATGCGCGAGGCATTGGCGGTCTCCTGACCCGAGGGGGGTTCTAGGACCGCCCCGCAAGCCGGACCGCCGGGCCCAGCCCGGTTACTCCTGGCACCACTTTTCCCGGCTTGTGTCTGCCAGATGCTACGTTGCGCCTCCTATGCGGGCTACTTTGTGCGAGTTGCTGAAACGCGTGGGTACAATAGCGCTTGACTTCTGCCACAACAGGAGCGGAATCGAATGCCTCCCGTATCCCCGCCCCGACCTGCGCCCGGACCGCGGAAGCTCGGCCCGGTGCCGTGGTGCCAGGACGGCTGTCGTGGGTTGACCGTTCGAGCGGGCACGGACGTGCCTTCGTTCGACGATCTCATGATCCGGGTCGCCCTAGTTCGGGGCGCCCTCGCCTGCAGGCAAATCGACGGCCTGGAAAGAGCGCTGAACCGGGAGCTATGGCCGCTCGGCTACGTTGCCCACTTGGAGCGCGACCTGACGGATCGCTCGGTGGTGCTCGTGGACATCGCCGCAGGCCGCTGATTTCGTATCGTCGGGCCGGGGCCTCCTTGGGGGGAAGGCCACGGCCCGACGGACCCACATCGGACCCAGCGACAAGGAGCCGCCAGTGCGTTCGCCGTGGCGGCGATACGGTTCGCATTTCTGCCAGGGATCCTGGACGCGCTGTCGGGTTCGGTGCGCGGAGCGGGACGGGTAGTGGTGTCGATCCGGCGGCGCCTCGATACTCCCGGACCTGGAGGAGCTGATGAGTCTCTATGGCATCGATCACCTCGTGCGACTACGACTTGCACGGGACCGCGCGGCCCAGCTCCGTACCGACTGGGGTATGGCGAATGGCCGGGGCCTTCGTCGGATAGTGGGACGCGCGGGGCCGTGTGGCGACGGCGTCGCTCATGCGCTCGCCTGGGCGACCCGCCTCATCATCCAGCTGGCGCGGCGCCCCAGGCTCGCCACGAACGATCCGTGTAGCTAGAGAGACGGAGAGCGGCAGAGCGCTCAGCCGGCTGGCGCGTCCGGCCGAAATGGGGCAACCTCTAGCCCATGCCCACCCTGCCGCTGGGGACTTCCGGTCCCAACCCTCACGATCCGGGACCGGACGAGGCCGGCGAGCGAGGCCTGGCCGTGGAACGCGCTGCCAGCATGCCGCTCACCACGCCCCGCGGAGCGACCATCCTCATCGGCACCGCCTCGTGGACCGACCCGACCATGACCGCCCCGGGCGTCTTCTACCCGCGCGGCGCGAACACTGCCGAGGAACGCCTGGCCTACTACGCCGCCACCTTCCCGATCGTGGAGGTGGACGCAACCTACTACGCGCTCCCCTCGGCGCGAGTCGCAGAGGCGTGGGTCGCGCGCACGCCGCCGGATTTCGTCTTCGACGTCAAGGCCTACGCCCTCATGACGGGCCAGCCCACCGAGACGAAACGGCTGCCCAAGGACATACGCAACGCCCTGCCCGAGGAGCTCGCCGCCAAGCCACGTCTGTACGCCCGCGACCTGCCGCCGGAACTGCGCCAGGAAACCTGGCGGCTCTATCTGGCCGGTCTCGAGCCGCTACGAGCCAGCGGCCAGCTGGGCTCGGTGCTGCTCCAGTACCCGCGCTGGTTCTTCCCAACGAGCGAGAGTCGGGACGAGATCCTGGAGGCACGCGAAAGGCTCGGGAGCACCCGATCGGCCGTGGAGTTCCGCAGCGAGACGTGGTTCAACGCCAAGAACCTGGAGCGTACGCTGCGCTTCCTGGCCGACAACGCCATCCCGTTCGTGATGGTCGACGGGCCGCAGGGGTTGCGCAGCAGCGTTCCGCCGATCGTGGCTGTCACATCGCCGGAGCTGGCCCTGGTTCGCTTCCACGGCCGGCGGGTGGAGACGTGGGAGGCGAGCGGCATTCCGGTCGTCGAGCGGTTTCGCTACCTCTACACCGCGGAGGAGCTCGCGGAGTGGGTGCCTCGGATCCGCGAGGCGGCCGAAGAGGCGCGCGAGATGCATGTCCTGATGAACAACTGCTACGCCAACTACGGCTCGACGAACGCCCGCGAATTGGCGGCGATGCTCGAGGCCGAGCTGGCGGCGGGCTGACGCCGCCGCTCCGTGCAACAGTCATGTCGCGGGCCATCGAGCCGGCGACCTCGTGGCGGCGTACGGAACGCCTCCCTCTGGTCCGCGGCACCCTCAACTTACGCGTTAGCATCGGTCCGTGGCGGGCTGCGTCCCCGGAATCGCACGAGCGATTCCGGGATTGCGGCTACCGCTCCAGTGGCCACCCTCACCGCGAGGCCGGGATGATCACCCAACGCACGAACGTGGAGCAATCGCGATGGGCGGCCGAATCCCCCGAGACGGACCCACTTCCTCCGAGAAGGAGGACCCGCCCGCAGGCTGGTTGGTCGACCTCCCCGAAACCCGGGTGGAGCCGCTCCGGACCGTCCGGAGACGGGGCTCGAGGCTGGTCGGAGACGACCTCGCGGTGCCGCTACGCGACCGCGATCGTGACCGCGACCGCGATCGTGACCGCGACGAGACCGAGTTCCAGCGGGTCGGAGGGCGGCATCGATTCCGACCCGAGGTTCTGCTCGTCTTAGCCGGTCCGCTCTTCCTGGCCGCTGCACTTCTGAAACCCTGGCCTTCAGGACCCCCCGCGCGCAGCTCGAGCGACGTGCCAACCGCCACGACCGACCCGGCGACGGGGGCCGAGACGAGCGCGGCCGCGGCCCTGCAGTCCCCCGTCCGCTGGCCCGACGTGCCGCACTGGCACTACGACCGGCCGGTCGCCGGTGCGAGCCAGCCCACGCCGCAGCAAAGCAACTCGGGAACCGCTGCCGATGGACGCTGGTCGGCGGTGGACTGGAGGGTGCTGAGCACCAGCGATCCACATGACGGCTGGGGGTATGGCACAGCCACTATGCCCGACCTGGCCGGGGTGCCGTCTGGTAGCACGATTCCATCGCCGGCCACGACATGGATTGCCGTCGGTTCGGCCGGCTACACCACGATCAGCGTAGGCCGCGGGACCCGAGTCTTCGGGTTGGCCGTCACCTGGCCTCACAGCATCGACGTCACGAGCGTGACGGTCGGGTACATGGGCGGCCCCGAGCATCCGCCGTATCTGCCTCCGGCCGGATTCCCGGCCTACGAGCAGGTGAGCCCGCTTCCGGCCGCACAGGTCGCGTCGGGCTTGCAAGGAGCCGCTGCCGCGCGGGCCACGACCCCGCATGCAGCTGGAGCAGGCGGCACCCTGGGATCGGGGTCGTTCTGGATCCCACCCTCTGTGGCGTCCTCTGGTGCCTCCTCGGCCTCGATCGCGGATGCCTGGCGGTCGCAGCCGTGGCCGTGGCCCAGCGGCACCTACACCGTCACCATCACCTCGGCAATGGGGGTGACCAGGTACCTGCTGACGCTCCAGGCCGGCTGATCGCACGCCGGGACTCCGGAGAGCCGAGCGCTGCGTGACCGAGCCAGACGCGGCAAACGGCCCGGGGAGGGGGACCCGAGCCGTTTGCGAGGAGCGCGCCGTCACTCGCGCCCTGGGGAATCGGCCGCATCGTAGGCCTCTCTGCCATGGGGGTCGCGCCGGCGCGGCCGTGTTGCATCGGGCGGATCGCACCTGCTGTCCGTCCATCCTCCGCCGACCGCTAAGATCGGTCCGATCCCCGTGGGCACTGGACTCTCCGGTGGCTTCAGAGTCGAGTCTAGGTGCGTCAACACGAGAGGGAGAGATGCGCAATCTGCTGCCCATAGGCCGGTTCTCGGAGATCTGCAGGCTCTCGATACCGGCTCTCCGCCACTACGACGAGCTCGGCCTGCTCCCGCCGGCTGCGGTCGATCCTGACACGGGCTACCGCTACTACTCGATGGCCCAGGCAGTCGATGCCGACCGGATCAGGACGCTGCGCTTCCTCGAGATGCCTCTGGCGGAGATACGGGCTATCTTGGCCGGCGATCCGGAGCGCACGAAGGCACTACTCGAGGCACACCGCAAGAGACTCGTCGAACAGGCCGGCCGCCAGCAATACGCCATCTCCCTCCTCGAGGCAATGCTGCGAGAGGAGGCTCCGATGACGTACGAGATCCATCTGCGCGAGACGCAACCGCAAGCGGCGGCTTCGGTCCGGGGCCGCACCGCCTGGACGGACATTGGAACCTTCGTCGCGGCCGCGATCATGGAGGTCTTCAAGGTCGTCGGAGACCAGGGCATCCGGCCGGCCGGCCCGTCCTACGCCATGTACCACAGCGCCGACACGAGCGAGGCGGAATTGGACCTGGAGGTTGGGCTGCCGGTTGCGGACCCTGTCGAGCCCTCTGGCCGCGTCATCGCCACGGAGATTCCGGGAGGCCTCGTCGCGACCACCGTTCATTCCGGCCGCTACGAGGAAGTGGCGCCGGCCTACCGGGCCCTCGGAGAATGGGTCCAGGAACACGGCCACGAGACCGCCGGGTCGCCGCGCGAGATCTACGTCGTGGGCCCCGACCAGGTCTCCGATCCCGGCGCCCTGCGCACGGAGATCGTCTGGCCGATCCGCTAGCTGTAGTCCCCACACACGTTGTTGACAAACGAGAGTCTCCCCGCAGGGTTCGGGTTGTCGAAGCTCGAAACCGAAGGAGACTCTCGTGGCGCATCGTACGGCCCGCCTCAACGTCT
>Ga0187886_1001434_pt1 | contig 21661 bp, 16 predicted proteins | sample June2016WEW_20_1_FD_133001 | JGI IMG/M metagenome (GOLD analysis project Ga0187886, IMG submission 133001) | Peatland microbial communities from SPRUCE experiment site at the Marcell Experimental Forest, Minnesota, USA - June2016WEW_20_150 | ecosystem: Environmental > Terrestrial > Soil >... | reverse complement strand
GTATGATTTAATTCAGCAGCACCTGAAGTGGACCGGCAGCGCACGTGCAAAATATCTTTCGGATGCATGGTCGGATATGGTTGGCAGGTTTGTAAAGGTCGTCCCGATAGATTACCGCAAAGCATTGGAAAAGATGCGCGCCGCTGAGCAGCGAGATACTGAAACAATCCCCGCTACCGAAGAGGTGTTCCAATGGGCGAAATAAAAGGCTTTCTAAGATATCAGCGTCAGGAAATCGGGCACAGGCCGGTTGAGGAGAGAATACATGATTTTGCCGAGCTTGACTTGCCGCTTACACCTGAGCAGATTCACCAGCAAACCGCAAGGTGTATGGATTGTGGAATACCATTTTGCCATGGCACAGGATGTCCGCTGAAAAACTGTATACCGGACCTGAATGAGCTGGTGTATAAAGGCAAATGGCAGCAGGCCTGCGAACTGCTTCACTCTACAAACAATTTTCCTGAAATTACAGGCCGCGTGTGCCCGGCGCCTTGTGAAACTGCGTGCACGCTTTCTATTAATGATGAGCCTGTGTTAATCAGGCATATCGAGTTTCAAATTGTTGAGCGTGGTTTTCAGCAAGGGTGGATTAAACCGCTGCCGGCTAAACAAAAAACCGGCAAAAAAGTCGCTGTGGTCGGTTCCGGACCTGCTGGATTAACGGTTGCTCAGCAGTTGGTTCGCACAGGCCATCAGGTGGTTGTTTTTGAAAAGGACCAGCGGATAGGGGGCCTGTTGCGTTATGGTATTCCGGATTTTAAGCTCGCCAAGAGTATTATTGACCGCAGAATAGAGCTGCTAAGTGCCGAAGGTGTTGAATTTCAAACTGGTGTCGACGTCGGAGAGGATATCTCTGCACAATACCTGAAAAGTCGGTTTGATTGTATCTGTCTTGCGATGGGTGCTGGCCATCCTCGTGACCTTAATATCCCGGGCAGAGGATATGAGAACATACTGTTTGCTGTGGACTATTTGAAGGCGCAGAACAGGCTTTGTGCCGGGGAGCCTGCAGATGAATCCTCATTTGTAACAGCGAAGAACAAGGTTGTAGCGGTAATTGGGGGCGGTGATACGGGAAGCGACTGCGTTGGAACAGCCCGCAGGCAGGGAGCTAAAGAAATTTACCAGCTTGAGATTTTGCCGAAGCCACCGGAAACTCCGCCTCCTGACACTCCTTGGCCGCAATGGCCGCGTATTATGCGGACTTCTTCGTCTCACGAAGAAGGCTGCCGGCGTCAATGGGCTGTGATGACGAAGAAATTCTCAGGCGTTGAAACTCGGGTTGCCCAGTTGGATTGCTGCCAAGTTGAATGGATAAGAAAAAACGGCTCTTGGAAACTAAAAGAATTGGCAGGCACCGATTTTACTATTAAGGCCGATGTGGTGCTTTTGGCGCTGGGATTTCTTCATGTAACTCATAACGGGCTTGTAAAAGGATTAGGTTTGAAGCTCGATGATTCAGGTAATGTCGCAGCAGACAATTACCAGACCAGTGAACCGTGGGTATTTGCTGCCGGTGATGCAGTCAATGGGACCTCATTGGTTGTTCGGGCTATTAACAGCGGGCGCGAGGCCGCTGCGGCCATTGATAGCTGGCTTAGGGAGAAAAGTCAGTAGTGGTTAATTATGCGAGTAGCATTGGCACAATTTAACGCTTCGGTCGGTGACATCAGGGGAAATACCGAAAAGATGGAAAAGCTAAGTATCAAAGCTTATGACCTGGGTGCTGACATAGTGGTTTTCCCAGAAATGTCGATGTGCGGTTATCCGCCGGAGGATTTATTACTTAAAAAAAGTTTTATGAACAACAACCGCTCTGCGATAGAACATTTGACAAAAAACTGTCCCTGGATTACTGTCGTGGCCGGGTTTGCAGAGGGAAACGAAAAAGGCTGCTTTAATTCGCTTGCCGTGTTGCAAAAAGGCAAAATAACAAACATTTATCGAAAAAGTATTCTGCCTAACTATGGTGTATTCGATGAGAGACGCTATTTCCGGCCTGGAACCGAAGCGGTGCGAATCATAATAGACGGCAAAGCTGTAACATTTACAATTTGTGAAGATATATGGCGCCTGAAGTGGCTGGATAGCTTTTTCGGCGAAATACCGCGAGTTGATATGGTCATAAACATTTCTGCTTCCCCTTTTCACGTAGGCAAAATCGAGCAGAGGCAGGAAGCTCTTAGTCAATGTGCAAAGCACTTTAATTGTGCTGTTGCTTATTGCAATTTAGTCGGTGGCCAGGATGAACTGGTTTTCGATGGCCGAAGTATGTTTGTAGATTCGTCCGGCAAGGTTGTCTGTCAGGCCAGGGCATTCGAAGAAGATATGCTGCTTGCAGATTTATCAGCGGGTCGTGGCAATAAAGTTCAGCTTTCAGCAGTTGCTCCTTGTTCAGAGCATACCTGTTCTTCACCGGTGGAATCCGTTGCTGAAGTTTATGGTGCGCTGGTTCTTGGGACTAAAGACTACGTGCATAAAAATGGCTTCTCCAAGGCCATAATTGGACTAAGCGGCGGTATAGATTCTTCTCTGACTGCGGTAATTGCTGTGGATGCCTTGGGGGCAAAAAATGTCATCGGAATAACTATGCCGTCAAAATTTAATAGCCCCGATACCATTAAAGATGCGCAAATAGTGGCGGATAATCTTGATATCGAGTTTCATATTGTGCCAATCGAAACAGTGCTGAATCAATTTGACAAACTGCTTGCCGAAATGCCCGGCTGGGATAAAAGTACAATAGCTTATGAAAATCTGCAGGCAAGAATTCGCGGATGCTTACTTATGTCTCTTAGCAACCAATATGGTCATCTTGTTTTGACCACCAGCAACAAGAGTGAAACTGCCGTCGGATATGCCACTTTGTATGGTGACACAGCCGGCGGTTTTGCAGTCCTGAAAGATGTGCCCAAGACAATGGTTTATCAATTGGCTGAATATGTAAATAATATTCATCACAAAGTTATTCCACTTACGGTAATACAACGGCCGCCAAGCGCCGAACTGAAAGAAAACCAGAAGGATACGGATTCTCTTCCACAGTATGACCTCTTGGACAGAATACTCCGTGGTTACGTAGAAGAAGACAAAGCAGTTTCTGAGTTGGTTAAAGACGGTTTACCAGAAGATGCTGTCACTCAAGTCATCGGTATGGTGGACCGGAACGAATACAAAAGGAGACAATCTCCGCCCGGGGTTAAGATTAGCCCCAGGGCTTTCGGCAAAGACCGAAGAATGCCGATAACGAATTGTAGCGCTAAATAATGAGCTTGTTAACGGTTTTAGAAGTAGGAAAATGCCAAAACGCAGAGACATCAAAAAGATATTAATTATAGGTTCCGGGCCTATCGTCATAGGACAGGGCTGCGAATTTGACTATTCAGGCACACAGGCCTGTAAGGTATTAAAGCAGCAGGGTTTTAAGGTTGTTCTTGTCAACAGCAACCCAGCCACAATAATGACCGACCCTGAAATGGCTGACAGAACCTATATTGAGCCGATTACGCCTGACATCGTTGAAAAAATAATTCAAAAAGAACGGCCTGATAGTCTGCTGCCGACACTTGGAGGGCAAACAGGTTTAAATACCGCAGTAGCATTAGCTGAAAGTGGGGTGTTGAAAAAATACGGCGTTCGCCTTTTGGGTGCCAATTTGCAGGCGATTAAAAGAGCTGAAGAGAGAAACAGGTTCAAGAAAGTAATTCAGGATTGCGGCCTTGAGGTTCCCAAAAGTGGCTATGCCCATTCCTGGCAGGATGCTCAGAAAATAATCAAACGTATTGGCTTCCCCGCTGTTATTAGACCCTCATATACTTTGGGCGGTACCGGCGGGAATATCGCCCACAATGTGGAAGAGTATAAAAACTACGTTGACTGGGGTTTGAGTCTCAGTCCCAAAAGCGAGGTTTTGATAGAAGAATCTGTTGCAGGCTGGAAAGAGTATGAGTTGGAAGTAATGCGGGACAAAAAGGACAATGTTGTCATTGTCTGTCCGATAGAAAACCTCGACCCAATGGGCATTCATACAGGAGACAGTATCACTGTTGCTCCAGCTCAGACGCTGACTGATAAAGAGTACCAGCTGATGCGTGATGCGGCTATCAAAATTATCAGGGCCGTAGGCGTTGAAACCGGCGGTTCAAACATACAGTTTGCGGTTAATCCTGAAAACGGCAGATTGTATGTAATAGAGATGAATCCCCGCGTCTCGCGAAGCTCTGCACTTGCTTCCAAAGCTACAGGATTTCCCATTGCAAAGATAGCTTCCCTTCTGGCTGTCGGTTATACACTTGATGAGATTCCTAATGATATTACCAAAAAGACGCCGGCCTGTTTCGAACCTACCATCGACTACTGCGTCGTTAAGTGGCCTCGGTTTACATTTGAAAAATTCCCCAACACCAGCCCGGAACTTACGGTGCAGATGAAGTCGGTTGGCGAAGCTATGGCAATCGGCAGAACATTTAAGGAAGCTCTGCAAAAAGCTATAAGGTCGCTTGAAATCGACCGCTATTCACTTGATAAAAAGTATGCCAACGGCGAACTGACTCTGGCTCAGTTGAAAAAAAAGCTGCAAACGAACTGCTGGGACAAAATCTGGTATGTCGCCGAGGCCTTTAGAAGAAAACTTCCTGCGGATGAGATATTCGCCCTGACAAAAATCGACCCATGGTTCCTTAACAATATTAATGATATTGTAAAACTGGAGAAAAAAGTAAAGTCAACCACCCTTAATAAATTTGACCGCTGCTTTATGCGTCAGGTGAAAGAGTGCGGCTTTAGCGATAAATATCTCGCGTCCGTGCTGAACGTATCAGAAGGACAATTTAGAAAACATCGCCGTCGATTGAAGGTCGAACCGGTATACAAAACTGTGGATACTTGCGGGGCTGAGTTCGAGGCCCATACCCCTTATCTTTATTCGACGTTTGAAAGCGAATGTGAAGCTAATCCGAGCGATAAGAAAAAAGTTGTCATCCTCGGTGGAGGCCCGAATCGCATAGGTCAGGGTATTGAGTTTGATTATTGCTGCGTCCACGCCGCCTTTGCATTGAATGAGATAGGTATCGAATCAATAATGGTAAACTGCAATCCCGAAACTGTCAGTACCGATTACGATACCTCCGACAGGCTGTATTTCGAGCCGTTGACGTTCGAAGATGTTATGTCAATCGTCGAAAAGGAAAATCCTGACGGTGTAATTGTTCAATTTGGCGGACAGACTCCGCTCAAGTTGGCCGTGCCGCTGGAAAAAGCAGGCGTGAAAATAATCGGCACATCGCCTGACAGCATTGCCTGTGCCGAGGACCGTAAGCGGTTCAATAATCTTGTTAAAAAACTCAAACTGCTTCAGCCCGATAGTGGAACTGCGACAACTTATGACCAGGCTCTGAAAATCTCTCGCAGACTCGGGTTTCCTTTGCTCATCAGGCCTTCTTTTGTGTTGGGAGGTCGGGCAATGAAGATTGTCTATGACGAAAATTCATTCGAGACCGCTGCCAAAAACGCATTCGAAGCTTCAGGCGAACACCCAATTTTGATAGATAAGTTTCTTGATGATGCAACGGAGATGGATGTTGACGCTATAAGTGATGGAAAGCTGGTGGTAATCGGCGGCATTATGGAACATATCGAAGAAGCAGGTATCCATTCAGGCGATAGTGCCTGCTCGATACCTCCTGTTTCAATAAGCAAGAAAATCCTCGATGAGATTAAAAGACAAACTAAGCTTTTGGCCCTTGCCTTAAAAGTCAAAGGCCTCATAAACATCCAGTTTGCTATAAAAAATGGCGAAATCTATATACTTGAAGTTAACCCGCGAGCGTCCCGGACCATTCCGTTCGTAAGTAAAGCAATTGGCGTTCCTTTGGCCAAGCTCGCAACGAAGGTGATGACCGGAATGACCCTGAATGAGCTGAACTTTACTAAGGAAATAAAACCCGGCTATTTTTCGGTGAAAGAGGCTGTATTTCCGTTTACGAAGTTTCCCGGCATAGACCCATTGCTTGGGCCGGAGATGCTTTCTACCGGCGAGGTTATGGGTATCGATGATGATTTTGGAATCGCCTTTGCAAAATCCCAGATAGCTGCCGGCAACAGCTTGCCGATGAGCGGCAATGTGCTTTTTAGTATCAGGGACGATGACAAGAAAAGAGCCGTTGAGCTTGCACGTCAAATGAATGAAATGGGCTTTAGAATTGTGGCAACAAAAGGTACGTGCCTCGAACTCATAAACAATAATATTCCCTCAGAGTTTGTGCTTAAAATGAGCGAAGGCAGGCCGAATGTGGTTGATTGGATAATAAACGGCAAAATCGACCTTATCATAAATACCATAACTGGTGCTCAGTCTGTCGGAGATTCTTTTTCAATAAGAAGAACCGCCCTTGACAGACAAATTCCGTATGTAACAACCATTAGGGCCGCTGCTGCTGTCGTAAAAGCCATAAAAACAATGAAGGGGAGAAAAATCAGCGTAAAACCTATCCAGCGTTATTACGATTAGGAGTAAACTTGAGATTGAAAGCTGTTTTGTTACTTGAGGACGGCACGGTTTTTGAAGGTAATTCTTTTGGAGCCAATGGCCAAAAGTGCGGCGAAGTCGTTTTTAATACGAGTATGACCGGCTATCAGGAAATACTTACCGACCCATCCTACTATGAGCAGATAATCACAATGACATATCCGTTGATTGGCAACTATGGCACGAACAGTAGCGATTTGGAATCAAGAAAAGTTTTTGCGAGTGGTTTTATCGTTAAAGAAAACTGCCCATATCCGAGCAACTGGCGAAGCAAATTATCCCTTGGGGAGTATCTAAAGAAAAACAATGTTGTCGGCCTTGAAGGAATAGACACAAGAAAACTGGTTAAGCATATCCGCACTGAAGGTGCGATGAAGGGAATTATTTCCTCGACCGATTTAAATGTAAATAAACTCAAGGAAAAACTTCAACGTTACCCAGGCCTCATCGGCAGGGACATTGTTAAAAACGTAACTGCAGGAAAAACTTATAGCTGGAATCACGGCGTTGTCGATGTAATAACCGGTTTAGAGCACAAAGGTGAGAAAAAATATAAGGTCGTGGCCTTCGATTTTGGTATAAAACATAATATTCTCAGACTGCTTTGTTCGCACGGTTGCGACGTGAAAGTCGTTCCCGCTGACACATCGGCCAAACAAGTTCTCAGCCAAAAACCGGATGGCGTTTTTCTAAGCAACGGCCCCGGCGACCCTGCCGCTGTAAATTATGCGATTGAAACAGTGAAGGGTCTTCTTGGAAAGCTGCCTGTCTTTGGTATTTGTCTCGGCCATCAAATCCTCGGTCTCGCTCTTGGTGGGCAAACTTACAAACTTAAATTTGGCCATAGAGGAGCAAACCACCCTGTCAAAAATCTGTTGACCGGTTTAATTGAAATAACCACTCAGAATCATGGTTTCTGCGTTGACATTGATTCTTTAAAGGATAAAGACGTCGAGCTTACACATATAAATCTTAACGACAATACTATCGAGGGTATCAGGTCTGAGAAGCTGTCCGCTTTTTCAGTGCAGTATCATCCCGAGGCTTCCCCCGGCCCGCATGACTCAAGCTATTTGTTTAAGAATTTTATAAAGCTTATAAACCAACATAAATAAAGGCAACACGGCAAGACGTTAAGCCATTCACGCCACTTATGTGACGAAATCCGTTTATAGTCTTCTATCCAACTTTCTGTAACTTATAGCCTCAGCTATATGTTCAGGCTGTATGTTTTCAGAATTCGCTAAGTCTGCTATCGTTCGGGCAACCTTGCAAATCTTATCGTGAGCACGGGCGCTCAAGCCGAACTCGGTCATTGCCTGCTTGAGCAGCATTTCGCAGGCCTGGTCGAGTTCACAAAATTTTCGAACCTGCTTGTGACTCATTCTCGCATTCGTCATCGGCTTGTCGTTGCCGAATCGCTTCCCCTGGACGTCTCTGGCCCTGATAACATCCTCTCTTATTGTGGCTGAGTCGAGCTGGTCTGATTTGCTGCGCAGCTTGCTGAAACTTATCGCAGGCACATCGATATGAATATCAATTCTGTCCACCAACGGCCCGGATATTTTTGACAGGTATCGCTCAATCTGGCCGGGCGTGCACTTACATCTTCTTGCATCCGTGCCGAAATAGCCGCACGGACAGGGTTGCGTTGCCATTCTGCAAAGTGACCTTAAGGGCCCAAAAACCGAGTTGTAACTACCTCAAAAACAAGGACTTAAGCAGCGAGACCAGAATTCCCAAGCTGGACGTCGGCGGTTCGAATCCGCTCGCCCGCTTTTGTTCTAACATCATCGTTATCAACAAGTTGTAACAAAATCCCCGGCCAACATAGTGCCGGGACAGGCAAGTACGGAACGACAAAAAGAGATTGTCAAGCGTTGAGTGTGGGGTTAAACTTAGTGGGACAGGTAGATGTTCCGTGTTTGAGATGTGAAAGGGAAAAAATGAGCAAGAAAGTTTTAACGGGTGTGGTTTTGGTGGTGTTGGTGTTTGTGGCGGGGATGAGCTATGGGGCTGAGAAGGTGAGTGTTGTTGCGGAAGGTGCGAAGGTGGAAAAGCTGGCAGGGGGATTTAAGTTCACAGAGGGGCCGGCGGCTGACGCGAAGGGCAATATATTATTCACCGATATTCCCAATAATCGAATTCACAAATGGACATTGGACGGCAAGCTGATAACGTTTGACCAAAATTCCGGAGGGGCGAACGGGTTATTCTTCGATAAGAAGGGCAACCTGTTAGTCTGCGAAGGGGAAAGGCGGCGGGTAGTGTCAATCGGACGTAACGGCAGAAGGAAGGTGCTTGCAGACAGGTACGAGAATAAACAGTTTAACAGCCCGAACGACCTGTGGGCCGATGCGAAGGGCGGGATTTACTTTACCGACCCGCGCTACGGCGACAGAAGCGATATGGAGCAGGGGTGTGAGTGTGTTTATTATATCTCACCGGACCGTAAGAAACTGAGCCGCGTAATCGATGATATGACCAGACCTAACGGAATAATAGGGACAGCCGACGGCAAAACGCTTTATGTTGCGGACCATGGCGGGGGAAAGACATTTGTATATACCATCAATGAAGACGGGACGCTGTCGAATAAAAAGCTCTTTGCGCCGGAGGGTTCCGACGGGATGACTATAGATAACGAGGGCAATATCTATCTGACGACCAATGTAGTGGCGGTTTATAATAAAAACGGTGAAAAGATTGAAACAATCGAGGTCCCGGAGCAGCCTTCCAATCTGTGCTTCGGCGGGAAAGATAAACGGACGCTGTTTATCACAGCTCGGACCTCGTTATACTCGGTACGGATGCGGGTGGCCTCGGGGGAGTGACCGTAGAAAGGTTTGTTGCATTTCGTCAGGAAAGACGCTATAATTGTCTATCGGTTTTTTGTCAGGAGCAGGTATGTCAGGTCATTCGCACTGGGCAGGAATAAAGCATAAAAAGGCTGCTATCGATGCCAAGCGAGGCAAGGTATGGAGCAAAGTAGCTCGAATGATAATCGTCGCCGCTAGGGCCGGCGGCGGTGACCCATCTGCAAATCTGTCTTTACGGTATGCAATTGACAAGGCCAAAGCGGCCAACATGCCGAAAGACACGATTGAAAAGGCAGTCAAAAAAGGGACCGGCGATGTCGGGGGAGTCAATTTTACAGAAGTGCACTATGAAGGCTATGGGCCGGGCGGAGTGGCTATAATGGTCGAGGCACTGACAGACAACCACAACCGAACTGCGCCGGAAATTAAGAGGATTTTCGAAAAGCACGGGTGCTCGTTGGGAACAAGCGGATGTGTCAACTGGATGTTCAGCAAGAAGGGACTGATTACCGTCAGGACCGCTGATACCGCTGAAGATGCGCTTCTGGAAATTGCGATGGCTGGCGGCGCAGACGATATGCAAAATACAGGGGAATTCTTCGAGATAACCTGCGATGCGGCTATCTATGAGCAGCTAAAGGATACGCTGAAGGAAAAGGGCATTGCGATTGCGGCTGCTGAAATTTCGATGGTGCCGCAAAATACAGTGCCGGTCGGCGATGCAGCGACAGCAAAGAAAATAATTTCCCTGATGGAATCCATCGAAGACCACGACGATGTTCAAAACACATACGCCAATTTCGACATACCAGATGAGATAATGAGCAAGGTAGAGAGCGTATAAAATTATGGGGACAATCGCTCGGAGAGGAATTTTATTCGCTGTTTTGCGTTATTGTATTTTTCTTCGCCGAGTCGGCTAAAGATTTCCCTGCCTGGGTACATTATTTTAAACTGATTACAATAGGCATCTTCAATTTCAATTGCCTTTTCATACTGGGCGATGGCGATATCGGCCTTGTCCAACTGTTCGGCGACTTCAGCCAGTTCAATTCGTAGTTGACTGGAGCCGGGATAACGCTCAACGGCAGACCAAAGAGTATCAATCGCATAATTTAGCCAATCGTTTTTTCTCTGCACGGTTGCGGTTTTTGCGAGCAGAGTATAGACCTCGCTTAGCTTCTCATAGTTTTTGAAATCCGCATTATCACGAGCAATGGCAGCGAGAAAACAAGCTTCGGCCTTTTTGAGCAAGGCTGGCTGTGCGTTCGGCGTTTCGTTGTAATGCTGTAAATACAGCCGGCCGTTCAGGTTCGGCGCTGTTGGGTCGAGGCGGTCCTGTTCGGTGGCCTGGTCCAAAAGCTGGTGGGCATATTCAAACTGTCGTCCCTGTTGAGTTGCCCGCTGAATGTAAGCCGATGTTTTTGCCACCGGCACCAGGGCATAATTTAAATAGCCACCAATTAATATCAGCCCAGCCGCTGCTAATATTATTCTTGCAAAAAGGGCAGGTTTTAGAACAAAGCCCGGCCGAGAGTTCTGCTGAAAATCCAATGCAATAAGGCAGGCGACTATCGCACAGAAAGCAGTGAACACGGGCGGCTCAAAAATGGCAAAATCTATTAAATTGTGCAAAAGCAAACCTAAGACAGCACAAAAAAGAGCAACGGGGATATACGTGCCCCGTGCCCCGTGCCCCGTGACTCGTGTTTTGGTATCTGCTGTTAAAAGCCAAAAACCAACGGCATAAGCAATCACCGGCGCAACATATAATGTGAATATCAGATAAAGCATCACCTCAAAAGTATCGCCAATGGTGACAAGCATAATCATCGGCCTGATAAACAGCAGGGCGACAGATACGATAGTTAAATAAGTTATAGCGAGGGTTCTAAAGGATGGCTGATGGTCAGCTTGTTTTTTCTCGATGCTTCCGCCTTCGCTTGCGCTTTGGCGGACAAGCGATGAGGGAATTGTTCTCCATAATGGTATAAAGAGCATAGCTAAAAATCCGACAAGGCCGAGCGGGCCATACTGAGTCAGGATGCTGAGCAAAAAGTTGTGTGGGTCTGAAACAGACTCTGCTGCAGCAGCAGGTTTATAATGTGTATAAAAATGGGCGAAGTTACCCGGACCAACACCGGTAAGCCGATGGTCGGCATACATTTTCGCAGAAACATACCAATACTGCCACCTGACGAGCATTGAATTTCCGCCCGGCAGCCGGTCGTGAGCTGATCCATAAGCAGCAATTGCGCAGCCGACGGTGATGAGAAATAATAAGCAAACAAGCAATATGGCTTTTTTGTGTAATTTCAGCCAATCGCCGAAGTAAAGGAACGCAACAAAAAAAAACGCTGCAATCAGAGATGCGGCGATAGCGCCTTTGCTGCGGGTAATAATAAGGCCAAAAACAATGACAGCCACAGCGACGCCACACTTAATAAGAGATGTCAGAGATTGGCGATTTTTGAATTTGTCGATAAATAATGCAACAGCGGCGAAGGAGGCCAATATCGCAAAGGAACCGGCGGAATTACCGGTAGTGAAAAAGCCCCGAACATCCCTTGAGTAAAGGAGATGCTCAAAAAGAAACTGCTGGATGGAACCGCTCTGTATTCCAAACGGTTCGAGTATGGTTTGGGGGGCCTGCTCGTATTGGGCAATTGTCGCCTGGTTGCTGACAAAAAACTGCTCGGCACACTGATAGGACGAGACCACTCCCAAAGCAGCAATAACTACCAGCACCAGCTTTATCTTCGACTGCGAATCCAATATCTGCACCAGCAGGACAGCCATCAACACCGGTGCAATAAGGCAGACGGCGTCGGTAATCGCAGCCCGCTTGTTAGAGGCGGCAAGTCCGGCGATTATAGCGGCTATACAAAACAGACACAGGCCGATTTCTATGGCAGTGAAGCGATATAAAAACCTCGGACTACAAAGGCCACATATAAACCATAATACAAATGAGAAAAAAAGGACAGCCGATACGGACAGCGTGTAAAGATTGTCGCTTAGATTGGCGGAAGTGGCAGATTGCGCAGCCGGGCTTTCGGTATAGGTCGTGCGAAGCGCAATCACGCAAAGGCAGAGAGCAAGCAGGATGTATTCTAAAATCACCTGACCTTTACTTTTCTCGTATTGCGTGTTGAGTATTGTGTATTGCGTATTAACCACGAATTTTCACGAATTAAAACACTAATTCAAAATTCTAAACGGTAGCTTCCAGAACGGCGATAATTGATAGCACCATTATTGTTTGAATTAAGATTAGGATTGCGCTGGCAAGATTAACCTGATAGAGAAAAATTGCGCCGAGGCCGGTGCAGAGCGTAGCCAGATATAGTGTCAGGACTGTCTGGGTATCGGTCAATCCGCGTTTTTTCAGTCGATGAGAAAAATGCTGGGTGTCACCGATAAAAGGGCTTTTTCCCTGTTTTATTCGCAGTGCGGTTACGCTGATAAAATCATAGAGCGGAACGGCCATAACAATAAGGGGCAAAAGCACCGGATACCATTGGCCGCTTTGTGCCTGATGATAATATGTGGTGCGCAGGGACAACAACGCCAAGAAGAAGCCGATTACGAGTGAGCCGGCGTCGCCTGCGAAGATTTTGGCGGGCGGGAAATTAAATACCAAGAAACCCAACAACGTTCCTGTGAAAACAGTTGCCAGGCCCCCTACAAAGACCTGGCCGCTTATAGCGGCTGCGGTGAATAAAATGGAGGACACTATGACGGCGATACCGGCGGCGGCACCATCCATATTGTCAAGAAAGTTAAAGGCGTTAATAATCAGGACTATCCAGACGGCTGAAAGGGCGGTGGTGATTATTTTGTTTTCGATGAAAAGCTCAACCCTGACATCTGCAAAGTGAGCAGCGGTTAATGCGACTGCGAACTGGACGGCAAGTTTGAAAAACGGGCCGAGGCGCTTTTTGTCGTCCCACAGGCCGAGCAAAAACAAGATAAGTTCGCTAATCAGTATAATCACAAGCTGATTTGTTTTTCCCAGAAAATCGGCTGGGTTGATGTTGGCTGATTTGGTGAGCCAGGGGAGGCGGCCGGGGACAAGCAGAATTTTTATCGCAACTGCAGCGGCAATTATGACGGTGGTTATAGTAGTGAAGATTGCGATGCCGCCGCCGAGGGGAATTGCTGACCGGTGGTATCTATCTGTGGTCGGATGCGCAACGAATCCGATGCGCTCGGCCAGCTTTTTTGCGACAGCCGTTAAGATGACCGACAGCACAAATGAACAGGCCAGCAAAATTACTGCTGATGGGATTAATGTTTCGATTTTAACTGCTCCACTAAACGCGTTCTCACTTTACTGAAAAAATCATGGTAACAATCCTGCCTGTAGTCGGGATAGGTATATTCGAAGGGTTTCCATTCGCCTTTGTCAAAAATCAATGTTACCTCGGCGTATATTTTTTTGCCGATGTATATGCGATGCGAGTAGTTTTTTGTTGTGGCCAAGACAAGTTTCGAGGGCTCAATTATGCCCGGGTCGAGATTGACCGGCCTGAGTAAATCGGAGGCAGATTGTTTGGCCAGCTTTTGTTCGAGCTTATTTGTTTTGTGTTTGATTTTGGAAAGTTTGCCTGGGTCAATCAGTTTTTCGATACTGACGAACTGCCTTAAGATATTTTCGCCGGTTTGGTCTTTGTAATAATCAGTCTGGTCGAACGGCCAGACATCGCTTACAAAATCGGTTCCGCCGAAGTTGGCGTTTATTGCTTCGACCGCAGCCTTTAGGCATTCTTCATCGGCTGCTAAGATGCCGATTATAAGTTTAGCAGGTTTAGGAGCTTGCAGCTTCCACATTTGCGTTTATTAACCAGTTTAACTATTCAACTGTTTCTTTAATAAATCGACCAGTTCAATGGTTTTATTCACTGCTTCTTTAATGGGTACTTTTTGGCTTTGTGATTCGCGGCGGAGCTTGATTTCGATATTGCCTTCTTTGACGGACTTGCTGCCAACGGTAATCCTGACGGGTATTCCGAGTAAATCGGCATCTTTGAATTTCACGCCGCCACGTATGTCCCTGTCATCAAGTAAAACATCAATACCATAATTTTGCAACTGCTGGTAGATTTTTTCAGCTTGTTTTACTACCTCTTTATCGTCCTGATTTACGCTGGTAACAATAACTTCAAAGGGGGCGATACTTATAGGAAAGATGATGCCGTTTCCATCATTGCCAGTCTCGATTGCCGATGCGACTATTCTGTTTATGCCGATGCCGTAGCAGCCCATAATGCAGGGTTTTTCGTTGCCGGTTTCGTCGAGGAATTTGCAGCCGAGTTTGGTTGAATACTCGGTGCCGAGCTTGAAGACCTGTCCGACTTCAATGCCGTGTCTGAAGAGCAGTTTCCTGCAGTTATGTGTGTCGCCTTCAACGGCGTTGCGGATATCGGCGATGATAATGTTTTCGCCTTTGAGCGGGAAATCTCTGCCGGGGGCGACATTTTTAATATGATAATCAGTCTTGTTTGCGCCGGTAACGCCGACAGCCATAGCAGCGACAGCATGGTCGATAATCAATTTTGAGACCTTGCCTGCGAGTCCCATCGGGCCTGCGAAACCGACTTTGGCGCCGGTGATTTTTTCGATAGTGGCTTCATCGGCAAGATTGGTGGTTTTGCCGCCGAGGATTTGTGTGAGTTTTTCCGGGTTAAGGTCGTGGTCGCCCCGGATGAGTGTTGCGATTACGTTATCGCCATCGGCGTGAATCAAGGTTTTTATCATTTCTTTCGGCTGGGTTTTCAAAAATGCACATACAGCTTCAATTGAACCAATATTGGGGGTATGTACCTCTTGGGGTTTGGGTAGGTTGGCGAGGGGTTTTTGTTTTGGCAGGGGGTCAACGGCGGCTTTTTCGATATTGGCGGCATAAGAGTTGTCTTCAGTGTGGACGATTATATCTTCGCCTGATTCGCAGGGGACGGTGAACTGATGCGAGCCGGAGCCGCCCATCTCGCCGGACTCGGCCTCGACGATGACGTATTCAAGGCCGCAGCGTTTGAAGATTCGGCAGTAAGTGTCATACATAATTTTGTAAGTTTCGTCGAGACTCTTTGGGTCGGCGTGGAAGCTGTAAGCATCTTTCATTATGAATTCGCGGGAGCGGATCGGGCCGAAACGCGGGCGGAACTCATCGCGGAATTTGAAGCTGATTTGGTAGATATTCATCGGGAGCTGCTTATATGAGTTTATTTCGTTTGCTGCAATGCTTGTAACGACCTCTTCGGCGGTTGGAGCGAGGACGTTTTGCCGGCCGTGGCGGTCTGTGAAAATTGCCAGTGTTTCGCCGTAGTCAACATTTCGTCCGGTTTTTTGCCACAGTTCTATCGGCTGAACGGCGGGCATAAGGATTTCCTGTGCGCCGGCCTTATTCATTTCTTCGCGGACGATTGTGATGACTTTTAGCAGGCATCGCCAGCCGAGCGGCAGATAGGTATATGTTCCGCTGGCGACTTTTCGCATCAGACCGGCACGGAGCATCAATTTATGGCTGGTTACTTCCGCATCGGCGGGGGCTTCCTTGACAGTCGGTATTAACATTCGGCTGTATCTCATAACGATATCTCGTAAATTGTTCATAGTTCATTGTTCATTGTGTGGTTTTATAACCTAAAATACCGATGGCTGCAAGATTATATTTGGTATTGGAATTTGCCGTTCGGTATGGGCCCCGGCTTTTTTATTGATAATTTATGGCTGATAATTGATAATCGTTTATCAATTATAGATTATCAATTAACGGAGCTGAAAATGGCGCATAAATTTATCAATGAAATCGGGCCGGGGGAGGCAATCAACGATATTTATATGGTAAAAGAGCCGATTCTGCGGAGCACAACCAAAGGCGACCTGTATATAGCGATGTTCCTTTGCGACCGCACGGGTCAACTGAGCGGCCGGATGTGGCAGGCGACCGAGGCCGTTTACAACTCGCTGCCGAAGCCCGGTTTTGTCCATATAGACGGAAGAAGCGAGCTTTATCAAAATAACCTGCAAATTGTTGTAAATAACATCAGTATCGTCGATGCGAGCAAAATCCGCATTGAGGATTTTCTGGCGCGAACCGACAAGGACACAAAGCAGATGTTCGAGGAGGTAAAAAGGACGATAGCGGGGATAAAACACCGCCAATTAAAGGCGATGGTCGAAGAATTTTTAGCCGACACCGAACTGATGGAGAAATTCTGCACCGCACCGGCGGCAGCGGCACTACATCATAGTTATCTTGGAGGGCTGCTGGAGCATACCCACAATATGCTGCGAGTAGCTGTTGCGATACTGCCTTTGTATCCGCAGGTGCAGGCCGATTTGGTTTTGACGGCGATTTTTATCCACGATATGGGTAAAACCGGAGAGCTTTCTTATGATATGACCTTTTCATATACCGATTCAGGACAGCTAATCGGGCATATTGCAAAAAGTTACCTTCTACTGAACCAAAAGGCAGAAGTGCTGGCTGCGAAGGGGACAAAGATTGATGAGACGGTATTAGACGCTCTTGGGCATATTATTTTGTCGCACCACGGCAAATACGAATTCGGCTCGCCGAAGCTGCCGGCAACACCCGAGGCCTTTATGGTCAACTATATTGACGATTTGGACGCCAAGATAAATCAGGTAACAGCGGCGATTGACAATGAACCAGGCGATTCAAATTGGACAAGTTACCGAAAACCTTTGGAAACACGGCTTTACAGGAAACGCATTGAATAATAGGCAAATTGTGTTTTCGAATCCCGCCGTAGGCGGATAAAAATGTCTTGAAGTAAGCCCAGCCGGGCTACCCCCCAGAAGTTAACCCAGCTGGGTTCTTATGACTTTACTGTTGTCTTGGCTTTTTTCGCTGTATCCGCCGTAGGCGGATAAATCTATGGGAAATATTGATAATTTTGGGAGATTTAACCATATTTTTATCGGCCCTGTGACAACAGTATGTCACACCTCGCAAAAAAAGTTCGTAATTCGGACGCAAATTTCAATAGCGTAAGCCATCCTGACGATTGTGCCGGTAAAAAATGGGTGCTGTTAGCAACCAAAACCCAATAAATCAGGATTAGATGTTCTGTGCCGTAAGGCCGGTATCTAAATTACGGGGCTTTGTGTGGAGTCTCGCTTCAGGACAATGCCGGAAAATCGCCAGATTTCCTCGAACTGCTTATGGGACAGCGACTTTTTGCCCAAGACAGGGTCGGCGACAGTAACCATCCTGTCCGAGACATCAAGGACAGCGACGCAGTGGTCCGACAGAAATGCGCTCTTTACCACAGCTAAGGTAAGACCGGCATCCTTTAGCTGAGCAATCGAGTCGAAGCGGCGGTACTGACATCTCAGGCCCTTGTCGCCATAGCGGTTCTGAAGCGCTGCCTGGAGGCAGCCGGGCAAAGTGCCTGCGACCGGGCTCGTGTGAGAAAGTATAGCTATCTCTCCTTCGTAGGCAGGCAAGCCCAATTTTCTCAAAGCCGTTACCGCAGCAGCCGGAGCGCAGGTGTAATCTGTGGTCTGGAAGCAAATGCCGTTGGAATCAATCTGTGTTGTGAGATTGGCCAGATGGCCCTCAATCAAGGCAGGGACAAGAAAAGGCAAAACCGAAAACCAAACTACAACCGTAACCATCAGGATGTAAATTGCGACCTTCTCGAATTTGTAAGGCAGCCGCGACAACGGAGTGGTTAAGCCCATTGTAACGGCTAAAGAAAAAATGACGAACTTTATTCGTCCTGCTGCGACCCAGACAAACGGCGGCGCAAAGGCCAGCGAATTAGAGTATGTGATTATTAGCAGAAACACAATGAGTAAAAAGGACAAAAAATAGCCTGCTATCCAATAGGCCTTGCGAGGGTGCGAAAACACTTTTCCAAGAAAAACGCCTAACAAAGCAACTAAGATGATACCTATAGTTTCAAGCCACGGGTTCATTTATACCCTCCTCAAATAAATCACCCCTATTAAACAAGGTTATTGTATCAAATTGAGAGTTGCGAATCAAGGAAATTATCAGCGAGCTGATATATCCAGTGAAATTGGAAATTGATGACAGGGACCTTTGGACTTATAATGGTTCGATAAAATCACCATTTGCATTGATGGACAAATGAAAAACAGAACCAAAATATATACAGTCAGCGAAGTTAACTGGCTAATCAAAGAGATTCTGGGGAATAATCTGCCCGGGCGGCTGACGGTTACAGGGCAGATAAGCGACTGGAGGGGGCCGCACACGAGCGGGCATTGTTACTTTTCTTTGAAAGATGAGGGGTCTGTGCTGCCTTGCATAATGTGGGGGAGCAATTTTGCGAAGGTGAAATTCAAGCCGGAGAACGGCCTTGCGATTTTCGGGACGGGCCACATTGATATATATGAGCCGCAGGGGAAATATCAGTTCTATGTTGAAAAAATGGAGCCGGCCGGTGTCGGAGCACTGCAATTAGCTTTTGAGCAGATGGTCAGGCGGCTCAAAGCGCAGGGACTTTTTGACGAGGCGCATAAAAGGCCGATTCCGCAGTATCCGCAGCGGATAGGTATTTTGACCAGCGAGTCTGGTGCAGCGATAGAGGATATTAAGGACAGCATCTGGAACCGTTGGCCATGCGTGAGGTTGTTTTTATATCCGGTGCCTGTGCAGGGCGAAGGTGCGGCGGCGGAAATCGCAGCAGGTATCAGAAATATAAATAGGCGAAATAAGAAATTGAGACTCGATATTCTGATTGTCGGCAGGGGGGGAGGTTCGATGGAAGATTTGTGGGCATTCAACGAAGAGGTTCTGGCTCGTGCGATTTACGACTCGAAGATACCGATTATCAGTGCGGTCGGCCACGAAGTTGACACCACAATCGCAGATTTGGTCGCCGATGCGAGGGCCTCGACGCCGACCAAAGCCGGCGTCGTGGCTGTTCCCGATATGCAGGAGGTCCTTCAGCAGGTAAATTATCTCGGTGAAAGAATAGCGTATAGAGTGACTTCGCTCATCCATAATGCCCAGCAGCAGACAGATGAGTTTTTTGTTAGATTATCAAGTTCGGCTAAGCAAATTCTTGCCGATGCGAGGTCAGGATTATACGCGATTGAAGAACAAGTAAGAAAAATTGAGCCGCACCGGCTTTTAGGCAGGAAAACCATCGAACTGAACGATTGGAAAAATCGGGCAGGTGCAGCAGTGAAGGCGATTATAAATAAATGCGGGATGCAATTTGAAACGCAGAAAAGCCGTTTGGCGGGCTTGAATCCCAAATCGGTTTTACATCGCGGATACAGCATTACAACCAATAAGAGGACCGGCCTTTTGGTGAAAAACTTGGCGGACGTCCAGATAGCCGATTGCATAATTACCGAACTTGCGAGCGAAAATTTGATTGAAAGTAAGGTGACAAACAAGCAAAATAGAAACAAATAAACCGAGGTCTGATTATGGCAAAAGACGAGAAGAAAAATGATATCGGCAAAATGACCTTCGAAGAGGCAATCAGAGAGCTTGGCGGGATTGTCGAGAAAATAGAGCAGGGCAAAATACCGCTGCAGGACAGCATCGAGCAGTATGAAAAAGGGATGACCCTGATTAAGCACTGCAAAGGCATCCTGGAAAAAGCCGAGAAACGAATTGAGAAAATAAGCAAGGAAGAGCAAGCAGAATAAAATTTAGCGAGAGTGGCGGAACTGGCAGACGCGCAAGGCTTAGGACCTTGTGGGTGAAAGCCCGTGGAGGTTCGACTCCTCTCTCTCGCATTGTTTAAAAGCCACAGAGAGCACAGAGAATTTTTTGTTTTTACTAAATATGTTATTTACCGAGGGCCTGTTTTATATCCATTGCGTGCTCCTGCTCGACAGCCAGGATTGTCCTTAACTGCTGGGCAAGGGCGAATTCCTTAAGCTGTTCTGCCTGCTCGACCCTGACTTTATATCTTTTAATCGCATCTTCCTCGCCGGCAAGGTCCTGCTCGAGCATCTGGTCGTTGTCCTCTGATGTATGAATTGGGCCGACTGCAACGCTGGGTGAGCCGCCGAGATAATCAATCTGGTCGGCGAGAATCATCGCATGGGCGACTTCTTCGTTGGCGTGGATTTTCAGCTCCTTGATTACGTCGCCGTATGCGGCCCCTGTCATAACCGCAGAATGATTTATGTACTGAATCGCAGCAGAATACTCCAGCTCCAAATCCTTATTTAAGAGTTCGACAAGTTTTTCCGGTGTAATAGCCATTTTTCACCTCCAAATCGGATTAAATTCTTAAAAAACCATCTTCTGTTCGACCAGTATATACAGGTATTTCCCCTTATCAAGAGAAAATCGTGGCTTCCGCCGTCGCCAGTAGCTTCCGTCTTCGTCCCTTAGGGACTACGCCGGACAAGATGGCGGAGGCGGGCCCCATTAGAGTAAACGACACTCTAAGCAATGGGACAAGCCCCATTAGAATAAACGACATTCTAAACAATGGGGCAATTTTACCGTCTTGGGCTGGTAAAATTGGGTTCGTTTGGGTTCGTTTTGACCAAGTGTCTAAAGCTACTTTTTCGTTGTAATCCATTGTTGAAATTACGGTTATAAACATTTGACTTTTTTGAAAATTGGGTTCGTTTCGCATAATTGATTCACTTTTGATTGATTTTTCCATTCTGCGCAGAAAACAAGCGCTTCCGTCGGAGACGGACAAAAATAAAAAAACAGAATTCAGAACACAGAAGATAAACTTCAGAAGACAGCAAGCATAAAAATCAAAATCATAAACGAATCCAAAAATCAACTCCGCCAGAGGCGGAAAAATGCTCTCTATATTATTTGATATGGACCTTCTGGACCTGAAACCTTGCCCTGCTGGACGATATGCGTTTATCTACTGATAAACTGGGGGAATTATACCAAATTTGTGGTAAAAGTCAAGGAAAATTAACCACGGATTAACACGGATTTAAACAGATTTTTAGCCACAAAGGACACGGAGGGCAATACCTAAGATACTTAGGTATTCTTCTTTTCACAATGCGAACTAAAGTCGAAGTCTAAAAAGTCAAAGCAAACGGCAAAAAGAGACACAATGCCTAAGATGCTTAGGTATTAGCAGTCAGTTTGTTCATACATTTTGAAAAGACGAGCCATTCGGTTCGGTTCGCTGTGAGTAACTGCCTGCCTTTGTCAGTAAGATGATAATATTTTCTTTTTCTAGCGATCCCCGCAGGTCTCCATCTGCTTTTAACCAGTCCGGCTTTTTCCATCTTGTGCAGAGTTGTATAGACGGCGGACTGGCGCCATTCAAAAAAGCCCTTGGTTTGACGATTAACGGCTTGG
>Ga0187886_1001433_pt1 | contig 21662 bp, 22 predicted proteins | sample June2016WEW_20_1_FD_133001 | JGI IMG/M metagenome (GOLD analysis project Ga0187886, IMG submission 133001) | Peatland microbial communities from SPRUCE experiment site at the Marcell Experimental Forest, Minnesota, USA - June2016WEW_20_150 | ecosystem: Environmental > Terrestrial > Soil >... | reverse complement strand
GGCCGGGTGATGTCCAGGGCCACCATGGCCTTTTTGAAACCTTCCCCTTCCCCCGCCAATAGGTTTTCCTTCGGGACCCGGACATTCTTAAATGTCACCGCCGTTGTGTTTGAGGCCCTTTGGCCCATCTTATCGATCGGCTCCCCGTGGCGGATCCCCGGAAAGCTGGCCGGGAGGATGAGGGAGACAATTCCTTTGTGCTTTTTCTGCCGATCCGTAGTGGCAAAGACCAGGTAAAGATTGGCAACCCCCCCGTTGGTGATCCACATTTTGGTTCCGTTGAGGAGATAATGATCACCCTCGAGAGTGGCAGTCGTCTGCATGGAGGCAGGATCTGATCCTGCATGATACTCACTCAAACAATAAGAGGCAAGGGTAAATTTTTGGCAGAAGGGCTTGAGGAATCGGCTCTTTTGGTCTTCGCTTCCAAACTTGATGATCGGGTAAAGGGCCAGGGTACTGACGAAGATGGAGACGTAGATGCCCATGTCGGCCGCCGCCAGTTCTTCCGAGGTCAGGCAGGTATCCAGAATTCCGATTCCGCCCCCTCCGTATTCCTGCGGCACCAAGGGCGTCAGAAAACCCTCTGCATAAGCCTTTTCCATGATATCTAAAGGAAAGGTTCCATCCCGGTCATGCTTGGCCGCTACGGGAAGGATGATTTCTTTAGCAAATCTTCCGGCCTTTTCCCGCAGGGCCAGTTGCTCCGGCGTGAGACTAAATCCGATCATTTCTTTTCTCCATAGGGGTAGAACCCTCTGCCCGTCTTCACTCCCAAGTATCCAGCATTCACGTATTTTACCAGGAGCGGGCAGGGGTGATACTTTTCTCCAAATGCCTCCCCGAGCACGTTCATCACCGAAAGAACCGTATCCAATCCCACTAAATCGGCCAGCTCGATAGGCCCCAGCGGATGATTGGCTCCCAGCTTCATGATGCTATCGATCTCCTCCATGGTCCCCAGACCCTCGTAGAGGGCGTAGATCCCCTCATTCATGTAGTTGAAAATCAAGCGACTGGATATAAAGCCGGGGAAGTCCTTGGCCTCGATGGGAGTTTTTCCTAACTTCAGGGTGAGTTCTTTGACGGTTCGAAATGTTTCATCGGAGGTCGCCAACCCCCGAACAAGCTCAATCAATTTCATCGCCGGTGCGGGCAGGAAAAAATGCATACCCACTACCCGATCCGGCTTGCCGGTGAAAGAGGCGATCCGGGTAATGGATATGGAGGACGTGTTGCTGGCCAGGATCACTTCCTTCCGGGTGATCTTATCGAGAGCCTGGAAGATCTCTTTTTTTAAGGGAATCTGTTCGGTCGCAGCCTCAATGACCAAGTCGCAATCCTTGAAATCCTCCAATCGAGCAGTGGTAGAAAGTCGTCCCAGAATGACTTTTTGCTCATCGGCGGTTATCTTCCCCTTCTGGACCCGCCTCTCCAGATCTGTGGAAATTCTCTTCTTCCCCCGTTCCAGGGCTTCTGGGGAGATGTCCCTCATTAGGGCTCGGAATCCAGCGGATATGATCAGTTCCGTGATGCCGCTGCCCATCTGCCCCCCTCCAACCACACCGATGGTCTTGATATCCATTTGTCACCTCCGTAAATTCAAAATCCTAAATTCGAATATCGAATCCCGCGAAACGCGGGACTAAACAGACTCAAAATTCCAATGACCCAAACTGAAAAGTTGACGGTGTTTTGAATTTGGGAATTAGAATTTGTTTAGGATTTCAGATTTCAGATTTTGTTGATGGTATGGTCATCCTCCAAGGGTCGAGGATTTTCTCCAGGACTCCTTCGGGCACAACCCTTTTTTCCAGGGCCACTTCTCTTACTGTTTTTCCACTTTCGTAGGCCTCCCTGGCAATCTTGGCCGCGGCATCGTAGCCAATATGTGGACTGAGCGCCGTGACCATAGCCAGGCTTCTCTCGATCATCTCGTGGCAACGCTGCTCATTGGCCTTTAAACCGTGGATACATTTTTGAGAGAATAATAGCGAGGCATTGGTTAAAAGACTTATGGAATGAAGCAAGTTATGGGTCATTACCGGCATCATCACGTTTAACTCAAAATTACCCGATAGGCCTCCGAGGGCGATGGTGGTGTCATTTCCGATTACCTCAGCGGCAACCTGGCAGAGGGCCTCGGGGATCACCGGGTTCACTTTACCCGGCATCATGGAAGAGCCGGGCTGAACCTCGGGAAGAAGGATCTCCCCGATTCCACAGCGTGGCCCGGAGCCTAGCCAACGGATGTCGTTGGCAATCTTCATCAAGCTTACGGCCAAGGTTTTAAGGGCCGAACTTGCCTCCACAACCGCATCCTTTGCCCCCTGGGCCTCGAAATGGTTTTCCGCCTCCCGGAAGGTCATCCCGGTTATTTCATTGATCTTCTCGACTACCAGCCCGGCAAATTTTGGGTGGGTGTTCATTCCTGTTCCCACAGCCGTTCCGCCGATGGCCAGCTCAGCCAGATGGTTCCGGACATTTTCTACCCTGCGAATTCCGTGCTGGACCATACTGGCATAACCGCTAAACTCTTGCCCGAGCCGGATGGGAGTGGCATCTTGCAGGTGGGTGCGCCCGATTTTCATAATGCGGTCAAACTCTTTGCCCTTCTCCTTCAGGCCGCTATGCAGGCTGTTCAGAGCCGGGAGTAAATCTCTCTCGAGCCCCTCCAAAGCGGCGATGTGCATGCTGCTCGGTATAATGTCGTTGCTAGACTGGCCCAAATTCACATGGTCGTTGGGATGGATTGGTTTTCTCTCCCCAATTTTGCCCCCCAGAATTTCATTCCCCCGGTTGGCGATGACCTCGTTCGCATTCATATTGGTAGAGGTTCCCGACCCGGTTTGGAAGACATCCACCACAAACTGGTTATCAAATTTTCCATCCATGACCTCCTGGGCAGCCAGGGAAATTGCTTCCCCCAGCTCCTTCAGCAAAAGAACCAGCTCCATGTTCGCCATGGCCGAGGCCTTCTTGAGCATCCCGAGGGCGCGCAGGAATCTTCTGGGAAAACGAAAGTTGCTGATTGGGAAATTCTCAATCGCTCTTTGAGTTTCAGCTCCCCAGTAAGCCCTCTCCGGGACCCTCATCTCTCCCAGGGAGTCTTTTTCAATTCGAAACCTTTCACTGTCCATCCTTTGATACCTCTTTTGGGGATTCTCGCAAAAGCCGCAAGGTTAAACAGGGAAAAAAGGAATTGTCAGCATCAGGCCTCACAGAAAAGCCGCGGTCTTGAGTTGCTATTTAAAAATGAACAAAATTCGGTGGGAAATAAATACGGTAAACCATGTATTTTTGAAGGAGCAATACCCTATTTTGCGGTGGATCGGTTGTCTGCGGGTTTCAGATGATTGGAAATCCTACTTCATAAGAACCTCTGCTAACATTTTGTCCGTGAGGGGACCGATAATGAATTTTCCATTTAGTATCCCCGTTGGTGTTCCCTGCACTCGAATTCTATTCCCCAAAGCCATATCCTCTTCGACCTTCTTTTTCCCTTTTCCCGCCTCTAGGGCATTCTGAAAAGCCTGCACATCCTGGCCTTTGTCAGTAAGGATTTGCTCGATCTTCTTTTTGACAGCTTCATTTCCATTTTTGACAATGGTTTGACCTTCTTCGGTGAACAGGAAGTCATGAACCAGCCAAAAGGCTTCCTGATTTACCTGCCCCGCTGCAGAGACCATCGTCGAAAGATCGAAGCTTTTCCCTTGACGCTGGAGGGGAAAGTGTTTGAATACATATCGAATATCTTGGGGATATTTCCCCAGCAACTCCTTCATCTTTGCCCATGACTTCACGCAGTACGGACATTCGAAATTGGAGAATTCCACAATCGTCACCTTTGCGCCGGCAGGACCTCGAACCGGAGATCGTTCGATTTCTAGCAAGCCCATATCAATCTTGCGGGGTTTGGGTTCTCCAGCCTCTTTTCGGGTCACATTTTCTCCCCTAATGAAGAGGTTGCCGATGATGACCTTCTCCAGTCCTTTTTCCACGTAGACCACCAGAGGAATTTCCCTATCCGGGGCATAGAGGGTTAATTTCACCGAAAGAAAGTCAGGAATTGCACTCTCCCGCTTTTCTACAAATTTTATTTCCATGTCCCTGGGCAGACGCATCTGGGCTTTAACAGTCGCGATGGCCAGCTGGACCGTTTTGTCCTCCTGGGTAAACCCCGGCAGGGGTGAAAAGAAGGTCATCCATATGATAAAACAGCCTACCCAGAAAGCAGTATTCTTGCACATCGTTATCTCCTTCCTGCAATGCAGTTTTGCCGCCTAAAGATAATATCGTCCCCAAAAAGGGAGAACCAAATTAGATTTTTATGGTCCGGCGACCCGCGCGCATATTCCGGTCCCCGGGGCCGAAAAGTCAGGCAACGAATTAAGGATTCTACGGGGGGCCTTTTGCCATATTTTCTAATGGCGGCTCAAGAACTCTAAGACAACTTGGACCATTTGGGATGGTTTCTCGATATACAGGTTGTGACCCGCGCCTTCCAAGATCTTCCACTCCGAACCACGGATCGAGTGATGAATCTGCTCGGCTAGATGGATCGGCGTAAAGATATCTTCCTTGCCGGAGACAATGAGAGTAGGCAGGGCGATTTTAGAAATTTCCTCTTTCAAATGGAAGGCCAGGCAGGCGTCGGTAGCCCGGCCGATAGCCACCGGAGAATTAATTTTGATCCGCTTCTCTTTCAATTCGGCAATGGGTCCGGGGTTGGCGGCGATATACTGCGGCGTGAAAGCCAGCTTCACCACTTCATCGAAAAAGGCCGGGTAGCCCTCGCTCTGAAGGCTTTTGCGCAGGCGGGAAAAAGCTTGAAAAGCTTTCTCGTCGACATAGCTAAAGGTAGAAACGAGAACAAGCGATCGAACCTTCTCCGGGTAATCCAGGGCAAACTGCTGAGCAATGGCCCCTCCCATCGAGAGGCCAAGAATATGAGCTTTGGGGACCTGCAACCGTTGGAGGAATTCCTGCAGATCATCGGAGAATTGCTGGATCGAATAAGGCTGATCTGGTTTTCCAGAATGGCCATGACCTCGAACATCCAGGGCAAGGGTCCGGTAGTGTTTGGCCAATTCCGGCATCACCAGGCCCCATGCCGTAAGATCTCCATTCAGGCCATGGATCAATACCAAAGGGAAACCGGACCCTTTCTCCTGGTAGTGGATCTCGATATCTCGTACGGGAATCTTAGGCATTATCCTCTTCTCCGCAAAAACGGTCGTACTCTATCTAATTTTCATCTGGAAACCCTGTTTTTCCCTCCCCCTCGACGGGGGAGGGAAAAAGTGGGGGTGATAACGGCCCGCAATATTGAGATATTTCATTTTGATCCCCCTCACCCCGCCCCTCTCCCGCAAGGGGAGAGGGAGTTTCCGAATGGATACTATCTAATTTGTTCTCTCTTTTTATGATTATGGAATTGAGGAATTAGAAATTCACCCATTCGCAATCCCCAAATCCGCGATTCGCAATTCCTCGTCATTCAATCAGCAAGAGCCCGAAACGGTTCATCTCTTCTTCATAACCTTTCAGGACCTGAATCGGATATCCCATCTTCCGGGCCGTGGCGTACACATCCACGCCGAAAGCCTCTAAGGTCGGGCGGGCCAAATAGGGGTGCCGGCATCCCTGCTTGCTCGCTTTACAGGGATCGCACAATCTGCAGGGTGCTTGAGGGAATACAAAGGCCTTGTAATATCCCGACAGGAAAACCTTTCTCTCCAGGTCGAGCATTCTTTGATTCTGTTTGCTGTACCAGCGGAACCTCATCTCGGGTTTTCTGAATTTCTGAGCTAAATGAAAGAGCAGCCCCTTTTGGTATTCTTTAAAAAATCTCTCGCACTCGGTCACGGACGGAACTTCCGGCGGACAGCACCCCTTCTGTCCATAGCTCGGACAGCCGTAGGTACATTTCATCCTCACCCATTGGCCGGTGATAATCGATTTCGGTTGAATCCATTTGTATTCTCTCAGATCATGAGCTCGAGCCATCTTTTCAATTCGCCGCTGCGCAGCCTTGGTCATTCCTTCCCCCTTTTCCCTTCCTGGGTTTGTGGCCAATTCGGTTTCAATGTAACCTATCCCTCCGCTTTCAGCAAGGCGGAAAAAAAGGGACACCTATATTATCATTCGATAATGGGATTTCTCAATACCCCCAGGCCCCCAATCCCGGCCTGGACGACATCTCCAGGCTTAAGAAACCAGGCCTGCGGATCGGGTTGGCGAAATAGAGCGACTCCCCCCGGAGTGCCAGAAGTGATGATATCTCCCGGTTCCAGGGTCATCTGAGACCAATAGGCGATCAACTCGGGAATCCTGAAGATCATCTGGCCGGTAGTGGATTTTTGCCTGGGCTCCGGTTCTTCATTCACTCTGAGTTCCATGGCCAGCACATGGGGGTCCTTAATCTCATCCCGTGTCACTAGGTAAGGACCCATAGGGGCAAGGGCATCTAGGTTCTTCCCCAGAAGGAGAAGCCTCTTTTCCATCTCCCTCACCTGGATGTCCCGCGCGCTGAGATCGTTGAAGATGGTATAGCCGGCGATGTACTCGAAGGCTTCTTCTTTGGGGATATCCTTTCCCTTTTTTCCGATCACGATGGCGAGCTCGATTTCATAGTCCAGTTCCTTTGTGGATTTAGGATAAGGCACTAGCTCGTCGGGCCCGATGAGGGCTGATGGGGCTTTTAAAAAAGCCACGGGAAACGCGGGGGGGGGGAAGTTTGTTCTCCAGGGCATGGTCATGGAAGTTGAGTCCCATGGCAATGATCTTTCCCGGTCGGGGGACAGGGGCTCTAAGTACAATCTTCGATAGAGAAAAGACCAAAGTTTCTCTTCGCAGGCCCTTGAGGATTTTCTTTTCTTTCTCTCGCCAGGATGGAATAATGAAATCAACGGTGAGGCGGGCCAATTTCATAGCCTCTTCACCCTGCCCCAGAAAAGCGCCCATGTCCCCGGGAAAGAGCTGAGCAGCTGGCAGATAGGGTTTTTTCTCTTTTTCAACTTCCTTCAGATAAAGCGCGGCAGCCGGGTGCAGGTTTAAAATGGATTTTTCATCGAGCAGGACTCCGATCGTGGGTTCTCCTAGCTTTTGACTCCCTGGCATAAATGTGGCGAATTTCATATCTCCTCCTCAAAATCTTTTGCTATCCAGGAAACGTCCGCAGGTATGTTTCCATCGGGAACTCAGCGGCAAGCGCTGGTTGGTAAAGCTTAATTCACTTCTTTCCTACGCTGGCCCAAGAAGAATCATCAGCGGGGAGTTTTTACCTGTTTATTCCTGCCGGGAAATCCCTTTAAGAATAACCAAGAAGCTTGAACGAAGAGTGCAATTTTCAGCAATTTTTTCGTTTCTATTTGGAGGGATTTTCCTGTATTTCATCTAAATTTCTTAAAATTTTCTATTTTCAGGTCATGTTTTTTCGGCTTATCTCGCCTTCTCTCTCTTCTTTTTTTCCACTTCAATATCCACCTCTTTGAACTTTTCAATCACCTTTTTTAATTTTTCATTTTCCTGGAGCACTCCGACCCAGATTTTTGCTTCTTCGGCCCAAGGGCTTTGGGGGTAGTCAGTCAGGACTTTTTTGAAAAAAAGGAGGGACTTCTCGTAGTCTTTTTTAGGATTTTCCCCGTGCGCGTAGATCAGCCCCATGTTGAAAAGGGCTTTGTCCCCTGGGGGATTTTTACCCGAAATAGATAAAACCCTTTGGTTTTCCTTCAAGGAACTATCATAATCCCCCCGCTTGAAAAGTTGCTCTGCTCGCCCAAGGTTTTCCACCTCGGGTTTCGGATGTTCCTCTTGTTTTGTTACTTGTTTTGGTACCTTTTCTACAATAACTTCTCGGGTTAAAACAGATTGTTTTTCCAAAGTCGTGCAACTGAATAAGGGAAAAAAGATCAGGCCGGCAATACAAAAAAAAATGAACTGCCCTGTCCAGCTTCGCTTTCTGCCCATATTTTCCCCCGATGCGCCGCTACAATATGCTTGGCGATGGCTAACCCCAATCCGGTTCCTTTCATTAGATTTGAATCTTGACGGGGTCCTTGCTGGAATTTGTCAAAAACGGTGGTTAGATTTTCCTTGGGGATTCCGGGCCCTGTATCCTTCACACAGACCTTCAGGGTTCCCTCTTTGGCGACGGCTGAAACAATGACCTGGCCGCCCGTGGGCGTGAATTTTACGGCATTTCCTATGAAATTTCTGAGTACTTGGAGAATCCTCTCCCGGTCCATCTTGATCACGGGCAAACTTTGAGGATTGTCGATTTGAAAGCGAATCTCCTTGGCCATGGCTAAAGGTTCAATTTCTGCAATGGCCTGCTGGATCAAAGGCATCATATCTGTGGGGGTAAAGTTAAAAACCATCATTCCGGCTTCCATTTTTGTAAGATCCAAGATGGAATTTACCAAGACAATCAAACGCTGGCTCTCCTTGGAGATAATATCCAAAATTTCTTTTTCCTTCTCGCTTATCTCTTCCCCGATTCCCCCCGACAGGATGCTCGTCCCGACCATGATCGAAGTAAGGGGGGTACGCAACTCATGGGACATCATTGAGAAAAAATCAGACTTCATTCGATCCACAGCCCTGAGTCGATCACACATGGAATTAAAGGCCTGACTCAATTCTTTTATCTCCGGCGGCGAAGAAAGATTCAGGTCACCCTGAAAAACCCAATTGGCGATTTCCCGCGTTTTATCAATCAGGACGGAAATGGGTTTGGTAATGGAGCGGGTGATAAAAAAGGAGATCGTGACGACACCCAGGAGAGCCAGCATCGCCATAAATATTGTCCACCGCCGGGCACCGGCCCCAGCCTCCCCTAGTTTTTTTATCTTATCAAAGGTGTTTTGTTGAGAAATCGCCGCCAGTGTTTTCAGTTCCTTCAGGGTCCGGTCCACCGCTTTTTCTTTTTCCCGCTTATACCATTCCTGATCATAGGGCTGATTGGCCTGTACGAATTTCGTCTCCTCAGCAATCAAGGATTGGTAACCTTCCTGATATACCTTGACCTTGCGCAATATCTCCCCTTGGGGAAAGGCCCCGGCAAAGAGTAAGGCCTGATTCATATTTTTCCTAAAATCATCACTGGCCAAAAGGAATTGATCATAGAGAGCACGGTCTTTCCCGATTACGTATTTTCTCTCGTAGCGCATTTGGGAAAGTAGGGAATCGCTGAGTCTTTTCTGGTATTCCAACATCCGATTGTCCAGTTCCTGGATAGAACGAATCACCGTCTCAAACTGCTGCAGTTGAAAAATCGTATAAACGCTAATCGCCAATACCAAAATAAATATGAGCAGGTACCCCAAAACTAAACGGGAGAAAATCGTTAATCGCATTCCGGGTGACTTCCTTTGAGATTCCAGCTCGGATCCTACGGCCGATGTTCCAAAAATTAGCATTCAATACTGCAACTTAAAAGTCAAGAATTTTTTCTGACCCTAATTCCCGGCTCGGTTTCGAGGTATAAAAAATTTCCATCCAGGTAATGGGTCCCATCCCCAAGGGAGGAAGATTCATTTAGCCAGGCCTTTGGGAACCTTTTAATCTACAGGGCCAGTCCGCTAAAAATACATGGCATCTATTCATCTAATACAGCGTTCACCCTATTTACTTCTCTTTCGATTCCCGGCATTTTTATATTGAATTGATCGTCGAAGGAGGTTCGCCTCGAAAGGAGAATGCCATGGGAGAAAGGCAACTGGCGGTAAAAGAATGGTTGGCGAAAAATCAGCAAGAAACGATCTGTTGCCCCTACCAGCCGGGGAATTTAATGATCTCCAAGAATGCCTGTTCCAAGCGCTATTGGATGGGGCGAAAAGAAGATTATCAGGATCTTTTGAAAGGGGACTTTTTTCACTACACTTATAAGAGGGGCCTTTCTCTGTGCCGGGTGTGCCCGATTGGGAAACAACTTGCCCTAGCATCTAAGGCGGCCAAACCGTACTCTCGTCCCCCGGCACGGAATGCGCGCGCCAGTCATGGGTGGAGGATGCAGGTCCAGAATTCCGCTTGAATTTTAGAACAAATTTTGCTGAAAAATTTCGCCCAAAGGGGCAAAAGGGTAGTCTCGGCCATGGACCCGGAAGCCGCCATGGTTTTGGTGAAGGATGAGAGGGTCAGTGGGGTGGCCAAGCAGGTCCGCCAAAAAATGGAAAGGGTGCTGAATTCGCTGTGAGGAGGATCCAATTGCCGAGCTTGAAAAAATTCTTCGGGATCATTTCTTTACTTCTCTTTATTTTCGGCTTTTCATGGAGCGCACCTTCAGAAGCAGGCCTCCGAGATCGAGTTTTCGAAGCCGTCTTGCCCAACGGCCTGAAAGTGATCCTTCTGGAAAACCACAAAGCCCCCTTGATTACCTTCCAGGTTTGGTACCGCGTCGGGTCCCGCAATGAAGAGTGGGGGAAGACAGGCCTTTCCCACATGCTCGAGCATATGATGTTTAAGGGGACAAAAAAGGTGGGGCCCGAAGAATTTTCCCGGATCATTCAGGAGAACGGGGGGAATGATAATGCTTTTACTTCTCGCGACCATACAGCCTACTTTGAGAATCTAAGTTCAGATCGGGGGCAGGTTTCCCTTGATTTAGAATCAGACCGGATGCAGAACCTCCTCCTGCGAGAGGAGGACTTCCGCACGGAACGAATGGTGGTGATGGAAGAACGGAGGATGCGCACAGAGGACGATCCTCAGGCCTTTCTTATGGAACAGGTAGAGGCTGCTGCCTTCCAGATTTCGCCTTATCACTGGCCTACCATCGGGTGGAAGGAGGATATCGCCCGCTTTACCCTTGAGGATGTGAAGAAGTACTATCATACCTACTACCACCCGGACAATGCCTTCCTGATCGTTGTGGGAGACTTCCGGAAAGAGGACCTCCTTCCTCGGATTGAGAGGGCCTTTGGTCCCATTCCCAAAGGGGTTACGCCGAATCAAGAAAAAGATATTGATCCGAAACAAACGGGGGAACGCAGAATTTTTGCCAAGAAGGAGGCCCAGCTGCCATTTCTTGTTATGGGATATCACGTCCCCAACCTGCGTGAGCCCGATAGTTATGTGCTGGAAGTAATGGCTGCAATTCTCTCCGCCGGGAAAAGTTCGAGACTTTACCAAGGCCTTGTCCGGGAAAAGCAGCTCGTGCTCGATGCCGATGCGGATCACTCCCTCCTCTCCAGAGACCCGAGCCTTTTCTACCTGTCCGCGCAACCCCTCCCTGGCAAGGAGGTTGGGGAAGTGGAGAAGGCCTTAAATGAAGAGATCGAGCGAATCCAAAAAGAGTTGGTAGGGGGGCACGAACTGCAAAAGGCAAAAAATCAACTTGAAGCATCTTTTATATACGGGCAGGATTCGCTTTTCTTCCAGGCCATGCTCCTGGCCCAGCATGAGATCGATCTCAGTTGGAGGACGATTGACGATTACATTCCATCCATTCGTAAAGTCACTGCGGAAGACATCCAGCGAGTGGCCAAGCAATACCTCTCCCCGGACAACCGCACGATAGGGATCCTCATCCCTTTGCCGCCCAAAGAGGGGGGATTACCACCGGTGGAGTCTTCCATCAAAGAACGGATGGTGAGATAGGGAGGCTTCATGATTCATAAAAATCCCAAAATTTCTCTCCTTCTCCTGATTTTCATATTTTTCCTCCAATGGCTAGTTCTGATGGAGAGCCCTCTCCTGGCCATGCCTTCTGTCCAGAGGATGGTCCTTCCCAACAAGCTCGTCCTCCTCCTCTCTGAGGACCACTCTCTCCCTTTTATTACATGCCAACTCATTGTTGATGCGGGATCCCGACAAGACCCCGCCGGCAAGGAGGGTTTGGCAAACTTACTGGCCAGAGGACTTCTTCTGGGAACTTCCCAGCGCCCGGTCACGGCCATCAATGAAGAATTAGATTTTCTGGGCGCTTCTCTCAACGCTTCCTGCGGGCGGGATTATGCCACTCTCAGCCTCCGGATTTTGAAGAAAGATTTGGACAAAGGACTGGATCTCTTCATGGAGAGCCTTACCCAACCCACCTTTCCCGAGGAGGAAGTGAGCAGGGAGGTGAAGAAGACCCTGGCCGCCATTCAAGCCGCTGAAGACCGACTCGAGGAGGTGGCTGAAAAGACGTTCCAGCAGGATCTCTTCCTCACCAGCCCCTATAGCCATCCGGTCGAAGGAACGAGAGAATCCCTTCCCCGCATAACCCGGGAAGGTATCGTCCAGTTCTACCGAACCTATTACCATCCCAACAATTCCATCCTTACCATCGTGGGGGATATAGCCCTCGAGGAAGTGAAGGCCAAACTCCTCCCTCGCCTGACAAACTGGCCAATCGGTGGGATCCCCGAGGTGCCTTTCAAGACCGAATTCGCCAAAGGGCCGATAACGGTGAAGATCGACCGGTCCATTACCCAGGCCAATATCATCCTTGGACATGCCGGGGTAAGCCGGGAGAACCCAGACTTCTACGCCCTCACCGTGATGAACTATATTCTGGGGGGGGGAGGCTTTTCCTCCCGGCTGATGCAAGAAATCCGAAATAAGCGGGGCCTCGCCTATTCTGTGGCCAGCTTCTTTAACCCCGGCAAATACGTTGGTTCCTTCCAAATCGTCCTGCAGACGAAAAATGCTACCGCCCAGGAGGCCATCTCTCTTTCTCTGAAGCAGATGGAGCGGATTCGTCAAGAAAAGGTCGCAGAAAGGGAGCTGGAAGGGGCCAAAAAATATCTCATAGGAAGCTTCCCGATGCGCCTCGATACCCAGGGAAAACTGGCCAATTTTCTAACCCAGGTGGAGTACTATGGTCTGGGTTTAGATTATCCGGATAAATATCCATCTCTCATCCGTGCCGTCACCAGAGATGACGTGCTGCGGGTTGCCCAAAAATACCTCCACCCGAACAATTATATCCTGGTCGTGGTTGCCAATCTGAAAGAAGCGGGGATGGAATAACCGTCACGCTCGCGGCCCCCTTTTCTAACGAGGTCATCTTGAAACCAGAGGAGGAGAGATGAAACGCCGTCTCCATCAACAGTGGATTTTATATTCAGGCTTTCTCATCCTGGGATTGACCGCGGGTGTAATTCTGGGCTGTCAGATGCTTGGCGCCTTCCCCCCGCCAGACAAGATTCCGGCTGAAGCAGCGCCCGATTTTCGTTTAATGGCTGAGGCATGGAATACGATCCAAAGCGTGTATGTAGATCGGAAGGCCGTGAAACCTCAACTTCTCACCTACGGCGCGATCAGTGGCATGGTGGCTTCTCTCGGAGATACCGGTCACAGCCGCTTTCTTTCTCCCGAGATGTTGCAGCAAGAGCGCCCTATCTCCAAGGGCCTGCTGGAAGGCATCGGTGCAGAAGTGCAAATGAAAAACAACCAACTGGTCATTGTGGCCCCCATAGACGGGTCTCCAGCGCAACGTTCAGGTCTGAAACCGGGGGACATCATATTGAAGGTGGATGGGGAGGATGTCGGTGGCCTTCCCCTGGAACAGGCAGCCGGGCTCATTCTCGGGCCTGCCGGGAGCTCGGTGAATCTCACCCTTTTCAACCCGGGCACCGGCCGTACGATCAACCTTACCCTTGTACGGGCCCGCATTACCCTGCACAATGTGAAATGGCAGCGCCTGCCGGGAACCACAACGGCCCATGTACGTATTGCCACCTTCAGCAAAGGGGTCAGCAAAGATCTCAGGAAAGCGTTAGCGGACATCCAGGAGAAAAAGCTGACCGGACTCATCCTTGACCTGCGCAACGACCCGGGGGGTCTGTTTGATGAGGCCGTGGAGACGGCCAGCCAGTTTCTGAGCAGCGGGAATGTGTTGTTGGAAAAGAACGCCAGGGGGGAGGTAACACCGGTAGCAGTTCAGTCAGAGGGCGCAGCGACCCCCCTACCGATTGTCGCATTGATCAATGGCGGAACAGCCAGCGCTGCCGAGATTGTTGCCGGCGCCTTGCAGGACGCCCACCGGGCCAGGCTCGTGGGAGAAAAAACTTTTGGCACGGGCACTGTCCTGGAACCCTTTTCCCTTTCCGACGGCTCAGCGCTCCTGTTGGCCGTCAGGGAATGGCTAACCCCCGCCGGGCACCTGATCTGGCACCGGGGTATCTCGCCTGACGTGGCGGTTCTCTTGCCTCCAGGAGTGACTCCGCTATTTCCAGACGCGGAGAAGGAAATGACCACAACGGAGTTGCGGGAAAGCAAGGATGAACAACTATTACGGGCTTTGGACATGCTCACCCAGCCCGCGGAGATGCAAGCTCATTATCAGTAACAGAAGAGAATCTCGATTCTATTTGCAATCAGGTCCTTTCGCTATGGCCGAGAGCAAGATTCATGAGCCGATCGCCTTAGGTCCATGTATAGAAATGGATTAACATGAAATCATTCTTAAACCATGGCCGCTTCGGATTCGCTGCTGATTCCCCTGGGGGCGTAGTGAGCGGTTTTGTAATTTGGACATTAGGCCAACTCGGTATACCCCTAGCGGCCGGCGTCCGGAAAGCCCCCTGCGGGAGGGTTATGTAAAGATTCAGCCGTAAGAACCTTTCATAGTCCAGGTTTGTTCCAAGGGGGATTCTCTTGAGTCATGTTTCCACTTAAGGATACCATTCCACGCATAGGATTTCCATTTGTTACCTGGACCCTGATCATTTTGAATGGGATCATTTTCCTCTTTGAAATATCCGTTCCCAAAGATATTTTAGAGAGGATCTTTTATCTCTTTGGTCTTGTCCCGGCAAGGTATTCTTATCCGAAGTGGGCATTTATCCACGGCCTTCCTTTTGATGATTACGTTGCCTTCCTGACCAACATGTTTCTACACGGCGGCTGGTTGCACATCATCGGGAATATGTGGTTCCTCCATCTATTTGGGAGCACGGTGGAAGATCGCATGGGTCATGGGCGATTCCTGCTTTTTTATTTCCTCTGCGGGATCACAGCGAGTGTCATTTATTTGATGGCCAGCATTCATTCAACGATTCCGGCATTTGGAGCATCCGGCGCCATCGCCGGGATCATGGGTGCGTATATTGTGATGTTTCCCAGAGCCAGAATTCTAACCTTGATCCTGATCTTCTTTTTCCCAATTTTTGTTGAGTTATCCGCCTTCGTCTACATCGGGTTCTGGTTTTTGTTGCAGTTATTTTCCGGGACTCTTTCGCTCACCTCCGCCGGGATTGGAGGAGGTATCGCCTGGTGGGGACATATTGGGGGATTTATCGCCGGGATTGTGCTTCTGCCTTTTTTCAGAAGGAGGCAGCTTTCATACCGCAGGACTTATCCGGATGAAACTTACCATTACATAAATCGTTAAAGAGGAGAGGAAAATGAAGGTCAACATCTCCACGATTTTCTGGCTATTTTTCATCATTGCCGCGCTGCAGCCTCTTCTAAAAAGGCGACTTCTGCTCGCGACGAGGCAGAGGCTCATTACGGCGTTTGAGAAAAAGAGGGGCTCAAGAGTGATCGTTCTTATACACCGACAGGAGACCATGAGCCTTTTAGGCTTTCCCATCCTGCGATACATTGATATCGATGACTCCGAGGAGGTCATCAGGGCAATTCACATGACCGATCCCGATATCCCCCTGGACCTTGTATTGCATACCCCCGGGGGGCTGGTCCTTGCATCTTACCAGATCGCCCATGCCATCCGAATGCATCGGGGGAAGATTAGAGCCTTTGTCCCCCATTATGCCATGTCAGGGGGTACTCTGATTGCGCTGGCCGCAGATGAGATCGTAATGGAAGAGCATGCTGTGCTTGGTCCGGTTGATCCCCAACTTGGTGAATATCCTGCATCCTCCCTTGTGAAGCTGGCAGAAGCAAAACCCATATCAGACATTGATGACCGTTCCTGGCTGCTCGCGGATATGGGCCGAAAGGCCATCGAACAGATCCGGTCTCAGGTGAAGTCTCTTCTGGAGGGGAAATATCCAACCGAAAAGGCAGATGAGCTGGCCCGAATTCTCACGGAGGGTAGATGGACTCATGACTATCCAATCACTTACGAAGAGGCCAAGAACCTTGGCCTGCATGTGGTAAAAGATATTCCTCCGGAAGTATATCAGCTGATGAGTCTTTATCCTCAGCCGGTCAGACACCAGCCCTCGGTGGAATATATCCCTATTCCAAAATTCAAAGGGCCGGCCCATAAATCATAAGCCTCGATCCCTTGGATGGGGCCGGAGAAAACGACCCGAGGAGAAATCGTAAGAAGGTGGAAAGAATGGACCGGCTAAATCGATAGGATTGCCTCCGACGACCCTGGGACCTATGTTCTCATTAAAGTGAAGGAAAACCCTTCAGAAAAATCTATGGAAAAGAAGTAACCGGGGTGAAAATTCCTATGGATAAGGCACACTTTGGAGTGGGCCTAATTCTTTTCTCATGTAGGTCAAGAGTAGGCATTACCCAAATTACCTCCACTGTGAACTCATTCATTCCGGATTACCCAGTATCCCAGGTCGTCGTATTAGGGCCAGGGATTAGGTTCATATAAATCCCATTTCCATCCATAATAGGACGGAGGCTCCCACCAAACCCTCTCTTTACTCCACAGGAAGAGTTCTTTGATCCCGACCACGGGGGAGGTATATTTCATCACCTCCAATGTTTTCACCCTCTTGCCGATGATTTTTCCCGCCAGGGTGACCTTCCTCCCCTTTTTGTAAATAACGGGGTCCACAAATGTCGAAGTTTTGGCGATGAATTGCCCATAGGTGCTTTTCGTGTTGGGATATTCACCGGAATCTAACGGAGTTTGCAGAATAAGGATCTCCCCTCCGTCTGGAGGGTTGGAGGTCTCGATGATGAGTCCACCCCAAATGACGATTTTTCCAGTATAGGCCTCCGGGTTCTGAATCACCTGGGAAAAGGTCAGGTCTTTGTTGGCCTGGTGTCTCAAATCTTTGGAGATGGGGTAAGCGCAGCCAGAGGCCACAAATAGGAAGAAGCCGCAAAGCAAGAACCTGGGTAATCTGCGATGTGCCATTTCTACGTTCTCCTTTCTCTCCACCGTCGTTTTCCTATGCGAAATACCTGTTATCATTATAATGCCTCCGACCCGTTTCTGCTCCCGAGAGTCTTCGTAAAATACAGCTTTTTCCCCCATAAAATACATGGTTTCCCTTATTTATTCTTTCCCAATCCTGGTAGATTAATAATCTTAATGTCGGATCAATCCCCTCACCAGCCTGGAATTCAATTTGAGAATGCCGGAAGCAAGTGGGTGTATTCATGAACATTGTCGAATTTACTATACTGATTTGGTTAGGCTCACTCGCCGCAGGGTTCTTGGGATCGTTGACTGGCCTGGGAGGCGGGGTGGTGATCGTGCCCCTCCTGGCGCTTGTATTTGGCGTGGATATTCGGTACGCGATCGGCGCATCGCTCATCTCGGTGATCGCCACCTCCTCGGGAGCTGCTGCCGCTTACGTCAGAGAAGGCTTCTCCAACATCCGGATCGGGATGTTCCTCGAGATGGCGACTACCCTGGGAGCGCTGGTCGGGGCTGTCCTGGCATCGAAGGTGCCAACCGCCGCGATCGCCGTAGTTTTTGGAGTTGTCCTCATCCAGTCGGCCTATCTTTCGGGCCGGACCCAGCGTGACTCACTCAGCGATATTCCGCCCGATCCCCTTGCCCAACGACTGCGATTGGATGCGAGCTATCCGACCGTCAAAGGTCCCAAAGCCTACCATGTCCGCGCCATCCCTGGGGGATTTAGCCTGATGTTCGTAGCCGGTGGACTTTCCGGGTTGCTGGGCATTGGCTCGGGAGCCGTCAAAGTAATCGGTATGGACCAGATCATGCGTATCCCGTTCAAAGTTTCCACAACCACCAGTAATTTTATGATCGGCGTGACTGCCGCGGCCAGCGCGGGTATTTACCTGAATCGGGGATACATTGATCCTGGCCTGGCCATGCCGGTCATGCTGGGGGTGCTTTTCGGATCGCTCTTGGGCGCACGGATGCTGGCCGGCGCTAAAACCCGGGTGTTGCGCCTGATCTTTGCCGGAGTCATATTGGCTTTAGGGGTCGAGATGATTTATAACGGCCTTACAGGAAGGCTTTAATATGGTCAAACCGAAGCGAGCTTTAACAGATGAGCAGATGGACCGGATCATCAGCACCCTCTTAAGAAGCGGGGTCATCGTTGCCGCTTTGGTAGTGCTGGTGGGAGGGATCTTGTATCTGATTCGTTATGGCGCCACTTTACCCGATTATGGAGTTTTTCGGGGAGAGCCGTTGCACTTACGTACCGTCTCTGGGATTGTGCAAGATGCACTGTCATTTCACCCCCGCGGCATCATCCAGCTTGGGCTTCTGCTGCTGATCGCCACCCCGGTTGCCCGGGTCGCCTTCTCCGTTCTTGCCTTTGCCTGGCAAAGGGACCGTACCTATGTCATCGTGACCCTGATTGTATTCGCCATCCTTATTTACAGTCTTACTGGCGGAGGTCTATGACGGTGGGGTTACCTGTGCGTTCCCCCACGATTCCCCCAGGCCCTTGCTAGGCCATCTCTGGGCTTTCGCTATCTAGTGAATAGGATTGAAGGGGATACCCACTCACGTCATTGTAGAGTGTGAACGTAGGTTCTAAAACAACTTTATATTTCTGATTACGTCTCATGAATTCAAGCCATTAATTTCAGTGGGGTGAATTTATGCAAACAAAAACCCCGCCTCATTTTCGGAAACGGGGTTTGAATGGCCGCCTAAGCCCTCCATACACTTGACAAGCATCGGGCGCGCGTCTATTGTGATTAGCTGGATTCGGAACTGCGGAAAATTCTTTTTTGGGCAAATGGGAAGAGGATGCATGGCGATGATACCGTCGAGCCGGATCGATTTGGATAATCCAACGAACGAAGGGAGAGAAGGAAATGAAAGAGGTGAAGGAGATGGAAATCGCCCAAAGGGCAGTGGAAATAATCAAGCAGGGAGCTTTCCTTGTAGTTCAGGCCAAAGGGCGAAAAAACGTGATGACCATCGGATGGGCCACGTTCGGGTTTATGTGGCGAAAGTCCGTTATGATGGTCGCAGTCAGGAATAGCCGGTTTACTCACGGGATCATCGAACAAGCGGATAGTTTCACGGTCAGCGTCCCGAGCGGGAATATGCAGAAAGAGATCAACTTCTGCGGATCGAAATCGGGCAAGGATCTTGATAAATTTAAAGAATGCCAGCTAGCGACGACAAAGGCGCAGAAAGTCAGCACGCCAGTCCTCAGGATTCCAGGCTACCACTATGAATGCAAGATGATGTACAAGACCCCCATGGACCCAAAATTTATGGATAAAGACATGGAGGACCTCTATCCCCAAAAGGACTATCACACCCTATACTTTGGAGAGATCGTGGCCTGTTATATCAGCGAATGATGAAGAGAACTCCGGAGGGGCAGAAGGAGATCCTCAACCCAGAAGCATGGGAGCGTTCCCTTCTCCACGGGTTGGCCTGCGAATGGGAAAAGAGCCTCTGGGTCTTGAGCCCTTCGCACCGAAAAATGATGCGCCTTCCCCTGTTCAGTCTAAGGGAGATGGAAGACCGGTGGGGCTCCTGGTCGGGGAAGAAACGGGAGATCTCGTTGAGCCGAGACCTGGTCTTAAATCATTCCTGGGACGCCGTATGCGAGGTTCTGCTGCATGAAATGGCCCATCAATTTACCGATGAAGTTTTCGCTGTTGTTCATGAACCTCCCCACGGTCCCCAATTCCATCAAGCTTGTTTTCTGCTGCGGGCCAATCCCAAAGCCTCGGGCAGTTACCGGACTTTGGATGAACGGATGTCCCAGGAATCGTCCAGTCCCCAAAATAAAATGATGGACCGGGTAAAAAAACTAATGGCCTTGGCCGCAAGTTCAAATCACCATGAAGCGGATTCTGCCATGGCCAAAGCCTATGATTTGACCGCCAAATATAATTTAGATCTTTTGTCCCAGGATGCAGACCGGAATTTTGCCAGCGTGTTTGTGGGACAGCCCGCTCTGCGTCATCCTCCAGAAGATTATTCCCTCGCCCATTTATTGCAAGATTTTTATTTTGTGCAAGGAATCTGGGTCTCGACCTATGTGCCAGAAAAAGGAAAAATGGGGCGGGTTTTGGAGGTCAGCGGAACCATCCAAAACATTAAACTGGCCAGTTATGTTCATGATTTTGTTCGGCGGTTTATCCATTCCCAGTGGGCCGAGTATAATAACGGGAAGAGATTGAACCGCTATCGCCAGACTGACTTTGCTGTTGGAATCATCGAAGGATTCCGTGCCAAACTGGAAAGACAAAGCAAAGAGAAGGGAAAGAAAGAGGATTCACTTTCCCTGATGAAGATAGAGGACCCTTTACTGAGAAAATATGTCGCCTACAAGTATCCGCACACCATCAAGGTCAAAAGGGGAATTGCCAGCCAGGATAAGAACGTATTGAAAGACGGGAGGCGTCTCGGTGAAAGGCTGATTATTGCCAAAGGGATGGAGAATCCTGGAGGGAGCAGAGGGTCTGGGATGCGGTTGCTGGCCTGCTTTATGGATGGCCTTTCTATTCCTTGGGCTTTCCCCGGCGCAGCTTGGACAAAGACAACTGATATTCCTTCATCAGGTAATCGGGTATGGCAGCCGGGGTCTCGGCTGTCAGAATATCCTCGGCCCAGGATTCAGGGATTGAGCCTAGGGTTCTGATGGCTAGCACTTCTTTGAACAATTTTGGGGGGTAGGCCTGGACGATTTTTTTCTGGGAGGGGTCAAAAAATTGAACATACCCTTTGCGGATGCTCCTCCCATAGACACTCACCGTTACAGCAACTTGGTCCATGGCAGCTTCCATCCGATGAATTCCTTTATCCAGGGGGACCACATAGGTAGTTCTTCCGGGCCCGATTACCTCAGAAGAAATCTCTTCCAATTCAGCATGACCTTCAACCTGCCCCTCATCTAACCGGCGGTATTTTCTTTCCTGAACCTGATGGATCAGGCCACCGATCATTCCCCAGGACCCATGATCATGAATGGGACTGGGGGTGTGGGGCTCCCAGATGTACGCCAAAACCGAAAAGGCCCGATCGGAACTGCGATGGAGAGTTATTTCATTGTGAAAAACCGAGACTTCCTGCATCTTTAAGAAATCTCGGTCCAGGATCAATTTCCTCAATATTCCCCGGAACCAACCTGGATCGCTGAGGAGCTCGCCAAAAAGCTCTTGGCCGGCTTCAATCAACCTGGGTAAAGCCGGCTTTTCATCGAGGAAAGCATGGAAACGAAGACAAAATTCTTCTAAGTTCATACGGCCCATTTTGCTTCAGTCCTTTGTACTCTTAAGTTTGGGAATCCCATATTTGCGAACGTGACTCCAGGATTTATATTTTGGGTCATCCGGGTTTGTGGCGAGGGCCTCGGCCTCCTTTAAGTATTTTTTCATGCCCCCCTTTTGTTTGTACAACAAACGATCCTGACCGATCGGACAAACCTTGGTGCAGATTCCACAAGGATAACATCTTCTGGCGGTTAATTCTTCGGCCATTTCCAGGCAGGCCATTTTATCATAATCTCCGACCACTTGGTCTGGCCGCCTCTGGATGGCTTTCTTTGGACAGCACTTGGCACAGGCCTCACATTGGATACAGAGTTCCTCCGCCACCATTGGATCGGGGGGTAGCGATG
>Ga0187886_1001432_pt1 | contig 21671 bp, 18 predicted proteins | sample June2016WEW_20_1_FD_133001 | JGI IMG/M metagenome (GOLD analysis project Ga0187886, IMG submission 133001) | Peatland microbial communities from SPRUCE experiment site at the Marcell Experimental Forest, Minnesota, USA - June2016WEW_20_150 | ecosystem: Environmental > Terrestrial > Soil >... | reverse complement strand
GTAGGCCTGACAATCCTTATGCCAAATAAGAAAATAAGAATTGCCGCTACGATAATGGAATAGAGAATGTTCATTTTCCCTCCCTTTTAATAAACTTCGACCTCTTTTTTACCTTTTACTGCCTCGCCGATAACCCAGGACTTAAGATTCATTTTTGCTAACTCGGCTATAATTCTATCGGCGCTACTATGCTCAATAATCAAAACCATACCTATCCCCATATTCAGGGTATGATACATCTCTTTATCGCTTATGCCGCCTTTATTCTGGATAAGTTTAAAGACCGGCGGGACCTGCCAGGAATTCTTTTTTATGCGCACACTGATATTATCCGGCAGTATGCGCGCTATCTTATCATAGAAAGCTCCGCCGGTAATGTGAGAGATACCTCTTATCTGGTGACTTTGTGACTTTGTGACTTTGTGACTCAATAGTGATAACACTGGTTTGACGTAAATCCTGGTCGGCTTAAGCAGTTCCTTACCCATCCGCTTAAGTTCTGTTTTAGAAAAAACTTTGCGCACGAGAGAAAAACCATTAGAATGTAAGCCGTTGGATTCAAGGCCGATTACCGCGTCGCCTGCCTCTATCTTTGAGCCGTCTATAATATTCTTCTTTTCTACTGCTCCGACGCAAAAACCAGCCAGGTCATATTCGCCACTCCTGTACATCCCCGGCATCTGGGCAGTTTCCCCGCCTATTAATGCGCAACCGGATTCTATGCAACCCCTGTTCAGCCCTTTGACTACTTCAACAAGAGTATCTTCTCCGATACTGCTATAAGCAATATAATCCAGAAAGAACAGCGGCCTTGCCCCTGTGCAGAGTATATCATTGGTGTTCATGGCTACGGCATCAATGCCGACTGTATCGTGTTTATTTACGAGCCCTGCGATCTTTAACTTTGTCCCTACCCCGTCTGCGGAAGATACTAAAACCGGCTCCTTGTATTCATCTTTCGTAAACCCGAAGAAACTGCCAAACCCTCCGATATCCCTTAATGCCCCCGGAGTAAAAGAAACCCTGGCTATTGACTTAATCTTTTGTTTAAAAAGAGTTGCTTTTTTTATATCCACGCCTGAACTTTTATAAGTTATCTTGTCCATTTTCTTTCCTCGATTAACGACTAACGATTAACGATCTCTCCCTGGCCGCAGCACCGTCCTTCCAAAGAGAATTTTCCGTGTTTCTTTTCCGCTATCACCGGATATTTTCCTGTCCAGCAGGCAGTGCAATAATGATGCGCCGGGCTCTTTAGACACGCGAGCATCCCCTCTAAGCTTAAATACCCGAGCGTATCCACTTCCAGGTATTGCCTTATCTTATCAAGAGATTCATACCTGTTCGCTATTAATTCGCTTGCGCGGTGGAAATCAATCCCGTAGAAACAGGGAAATCTGTGCGGCGGGCAGGAAATCCTTAAATGCACTTCTTTTACCCCTGCCCTCCTTAAATTACGCACGCGGATCTTGGAAGTCGTGCCGCGCACGATGGAATCATCGACAATGATAATGCGCTTGCCTTTTAATACGTCGCGCAAAATATTAAACTTCACCCGCACCCCTAAATCTCGCGAATCCTGCGCCGGCTGGATAAAGGTCCTGCCGACATAGTGGTTACGGATAATCCCCATCTCAAGGGGGATCTCTGACTCCTGAGAATACCCCATTGCGGCAGAGAATCCCGAATCAGGGACAGGCACGACAAAATCAGCACGAACAGGATGCTCTTTTGCCAGCTGCTCTCCGAGCTTTCTCCTTACAAGGTGCACGGTTTCACCGAAAACAATTGAATCAGGCCTTGAGAAATAAACATGCTCAAATGTGCAGTGCGCAAAGTGGCTTTTATTTTTCCTGCGGAATGATTTTACGCCGTCTTTATTTATAAAAACTACTTCCCCCGGCTCAATCTCGCGTATATATTTTGCGCCGATAAGGTCAAAGGCGCAGGTCTCAGAAGCCAAGCAGAAAGAATTGCCGAATTTACCCAATACCAAAGGCCTGAATCCCAGTGGGTCTCTTACGCCGATTAAATTATGGTTATCCATCATTACGAGCGAATACGCGCCCTTTATCTTTTCCAGCGCGTAAAATAAACTCTCTTTTAAATCCCTTGATTTCGCCTTTGCCATCAGATGAATTATGATTTCCGAATCCGTAGTAGTCTGAAAAATTGAACCATTCTCTTCCAAGTATTGCCTTAAAGAAAGTGAATTAACGAGGTTACCGTTATGCGCGATACAAATCGAGCCCTTGGAAAAATCAATTAAAAGCGGCTGGGCATTTTTCAGAACGCTTGAACCGGTCGTAGAATATCTCACATGGCCCACTGCCATATCTCCTTTAAGCTTACTCAGGACCTCCGGGCAAAACACGTCGCTGACGAGACCCATCTCTTTATGGATTGTCAAAATCCCTTTATTGCAAGAGACAATCCCACATGCTTCCTGGCCGCGGTGCTGCTGTGCATACAAGCCAAGATAAGTAAGCCAGCTGGCCTGCCTATTGCCGAAAATACCGAAAAGCCCGCAATATTCCTTTGGTTCATCACATATTATATCTTTCATCTCCGGCTCCATTCTTTTCGCTTTATAGTTTCTCTTTCGCATAATCTATGCCGTTCCTAAATATCTGAAATCCATCGCCATTTTTCTTCGCCTTATCGGCTGTCCAATTAGGATGCTGATAGGAATATGCGTGCCTTTCAGGATGAGGCATAAGCCCGAGGATCCTTCCTGTTCCGTCACATATCCCTGCGATATTTTCTACCGAGCCATTGGGATTTTCAGGATAGCCGCTGGCGCTCCCCCTGCTATCGCAATATTGAAAAACAATCTGGCTGTTTCTCTTAAGGCGCTCAAGCGTTGCCTTATTTTTTACCACGAACTTTCCTTCACCGTGCGCCACCGGTAGATAAATTATCTCCGGCAAATCCTTGACCCATACACATTTAACTTGCGAACTTGCGAACTTGCGAACTTGCGAACTTAAATACACCCAGCGGTCTTCAAATTTAGCGGAATCATTAAGTATTAAACTTACCTCCTGCTCTAAACCGCTATTTCCGGGAAGTAGCCCGCTTTTAACTAATATCTGAAAACCGTTACATATGCCTATGATTAGTTTACCGTCGGCAATAAACTTTTCTATCTCCTCTTTAAGCTTATATTTTAATTCATTGGCAAAGATTTTTCCTGAGGCGATATCATCCCCGTAGGAAAACCCCCCGGGTAACGCCAGTATCTGGTATTCTTTAAATGCCTCTTTGCCATTTACAAATTCATTTATATGGAGTAAATCCACGCTGCCCCCTGCCCTTTTAAAGGCAAAGGCGGTTTCCTTATCGCAGTTTGTCCCTGCTGTGCGCAGGATGCATACTTTAGGCTTTTTCACCCCGTTAGAAACCTCCTCTATTTTTCCCCGATAAGCTTCTAACGGGGTTCATAGAATCTTTTTATCGCCAACACCACGTCTTTGGGTTTATCTACCACTGTAAAAATATCCAAGTCTTCCTTACTGATATTGCCCTTCTTAAGCACGACAGCGCGCAGCCAATCCAGCATCCCTTTCCAATATTGGCTGCTTACCAGGACCACGGGGAATTTCCCGATTCTTTCTGTCTGGATCAAATTTATGGCCTCGGTAAACTCATCAAGGGTGCCGTATCCTCCGGGAAGGATAACGAACGCCTTCGCGTATTTCACGAATATTACTTTGCGCACAAAGAAATAGCGGAAATTTAAAAGCATATCCACGTATTTATTGGGTTTTTGCTCCGAGGGCAACTGAATATTAAGGCCGATGGATTTACCCTTGGCACGCCTGGCGCCTTTATTTGCAGCCTCCATAATCCCGGGACCACTGCCGGTTATAATTGCATACCCCTCTTTGCTCAGAAGATAGGCGGTCTCCTCGGCTAACTTGTAATATTCGCTTCCCCTTTTAGTGCGGCTTGAGCCGAAAATAGATACCGCCTCTCCTACCTGCGAAAAGGCCTCAAACCCGTCGATAAACTCCGACATGATCCTGAAAACCCGCCAGGTTTCTTCCTGGGTGAAATCATCCTTGAAAATCCTTTTCATTTTACCACCTCAAAGGCTTCTGCCAGGCATCTTTTAGCTGGGCTATGCAGGCATCTATACAGGTTTTCCCGTCTAAACCGAAGACACGCAAATCTTTTTTCGTATTTACGCATCCGATTAATCCGAATGGAACCCCCTTTAATACCGCTTCAAATCTTTCCTGGTTTTTCTTATCGACCTCAACGATAAACCTGGAATTTGATTCCGAGAACAGTATAAAATCATTGCGCATTACTTGTGACTTTGTGACTTTGTGACTTTGTGACTTTGCATATGGCACTTCCGACAGAAATACATCCATTCCAAGCCCTCCGGAAAATGCCATTTCGGCAAGTGTAACCCCAATGCCGCCCTCAGAACAATCATGCATAGCCCTTACCAGGCCTTTCTTGGAAGCGCGGCTTAATGCATTAAAAATTCCTTTTGCCTGTTTTACATCCACACGAGGAACGCTGTTTCCCGTATATCCAAGAAGGTCATAATAATGCGAGCCGCCTAATTCTTCCTTTGTGAGGCCCACCACGTAAATAAGGTCACCTGGATTCTTGGCATACATGGACACTGCATTTTTTATATCATCCATCACTGCCATCGCAGAAATTAAAAGTGTGCCGGGGATACTGATGGACTTACCGTGCACATTGAATTCATTATTCAGGCTGTCTTTACCCGATATAAACGGGACTCCAAAGGCCTTGGCAAAATCATAACAGCCAAAAGACGCACGAACTAGACTCCCAAGACGGTCCGGTTTATCGGGATTGCCCCAGCAGAAATTATCCAGTATCGCCACCTCTTTTAATGAACCGCCAACCGCGATAATCTGGCGTAGTGCTTCATCTATACAGGAAGCAGCCATCCAGTAAGGATCAATAAAGCCGTATCTAAAATTAATCCCGCATGATACAATCAGGCCTTTTTGGGAATCCAGGAGCGGTTTTACTATACTGGCATCGGAAGGGCCGTCATTAAGAATGCCTGTCAGAGGTTTTAAGACTGAGCCGCCCTGCACTTCATGGTCGTATTGGCGGATAACCCATTCCTTTGAGCATATATCATAGCGTGACAGCAGGGCCAATAAATTTTTATTCAGGTCTTTTGGGCAAGCGGGCTTTGGCTCTTTATGTTTTGGCTGCAGGAATACCGCCTTCTTTACTATCCTGGGAAGGCCTGCATGTAAAAATCCCATCTCCAGGTCACAGACCAAATTCTCCTTATAGTAAAGTTGAAGCCTGTTTGTGTTAGTGAATTCTCCTATGACAGTTGCCTCGACATTCTCTTTTGCAAAGAGCGCTATGAATTCCTCGGAATCTTCAGGCGGGACAGCCAGCACCATTCTCTCCTGAGATTCGGAGATCCATATCTCCATATAAGAAAGCCCCGAATATTTCAATGGCACCCGCTCAAGGAAAACTTTTACGCCCAACTTCTCGCCCATCTCACCTACGGCGCTGGAAAGCCCTCCTGCCCCGCAATCGGTAATCGCGCTATAAAGGTTCCTGTCGCGCGCCTTAAGGATAACATCCAGCATCTTTTTTTCCTGGATCGGATTTCCTATCTGCACGGCACCCACAGACACCACCTCTGACTCATGGGTAAGCTCTCCGGAGGAGAATGTTGCGCCGTGGATACCGTCACGGCCTGTCCTTCCGCCGACTGCGACAACTAAATCTCCGGTCCTGGGATTTTTAAAAGATTTATCTTTAGGCATAATCCCTACTGTGCCGCAGTACACCAGGGGATTACCCGCATAACGTTCATGAAAGAGAACGGCTCCGTTAACCGTTGGTATCCCCATTTTGTTTCCGTAATCGCGCACACCGGAAACAACACCCTTCATCACGCGCTTGGGGTGAAGAGTTCCTTTGGGAAGGTTAGCGAATGGATATTCCGGAGGCCCAAAGCAAAACACATCGGTATTTAGAATAGGTTTTGCGCCCAGGCCCGTCCCAAGCGGGTCACGGATTACTCCTCCTACACCTGTATTTGCGCCACCAAAGGGCTCAAGCGCAGAAGGATGATTATGCGTTTCTACCTTAAAGCAGACATTATATTTATCGTCAAACTTAATTACCCCGGAATTATCTTTGAAAACAGAAACGCACCACGGCTTTTTCAACTCCTTTGTCGCCTTCATTATCGTAGATTTGAGAAGATTATCTATTAGTTTAGTTTTACCATGAACCATGAACGATGGACCATGAACTCTTTCAGTGTATTTTATCTTGCCTCTAAACGTCTTATGCCAGCAGTGTTCTGACCAGGTCTGGGCAATGGTCTCCAACTCGCAGTCAGTAGGATTACGGCCTAGCTTCTTGAAATAACCCTTGATCTGCCGCATCTCTGCCAAATTTAAGAATAACTGCCTTTCTTTGCTGATCTTCTGCAATTGCTTGTCAGGCGCTTTTAACAGGTCAACTGTTATTAAATTGAACTCGTATTTGACCTGTGACTTGGGGACTTTGTGACTTTGTGCCCCCTCTATGTGTTGGATTAGTTTATTATAAAGCAGCTTGTCGCAGATAGTCGCCAGCTGCTGTTTAGTTAGGGCGCCTTTAATCACATATTTCTTTGCTGTTTTTACCGTGCATCCTGTTTCTATGCCTAAATCCCTTATCCCTTTTAAAGTTGATTCCTCTACCGGATCCATGACCCCGGGATTATAGGCGACTTCTATTGTAACCTCGCCTTGCGTTATGCGTCTTACGTTATGCGCGCCGTTGATTGAATAATCCTGCGCAATAGGATCGACAAGCAGTTCTTCGCATATCCTCTTGACTTGCTCTGCGGAAATATCTCCTTCAATGGTAAAGACCTGGATAAAGCGCACATCCCTGACAGAGATAATCCCTAAATCAGAGATATCTTTCTTGACGCCTTTTCCGACAGCGTCAAAAATCCCGGGTTTGTCTTTAATCTCGATTTTATAAAACATGATAAATGTTATGGAGTTACTTGGCGGGTTACTTAAATTACAATCCTACTCTTTTGAAAATTTTCCCGACGTTGCGCAGGTAATAATCCAGGTCGAATATCTTGTTCAGCTCTTTTCTGCTAAGATAACGCGAAACGTCCTTATCCTGCAAAAGATTATCTTTGAATTCACTCTTTTCTTTCCAGCTTTTCATCGCCGAGCGCTGCACCAGATCATAGGCCTTGCTGCGCGGCAGCCCCTTTTCCATTAGAGCAAGGAGGACTCGCTGTGAAAATATCAGGCCGCGCGTGCGCACCAGGTTTTCCAGCATATTATCCGGATAGACATTAAGGCCCGTTATCACTTCAATGAATTTATGCAACATATAATCCAGGGCAATGGTAGAATCAGGAAGAATAATCCTTTCTACTGAAGAGTGGCTTATATCGCGCTCATGCCATAAAGATATATTCTCCATGGCCGCCATAGAATTGGCGCGCAGGACCCTGCTTAACCCGCAGATACGCTCGCAAATCACAGGATTTCGTTTATGCGGCATGGCAGATGAACCCTTCTGCCCTTTACCGAACGGCTCTTCTGCCTCCAGCACCTCTGTCCTCTGCAGGTGCCTTATTTCTGTGGCAAATTTTTCTAAAGAGGAGCCGATGATTGCCAGGGTTGCCATATATTGCGCGTACACATCCCGCTGCACTATCTGGGTAGATATATTTGCCGCATAAATTCCTAATTTGGCGCAGACATACCTTTCTACACTGGGGTCGATATTCGCGTAAGTGCCTACTGCCCCGGAAATTTTTCCTACGGAAGCTACCTTCCCGGCTTCTTTCAGGCGCGCCAGGTTTCGCTTTGTCTCATCATACCAAAGGGCAACTTTCAGGCCAAATGTAGTCGGCTCTGCATGCACGCCGTGCGTCCTGCCGATACAGACCATATCCTTGTATTTCCTGGCTGTTAACGCAAGCGCTTTAAGGAGGTTATTTAAATCATCCTCTAATATTCCTGAAGCGGCTTTTATCTGGACACCTAATGTGGTATCCAGTATATCGGAAGAGGTCAACCCTATATGCAGGTATTTTGCGTCCTGCCCAATATATTGGGCTACATTATTCACAAAAGCCACTACATCATGTTGTGTTTTTTCTTCTATTTTTCTGATTTCTTTTAAGTTAAATCTGGCTTTCTTTCTTATTCTGGCAACTGCTTGCGGAGGGACCTGTTTAACTTTGGCGAGTGCTTCTAAGGCGAGTATCTCTATGTCCAGCATAGTGTTGAATTTAGACTCATCACTCCAGATACCGGACATTTTTGGAAGGCTGTAACGCTCAATCATGCATCTCTCCTTAAACAAGCGCTACCTCTGGTGATTAGCACTTGTTTACTCCGCGCTATGCGCGGAGCATCAGGTCAACAATACCTATTTAGGCGTATATTGCCTGCCTTTTTCAAGGAATCCTTATTATAGCAAAAATAGGGATTTTGGCAACAAAAAATGGTGCCAGTTTCAGGGATTAACCCAGTGTAATATTAAGGGCGATTTCTTTGTTTATGGGGGTTCTTTTGATAAGCTGGCGGGCTATGCGCAGGGAATGAGGATTGGTTACAGGTAATTCCTTGGAACCTAATGTTGCTTTAATGATTTTATATTTACCGTAGTCAAGTAACCCGGGATTAAAGAAATTTATGCGTAACTTCCGGCTGCAAAATAGTTTGTTTATGCTTATGCTGCCGGCGCGATTAAACTGCTCTCTGGATAGCTTGGGTTCTATGCATAAATTTCCGTTCTCGCCTCTGGCTCCAAAACTTTGTGTAAGTAAAACCAGCGCAAACCAGCTGGCAGAGCCGGTTAAATAAGAATACATTCCACGCCCTTCGCCGTTAAAATATTCCGGAAGACAAGGATAAATCTTGCTCTTTTCGGTATCCATGCTCATCCTGTAAATCGAAGAAAGGGCCCGCCACCCCTCTTTAACAAAACTACGCTTATACAAGGAAAAAGCGAACATCACTACCATATGATTAAAGAAAGCGCCGTTTTCCTTCTCCCCATAAACAAAAGAGAATGCGCGGCCAAGATTATGCTGTTCTTCTTTTCCCGCCTTTGGCGGGATCCCGCCTGATGTTTTAAATGATCTGCGGGAAAAGTCGCTGTTTAAACGGTAACTCTTAAATTTTTTATCCCAGAGGTATCTGTTGACGGCTCGTAAGGCCTTTTTTATCTGCGCCTGCGTCGCTGTGCCGCTCATAATGGGAAATACCTGCGAAGCAAGGCAGATGCGCGTTGTGCCTTTCTGCCTGCCTTCAACCCGCCTTGAGTTGTTATCGTAATAACCGTTAAAAAATCCTTCCCGAAGCCACTCTTTTTTCCTTATATGGCTCATCATCCACTCTGCCTTGCCGCGTAAATCCCGGATAAGCGCCTTCGTATCAACCTGCTTCTTCCTGCCGCTTAAAGAAAATTTTGTCCGCTTAAAATATTCCTCCAGGAGTTTACGTTTTTGGGCAACGCTATCGGGGTCTATTTTTTTAAGGAGCAATGAAAGCTCTTCGAAAACAACTATTTCCGGCTTATTTAATCTTTCCAAGAGCCCTGCCAGGGTATTAAAATTCTGGGCATACATATTGGTAAAAGCAACACTCTCTCCATTATCAGAAGCCATATCCAGGCCGTCATTCCAGTCCGCGCCTTCAAGCCGGATATGGTTATGCCTGCCGACATTAAAAAACTGCACGAGGTTTTCTACCAACAAATGCTCTAGTAATGTCCCTTTATAAATTTTCCCGGAGACGGTTTTTAACTGCTGTCCTTGCCGTGGATCCCATTTCTCATCGCGCTCCCTGCCCCGGCAAAGCTCGTGGTCACGGAAATAAGGAGCGTCTTCGGATAAAATAGAAAAATCCCCTGTTTCATTCAGGTACAAATCTAAAGCCAACAAAGGCCAGATCCCGTGGTCCATCCAGGTCCTTACAATATTGTCGCGGTCAGAGATGAGCTCTCCTGTCTTATTTCCGATAATGGTAGCGTTTGAGCCGTCGATACGTACCCCCGAGAAATTGTTGATAAGAAGCGGGCGCACCTGGGTAGGATCATGCAGGATTAAACTTAAACAATCCTGCCATAAATCCCGCCACCCCCTGCCTCCTTTTCCGTAATCAAAATCCGGAAGGAATGAACAGCCGAATATCCTACGCAGCGTAGGCTGAATGCTTACCCAGCGAAACCAGTTGTCAAAATCCATGTCGCCGGTTACAAGGCCAAAGGCATTGGCTTTTATCTCCCAAGAATCTTTGGTTATCAGGAAGTTCCTCCTTACGGCATCCTTCTTCCTGAATTTATTTATACAAGCGCGGATTTCCTGCTGGCTCTCGCTAATACCCATCACGATTGTATATGAATAAGTTTTCCCTGGACTAAGAGTGACCTTTTTAAAACGCAAGGCCCCCATCGGCTCTCTTCCCTGTATCTGTTCTTTTGAAGGAAGTTTATTTTTAAATACTGATTCCGGCATCTCCAGGTCCCCTGCGTCTCCGCAAAACATATCCTGTGTCGGATATATGTATTGCGGGTAAGCCAGCTTCTCATCCCACCCCAACACAAAATAAAAATACTTATTCGGCTTATGCCCTGCTTCATCAAAAGACAGGGTGGGCCTGGCAATTACGCCGTATTTATCAAGAGTGACCCTTTCTAAGAGAGAAGTTACATGCCGGTGGTCGCGCAGATTATTCGCGCCCCGGCAAAACATTGGGATAGCGGCAATAGGTGTGAATGTCAGACTTTCCTCAGAGATATTCTTAAGGTTTACCTCCATTATTTCCAGCGGCTCTCTGCCTCCAGGCACAAAAGAAAGTATTTCCGCTTCTAGCCCGATTTTCTTATTTTGCCGGATGAGCTTATGCCAGAGGAGACCCGCTTCCAGCTTAAAAGAATCTCCCCGCAGAAGAGAGCTTTCCTTGGAAACTCCGCAACAGGACCATATCTTTCCTTTACTTAAATATACCCAGAAGTTACGTGAGGCGCGCAGGGTGGATAAATCGATGCGTGAGACCGGCGGAAGTAGGAAGGCATTGTTTTGCGTTTTTATATCACCGTGCAAATCAGGAGAAACCGAAGATTTAATACGCTCATTACAAAGCGGGAAATACAGGGCTTTGATTTTATCTGCCCGGGGAGATTCAAATGTTCCGTTATTATCTGTAAAACTCCACAATTTACTCATTAGTTTTTTAAATTACCACACCCCCATTGCTTTTGCAAGTTATTTTAGGGACGGTTCTCAAACCAAAGCGAAAACTGTCCCTTAGTAGGGACACTTCTTCGATCAAATTGAGAACCGTCCCTAATAAATATTGACTAATACGCCTTTAAAGTGTAAATTATGAGCATTATGCGTAAGCTTATCAGGAAAAGTTACAAGATTATCACCGCTGAAGACAAAAAAATCATCCTGGAAAACTTCTTTTCCCTCTCAACACTCCAGGGCATAACCTATATCGTACCTATCGCCATCATTCCTTACCTGATGAGGGTAATCGGGCCTGGTAAACTGGGCCTGATTGCTTTTGCCCAGGCCTTTGTCCAGTACCTTATGATACTTACGGATTACGGTTTCAGCGTCTCTGCCACAAAAGAAATCTCCCTCTGCCGCGACAGGAAAGATATGGTCTGCTCTATCTTTTCCTCGGTCATGACGGTAAGGATAATACTGGCAGTAGTCAGCTTATTCATACTGCTTGCGGTAATCCATTTCATACCCAGGTTCAGGAAGGATTACCTGGTTTATCTATTGAGCTTCGGCGCGGTCATCGGCAATACCCTTTTTCCCGTTTGGTTCTTCCAGGGGACGGAAAAGATGAAGTATATCTCCAAAATAAATATTACCGCAGGCGTTGCCGCTGCGCTGGGTATTGTTTTCTTTGTAAGAAGGCCCGAGGATTACCTACTAATCCCCCTGATTAACTCCCTGGTTATGACGGGAAGCGGGGTAGCAGGATTATTTATCGTTTTCCGCAGGTTCGATATAACATTTGTGCGCCAGACATACGGAAATATAAGAACGCAGTTAAAAGCGGGCTGGAATGTGTTTATCTCTATCGTAGCTATAAACGCTTATACTGCCAGCCGCATATTTGCGGTGGGCCTACTCACTAACAATGTAATCACCGGCTATTACTCCGTCGCGGAACGCCTTGCCTACGTGATACAAACCTTTCCCTTGTTATCGTTTTCGCAGGCGATTTACCCGCGGATAAGCAAAATCTACTCCCGTAATAAAAAACGCGCAATAAAAATAATGCGCAAACTCCAGCGCTCTACTATAATCGCTTATGTAGTAGCGCTCCCCATTCTCTCACTGCTAGCCCCCTGGCTTAGCGGAATAATGTGCGAAGTCAGGGCGCCGATTGTAATCACAAGCCTACGGCTCCTCTTAATCTCTGTTGTGTTCATAGCGGCAAACGCCTTTAAAGTACAATACCTGCTCGTCTGCGGCAGGACGGATACTTATTCGCGCATACACATTAGCGCCGCCCTCGTAGGTATGCCGCTTATATTCCTTTCTATATATTTATTTTCTTATATTGGCGCTGCCTTCTCAACTATCATCACCGAAGCAGGCGTCTTTACCCTCACTGCGATAGCCATCGCAAAACTCATAAAGGATTAATTTTTGCTACCGGCGGGATGGATGGGTATTTAAAATCCCGCTCAATAAATAATGATACCTCTGGAATTCAATTCTTTGATTTTTTCCGGGGTAGGGCGATTCTTGATATTGACTGGTCCGGGTGCTGTTTCGGAGGTAGATTCTTCTACGCCGCCTGTAGCGCTAGAAGCGATAGCGGCCCTTTTAGCGGCTTTTCTCTGTTCGGCTTCCTGCTGGGCAGTTTCTGATTCTACTTGGCTTTGCGGTTTTCTTATGATGGCAATACCGACGGCAGAAACAGGTGTGGGTATAGACACCTGCTGTTGAGGTGGCTCGACTGCTATCTCCGATGGAATTTCTTCCTGCAATTTTTCTTCCTTGGGAGTTATCGTGGTTTTTAATGCCTGACGGCTCACATAAAAACTGATAAGCGCCACCAGAAATAATATCGCAAGTAACAGATAAACCGATTTCTTGTTCATATCTTTATTGCTCCTCCCATGAGAGAGTAACGTAATCCTGGGTCGTAGGATAATAAGGCGGAGGATTGTTAAGCAGGCGCGGGTCATAAGAATATTTCTTGCTATAGCCGCTTACCTTCTGGCCAGTCTGGCCGTTAAAAGTCCCCACTGGCCCGCGCTGGTCCTGGATGATTCCGCCGTAGACCGTAAGATCTCCCTTAGCAGGCCCCTGGCTCCAATTATCCAGCATAAAAGAAGTGGTCATCGCCATAATCGCGGCGTCTATCTCAAGGTCAGGACCTGGCGCATTATGGTTTATCACCACATCCTGCTCGGAGATAATACCCATTGTATCGGTTGAGGCAGGATTAGTCCGCGGGTCAGTGGCATAAACAATGCTGCCAGGGATATTTATATCATAGTTTGCGCCTACCGACAGCCGGCCTTTAAGCGTCCCGGAAATCGTCAGTTCACCTTTATTTACAAAGAGAGCGCCATTTACAGGCAAGGCCATATTTTTATTCGACCATCCACTGTTCGAATTGGTCACGTTCATCGTGCCGTTAGCATTGAGCACAATGGTTGTATCTCCGGTAAGATAGAATTTCCCGCTCTCTGAATTCTGCGCCGCACTTCTTAAATTTTGTGCCTTCGCCGGTAGTACCTCGTACTCGCTACCTAAAGTTGCCCCTTGCATGAAATTAGGGTTATCGTAAGGCGGATTAGTCAATTCGCTTAAGTTTATATTATTGCCGTTATTGTAAAACCTTATGTAATCATCGGTAGAGCTCACGTCGCCATCAAAAGAGGGATTGTTGGCTATGTTAAAATGGCCGTTCGTATGGGTGGGCCCCTTTAAATAATCCTGGTTCCAGAACCAAACGTTCGTGTTACCAAAACTTTCAGTTTCAGTAAACCAGATATAACGGGCATAATTATCTATCTGGAGGTAATTCTTCAGGGTCTTGCTAGTGATGCCTACCGTACCTGTTGAGATAACCTTATACCTAGCTCTAGCCCCTACCCCAAGATCAGTTATTAAAACATTGTAATTACCGGCCCCGAGAGCCTGAGCCCCTCCCCAGGGATTAAAGTTATTGTAACCGGAAGGAGGAGTGGGTTGCGCCCTTAAAAAGAAAAGGGCATTGTCAAGCCCTGCCTCGGCAAGGTCTAATGCCTGAGTCTGCCTTTTGTAAGAATTAACTATGGAGTTCTGCGTATTACTTACCGTAACAAGCGCGGTAACAAAACCTAATAATACCGAGATTACGAGGTAGGCCCCGATAAGCGCTATACCTTTTTCTTTCTTTGATGAAAACGAAATTCTTGGCATCCTAATTCCTCATCCGCACTGTGATTTCACCTGTGTCCTGCAAAACCTGCTTGGTAACACTGGTCTTTGTGGCGTTTATATCCACCTGCAAAATCGTATCCTCCGTCCTGTTGAATAATAAAGAGGAAATATCCTTGGCAAGCACAGAAGTATTGGCTGCGACTGTGCGTATAATCCGGTTTTGGCCATCGCGCGAATAGGTGATATTATCGGACCACTCTATCTGGCCTAGCGAATTCAACACTGTTCCGTCTCCATCCCTGTCCTGCGGAAGGCTGAAGGTTATGGAGTTTGCAGAATGGCCGACTGCTATACTCGTGCGTGAAGGACGGGCTTGGACAAGTTCGATCTGCATCTTAAGCAGCGCCCGGACAACTTCCTGGCGTATTTCAGCGGTTACATCCGTGCTATACCAGGAACGGTTACCTACAATCAATACGAGATAGGTAGCGGTAATAATAATCGCAAAAATAACAACAGCAACTATGGCTTCAAGCAGTGTCATGCCTCTCATTAAACTATATCCTCACTTAACGGTTGACTATATACGTAACAAGCTCTACTGTCGAATCTATGATACAGTTTCCGTTCTTATCCTCACCTGCGTTAAGAACGCCGTTTAAATTAGTATCCTCACCTATCACGTTGGCGCCCTGCCGCCAGCATACGCTTATGGTAACCTGCAGGCGGTCCGGCACAGTATCATCGACATATAACGCAACCCTGCTATTTAAGGGCATATTATAAGGAAAATTCCAGACATGAAGATGGGAATTACAGGCTGAAATGGATGGCAGGTAAGTTACGCCGCCTACAGACAGCTGCATGGTGTCAATTTGGGGGAAAGGTGTAGCGCGTATCTCTTCCAGGAGCCCCTGGGCTGTGGCAGTAGCAATACTGGCGTTCTTGGAAATGGTTATCAGTTTAAAACAAGCGACATAGGTAGCTAATATCCCGCATAGGGTAAAGGCAAGTATCGCCGACGCAAGAAGAACTTCAGGTAAACTGAAACCTTTCTGGGATAATTTCTTCATTTCCTTCCTCTTTAATAGCGTATCATACCCTTGCCAAAAGTAAAAGTCAATATATTTACTCCTCGGGGTCCTGCCGCGGAAGTTTCCCCAAAGCTGCGGGCAAGTGTGTCCTCGCTTAGGGGATGCCCCTCTTCCGCGTCACCCCTCGGATAGGCGACTATTATATTTAAAATAAAAAGGCCGGGAATTTACTTCTCGGCCTTTTATGGTTGCGGGAACGCTATTTGAGCACGCGACCTTCAGGTTATGAGCCTTAAAAACACCATTAACTTAATCTATTATCTCACTGCCTTTCTCCTTTTCATTATCATACCGTAATTTTTACCGTCCATCTACCATTTTTTTCAATTCAATTTTATTCATTTTCCTTACCTTCATTTCTTCTTAACTCTTAAAATCTAAGGATATTATCGTGGCATTTTCATTTCCATGAAGCCAGTAAACCTTGTTTTTCCTGTTTCGTCTTCAGAAGTATATAGTCTATAAGTTCGGAATGTAAGCTTATCAAGAATTATGGATGGCATAGTTGCGGATGGAGGAATAATAACATATCTATTTATTTGTATGAATAAAATCGCAAAAATTAATAGAAGTGCTAAAACTACATATTTCAAATATGGATTAAACTTATTCATTTCCCCTCCCTCAATGTCTTTAGTGCCCAGATAATGAAACGGATAAGATGAAATATAATTAATACGATTATATAGAGACCAAGAAAAACTCGGAAGAATCCGATAAGAAGGTCTATCGGTTGATTTGGCTTAGAATTTCCGGAAGATGTTAGCAGAATAATGGCGTCTAGAATAAGGACTGTTACGAAACACGAAATTAATATCAATCCCTCTCTCGCTATTATCCGTTTAATCTTTTTCTTGTCCATTCGGCACCTCGTTGATTGTAGGGACTTCAATTACTTGCACCTGTTTCTTGTTGCATCCATATTATCATTCCAAATTGGAATATGCTGAATAGTGCATAAATAATAATTAATGGGGTAAGGGAGAAACCTGTAAACGAAAGCATAAACATCATAGTAAGACAGGTTATGAAGGCTAAAAATAAACCAATATTTGTGCCGAAGCTATCAGGGTCTTCTCCTTTTGCCATAAAAGTAAATACACCCATTGCTACATTATAAGATAGTATTAATAAGGGAATAAAGTTTTTGGGTGTTTCCCAAACAAACATGATCTTAAAAGCATAATACACCCAGCAAATCAGCAATGCGTTTTGATATAGTATGGCAAGAAGACTGAAGAACTGCATAGCCAATTCATTCTTTCTTCCAGAAAAAAAACTTACCAACATTCCAAACCCTAATCCTGGTAATGCAAAAAGCGTATATACCCAAGTAGAAATTAAACTAAAAATTATTCCTTGTAGTAGGGGTTGCCAATTGCCAAGTATTAATAGCCAAATGGCTACGACCATGTAGGAAAAGTAAAATATAACCATAAAAATACCAAGGATAGTTAGTAATACTGATTGTCCAAACTTTGCAAAGATTCTAAATGGATTCATTTTCTTACCTTCTGCCTCCTTAAACAAAAAAAGCAACCCCCTATTTTAAGAGTTGCCTTAGAATTAATCTATTTAAACCTCATTTTACCACTCCTCAATGGTAAATATATATTGTACTCTTCTTATTCCTCCTGTAAACATCTAATTTTATTTTGCTATAAATAAACTCTGGATACTATCAGAATAGGGGTAATTTTTTATTCTATCGACGGATAAAATAAAAAAGCCGAGACCTGAAGTCTCGGCTTTTTTATGTTGGTTGCGGGGCTGAGATTTGAACTCAGGACCTTCAGGTTATGAGCCTGACGAGCTACCAGACTGCTCCACCCCGCGAAACTTATCTCTTTTTTCTCTCTGCCGGGATAATTTTTACGGGCATTTCACCCTTACGCACAACGCCCATCTTTTCCCGGGCAATCTCTTCCTGGTAGAGAGGGTCTTTTTCCGTGCGGTAAAGCTCCTGCTGTAAAAGGGCATTATCTACCTGCAGGTGCCTTATCTTTACCACTAACTCCCTGTTCCTATCCCGCAATTCCTGCAGTTTTGTATAGCCCGGTAAAAATAAAACCAGACAGATAACCGCCAGAGTAAAAAGCCAGAAAGCCCTTCTTAAAATCGACAGCATTATCTTTTACTTCCACAGCGTCCCGGCATAAACTGCTTTTGAGCCCAGTTCCTCTTCTATCCTTAAAAGCTCGTTATACTTACAGATCCTGTCGGTCCGGGATAAAGAACCCGTCTTAATTTGTCCGACGCCTGTGGCTACCGCCAGATGAGCGATAGTGGTATCTTCGGTCTCGCCTGAACGGTGTGAAATTATCGCGTGATACTTATTCTTCTTAGCGATATTTATTGCCTGCAGGGTCTCTGAAAGAGAACCTATCTGATTTACTTTTATCAGTATAGCATTTCCTATTTTTTGTGCAATCCCTTTCTTAAAAATCTTCGGGTTTGTGACAAAAATATCGTCGCCTACCAACTGTAACCTGCTGCCTAACTTTGCGGTCATCTCCTGCCATCCTGGCCAGTCATGCTCGGCAAGCCCGTCCTCTATCGAGACAACCGGATATTTCCCAAGCCAGGACTCATAAATCTGAATTAAGTCCGCCGCATTCTTCTGGGAATTTTCAAATTGGTATTTCCCCTCTTTATAGAATGAGCTGGCTGCGCAGTCCAAGGCCAGGGATATCTGTTTACCAGGCTTATAACCTGCTTTTTCTATTGCCTGGATAATAAGCTCAAGTGCCTCCTGGTTTGAACTAAGATTGGGCGCAAATCCCCCCTCATCCCCCACGGAGGTAGCCAGCTTCTTGGATTTCAGGATTGATTTCAGATTATGAAAGACTTCAGCGGCATAGCGCAATGCCTCTCTAAACGTTGGGGCCCCGATAGGCATAATCATAAATTCCTGTATATCAAGGTTATTGTCCGCGTGCATCCCGCCGTTTAAGATGTTCATCTGCGGAACCGGTAATATCTTGGCCTTTTCACCGCCCAAGAATCTATAAAGAGGCTGTTTTTTCAATAACGCCGCGGCCTTTGCAGTGGCCATGGAAACACCCAGGATGGCGTTCGCACCTAAATTAGATTTACTCTCCGTACCGTCCAGCTTAATGAGGAGCTTATCTATCTTCTCAAAGTCGGGGGCCTGACCCTTTACCTTGGAAGTGATAATGGTATTGACGTTACCGACTGCCTTCAATACCCCCTTACCTGAATACCTTTTCTTATCGCCGTCCCTTAATTCCAGCGCTTCGTTATCTCCAGTAGAGGCACCCGAAGGCACTGCTGCGCGGCCGGTTATGCCATTATCCAATACTACATCCACTTCTATAGTAGGGTTTCCGCGCGAGTCCAATATTTCACGCGCTTTAGCATACTTTATCTTTGCCATTTCTAATATCTCCCCTTCCCTTGATGATTAAATTTGATGGTAGGATTAATAATTATACATACAATTACTACCAAGTCAATCTGTTTTTTCCCACGAGGGAACACCCGCGCAATACCTTTAAGCGCGGGGTGTTAGCCCGCTATGCTTAGCCTCGGGAATCACTCAGTTAATTGTTCTTGGCAAGAAAAGCTTTGACTTAAAACTTGTAATATGGTATTTATAGAGAAAGATTTCTTTATGAGAGAAAGAGGCAGATCATGAACTTGAAGAAAATTAAATTCTACTTTGGATTATACTGGATAAGGACAGTTGTTATTTTATTGCTTGTAGTGCTGGCTATTTCTCTTGTAGTTATAATAACAAGAGGTATGCAGGCATGGCACCAATCAGAATCATACCTTAGGCAATCGCAGTTGGCAATGCTGCCCCTGCAGATGTATATGTGGCTGATTATGGGGCTGGTCCAGGCAGTAACTTTTACTTACATGTATTACTGGATGTTTTTTAAAAGGGGCGCCCAATCCTTTACGCAAACAAGCAAGAAATCGATTAGCGGCGCAGATATCGGGATAACCTGGAATGATGTCATTGGCATGGATGAAGCAAAACAGGAAGCCCTGGAAGTAGTGAAATTGGTTAAAGACCGGGCTGAACTGCAGCGTATCGGAGGAAAAATCTTAAAGGGCATCTTAATGCTTGGGCCTCCGGGATGCGGAAAAACTTATCTCGCCAAAGCTATTGCCACTGAAGCAAAAATGCCATTTATTTCGATGTCCGGTTCTGAATTCGTGGAGATGTTCGTAGGGGTAGGCGCGGGCAGGATCCGCAGCCTTTTTAAAAAAGCGCGTAACCTTGCGGACTTAGAAGGCGGCTGCATCATCTTTGTCGATGAAATAGACGCGATTGGCGCCCAAAGGGCAGCTGACTCCGGATTCGGCGGTCAAACCGAGACCAACACTACCTTAAACCAGCTTCTCGTTGAGATGGACGGGCTTAAAGAAAAGGAATTAAATGTGGTTATAATCGGCGCCACGAATATGCCCGAATATTTCCTGGATGCAGCACTACTTCGCCCGGGCAGGTTTGACAGAAAAATCTACGTGGATAAGCCGAGTTTGGAAGACCGTGTAAAACTGTTTGATTATTACCTGAAAAAAGTAAAATATGACCAAAATAATGTTAAGATTGACCGCCTTGCACGCATCACCGTCGGAAACACTCCCGCGGATGTAGCTAATATAGTAAGGGAGGCGGCACTCATTGCCGTGCGCAACAAAAATCCCCTTATCACCATGAAAGATATCGATGATGCCAGAGAGAGAATCGCCTTAGGCATTAAACGCAGGGTGAAGATGAGTGAAAAAGAAAAGTGGCAGGTCGCCTACCATGAAGCAGGCCACGCAATCGTAACTTATCTCCTCGTCCCTTCAAAAGATGTCTTTAAAATAACCATAACCCCGCGCGGACACACAGGAGGAGCAACCTGGGTGCCGGAGCGCGAGGAAACGCTTATTGAAGACCAGAACCAACTCTTGAATGAAATAAGAATATCCCTCGGCTCTTATGCCGCAGAAAAGATAAAACTGGGTTTTACGACTGCCGGCGTAGGAGGAGATTTTGCCAATGCCCTCTACACTGCGCATAATATGGTCTGGCGCATGGGGATGGGTAAGTCCGGCCTTATAGGCGATTTCCACGCGCTTGATTTTTACAAGCGCATAGGAGGAACTCCTCTTATTTCCGAAGAAACCAAGACAAAACTTGACATCGATGTACAGGAGATAATGCAGGATTGCCTGAAAGAAGACCTGGAACTGCTGCGCAAAGAAGAAGTCCTACTGGAACGCATCGCCCGCGAGCTGGTGGCAAAAGGGGAACTTAACTATGACGAAATCGAGGCTATTTTCAAAGAATACGGTAAGGGCCGCGCTCAATAGCTTCCTCTTCCTCTATATAGTTCTGTTCTTCGGCTGCTCTCCCTCAAGCACCCCCACCTATTCTATAGAAAATATAGATACTGCCATCCAGGATATCTGCAAAAAAGAATATAAACTAGATGTCAAAGTAAAAACCGTAGGAAAGACGCTCTGGCTTTATATGCCAAAACAGGATATTCTAGAGAAAACCAAGGAAAAATATACCGATAAGTTCGAAATAGAAAGTAATGAGGCGGTGTTTGAAAAGGGGCGCCTGCAAATTAAATACTCAATTAAAGCCATACCGGATACCGACAAAATTCAGGAGTATAAATACACTAAATCTGTCCTTGAGAATGTAAGTAATGCCTGGAAGGTTATCCGCCGAGTGGTCTTTAGTATGGAGAACTCCCAGGAAGACCAACCTCACTTCTTCTGCCTGATTGCCGCGGATACCGTAAACGGAATTGAGCTACGGCAGATTTTCTACTACCTGGATATGAAAAGGATATTCTACGGATTAATGTCGTGGGAAGAATATTCCCATAGAGAGATACAGCATACCAAGGTCGACTCCAATATCACAGGTGACGAAGAAGGCCGGCATGTAGATTATCACGGCATCTCGATGGAAGAATTCCTGGCAGACCAGATCCAACAGCGCATAAAAGTAAAATTTCAGAAGCCCGAAGTAGGCAAGAACGCCGATATAGACAAAGAAATAGTCAAGGTAGTCGCGTATACCATAAAGAACTACGGGATGAAAGATTTCAGCTTCGCTGAACTGGATAATTTGATTGGCGGTGGAAAGATTATTCTAAACAGGGCGGCGCTCTGGGAAGAACCTACCG
>Ga0187886_1001427_pt1 | contig 21758 bp, 20 predicted proteins | sample June2016WEW_20_1_FD_133001 | JGI IMG/M metagenome (GOLD analysis project Ga0187886, IMG submission 133001) | Peatland microbial communities from SPRUCE experiment site at the Marcell Experimental Forest, Minnesota, USA - June2016WEW_20_150 | ecosystem: Environmental > Terrestrial > Soil >... | reverse complement strand
GTGTTGACGGTGTGGAAGTTTGGCAGAGAAAGCGATGGCGCCCAGCAGATTATAGAGATACCGGTAAGTAGTATCAGACCGGGAAGATTCCAGCCTCGGTTTGCCATCAAGGAGGAGTCACTGGATGAACTGGTGGCCTCGATCCAACAGGTGGGCCTACTGCAGCCGGTTCTGGTGCGACCACAGGGATTGATCTACGAGCTGATCGCCGGTGAGCGGAGACTGCGGGCCTGTGTCCGGGCAGGCATTGAGCAGATCCCGGCAGTGGTGCGCAAACTGACTGACGCTGAGGCGGCGGAGGCCGCCCTGATTGAAAACCTGCAGCGCCGCAGCCTGCATTTTTTCGAGGAGGCGGAAGCTTACGCCAAGCTGATCAGGGAATATGATTTAACCCAGAACCAGGTAGCGCAACGGGTAGGTCTGGGACAGAGCACCGTTGCCAACAAGTTGCGCCTGCTGGGGTTGGAGGATGACGTACGCCAACGGATCTACGACAACGGGATGACCGAACGTCACGCCCGGGCGCTACTGGAAGTAAAGGAGCACCAATTGCGCCTACAAGCGCTGGATGACGCTTCTGGTCAGGAGATGAGTGTCAGCGAATGGGAACGGTTCCTACGGCGCGAAAAGGCGCGTATTATTTCCCGGGAAATAAATATGGGTCGGAAAAGGATGAAACCGCTAATCAGGGACCTGCGGCTGTTTTTGAACTCTCTGGAGCGCGGCGTGGAGACACTGCGGGCGGCCGGAATGGAAGTACAATTTCAGCAGCAGCGAGACGGGAACAGGCTGCGGGTAGAGATCGAGGTCGATGCCGATGCTGTCAATAGATAAGGTACGATTCTGGTGGGACGAGGCTGAGGGATGTTATGACCTGGAACTGCTTGACCCGGAGGCAACGGTGGCGGATTACGAGCGGGCGTCAGAACAAGCGCTAACGGCGCAGGATGTCCTCCGCAGGTACAGTGAGAGTTGCATTGGCTGCTGTATCTGCTGCGGAGGACGCCTCCCCCTGACGGTGGTGGATGTCTATCGGCTGAAAATGGGCGGCCTGGGAGCGGGCCTGCCATTGGATAGCTGGGTGGAGACCTATGGGTCGATAGAGCGCCAGAACGGAGGCGTGGACATCACCCTGAACCTGGATGGATACGAAACCTGTGCCCTCTGGGACCGCGGACGCGGATTGTGCTGCGTCTATGAGAGCCGACCGTTGATCTGCCGCACCTATATCTGTGCCCCCCTATCATGGAGGGCCATGGAGTTACGGGCACAGGTCGTCAATGCCGGGGAGGATGAACTGGTGAGCATGTTGGGGATCGGGAATAAGGATGAAAGACCAGGGAGGCTGCCACCTTTTGCCGGCGTATTGGATTATCGGGCGGTAATGCTGCTGGATGTCTGCTCCAGTAGGTTGTGGCATTACCTTACCGAACACTCCGGTGAATCTGGCAACTTCTCAAGAACTGATATCGAACAGAATAGGTGAACATATAAGTAAAAGCATATTAGCTGATGCTTGTCGGAAAATGGTAAAAAGTAAAATAAAATGGGGAAGAAGACATTTACTTCACTGCCAGTGGCAGGAGGATAAAACTTGTTGTGGAATAGATCAAAAAGCAAGCAGTAAATGTTCCACGTGGAACATTTACCCGAACAAGTGGGTACAAGGCAGGTACGGCAGGATATGCGGATTATAGCAATTGCTAACCAGAAGGGTGGCGTGGCCAAAACGACCACCGCTGTCAACCTGGGGGCATCCCTGGCGGTGGCGGGCAAGAAGGTGCTCCTGGTGGACATCGACCCACAGGGGAATGCCACCAGCGGACTGGGCATCGAACGGGCCAGGCTCGATAAATGTATTTATAACCTGCTTCTGGGAGAGGTTAGGGAAGAGGATGTCCTGATTGTCACCCAAGTGGCTGGTCTCGACCTGCTCCCGGCTACTATCAACCTGGCAGGAGCGGAGATCGAACTGGTTAACATGGAAAACCGCGAAAAACTGCTTCGCCTGGCGCTATTGTTACTGCGCCAGCGCTACGATTATATCCTGATCGACTGCCCGCCATCCCTCGGCCTGCTCACCTTGAATGCCCTGACAGCGGCGGATCGGGTGTTGATCCCCATGCAGTGCGAGTATTATGCCCTGGAGGGCCTGGGACAGTTGCTTCATACAATCAAACTGGTGCAGGAGCGCCTCAACCCCCAGTTGGAGTTGGAGGGAGTACTCCTGACCATGTTTGATGCCCGCACCAACCTGGCGATCCAGGTGGTGGACGAGGTCAAGAACTACTTCGGCAACAAGGTTTTTCACACCATCGTGCCGCGCAATGTACGTCTCAGTGAGGCCCCCAGCCATGGCAAGCCAGTCCTTTATTACGATGCCAGGTCGCGAGGGGCGCTGGTCTATCAGGAATTAGCGCAGGAAGTGATCGAACATGAAGAATAAGGGATTGGGTCGGGGCCTGCGGGCACTGATTCCCGAGGCTGAAACCCCTGTTGAGGGAAAGTACGTTGAGATTCCGGTAGGGCGGATCGAGCCTGCCCCCTTCCAGGCAAGACAGGAGTTTGACGAGGATGCCCTGGCTGAACTGACCGCATCTATTGCCGAGCATGGGGTGATGCAGCCGGTGGTGGTGCGTCCCCTGGCGGGGGAGCGGTACCAGTTGATCATCGGGGAGCGCCGCTGGCGCGCTAGCCAACGAGCTGGCCTGGAGAAGATTCCGGCGGTGGTCCGGGACGTGGACGACCTGACCTCCAGCGAGATGATGCTGGTAGAGAACCTACAGCGGGAGGACCTAAGCCCGCTGGAAGAGGCTAACGCATATAAACGGCTGGCCGAGGAGTTTCAGCTTACCCAGGAGGAGATCGCCCACCGGGTAGGCAAGAGCCGCTCATTCATCGCCAACTCGCTTCGGCTCCTGCAATTGTCCGGGGAGATTCTGGATCTTCTGAACCGGGGTCTGCTCAGCGCCGGCCACGCCAAAGTCCTGCTCGGGCTGGAGGGTCCGGCCAGACAGAACAGCCTCGCTCAGCAGATCGTAGCCCGGAGGCTGTCGGTCCGGGAGACCGAGAAGGCCGCCCAGCGCCTCCAGCAGGCAACAAATCCACGAACGCCCCTGGCTGCTGCGAAAAAGAACCGGGACGTGGAGTTCGACTCCCTGGAGGAGCGGCTGCGGCAGCTCTTGGGCACCAAGGTGAAGATCAGCACCGGCCGGCAGGGTGGTAGGATTGAGATCGACTATTACAGCAAGGACGAACTGAATCGTTTACTGGAGTGGTTCTTCAGTGATCTATCTCGATAATGCTGCCACCACTTGGCCAAAGCCACCCGGTGTGGAAAAGGCGATAGTAGAGACCCTGAGGGAAAAGGGCGCCAACCCCGGCCGGGGCAGCCATCAGCTCTCCCTGGCGGCAGGGCGCGTTGTCTACCACACCCGGGGGTTGTTGGCGGAACTGTTCAACGTTCATGACCCCTCGCGGATCGTCTTCACTCTCAACTGCACCGAGGCCCTAAATCTAGCCCTGAAAGGTTTTTTGAAACCCGGCGACCATGTAGTGACCAGCAGCATGGAGCATAATTCCATGATCAGGCCGCTGAAAGCCCTGAGTGCCTTTGGTGTGGAGTACACAGTAGTCCCCTGCAACCAGCGGGGCGAACTGGACCCTGCCGGCCTGGAGCAGGCTCTGCAAGCCAACACCAAGATGATCGCTCTGATTCACGCATCCAACGTTACCGGCACTCTGCTGCCGATCGCTGAGGCCGGGCTCCTCGCCCGCCAACATGGCCTGGCGTTGCTGGTGGACGCTGCCCAGACCGCGGGGATCTTCCCCCTCGATGTGGAGAAGTTGAATATCGACCTGCTGGCCTTCCCCGGGCACAAGGGCCTGTATGGCCCACCGGGTACCGGCGGCCTCTATGTCCGGGACGGGATCTCCCTGGTGCCTCTCCGTTACGGCGGCACTGGCAGCCAGTCCGAGTCCGAGGAGCAGCCCAATATCATGCCCGAGATGTTCGAGAGCGGGACTGTGAACACCATCGGCATCGCCGGGCTAGGGGCCGGGGTGGAGTTTCTGCTCGAAGAGGGGCTCGACCGTATCCGGGAGCATGAAGCTACGCTCTTGGAGCAACTACGTTTCGGGCTTGCGGCCATTCCCGGGCTGATTCTATACGGTCCGGGCCAACAACCCCAAGCCCCGGTCCTGTCTGTAAACATCCGGGGTAACGACTCCGGTGAAGTGGCTTTCTTGCTTGACCGCATTTATCAGATTGCCATACGGGCAGGCCTACATTGTGCCGCTCTCGCCCACCGCACCCTCGGTACCACCAAACAGGGGGTCGTGCGCTTCGGGCTCTCCTATTTCAATACTGCCGAAGAGATCGGGCAGGCCATCAAAGCCATGGAGGAACTCGGCCGCGACCTGGACTGAGGCAACTCCCTGCTCGTCCGGTAGTCCCTGAAGCGCTAAAGCAGCACTATGTTATCGGTCAGCCGTGCCGATCTGTTGTGGGCTGAGAACATGTAACCGTATCAAGGTGGGCTGATCAGGATTTTAGCAGGATTAGGGCGGCGCCGAGGGCGGCCTGGTAGATATCCTTGAGGCTCGTCCCGGTCTCCTCGGCCAACCTGGCGCAGGCCTCATACTCCGGAGCCAGGTTGAGGATCTCCCGCGAACCGTCCGGGCGCTGGGCATAGCCGATCTTGATCGGGATAGGCCCGTAGGGGGTGAACACCTCTTTGATCTCCCGGAACAGCTTGAGCCTCCCGGCCGGGTACCAGCGCAGGCCGAGGGCGGAGCTTTCCCGGAACAGGATGGTGGCCAGGGTGAGCAGTTTTTCCTGGGGAGAGAGCACGGTGATGAGGTTGCCGGGCCTCCCCTTTTTCATCACCGCCGGGGTGAAGAGCACGTCGATGGCCCCAGCCTGCTCCAGTTGAGTCCGGAGATAGGGCAGCAATTCCGGATTGAGATCGTCTATTTGCGTCTCCAACACCAGCACCAGGTCTTCGTCGAAGGATGCCCCTGGCGTAGCGGTGGCGGTTGCCGGTGCCGCTTCAGAAGCTGTTCCGGCCATCGCTACGGTCTCACCCAGCCAGGCCCTGAGTACATTGGGCTGTTGGGGCAGTTCGGTGTTCCCTGCCCCGTAACCGATCTGCTCCCAACGGGCAAGGGGCGGCGGTCCGAAGCTGTTGGCCAGGGATACCGCTAAGACAGCGCCGGTGGGAGTGACCAGTTCCGCTTCCAGTGGGACGCCATAGGTGGGAACGCCCTTGAGCAGTTGCAGGGTGGCGGGCGCCGGCAATGGCAGCAGCCCATGCATGGTCCTGATGCTGCCCCGGGCCAGGGGCAGCGGGGATACTTGCACTTGCTCCACCCCCAGGTAGGAGACAGCGGCAAAGGTTCCGGCCAGGTCGAGCAGGGTGTCCAGGCCGCCGATCTCGTGGAAGTGCACCTCCTCCGGGTCGGCGCCGTGCACCCTGGCCTCCGCCTCCGCCAGGCGCAGCAGGGCGTCGTCTACCTGCTCCCGCAGCATTGCTGGCAGGCTGCTGTGATGCAGGATCTCTCGCAGGCTGTGCACGCTCCGGCCAGCCGGTTGGTCGGCCACCGCCTTGCCCCGCAGATGAGTTGCTTGCAGGCCGCCCCTGAAGACGGTCTTTCTTTCCAATAAAATATCGACCTCCAGCTGGGCCACCACTTGCTCCAGAATCTCCAGGGGGACCCCCAGGTCGAGCAGGGTGGACAGGCACATGTCGCCGCTAATACCGGAAAAGCAGTCAAGGTAGAGTAGCCTCAAGGTTTACCTCCACGAGGATGCAGTCTCGAAACGCATCCAGATCCTGCCGGCTAGCGGTGCTGCTTCGCTCCCCCGGCGCTCCGGGTGATCAGGTGGGCGAGCACCGCTGCGCCGAAGCCGTTGTTAATGTTGACCACTCCGATGCCCGGGGCGCAGCTATTGAGCATGGTAAGCAGGGGCGCCAAACCCTGAAAGTTAGCCCCGTAGCCGGTACTGGTGGGAACAGCCACCACCGGCTTGTCGATCAGGCCAGCCACCACGCTGGGTAGCACCCCATCCATGCCGGCGATGGCGATCACCACCTGGGCATCTCTAAGCTCCGGCAGGTGCTCCAGCAAGCGGTGGATCCCGGCCACGCCCACGTCGTAGATCCGCAGCACCCGGTTCTCGAACAGCTCTGCAGTCAGGGCGGCCTCCTCGGCCACCGGGATATCCGCGGTGCCCCCGGTCACAACGGCAATCACTCCCCAGCTCGGCCTGACCTCAGTGGTGCTCAGAGAGAGCAACCGGGCCTCCTGTGAGTAGTGGGCGGTGGGAAACTGTTCCAGGATCAGCCGGGCAGTGCGGAGTGTCACCCGGGTAGCCAACACCCGCTGGCTGTGGGCGGCCAGTTCACGGAAAGCCGCAGCCGCCTGGGCCGGAGTTTTTCCGGCGCAAAAGACCACCTCCGGGATTCCGCTGCGCAACTGACGGTGGTGGTCGATCTTGGCGCTGCCAATGTCCCGGAAAGGTAAATACTTCAACTCCGACACTGCCTCGGCGACGCTTACCTCGCCCGCTTTAACCTGTTCCAGCAGCCTGACCAGCTGTTCACTGTCCAACCCTTTTCACCTGGCCTATAATTCAAGTTAACTATTTACAGCATTATCTTTGGCGTATACCTTTGCCGTATCATCTTCATCATGCCTGGGCACAGCCGGTAAGAGATCTGGCGATATTGCCCGACAGCAGCCGCGATCCCGGGATTCCCAGCAGTACCAGTTTACCTGCGGCTGCAAGAAACGTCAAGAAAGGATCAGGCTGGGGGCGGTACCAGCGAGAGGAATTTTCCTGGGCCAGGGCGAAAACTCTATATTCGGGGTTAAACGCCCCAGAGGGCGCTGTAGATCAGGAGTCAGGTTAAATCCGGCCATTCAGAGGGGATAATAAGAGTGACCATTGTTAATAACATGAAGGGTAGCAGAAAGCAGGCCGGGGGACACAGTAGCAGGGTGAGTGGCGACACCGAGATCTCCGTCGAAGCATCATACCCGGATGGTATGGTTCAGGATGAAGGAAACAGCTTACCTGATAAGGATAGCGTAACGAAAAACCGGTCCCAGAACGGGATCGGGGCGACCAGCAACGGGGTGGGTGGTGAGGTGGCCCTTCCGGTCAGCGGTAAACCAAGAGCCATCGCTGGAACGGTAGCTACCGAGCTGGATGGCAAGACCTGGCTACGTTACTCTATCAGTATCTGGGGCGACCTGGCCAAGAACCGCGAGGAACGGAGCTTAAGACACCCGGCTATGTTTCCATCCAGCCTGACGGACCGGCTGTTGGAGATCTTCTCTCCCCGTGATGGAGGCCTGGTGATGGACCCCTTCATGGGCAGCGGCAGCACTATCTGTTCGGCCTATCGGAGAGGACTGCCAGCGGTCGGCTTCGAACTCTCGCTGGAATACATCGCCCTGGCTCGGCAACGCTTGGCGGAGATCCCGGGGGCGCCCGGACCCCGCCCCCGGTTGATCCAGGAGAGCAGTGAGCGGTTGCTGGCATATTTGGCGCCGGACAGCGTCGGCCTTTGCGTTACCTCGCCTCCTTATTGGGACGTGCTCCGGCAGCGGCGCACCGCCGATGGCAAGCAGGTCCGTCATTACGGAGAGGACTGCCAGGACCTGGGACGTATTGGCAGCTATGAGGAGTTTCTGGCCGCCCTGCAGGAGGTATTTACCAGTGTCTACCAGGCACTGCGCCCGGGGGCATATTGTATTGTAGTGGTAATGGACGTCCGCAAGAAGAACCGCCTCTACCCGCTGCATCTGGACCTAGCCCAGCGCTTGTTTGTTCCAGGGTTCATTCTGGACGACATTATCATCTGGGACCGGCGCCAGGAATATAACCGCCTCAAGCCGCTGGGCTACCCTCATGTCTTTCGGGTTAATAAAGTGCATGAATATATCCTGATCTTTCAGAAAAGGTAAAAACCGGTCTGCAAAATTTACGATAACTCTTTTTGGTTTTCTACTGCCGTCCAACGGGAGAGATCCAGCTTTTGCAGGGAATCAGGATGTATTTAGCAGAAATTTACCTGAAAAAGAGGAAAAAGCCCAAAAGTGTAGAAACTTAGAAGAGGTGATGCTTGAAACCCAGCCGGCGGGATGGGTTTGCTATGGTTTATTAGATCTGCTGACAACTCGATATTTCAATTAGGTTGCCCCATTTGGGGGAGCAGTTGTACAAATAATTAATTAATCAAGGGTTGATTACGTGACAATGAACGGGATAGCGCTAACACCTCAGAATATACTGTTGCTGGCTTCTGCCTTGGTATTGGTGATCGGCCTTATTTTTCTGATCCTGAACATCCGCCTGTTCATCCTTGACAGGCGATTCCGGCGCCTGATGCGGGGAATTCAGGGCACCAACCTGGAAGAGTTGCTGCAGGAGACTATGAAGGCCTATCAGGGAATACTGGTACGCCTCGATCAACTTGAGACCGGCACCAACAGCCTGATCGCCACCCAGGCGGCCTCCCTTCAGGGAGTGGGTTTTGTGCGCTTCAATGCCTTCTCCGAACGCGGAGATATGAGTTTCGCCCTGACACTGCTCAGCCAGAAAGGAGACGGTGTTGTGTTTTGCTGTCTCTCCAGCCGCGATGACTGTCGCCTCTATGCCCGGCAAGTGGTTGGTGGCGTTTCTACCACTCCCTTGAGCAACGAGGAGAAAGAGGCAATCCAGAAGGCCCTCGCCACGATCCAGCAGCGGTAGGCGCGGTAGTACTAAGCGAGTAATTACTGCCGGAACATCCGGCTTGATTTAATGGGGAGGAGATTATGCTTCGAGTTTTTATTTTGCGGGGGAAACGTTTTCTGACCCGTCCCTTGACCCTGTTGCTGATACCGCCACGGGGAACACAGATCAAGAGTGTGAAACTCCCTCTCTGGCTGGCGGCGACCAGCGGATTAATAGCGTCTGCCCTGGTGCTGGTCACCATATTTGCTTGCGTCCGCACCGTGCAGATGCGGGCAGAAATTGTCGATCTGGGGCGGCTACGTCAGATTAACGCCAGCCAACAGGCGCAGTTGCAGTTCCTGGAGCAGCAGGCCCAGCAGGAACGCTCTGCCTATCAGGAGATCCAGAGCCTGGAGCAGAAGGTGCGGTCGATGGTAGGTCTCAGTAACCACAGCCAGGCTAGCCGGTCCGAGTCGGCTGGCGGCACCGCTCAGCAGCGGGCGATGCTGCTTGGCGGCATTTTTAAGACGAGCCCTTCGGCAACCGTTGTAGCTGCAGACCTGAGCGAAACCGCCCAGGATGCCGTCTCTGCCAAGCAGACTCTACAGCTGTTGCAGAATGATCTGAACGCTCATTTTCAGGCTTTGGCAGCCATGCCCGATCACTGGCCGGTGACCGGGCCGATAACCTCTCCCTTTGGTTATCGTTCCAACCCCTTCGGGGGATATAGTTCCGAGTTCCATACCGGCATTGATATTGCCGCTCCCTACGGCACCCCTGTCCAGGTTGCGGGCGCCGGTGTGGTGGTGTTCGTCGGCTACAAATCCGGCTACGGCACGGTGATCACCATCGATCACGGCAATGGCTACCAGTCCTCATACTGCCACCTCAGCGCCGTGCGCACTGCCACCGGCAAGCGAGTCAACAAGGGGGACGTGATCGGCGCTGTGGGTACCAACGGCCGCAGCACGGGGCCGCACCTGCACTTCGGGATGACGCTGCACGGTGTTCTGGTCAACCCGAGGCCGTTGCTGAAATAGCTTGCGCTTGTTCGGCAAAAGGATCTGGCGGCATAAAAAGTTCATGAGCAGGGAGTCTAAGCAGAAAGAGGGGTTTCGATATGGCATGGGGCAAGAAGGTCAGCTTGGGCTCAGATGAGAGGCTGGCTACTGTTTTGGGCAAAGAAACCGGCTTCGAGGGCACTCTGGTGACCACTGGCGGGATCCGCATCGACGGACAGTTCAAAGGGGTAGTGAAGGCCTCCGGAGATGTGATCATTGGCGAGAACGCCCGGGTCGAGGCAAAACTGTCAGGCCGCAACGTGCTGATCGCCGGCGAGGTGTACGGGCAGGTGGATGCCTCCGGCAAGCTGGAGCTTACCACGACGGGCAAACTTTTCGGAGACTTGCGGGCTCCCAAGATGTACGTGGAGGAGGGGGCTGTCTTCCATGGAGAGTGCAAGACCATTACGGAAGCAGCGCCGGCAGCCGGCCTGACGGAAGAGGCAGGGAGGGCGCCGGGTTCCGCCCCAAGCTGATATTATTACTGTACCAACCATGAAGGGTGGTATGCGGCGGTGTTCACAGACCGCAAGGACGCAGGCCGGCAGCTTGCTGCCAGGTTGCGGCATCTCCAGAAGCCGGGTCTTATTGTGCTGGGTATCCCCCGGGGAGGCGTGATCGTGGCAGCGGAGGTGGCCGCAGTCTTAGATGCTCCGCTTGATGTGATCGTGCCCCGGAAGATCGGGGCGCCCTTCAATCCAGAACTGGCCGTCGGCGCAGTGGCGCCCGACGGCACGATATTCTATGACGAGACCCTGATCAGCTATATCGGAATTAAACTCCAGGATATAGAGCGACAGGCTGCCCGGGAACTCCGGGAGATCGGGCGCAGGCTCAGTCTCTACCGGGGTGACCGGCCAGGCCCAGAGAGCCAGGGGCATACCGTAGTCCTGGTAGATGACGGCATCGCCACTGGCTATACGGTTCAGGCCGCCCTGCGTTCCCTGCGTCAACAAAAACCTTTCCGGCTGGTGCTGGCGGTGCCGGTCGCCCCTCCTGATATTATCTCCCGTCTCCAACCGGACGCCGACGAGATCGTCTGCCTGCTCACCCCGTCAGATTTTTACGCCGTCGGCCAATTCTACGGAGACTTTCGCCAGACCTCCGACCAGGAGGTCATCGACGCCCTGACGCATAACCGCGCCCTCCACGAAGTACCCTCAGAAAGAGGATCGGCATAATCTTAAGGAAGATATCGTGACCAAGGCGCCGGAGATCGACGCCACAGCACTCGGTCCCGAGGAGATTGTGTCAGAGGTGCGCCTAACGGCCCCTGGTAGATGAAGGGGCAGTCATGCCTGGCAGGCCTGGGATTGCTGATCCAGGGTGCAGGCTTCGGAAGTGGCGGCAGCCGGGCACTGCGGCAACCAGGTAGAGCAGGTCAACATCAGGCTCCTAGCGATACAATCGGCGATCTGCATCACCAAACAGAGCCGGGTATTCTGCAACACCAGATATTCCAGAAACCCCCCCACATTAACCACGCCCGAAATGAAGATCTCTCCCACCGGAGGCAGGTCCTTGTGGACCCCGGTACCCGGGTACAGAGCGCCGCGGCCGATGGAGACGGTGCCCACGTTATGGGCCTGGCCGAGGCAGGCATCCACCGCCAGCACCAGTGGCGCCCGATAAACCTGATTAATTTCCTTGATTTTGTCTGCCAGGTTAATGGCGTGTACCGGCTCCTCCAGGGTGCCGTAGACGGGTAGTCCGGGCGCCAGTTCCCGGGCGCGACTTCCCACCAGGGGGCCCAGGCTGTCTCCGGTGAGGCGGTCTGTTCCGATCGAAACCAACACCAGCGGCCTGCTCTGGCCCGGATCGATCTCCTGCAACAGGCGTGCCAGATAAGAGGCCAACCGCTGGGCGGCGGCACCGTCCTGCACCCTGACCCGCAGTTCCTGAAGTTCTCCTCCGGAAATGGCATCGGTGGTGGTACCCAAGTTACCCCGGTTGGTAATCACCGGTAGCCCTCCCTAGCATTAAACTACTCTAAAGTATTATGGTGAAACCGCTGTTTTTATACGTTGACAAGCATATCCAGGCAATAAATTCCTGTCTCCGCATAGTTTTTAAAGGGACGGGAGTGATGTTGTGGTTTACAGGGAGCGGGGTTTGTCCTGGAAAATTGCGGCAACATTTATTGGGGCAGTGGTGGGCGCCGGTTTTGCCTCCGGGCAGGAACTTGGCCAATTCTTTCTTGGTTATGGATCGGTCGGCAGTTACGGAATCATCTGCTCCGGCCTGCTATTCGCTATCTGGGGGGCGGTCATCTGTGAGTTGAGCGCCCGCTGCAGGCTGACTGACTACTCCGATTACCTGCGCTTTCTACTAGGGGGGCGCGCGGCCTTCTGTATTGATCTGTTGATCAGCCTGTACCTGTTCTGCACCGTCTTCATCATGCTATCCGCAGGCAATGCCCTGTTTACGGAGCACCTGGGGCTGCATGCAGGTTGCGGCGGCTGGCTCACAGGCATAGTGGCGCTGGCGGTGCTCTGGGGAGGCCTCGAGTCTCTGGTCTCTTTCAATGTTTTCCTGGTGCCGCTGAAGTTCCTGGTCTGCCTGGCGGTGTTCCTGCTGAGCCGGAGCCTGAATGGGCTTGCGATCCAACCGGGAACGGTTCAGATCGCATCGATGGCTCCGATCTTCCCCCACTGGGTTGGAGCGACTCTGTTCTATGCCGGCTTCAACATGCTGGGAGCGATGGTAGTGCTCGTCCCCCTGAGCCAGCGTGGCCTGGCCAGGCAGCGTCTGGCCGGCAATCTGCTGGGCGGGATGGGACTGGCTGTCTTTGCCCTGCTAATCTTCCACATCCTGCTTCCTTTTCGTGACCAGGTGGCTAATTGGGAGGTGCCGGTGCTGGTGGTGGCCGGGTTGGTGCACCCCAGCCTGCAGTGGTTCTATTTTGTGGTGCTGTGGGCGGCCATCCTTAGCACTGCTGTGGTGAGCTGTTACGGGGTAGCTATGCGGCTCCGGTGGTACCTGTCTTACCGGCTCGCTCTCGCCCTGATCTTGGGGATCTCCCTGTTTTTCGCCCGTCTGCAGTTCTCATCCCTGGTACGCCTGATCTATCCACTGTTCGGCGGTGTCGGCGTGTTGCTCCTGATGGTTCAGGGGGTCAGGGCTATGGGCCACGGTCTCCGGAGATAGAGATAAGGGGTCCGACCAGCCTGAGTGAGCGGCAAAAGCCTGACAAATCCTCATATGAAGGGATTTACGCCACCGTTGTGGAATAAATAACCTGGAAGGATGGAGAATCTACATAAAGTATGAAGATCCTGGGCATCCGTGTGTTTTGGGTCGTTTTACGACCGCCATGCCGGATAGGCCCGGTTGGCGGCTGAACTAGGCGGATGTTCGGTAAAAGAGATTCGGAAAGGAGCCTCACGATGTCTGATGCTAAGCGGGCACGGCAACTGCCGGCGGTTCACGAACTGGCGAAGAAAGCTGCTTCAGGAGCAGAGCGCCATTACCCCTTAGGGGTGTTAACCGAGGTAGCACGAGACGTGCTGGAATCATGGCGCCGGGCCATCCTGGAACAGGGACAGGCGCCTCCGGAGTTAAATGACCTGGTGGCGGATGTCAGGCGGCGGGTGGAAGCCAAGCTCCGCTTAAACCTGCGGCCGGTGATCAATGCCACCGGTGTGGTGCTGCATACCAACCTGGGGCGGGCGCCCCTCAGCGCTGATGCCTGCGCTGCCATCGGGCGGGTAGCCCGGGGCTACTGCAATCTGGAATACGATCTAGAGACCGGCCAGCGCGGCTCCCGCTACAGCCACGTGGAGCGGTTGCTGACTGCCCTGACCGGGGCGGAGGCCGCTCTGGTGGTGAATAACAACGCTGCCGCCGTACTGCTGGTGCTGCATTCCCTGGCCCGGGGCCGGGAAGTGGTGGTCTCCCGCGGGGAACTGGTGGAGATCGGGGGGTCCTTCCGGATTCCCGAGGTGATGGCCCAGAGCGGGGCGATCCTGAAAGAGGTGGGCGCCACCAACAAGACGCACCCCCGGGACTACGAGCGGGCGATCGGGCCGGAGACCGCCATGCTGCTCAAGGTGCATCCCAGCAACTACCGGATCGTGGGCTTCACCCGCCAGGTCACCAACGAAGAGTTGGTTAGCCTGGCCGCCAAGCACCAGGTGCCGGTGGTGGAGGACCTGGGCAGCGGGGCGCTGATCGATCTCCACAAGCTCGGGGTGGGGCCGGAGCCGACGGTCCAGGACAGCCTGGCTGCGGGGGTGGACATCGTCACCTTTAGCGGGGACAAGCTCCTGGGCGGGCCCCAGGCCGGCCTGATCGTCGGGCGGGCCGAACAACTGCGGGTGTTGAAAGAGAACCCGCTGCTGCGGGCGCTACGGGTGGACAAGTTTACCCTGGCGGCCCTGGAGGCTACCCTCCAGGCATATTTGAAAGAAGAAGCGGAGCAGGTGCTGCCGGTGCTGCGGATGCTTACCACAACGCCGGTCATCCTGCAGCGTCGGGCTGGTCAGCTGCAGAAGCAGCTGACCACACGCCTGGGAATGTCCTGTTCCGTGTCGCTGCGGCGGGGATTCTCCCGGGTGGGAGGCGGCGCCCTGCCCATGGTAGAGCTGCCTACGTCACTGGTGGAGCTGCGCCTGCCGCACATGAGCGCCGCGACCCTGTCTGAGCGCTTGCGGCAGGGAAATCCGCCGGTGCTGGTGCGCGTTCAGGATGACTGCGTGCTGCTGGACCCGCGCACTGTATCGGAGGAAGAGGCCGGGTTGTTGTTGGAAGCGGTGGCCTCGCTGATCGAAGCGGGAGAGGCAGACGGGCAACGGCCGGAGGCGGCGGTGGGCGAAGGCGCGGCGGATGCCAGATCGGGCGCTCCGTCGGAGGAGGACCAGGCTGACCTCGAAAGCAGCGAAGACTTCGAATAAGGGGAGAGCAGAGTGGACTCCTTCATCATCATCGGCACCGCCGGCCACGTGGATCACGGCAAGACCCAACTGGTCAAGGCGCTGACCGGTGTGGATACCGACCGTCTGAAAGAGGAACAGGAGCGAGGCATTTCCATTGAGTTGGGGTTTGCCCCCCTATATCTTAATAACGGCATGGTGGCCGGGATCGTAGATGTACCCGGGCACGAACGATTCGTCAAGAACATGCTGGCCGGCGCCGCTGGCGTCGACCTGGTCCTGTTCGTGGTGGCTGCGGACGAGGGGGTGATGCCCCAGACACGGGAGCACCTGGATATTCTGGAATTGCTGCACGTGCAGCAGGGCATCGTGGCTCTCACCAAGACCGACCTGGTGGATCAGGACTGGCTGCAACTGGTCAAAGAAGAGGTGCGGGAGTTGCTGGCCGGGACTCGCTTTGCGGATGCCCCGATTGTTTCCGTCTCCTCGGTGACCGGGGAGGGGCTGGAGGAACTGCGCCGGATTCTTGAGCAGATGGCAGCTACGGTACAGCCCAAGCCCTGGACTGGGCCCGCCCGCCTGCCGATCGACCGGATCTTCACCATCACCGGCTTCGGCACGGTGCTGACCGGGACGTTGTTCAGCGGCAGCATCTGCTTAGGAGACATGCTGGCGATCATGCCCTCAGAGGTGCAGGGCCGGGTACGCTCTCTGCAGGTGCATGGCAAGAAGACCGAGGATGCCCACGCAGGACAACGGGTGGCAGTGAACCTGGCCGGAGTGGAGGTGAGCGAGGTGGAGCGGGGCGAGGTTCTGGTGACCTCCGGAGCATTCATCCCGGTCCATCGACTGACCACCTGGCTTCATATACTGGAGCGGGCGCCTCATCATCTAAAGAACTGGCAGCGGGTGAGATTTCACCTGGGCACCAAAGAGACCTTAGGACGCTTGCGATTGCTGAATCATGACGAACTATTGCCTGGGGACGATGCCTTCGTGCAGATCGAACTGGAGGAGCCGGTGGTGGCTGCAGTCCACGACCGGTTTGTAATCAGACAGTACTCACCGGTAACCACCATCGGTGGTGGGGAGATCGTGGAAGTGGGCGGGCTCAGACATCGCCGCTTTCGGTCCGAGGTGCTGGCGCGGCTGGAGCGTAAATTATCCGGTAGCCCCTTTGCCCGTCTGGGCGAGGAGCTGCAGACGGTGCGCGGCCCCGTCACCCCTGGCGATCTGGCCGGCAAGGCAGGCCTCACTGCGGCCGAGGTCCGCCAGTTTCTCGAGGAGATGCGGGACGCAGGGGACCTCTTCCTCTTCGATCTGGGGAGTGAGACCTATGCTGTGACCGCCTCTTTGATAGCATCCTGGGAACAGGCTGTGGAGGCGGCCCTACGGCAGTATCACCGGCAGTTCCCGCTGCGGAATGGTTATCCCAAAGAGGAACTTCGCTCCCGGATCTTCAGCGCCATCCCCCCCCGGCTTTACCAGGCCCTGCTGGACAAGTGGGTATTGGATCGGAAGCTGGCGCTCACTGGCCAGACATTGGCCTGGTCGGGCTTCAGCGTGCAATTGACGCCGCAGCAACAGGGTGCTCTGGAAAAGGCACTCTCCACTCTACAGGCTCAGCCTTTCACCCCGCCTCCGCTGGAAGAGTTGCGGGTGCTGCTTGGCGACCCGGAGTTGCTTCAATATTGTCTCCAACAGGAGATACTGGTAAAAGTCGGAGAGGAATTCTACTTTTTAAAGGAGGGGGTCGGGCAAGCCTGGCAAGTACTGCGGAGCTTCATGCAGGAGCACGGAGAGGTCACTGTGGCCGAAGTCCGGAATTTGTTGGGCACGTCCCGGCGCTACTGTTTACCCCTGCTGGAATATTTTGATCAGACCAAAAAAACAAAACGCCTGGGAGATAAAAGAAAGTTGTTCTAATCGACAAAAAAATTATAATTATACATAAATAGTAAAAGGGATTTTCAATTAACTGACGAATATTATTTAATTAATTTAAAAAGCTGAGAGGAGGGGTCGGGCCGGGATATTCTATTCTAGAAACAGCAAAATGTAATGTTGTCGGTAGGTAGAGCATAGGCGTTACAAAAGGAAGCCAGGCACAAAGACGTACCCGGCGTTGGATACCGCGTGCGTATACCTTTGCCTGGCGTGGTGATTTTAGGCTTGTCCGAAAATAGAGCGCGTGGTTGAGAAGCTGTCGGCTTCTAAAGAGCTTGGAGAACAAGAGAATATTACAGGGGGTTTGATAGTTGATGAAAAACGTGAAGTGGGTTGCACTTTTACTGGTCGTGCTTTTTGTGTTTTCGATAGCGGCGGCCGGCTGCGCCCCCAAGACGCAGTCAAGCGAGAAGGTCATCAAGATCGGCTTTATCGGGCCGCTTACCGGTGACGTCAAGACCTTTGGCACGTCCACCCAGAACGCCTTCCTGCTGGCAATAAAGGAGCATAACAACACGGTGGCCGGCTATACGATCCAGACTGTGATCGGCGACGATGCCAACACCGCCACCCAGGCCACTGCGGTGGCGACCAAGCTGATCACCCAGGACAAGGTGTCCGCCATCGTCGGTTCCGTGACCTCCAGCTGCACCATCCCCATCTCGGTGGTTTCCGAGCAGTACAAGGTACCTTTTGTCAGCCCGACTGCCACCAACCCCAAGGTCACGATGGACCCCGACAGGAAGACCTATGCCTTCCGGGCCTGCTTCATTGACCCGTTCCAGGGCACGGTGGCCGCCACCTTTGTTGTGAATAACCTCAAGGCCAAAACTGCAGCCGCTCTGTATGATCAGGGCAACGACTACAGCGTAGGCCTCAAGGACTTCTTCAGCCAGGCCTTCACCAAGCTCGGCGGCAAGGTGCTGGACACCGAGGCCTACTCCAAGAACGATACCGACTTCTCGGCGCAGTTGACCAAGATCGCTGTCCTGAAGCCGGACATCCTCTACCTGCCCGATTACTACCAGAAGGTCAGCCTGATCGGCAAGCAGGCCCGGGACAAGGGCATCAAGGCCGTGTTCATGGGCGGCGACGGCTGGGATTCCTCTGACATCGACTGGGCGACCATGGACGGAGGTTACTACTCCAACCACTACTCCGCCGACGACCCGAGCCCACAGGTCCAGAGCTGGGTCAAGGACTATCAGGCGGCTTACGGCTCCAAGCCGGATGCCCTGGCGACCCTGGCCTATGATGCGACGAACATCGTGCTGAAGGGCATTGAGGACGCGCAGTCCAACGACCCGACCAAGATCAGGGACGCCATCCAGAACCTCAAAGACTTTCAGACTGTGACCGGCAAGATCACCTTTGGGGCGGACGGCAACCCGATCAAGGCTGCCGTGATCCTCAAGATCGACGGCAAGAACAAGAAATCGGCGTTCGCGGCCAGCATCCAACCATAGTAAAAATATCCGGAAAGGGGCCCTGCTGCGCCCGCGGGGCAACCGGCAGGGCCCCTTTCCCACTTTTTTTAAAACAGTCGGTTCCCTACGGAGGGGTAAAATTTGGTATCCTTCATCCAACAAATCGTCAATGGTCTCCAACTAGGTCTGGTCTATGCCGTGATTGCCCTCGGTTACACCATGGTCTATGGGATCATCCAACTGATCAACTTTGCCCACGGTGACGTGTTCATGGTGGGCGCCTTCATGGGTTACTACGGCTACACCTTCTTGAAGCTCCCCTGGCCGGTAGCCCTGGTCATGGCCATGGTCGTCTGTGCCGTTGTCGGGGTGCTCAACGAACGCATCGCCTACCGGCCGCTGCGTTACGCCGCCAAGATTGCGGCGTTGATCAGCGCCATCGGCGCATCCTTCTTTCTGGAGTATTTCTGCAGCCTGAATTTCGTGTTCGGACCGGACTACACTGTCATTCACCCGCCGATCCCCAATATAACCTGGATTATCGGCGGAGTCCGGATCACCAATGTCCAGGTGATCATCCTGGTCACCGTGGTCGTTTTCCTGGCGTTGCTGCAACTTTTGATCTTCAAGACGAAGATGGGGTCGGCCATGCGCACCGTCTCCTTTAACCACGACGCCGCCCGCCTGATGGGAGTCGATGTCGACCAGACGATCTCCTTCACCTTTGCCATCGGCTCAGCCCTGGCCGGTATCGGTGGCGTGCTGTTCGGCTTTGCCTACCCGGAGCTTTGGACCTTCCTGGGGGTCATGACCGGCCTCAAGGCCTTCATCGCTGCCGTGCTTGGAGGCATCGGGATCATCCCGGGAGCGGTGCTGGGAGCACTGATCATGGGGCAGGTGGAGATCATGACGGCAGCCTATATCTCTTCACAGGCCCGTGACGCCGTCGCCTTCGCCATCCTGATCATCGTGTTGCTGATCAGGCCTTCGGGGCTCTTGGGGCGCAACGAGCTCGAGAAGATATAGGAGGTGGCGCAATTGGACAAGAACAAGCAGATTATCCTGGCCCTGGTCAGCGTGCTGGTATTATATGCCGTACTTGAGGCGCTGATGATGATCGGGATCCTCGGCCCCTACTGGCAGGAGATCATGAGATACGCCATGGTCGTTGCCATCGGCGCCCTTGGCCTGAGCATCATCTATGGCTTTACCGGCCAGTTTTCACTTGGCCACGCCGCCTTCGTCGGCATCGGTGCCTACGCTGCCGGCCTGTTTAACCTTACTTTCAGGCACTACGGCATCCCGGCCTTTCTGGGATCGCTGGTGGTAGGCGCGGTGGTTGCCGGACTGGTGGGCTACCTGATTGGCGTGCCGATCCTGCGGTTGAAGTCCGACTACCTGGGCATTGCCACCCTGGGCTTCGGCTTTATCGTCACCAACGGTTTGCAGAACGCAGACAAGCTGATCCCGGCCCTGGGAGGGGCCAGGGGGATGACCGGTATTCCCCAGGTTCAGAGCTTTGGATGGTACTATGCGTTGGTCCTGATCGTGGTCATCCTGGTGCGGAACTTTGTCTTTTCCACCCACGGCAGGGCGTGCACGGCGATCCGGGAGAACGAGACGGCGGCGAACGTGGTGGGAGTCAGCCCGGCCAGGACCAAGATCATGGCCTTCACTATGGGGTGTGCCCTGGCCGGCCTGGGCGGCGCTCTCTATGCCCACAACATTCCGTTCCTGCATCCCGACTCCTTCAACTTCCTGGAATCCATCAACTACCTGATCGTGGTGGTGTTGGGCGGCTTGGGCAGTCTCACCGGAACGGTGATCACGGCCGTCGGCTGGGCATTCATTATGGAAGTTTTAAGAATGGTGCTGGGTCCCTTATATGACTTTCGAGGCGTGATCTACGCCATCATCCTGGTCGTGGTCATCATAGTGCGGCCCCAAGGGGTCTTCGGCGGCATCGAGGCCTCTTTCCTGGTGCCACAGATAAAAAGGAGGAAGGCGCATGCCGCTGCTGGAGATTAAGAGCCTGGGCATCAACTTCGGCGGCCTGCGGGCTGTCAACAAGTTCGACCTGGAGATCGAGACCGGGGAGATCGTCGGCGTCATCGGGCCGAACGGGGCCGGGAAGACCACGATTTTCAACATGCTTTCCGGCTACTACGCGCCCACGGACGGAACGATCACCTTCAAGGGCAAGCTGATGAATGGCCTGAAACCGTTTCAGGTAGCACAACAGGGCATCGCCCGCACTTTCCAGAATATCCGGCTGTTCCCGGAGATCTCGGTGCTGGACAACGTCCGCATCGGCTTTCACCCGCGGGCGGGCTATAACCTGGTGGACTCCATTCTGCACACGCCCCGGTTCATGGCCAAGGAGGCCGAACTTACCGATCGGGCCCTGGACATACTGGCCACCCTCGGGCTTGAAGATCGGGCAGACATCAAGGCCAACGGCCTTCCTTACGGCGCCCAGCGCCGGTTGGAGATCGCCAGGGCGCTGGCGTTGCAGCCGGATTTATTATTGCTGGACGAGCCGGCGGCGGGCATGAACCCGGCAGAGGTTGGACAGATGGTCGACCTGGTGCGGTTCGTGAAGGAGAAGTTCGATCTCACGGTGCTGTTGATCGAACACCAGATGGGCCTGGTCATGCCGATCTGTGATCGGCTGGTGGTGGTGGACTTTGGCGAGATTATTGCCAGCGGGCTGCCTCAGGAGATTCGCGACAATCCGAAAGTGCTGGAAGCCTATCTGGGAAGGAGGGCTGTGGCATGATCCTGGAAGTCAAGGACCTGGATGTCTCCTACGGTAATATCCGGGCGCTGCACGGCATCTCTTTTGAGGTAGAAAAAGGGGAGATCGTCACCCTGATCGGCGCTAACGGGGCCGGCAAAACTACTACATTGCGAAGCATCTCTTCGTTGGAGAGAGTCCAGAGTGGCCAGGTCATCTTCAACGGCAAACCGATCACCAACATAAAAGCGCACCAGATCGTCAAAATGGGCATCTCCCATGTGCCCGAGGGGCGCAAGATCATCGGCAACCTGACGGTGTTGGAAAATTTAATGATGGGCGCTTATATCCGTAGCGATAGGGTGGGTATCCAGGAGTCCCTGGAAGAGGTCTTCACCCGCTTCCCCAGACTCAAGGAACGAGTCAAGCAGCGGGGGTCCACCCTCTCCGGCGGCGAGCAGCAGATGCTGGCCATTGGGCGCGGCCTGATGGCCAAGCCGGAAATATTGCTGCTGGATGAACCGTCCATGGGCCTGTCGCCGATCCTGGTGGAAGAGATCTTTAACATCATCTCCAGCATCAACAAGCTGGGCACTACCGTCCTGCTGGTAGAGCAGAACGCTTTCATGGCCCTGCAGGTCGCCCATCGGGGTTACGTGCTGGAGACCGGCAAGGTCATCATTTCTGGGCCCTCGGAGACGCTACGGTCGGACGAGCGGGTGCGGACCGCCTACTTAGGGGAGATCGCCTAAGGGATTCGTAATACCAGTGTAAAATCAGCTGATAGAAAATGTGCATTATACCCGCAGCGTCTAGTGGCATAATATAGTTACCGGTATAATGGCATGAGATACGAGCCCCGTAGATCTACAGTCGTTATCGAAAGGAGTGGGGAAAATGCTGGTACGCGACTACATGACGCCAGACCCGGTCACCATCACCCCGCAGAACAATATCGCCGACGCCTTCGCTCTGCTGCGGGAGAACAAG
>Ga0187886_1001426_pt1 | contig 21762 bp, 17 predicted proteins | sample June2016WEW_20_1_FD_133001 | JGI IMG/M metagenome (GOLD analysis project Ga0187886, IMG submission 133001) | Peatland microbial communities from SPRUCE experiment site at the Marcell Experimental Forest, Minnesota, USA - June2016WEW_20_150 | ecosystem: Environmental > Terrestrial > Soil >... | reverse complement strand
TGGGGGACGACGGACGAAATCGCGTACGCCGTCGAGTTTCTTGCCGCCGACGAAGCCGCGTATATCACCGGCCACATCCTCAGCGTCGACGGCGGCATGGTGATGATGTGAGGTGAGCATGGATCTCACTCCCGTTTCCGGCAAGATTTTCATCTCTCCCGGCGTATTGGTCACGGTGGCGCGGCTCGCAGCGCTCAGCGTGCCGGGTGTGGCCGGCATGAGTCCGGTTCCAGGCGGGGTCAACCGGCCGTTCCGCCGGGGCGCCGCGCAGGGGGTGCGCCTGGAAACCCGCGGCGAAGAGGTTTCGGCCGAACTGTTTCTCGTGATGCATCCGGAGGCTGACGCGCGCGAGGTGGCGCGCAAGGTGCAGCTCGAAGTATGCCGCGCCATCACCGAGATCATCGGGATGAAAGTGGGGGAGGTGTTGGTGCACATCGAGGATTTCGCTCCAGCCCCGTCGGAATAATCCCTCCGCGGAGATCGCTCGTTCCCATGAAGGCCAGACGCAAGGCGCGCACGGTCGCGCTGCAGGCGCTCTATGAATTGGATTGCTCTTCTCACGAGCCCGGCGCGGTTCTGGCCGAGCGCGAAGAGGAAGGCAAACTACCAGAAGGCCAGCACGAGTTCGCGCGCGAGCTGGTCTTCGGCGTTTTAAAGGAACGCGCCCGGCTCGACCGCTGGATCGCCCGCTTCGCGCCCGAATGGCCGGTCAACCAGATCGCCATTGTCGACCGCAATATCCTCCGCATCGCGCTGTGGGAGTTCGCCGTCGGCCGGGTGAGCCCGGTGAAGGTGGCGATCAACGAGGCCGTGGAGCTGGCCAAGCTGTACGGATCCGACAGCGCACCGCGCTTCGTCAACGGCGTGCTGGGAAGCCTGGCCGATCACGCCGAGGAGTTGGCCGAAGCGGTAAAGCGCGAGCCGGCGGCCAAAGGGAAATAACGGGACCCCCGACATGTGTCATTCCGAGCCCTCTTTAGGGGGCGAGGAATCGCGGATTAATAGGAAGCACGCACCGGCAATCATCATGTCCAACGATCCTCTCCTCCTCGAATCCCTCGGCAACGGCCTTCTCCGCCGCACCGTGCATTTTTTCCTCGATTGCCCCTCCACCAACGAGATCATCCGTAAGCTCGCCCGCTCCGGAGAACCGGAGGGCGCGCTGGCGATTGCCGATTATCAGACGGCCGGCCGCGGACGGCTCTGCCGCGCGTGGCAGGCTCCGGCCGGGAGCAGCCTGCTCTTCTCTTTGCTCCTGCGCCCCCCCATCCCGCATTCGCGCGCACTGCAGGCGGCGATGGCTGTTAGCCTCGGCGTGATCCAAGGAATCCGGCTCGATTGCGGTTTGACGGCGCGCCTCAAATGGCCGAATGATATTCTCATCGGCGGCCGCAAAGCCGGAGGGATCCTGTGCGAGCTCGGACTGGACGGGGAGAGGCTGGATTATGTGATCGTCGGCGTTGGACTGAACGTGAACTTCGATCCGCTCGGCGTGGCGGGCATCCCGCCGGACTCGACGAGCATTCTCGTCGAGTTAGGAAGGCCGCGATCCCGGACCGCACTGCTGCGCGTGATCCTGGAGGAAATGGAGCCGCTCTACCGGGCCGTCTGCCGCGGCGAAAGCCTGCGCGCAGAATGGGCGCGCGCGCTGGAAACCCTCGGCCTGTACGTTCGGGTGGAGCTGCCGGAGGAAGAAATCACCGGTAAGGCGGAGTCGGTCGATGAAAACGGCGCGCTCATCCTGAGGCTGCGCAATAGATCGCAACGGACGATTCTGGCGGGGGACGTAGTTCATGTGACGATCGACGATAAACCATAGACCATCGTCGATCGTCTTCTTGTTTTTAATAGAATCGTTTTTTGGAAAACGAATCGAACGAAGAGGTTTTTATTATCCTAGATCGACGTCGCCAGATCCCAGAACTCCTCCACGCCTTTTGAGCCCAGGATGTCCTCGCCTTCATCGCGAACCTTGAGGGTTTTGTTGCCGGCCAGCATCCGGGAAAAGATTCCGGATCTGTGCAGCCACCAAATAAAATCCACGGCTTTCGCGGCGTCTACCGGAATCCGCACACCCCTCCAGGTGCGGGATACCTCGAATAGCCTTCCCCGCAGGTCAGCATCCATTGTGACTCCGTCCCCAGACAGCTCATAGAGCTCCGCATTGGTCGGCCGCGAGGGAAGGAGGGCATGCCGCCCCAGAAAATCCAGGTTGTCGTATTCCTGAATGCCCATGGGCTGGGAAAACAGCAGAATCACACCGCCGCGCGATTGCGTCTTCAGGAGCGCCTTAAAGGCCTGTTCGCTGGGCTTGGTTACCTCGAGCGAAATCACATGCTTTTCCATGAGTTCATCATAAAGGTCAACCACTTCCCGATCCATCTTGCCGACATGCAATTCGATCCACGGTTTGCCTTCCCATTGGGAGAGGAACTTCCTGGTAAACGGGGCGTCCTTGGATACGAGATGAAACCGGAACCGTTTGGATTTCTCACGCAAACCCGTGATCAATCGGGAAAAATATTCCATGCCTACGGCCGCCCCGGAGATGGGAATCGAAACCTGGATCGGTTCCCTGCTCTTGGGATCCAGCTGGTCGGCTTTCTCTTTCATGGCGCGCGGGCCCAGGGGTTTTTCCAAATCCGGGTTTAAGGGGTAGGAAACGACTTCTATTCTCACCTCTCTTCCCAGGCGTTTCCCGTAGGCGGCATATTTTCTCTTGGTGTACTCGCTGGAAACAGCCAGGAGATCCGCCCCGTCCACGTACCAAATGTGCTGGAAAGTGTCATCGGACACGAAAACCACCAGGACCATCTTGATGTGTTTTTCCTTCTGCAATTTATCTTTGATTGCCGCCAGCTTGTGCGCCAGCCCGAAATGCGTGGACACCACCAGGACCTCATCAGGCGGATCGAGCCTTTCGTCGATTAACCGGGCCATCTCCCGGTAGACAACGCCCGTGTTCCACCGCAGGGAGAGGCGATACAAGCTGTTGACCAAATTGGAAAGCGGTCCGGATACCAGCCACTCGTAGATCGCTCTGGCGATGGGATGAATACTTGTTATTCTGTGAATCGTTTGAATGGATGTATCCTGGCTTCCCAGCAAGACCGGGTTTACCGTGTCCGGGAGGCCGGCATAGAGGGCGTCGGTTATTCTCAGATGGCCGAGTCCTGCCGGCGCGTACGTGAGGATCAATTGAAGCTGCCGATGGGTCAACCGGTCGATCGTTGACTTTTTCATAAGCAAATAGCCTCTTCCGATGTAGGATGCCATCCCGGATCCGAATCGATCCTATACCTTCCCCATCGTCCAGGGTAGCCCGAAGAGATGGCTCATCCGGGCTATTGGACTGCAAACCGGTAAAAAAGGGCCGGTTCCGAACAGGGAATGATATATAGTTTAGAATAAACAAATGCCTTAAGCAAACGGTAAAAAACAAGCCCGCTGAGGAAGCACCGCTAAGCTATCGAATTTACCGGTGGAAATTAATGCACCCCCCTCTCGCCATCCAAGGAATATGGTGCGGTTGTTGAAAAATCACCCCACCCAGAATTTTAGTGTAAACAGCGCCACCGACATTCCCATCAGGAGCAGGCTGGCAATCGTCCAAGTCTTGTCGAAGGCTTTGCGCCGTCCGAGGCAGCTCAGCCCGATGAAGGTGGCCGGAGCGGCGAGCATGTAGCGCTCCAGGCTTTGGGCGGATCCGCTGAAGATGGAAAGGATCACCACCGCCAGGCTGTAGAGCGCAACGGGTGGATCCCGGCGGATCAAACCCAGGCTGGCCAGGAATGCAATCGCCAGCGCAAGCACCTGGATTCCGAAGTACACCGTCGCCGGTCCGTTGGTCGTGGCATATTGGAAGCCCTGGGCCCAACTGGCCAGTGAGGTTTCCACGGTCAGGAACCCCCGCCCGAAGTAGAAAACTTGCAGCTCAGCCCACCCTCGCCCGAGGGGCGAAAAGCGCCAGAGGAGATAAGCCGCGATCGGAAGGAAAATGCTCACTCCCTGCAGAACCGTTTTTCGCAGCAGGTGCCGATCGAATTGCCGCCAGGGAACGGACCGGAACCAGGCGATCGCCAGGGGGAAGGCCAGTACCGCCCCATAGGCGCGGGTCCAAGCGGCGAACACGGCCAGCACCGACGCTTCCAACCACTTTCCGCGTTTCGAAAGGGCCAGCGCTCCGAAAGCCAGGCCGATGAACAACCCTTCGGTGTAAATCTGGGCCAGGAAGAAAGCGGACGGAAAGATCAGCAGGTAAAAGACGGTCCGCAGGCTCCCTTCGTCGTCGAAATACTCCCGGGTGATGTCGTACAAAGCGATCATCCCCCCCAGAGTGCCCAACAATGAAAGAATGACCCCCGCCAGCGCGGCGGTGGCGATGGGAGGCAGCTCGAATATTTCCAACGGCACGGCCAGCGTTTTCATCAAATAGGGATAGAGGGGGAAAAAGGAATAGTTGCGCTCGGTCGCGCGGCCTGTGACGGGGTTGGTTTCCCGGCCGCCGCGGGGATCGTCGTATCCGCCCACGGCGATTCCGAGGTAATACTCCGAATCCCAGGCGACCTGATTGTTCAGGAAGGGATCTTCCAGGTAGATGGAGCGGCTTGCGCTGGAAGCCAGCGTCAGATCGGAGGACCAGAATACCGCGGTATCCGGACGCGCCACGTCGAACCGCGCGGAAACAACTGTCTGGAAGGTATATAAAACCAGGAACCAACCTAGCCAGATCAGCACGAGGGTGCCCAAGGTTTTTTTGTTCATGCGATATCCGAAAATTGAGGCAATGGGATGCGGTCGGTTTTCCCGCGGGTCTCGGTGCCGCCCGCGGTTGGAAAACATATTTTACCGCTTGCGGGGTGGTGGACTTATCGTTTAGGCGCGGATCCGGTCGATCCCGAATATTCCGCTCTGGTGCGTGACATCGGCCGGCGGAGGTGGGGGCGGGGGCGCGTTCAGCGGAGGAGGCGCGGCGGCGGGCGGGGTCCCGGTTCCCGCGGCGCGTTTCCCGCGGCCCACGAAGAACGAGCCGATGACCAATCCCATGCCGATCAACCCCAGGATGATCCCCTCGGCGCCCGTCACCAGCGAGTAACGGTGGGTGATGAATACCAGAATCCCGGCGACGGTATCGTAGACGTCGATCGAAACGTTCGCGGGGAGGTTTTCCCGGCCGAGCGAGACGACGACATCCAGACCGACCCACAGGACGATGGCGGTCAGCAGGACTGCCACCCCGGCCGACAGGAGCGGGTATCCCCACCAGCGCAGGAAACCCTTCCACGACCGCACCACCAGCAGGGTGACGATCAGCAGGATCGCGACGCACAGGATCGGACTGAGGCGGACGACCCAGCGTCCAATCTGCAGCAATTGCCGCGGGCCGACGGGCAGGCCGAGCGCTTCGACGTTTACCGCGCCGGAATCGCGCAGCTGTTTCAAAATATCCATCCGGTCCGGGATACCGACCGTGGCGTCGGCAAGGGCTTTGGAAATTTGCGGTTTGACCATCGCCAGAAGATCGTCCGAAGGCTTGCATTGCAGCAGCCGGGAGGGATCGAGGGAGGTCGGCATGTATCCCGCCGGGCAGGCGGGCAGGGTTTGGATAATCTGAAAAACGGCGTCGGTTCCGGCCGGGCCGATAAGCCGGTCTTTTAACTCCCGCATGTCGATGGTGATGCTCAGCGGAGCGCCGGGCTTTTCCAAAATCTGAAATCCCTGGGTCAGCACGCTTTCCACTTGGGATTGCAGCCAGGATGGCGGGAGCAGCGTGCGCAGAATTGACGTCCATTGATCCTGTGAAAGCGTTTTAAAGAAGGCGGGCGCTCCGCCGGTACCGGCGGAACCGCCGACCCCGCATTCCGCCATCGAGTCGATTTCCGGTTGGATGGGGGGACGGATGCCGCCGAGAATATCGCGGTAGGTTTGCTCGCCCAGCGCGGCCCGCACGCATGCCGATGCTTCCGGACCGGCGTATTGGAGCGGGTTGCCTCCGTTTGCCCAGGTCTCGCCTTCGCCCGACGGATGCATCCCCATGTAAATCTGAGCGGCCGCCAGGTCCGGCAGCCGTTCGTAGATCCGCTCGCGGACCAGCGCGTTTTGGTAAACCGTCGGCGAGAGCAGCATGGAATCCGCGTTGACCAGTAGCAAGACTACGATGATGGTGACGATAAACAGCAAACAAAGCAATACCGCCAGCAGGCGGATCAGGAAATTGAACAATGCCCCGATAAATTCCAGCATACAACCTCCGCGGGAAGGATCCGTTTCCCCGTCCGGACCGAATACCGGTGCTATTTTCCATCAATTCGAGAGAGATGTCCAGCAAGCGCCGGGCTGTTGCTGTGGAAAAGGCGGAACGGTTTGATCCGAGCCGGTTCCCTAGAAGGGCCGGACAACGCGCGTTTTTTCCCTTACCGCGCCTGCCGGCGACGCTGATAAAAATAAATGAGCCGCAACGCAGACTCCCCAGCGGCTTTCCGATTGCCGGACGGAGTGGGATGGTTGTCGCCGCTGAAGGCGGGCAATCCCCGGATGAAGGCGGAGAGTAGAAAAAGCGATGGATCAGGAATATATTGGATGAATTTTATAAAATTGTCCGATTTATTCGTCCTGCATTTTCTCATGCGGAATCTCGATGGTTCCGTAGTCATCTGGCCACCGAAAGCCGGATCGCAGAACCGTAAAAATCTTATTTTTCATCGTATAATAGCACCTTCAGATGGCGGGCGAGCAGCCCGTGTTTTGCTTTGGGAGGCGGCTTGAACACAAATAAAAGTCCAAGCCCCGATTTATTTTTCCGAATCCGCAAGTTTTCTCCCCGTATTAATCATTTCCGGGTTTTTTCCCTTTCGGTTTCCCTGGTTGTTATTTTTACGTTTCCAGCCACTTTCTTCCAACAGGCCTCGGCAGCTCCGAGATTCACTCCCGGTGTCATCGACCCGCCGACCGTCACGCTGGGGGTTCCGGCTACGGCGTTGATCGGTACGGACGCCGTCTCGTTTACCGTCACGTTCGATAACAACGATCCGGAAGGCGAAGCCGGATATGGTCCGTTCCTGGAGCTTCAGATCCCGCGAACCGGAGCGGATGGCGATGACGGCTTGGGAACGACAACCATTTCCGCCACCTATATGGGAGCTTCCCTCCCCCCCGGGGATTTTTACCGGACAACGTTTAATGCCGGCGGAACGGCGACCGACCCGATCGTGCGGGATGGGAGCGGGCATTTCATCACCGTCAGCGGAACGCCCGGGGACGAACTGGTGGATATCCGCCTGCCGTTCGGCAGCTTTTCCGCCGGCCAGCCTCCGGCCGTGATTCAAATGACGGTCAACCTAAGCAACCTGGCGGACTTGGACTACCCGCTTACCATCCGGGCGCGCGGCGGCTATGAATTCGGTTTCACCCCGCTCGACGACTGGTGCTGCGGCGATGCGGCCAGCGCCACGCTGAGCGGATATACCTCCGCGTCGATCACGCCGACGCTGCTCACCCTTTCCAAAACCTACACCGGGCCGGCGAATACATCCGCCGAAACCGCCACCGGCCCGAACTTCGCCAGGCAATATACGGTGTCGGTGGATATTCCCACCGGCCAGACGATTACCGACCTGACGCTCACCGATTTGCTGCCGGACAATATGCAATATCTTTCCATAGTATCCGCAACGCCGGGCGGATACATTGTCGACGATCATCCAACCCTGGGCGCGGCGCAGAATCCGCCGAATAACGATTTGGTGGTGCGTTGGCCGACGGTCACCGGCGGGGCCGGCGCGAATGATGCTGCCGTCACCTTTTCATTTTTTATCCCGGGGGACGACGCCAACGGGCTGAGCGTCATCGACCCCGCTTTTGGAACCGCAGTGTCTTCCTGCAACAATGCCCGGGTCTCCGGCTCGTGGACTCCCATCGACCTGCGCGATCCACCCCAGCTGACAACCACCAACCCGGCCGGCTGTGAACATACGCTGATCGACCGCTCGCTGGCCATCCAGAAGAGCGTTGCCAACATCACCGATGGCGTCAATTCCCCCGGCGACGTAATGGATTACACGCTGGAGTTCCAGATTTCGGATTTCTTCGCCTTCGACCAGGTGATCGTCACCGATGTCCTTTCCGACGGGCAGCACTTCGATCCGAGCTTCGTTCCAACACTCGCAGTGGACGGCAACGGGTACGCGCTGGGCACGGCCGATTTTAATTCGGCCAACTATACCGTCGATGTTTCGATGATCGATCTCACCGACGGACCTCCTCCGCCCCCGCCCGAAAATCCGGCCACGGATGGAACCACAAAGCTGCTCTTCCGCGTTTCGGATGAGATCGTCACCCGCGGTCAGAATGGGAGGATGATCGGCGGCTGCGTCGATCCGGTCGCGGGCAGCCCCCACCCCGATTGTTCCTACAACGACGGCGGCACCACGGGGGTCATCCATTTCCATTCCGTCATTCAGGATAACTTTACGGACAACTATCCTTCCGGCGACTGGAGCGTGGATCAGGGGGACGTATTCCAGGACCGCGTGACCGTCGCCGGGCGCCTTTTGGATACCGGCACGTTTGCGCCCGGCGGGACCGTCACGGATGATGCCGAGGCCGGCTTCGCCATCCCTACGGGCGCGCTTTCCAAGAGAATATACGCCATCAACGACAGCACCTCCTTTGCTTCGCCGCCCCGGATCGCGCCGGGAGACAAGGTCACCTACCGGATCACCTACGTGATGCCCACCAGCGACGAGGAAAGGCTGGCCTTCGCCGATTACCTGCCCTTGCCGATCTTCTTCGTCGCGGATCCCGACGCCAACGACTACGACACCCTGCCGCCCGGCGGCGCCCACAACGACGGACCGGCGTGGGGATTCGATGCGGTCGGACAAAGCGGCCAGCCGACCGTCATTCCCGCCGCCGGGCGCGCCAACTTCGGACCGACCGACACCTTCTATGCCTATTCGGGCATCGTCCCGGCGTTCACCGCAAACGTCGCCAACAACCGGCTGGATTTCTATTACGGGAATTACGACAACCCGCTCAACTTATCCCGGACGGTGGACATCCTGTTCAGCGTCGTCGTGGCCACCGAACCCTTCGCCGATCAGATGTACCTGACCAATCAGGCGCACGCCGTCGAGGGCAGCACCAACGCCGGGCAGGTCGGTTCGGATTCCATCGTCCAATTGATCCTGACCGAGCCGGTGCTGCGTTCGACCAAGGGTGTCGTCTATACCAGCAATACCAGAAACATTTTTAATCCGCCCAATCTTGGACCGGCGGGCGTGACATTCCAGGCGCCCGGTTCGGCGCCGCGCTGGACCGGCACGATCAATTCCAGCGGACTTGCCGCGCGGCCCATCAACAGCGACGTGCGCGACGTGGACGCGGGCGATACCGTAACGTTTGCCATCACGGTCGAAAACACCGGCACCAGCCTGAAAGGCGCGTTCGACATCCGGATCGCGGACGTTCTGCAACCGCAATATCAAATCCCCGCCACCGGATTGAACCTGCAGGTGTATTACGGGAATCGCACCGGGCCGATCTCGTACCATGGCCTGACGAGCGGGTGCCTTGCCGTCGGCGATAACGATCCCTGCGGCGAAGAACTCTTCCTGGCCGGGATCGAATTGGTCGACCCGGTCGGTGCGGGAGTCTGCCAAGCGCACGATCCCAACTCGGGCAACAACGTCATTCTCATCACCTACGACCTGCAGATCCGCACCATTGTCGCCCCCGGCAACGTCATCAACACCGAAACGTTGCTCCGTTACGCCGGCGAGGAAGGCGGCCCGAACCATGTGCCGTCGCCTTCGCCGTATACCGACCAGGCGACCGTTACGATCAGCGGCGCCCCCGCCAAGTACATCGTGAACACCTCGGAACCAAGCACCGTCTTTTCGGGGGTGGAGCAGGTGACGATCGGGGAAATCATCCGCTACCGGATTGTCGCGCGCATCCCCGAGAGCACGATTGTAAATTACCAAGTGCGCGATCTGGTGCCGAACGGGTTGCTCTTTCTGGATGACGGCACGGCGCGCATCGGGCTCATTTCAAACGGAGGAATCGTTTCCGCGGGGCGCGACAGCATCCCGGCAATTCCCGTCGGATGCGATCTGGTCGGCACCGCGGCGGATGCGACCACCCCGGCGACGCTTCCCTGCCTGCTGGGTGATGGGAATATCGGCAGCACCGACAGCACGACGACGAATACCGACGTGTACGGCAGCGGAACCGACATCTATTTCAAGCTCGGCGATCTGACCAACCCGGATCTGGACGACGACGGCGAATTCGCCGTCATCGAGTTCAACGCGCTGGTGCACAACCAGACAACCGACCAGAACAATTCGGGCGACACCCGGGACAACAGCGTGCGGACCTATGCCGGCGTTCCATCGGATCAGTTCGGCATCGAGTCTCCCGCAGTGCGCGTGCGCATCGTCGAGCCTTTCCTCACTCTCGCAAAAACCCATTCCGCCATGAGCGGCACGGTGGACGCGGGCGACGTGGTTACGTATACCGCAACAATCACCAACGATGGTAATGCGCCGACCAACAGCACCGCGACCGCTTTCGACGTGGATTTCACCGACACTCCGCCGGCCACGTACCTGACCCTCGATCTGGCCTCGATCACCGCCACGACCAGCGGCGGGGTGTCGGGGGTGGTTAACGCATCTTCGGGGAACAGCGTGCATTTCACCATCGGATCCATGCCGGTCGGCAGCCAGGTGATCCTCACTTACCAGGTAACCGTCACCAACAACGTCACCCCCGGCCAGGCGATCGCAAACACGGGCGCCGTTCTGTGGACTTCGCTTCCCGGTCCGCATGGCACGGGGGATCAGACTCCCGGCGCCCCCGGCACCGGCACCGGAGAGCGCGACGGTTCCAACGGCCCGACGGGGAACCCGAACCACTACGACCGGCAGGCGGTCGCGACCCTGAATATCCGCGCTCCCATCTTCAGCAAAACCCTCCAGGGCACATCCGCCGGGCACACGGCCGGGAATGCCTTGGCCATCGGCGAAGCGGCCACCTTCGGGCTGATGGTCACCCTGCCGGAAGGAACGACGCCGTCGCTGCAAGTGCTGGACGATTTGCCAAACGGACTCGCGTACGTTCCCGGCTCCATGCAGCTCGTCACCCAAACCAACCCGCCGGCCACCTGCGGGAACCTGACCGCGGACTTCAACGGCACCGTTCCGCTCCCGACGTTGACGATCAGCCCGTCCGGCGGCGGCAGCGGCGCCAACTTGACCTTCGATTTCACCGCTGTCACGGTAACTGCCGACAACGTATCGAACAACAATTCCTTCCTTGTCTGTTTAGATGCGGTGTTGCTCAATGAAGCGGGCAATCAAGCATCCTCGCCGCCGCTGACCAATATCGGTTCGCTGATCGTCGGTCTCAATACTTTTATCAGCAGCCAGAGCGTGACCGTCGTCGAACCCGTTTTACGGATCTCCAAGTCGGTGGACGACCCCAATCCGGCGCCCGGCCAGGTTGTGACGTTCACGGTCGTCGTGGATCACGCGGGGTCGAGCACGGCAACCGCCTTCGACGCCGTAATCTTCGATACGCTCCCATCCGACCTGACCCTCGATCTCCATTCCTTCGGTATTACGGCTTCGGGAGGTTTGACGGGCGTGGCGAACGGATCGAGCGGGAACCAGGTTTCATTCTCGGTGGCGGCGTTTCCCATCGGCGGAAGCCTGACGCTTACCTACCAGGCCACGGTGAACGCGCCGTTCGGCACAACGGTCAACAACCTCGCGACCGTGACCTGGACGTCCCTCCCCGGAGGAGACGCGAACGAACGAACCGGCGCGGATGGGGTGGGCGGTTCGCTGAACGATTACGCCGCCAGCAGCAATGCGCCGATCATCACGAACCGCAATCTGACAAAAACACTGGTCGGCGACAGTTTTCCCGACCCCGTTACGACCCTCCCCGATGTAGCCATCGGTGAAATCCTGACCTACGAACTTGTGCTGACCGTTCCACCGGCGTCCACCGGAACCTATACCGTCACGGATACCCTCGACCCCGGCTTGGCGTTTGTCGATTGCGCGGACATCACCGCCGGCGCCGGCTTGGCCAGTTCCATGATTAATCTGCATGCCGCGGGCAATTGCAACGATGGAATCGGGAGCGGAAACGATCCGCTAATTACCAATTCGGGCGCCACGGTGGCCTTCGATTTCGGCACCGTCACCAATGCCGATTCGGTCAATCCCGAGAGCATCACCATCCGCTACCGGGCCGTCGTGCTGGACATCGAGGACAACGTGCAGGGAGTATCCTTATCCAACAGCGCCACGATGCAATGGGCCACCGGACATATCACCCGGCAAACCCCTCCGGTCCGGATCATCGAATCCGATTTGGGGCTGGCAAAAAGCGTCGATCACTCCATGGCCGCACCGGGGATGCCTTTAATCTACCGGGTGCGGATCTACCACACCGGCAACAGCCAACTGGATGCCTACGACGTATCCATCAACGATATTCTTCCGGAGGGAGTGGTGTACGTTCCCGGTTCGTTGAGTTTCGTTACGGGGAGCGGTACCCCGCCGAATCTCCTGGACGACACCGGAATCGACCCGGGCACGGGCCGCACCATCATCCGTGCCGTCTGGAACACGCTCCGCCTGGGGGAGGAATCGACCATCGAATTCACGGCCGACTTTGGCAATAACCTTCCCGGGACAAACATTATCAATACCGCGGGAGCCGAATGGACCAGCCTGCCGGGGCTGGTTCCCTCCCCACCCCCTCCATACCTTTCGGTCTATAACCAGACGTTTTCTCATGAACGGCGTTACGATCCGCTCAACCCGGCGGATATATACCGCGTTACTTCCGCCGTGACGGTCACCGCTCTGAGTTTGCCGGAGACCGGCTTCGCACCGGGCCGGGTGACTTCCCTGCCGCCTCAAACCACCAACAAACGGTATGCCGATCTTGGCGGTTTGCTCCTGGAAATTCCCAAGTTGAATCAAAACCTGCCAGTGGTCGGCGTCCCGATAACCGACAGCGGCTGGGACCTGACTTGGCTATGGGACCAAGCGGGATACCTGGCGGGGACCGCTTATCCGGGCAGCGCGGGGAACTCCGTCATCACCGCCCATGTTTATCTCTCCAACGGTCTGCCCGGACCTTTCGTTAACCTGGGCACGCTTGGTTGGGGGGACCGGATTATCCTGCTGGGGGGCGGACAGCGATTTATCTATGAGGTTCGCGAAAATAGGCGCGTGCTTCCCACGGATATAACCCCCTTCCGGCACGAAGAGAATTCTTGGTTGACGCTCATTACCTGCCAAGATTACAACCGGTACAGCAATGCCTACCGGTACCGGACGGTGGTGCGGGCTGTCTTGATCGAAACGGAAGGGGGATCGTAAAAACGCCCGGATTTGCCCCGGTAAAATAAAAGGGGATCGGTTTATCCGCGTGCGATCCATACCGTAGTAACACAAACGAGAGCGATCCTCCAGACGGTTTCCCGCGTCCGGCAGTTGCCGGAGCCGGGCGGGTGAAGAGAGGAGGATGCTCCTTCCTTCCGTGCATCCTAAAGGGGGGAGATTTTTTCAACCCCGTAGGCACAATATAAAGGAAGATGCCCAATCAACTGACTGCTTCGGGCACCGGGCGGGAATGCATGTTTGCGCGCAGAAACCGCCTTCAACCGCAGCTACGCGCCAAGGTAGAATTCGCGCGGGATCGAACGATCCGGCCGGGAGGAAGTCCTCATGAACGTACAAACCTATCCACTGAGATTATCCACGCTGGGGCAGACCGACGTGCGGAATATCACCGACGCGGTGCAGGAAACGGTCGGACAAAGCAACCTTCAGGCGGGAACGGCGACGGTCTTCTGCCCGTCCTCGACCAGCGCGCTGACCACGCTCGAATACGAACCGGGTTGCGTGGCCGATCTGAAGCGGATGTTCGAGGAGCTCCTGCCCTCCGCGCGGGAGTACGCCCACAACGCCACCTGGGACGACGGCAACGGCCACTCGCATTTGCGGGCCGCGTTGCTCGGCCCGTCGCTGACCGTCCCCTTCTCCGGCGGGCGGTTGATTCTGGGAAGGTGGCAACAGATCGTCTATGTGGATTTCGACATCCGCCCCCGCAAACGGGAGTTGATCGTTCAGCTCATCGGCGAATGAAAACGCACGCGGATATTCCCGGCGGCGCGCCCCTTCCGGCAGGCGGAGCGGGCCCGTGGACGGCATACAACCCGCCGAACCGTCGGATCGGGCATGCGCCCCGGGGGATGAACCCGGCGAGGAAGCGGAAATAAAAATGCGCCCGGAATCTTCCGGGCGCATTTGATATTCCATGAGCGGGTGAGGATCTACGGCAGCAGGTCCTGCGGCAGGTACGAGAAGAAATTTCCTCCCCAACAGGCAATGTCCGCTCCCTTAAAATCCAAACTCGAAGTCGAAATCGTGATATCCAAAAGCGAATTGGTGCAGTTGAATTGGTCTTCGGATGTCCCGGCGAAGGTGATCTTCGCCGAAGTATACGCGCCGGGGAGTCCTCCTTTGTAATACCATGCGAAAACGTTATACACTCCGGGCGGGAGATTGGAAATGGTATAGCTCGTCACATCGATGGAAAAATCCGTCGTATAAATCGTCCCGGCGTTTTTTTCGCGCGCGAAGATTTTCAGGGAGGTGGCGGGCTGCGGCGAGCCGATCGGAATGATGTTCCCGGAGATCGACCCGACCGGTCCGGAAGGCGTATTGGTCGGAAGAGCAAGCGTCGCGGTGGGCGTGGCAGGGACCGTGGTATCGGTGACGGGTGACAATGAGGTTGGACTGGCGGGATTCTGGGCCGGGCTGCAGGCGGCAAGCGCCAATGCCACGCAGGCCAACACCGGGATCGAAGTGACTTTCATGATTCTCTCCTTCAAGCAAAAATTTCTTGGTCTTTCCGTGTTTCCGTAAAAATATCCGATGTTCTATTCTATCATTCCCCGCGCGTTTCCCCGGGAACGGCGCGCAAGACCGCGATCGCCCGGGCTTCAGCCGCTGGCGCCGCATGGGATAGGAAACCGCGTTCTTCAAAGGACGTAAAAGGGATTGGAGAAAATCCAGCCGCGCATGCGGCCGCGGAAGGGCCGCCGCGCTTCCAATCGATAGGCTCCCGGCTGGGAAGGGGAGAACGTGATTTGCGTTCCCGATCCGCCCGCGACCGATCCGGTTCCCGCGCGGATGATATTCCATCGGGCGGGGAATGGAAATTCGGCTTTGAGGACGGGGAGGGCGGAGAGGGGGATTTCTCCCCCCATTTCGACGCGCCCCCGGATCCCTTCCGCCCAGAAACGGAATCCGTTGGTCCGTTTGGGCAAATCGTACGCCACCCAGCCGCGTCCCGATCGCAGCGCGGCGACGATCGCGCGGCCGTCGGTCTCCTCATCGCCGGTCACTGCATCGACCAGGACGTGCATGTTCACGGCGCGGAAAAGATATCGATAGGGGAAGACGATTTTCCGCAGCGGGCCGAGCGCATAAGCGTGGCCGTGCGCGTCCGACCCGCCGACGGCTGAAACGCGCCCGCCTTCCGATAGCAAGCGGTCCCAGCGGGCGAGCGTTTCCGCATCCGGACCGCTGATCCCAAGCGAGGGGAAGAGCGCGTAGAAGATCATCCGCACCCGGCTGCGCAGGAGCGATTTAAACTCGCTCATGTAGTTCCAGATTTCCAAACCGGCGTACCCGCGCACGTCCCAGGAAACCCAGCCGAGGGAATCTTCGTGGACCAGGGGCGCGGCGGGATCGAACGGGTGGGCCAGAAACGCCGCTCCGCCGGAAGCATTCACCGCGTCGAGGAGCTTCTGCGGATCGCGCGCCAGCCGGGCGAGGTCGGCGGGTATTCCCAGTGCGAGCAAATGATTCTTTTGCGGGATGCGATCCTGTTGGTGGATTTCCTCGCCCGCTTGCAGCAGCACCCGGCGGCCGCCGGGAAATTCGAACCAGCGGTTCACCCCACGCACCAGCACGTTGTGATCGGTGACGAAAAGAAAATCCAGGCCGGCTTCAGCGGCTCGGGCCGCGATCTCCGCGTGATACAATGTGCCGTCGGAATATCCCGTATGGATGTGAAGATTGCCGTTGAGTTCGATCATCGCGCCCATCCCGGGGGAAGGATAGCACAGGCCCGGCCTTGCCGCAATTCCGAGCGATCATGAATACCACCCCGACTGTTCCCGTAAAAAAACCGCCCGCCGAATCCGCCCCGCCGCCGGATGCCCTGCTGCGCCGGGAGAGAGCCGGAGTGCGGCGGATTTTGCCCTGGTGGTCTCTCGCGCTGGGCGCGGTTCTGGCGCTAGTAATCGTCGTCATCGCCTGGGTGGCGATATACACCGCGCCCCTGCCGACGCTCCCCGCGGAAGCCGTGGCGCCGTACTTCACGGTCTTTCCGCCGCCGTCGCTCACGCCGGTTCCCCCCACGCCCACGTTGACCCCGTATTACACGCCCACGATTGCGCTCCCCACGGTGATCCCGGGCACGATCGGCGTCGGCGCGATGGTGGAGTCGACCGCCGACGGGCTGCGGCTGCGCGACGCGCCGTCGCTCCAGGGGCGGATCCTCGCGCAGGCCAGCGCGCACGAACTCTTTACCGTCGTCGACGGCCCGCGTTCGGCCGACGGATACACCTGGTGGCTGCTGCAGGGGGTGTACGACGCCACGCGCCAGGGATGGGCGGTGGAGAATTATCTGCAGCCGCAGGGCTGACAATCGCAAACGGTTGTGGGGTTCTATTTTTATAATATACGGAACTGCCAGCGCTTAAAAAAAGTTTACAGAATACAGGGAAGACAAGGTTTTCCATTTAACAGGGTGCTGAAAAAGTCTGGATTTGTCATTGCGAGCCCCGCCCCGGCTTTCCCTCACTCCTTCGGAGTTCGGGACAGGCGCCGGGCGAGGCCGGGGGAGCGAAGCGACCCCGGCCCACCCCAACCGGGGCGGTCGAAGCAATCTGGGCTTTCTGACGCGAAAAGCGAGATTGCCCCGCCCCGGCCCACTCTTTGCATGAGTTGCATTTGCCGGGGCGAGGCCGGGGCTTCGCTCCCTTCGGTCGCTCGCAATGACATCTATCTTATTTTTCAGCACCTTGTTACTAGTTAATCGTTGTTGATACAGTTAACGACCGCAAGAGGAACACGCCCCGCTTCCTTGGATGCCTCACATTATATAGAGTGTCGCTACAACCGTTAGGCGGCTGAGGAGAGCACGATGTCGTTTCGCCAATGCACAGTTGCCGGGTGACAGCACGATCTGACCATTGGATCGGGCGCTGACATAACGGAGAACTACCGTCTCCGGATTTTATGGAAGATCCATGAAACCAGAAACGGTGAATGTTCTACGTGTGGGAATTGGGCGGCGGGACACCATCCAATGGGCTTCTTACGCACATTCCGCCCCGGTGAAGAATATGAGTGTAAATCATTGTGGTTTTTACATCTTTGTGGCCGAGCAATTCCTGAACGGTGCGAATGTCGTAGCCGCCTTCCAATAAATGCGTTGCAAAGGAGTGGCGGAAAGTATGGCACCCGACGGGCTTCTGAATCCCCGCGGCCCTTGCTGCGCGCCGGACCTCTTTTTGGAGTCCGGATTCATCGATATGATGCCGGCCGACGATCCCGGTGCGCGGGTCGGCGGAGAGGCGGTCGGAGGGAAATACATACTGCCAGTTCCAATCCAGGGCGGCGCCTGGGTATTTGCGCTCCAGAGCGTACGGTAGGTACACGCTCCCAAGTCCGCGGCCGAGATCGGCTTCGTGCATTTGGCGGACGATTTCCAAATGCGCCTGGAGCGGCGCGATCAGCTGATCGGCAAGAATGGTAACGCGGTCTTTGAATCCCTTGCCGTCATGAACGATGATCATATGCTAGTCGAAATCGACATCCTTCACGCGCAGGCGCAGGACTTCCATAAGGCGCAAACCGCTCCCGTAGAGCAGCTGGGCCATGAGCAAATGCTCACCGGAGAGCCCGCGGAGAACGCGATGCACCTCCTCTTTCGAGAGCACGGTGGGCAGGCGGAGGGGACGCTTGGCGCGGACGAGTTGGAAGGGAGCATCGAGACTCTTTTGCAGGACGTTGCGGAAAAAGAAAACCAACGCGTTCAACGCCTGGTTTTGGGTGGACGCGGCGACCTTCTCGCGGACCGCGAGGTGGGTGAGGAAGGCCGAGATCTCCGGCTCGGCGAGCCGCTCGGGCGGAAGCGGGGCATGGAATGCCAGAAAGCGCCGGACCCAATCAACGTAGGCTTGCTCGGTGCGGATGGAATAATGTTTACGGCGAATGACGGCGTGGAGGCGGTCGAGGCAATCCTGAGTTGGTGGAATCGTTTCTGAGATTTTCATGCTGAACCCCCTGGTGAGACGGAATGGCACTCCGGACGCGATTATTATACAATACCGATTGCGTGCAAAGCATTAAATGGAGGGGGAGATGAAAACGAGGTTGATCTTACAACCGGGGAGCCGGGGGACTCGAAAACTACTGGCGCGGTACGGCAAACGAATGGTGTGCGTGCGGTACCGGTACGACGAGCGGTTGAAACGGCGCTACAAGACCGTAGAACTGATTGTGGACGAAGTTCCGTGGGAACCGAAACCGCCGCGAGGGGGGAAGTTGGTGAACGTCGGAATTCGATTTGAGGAAGCGGCGTTGCGCGGCCGGATCAAGGCGGCAGGCGGCCGGTGGGATGGACGGAAGCAGTCATGGCGGCTACGATACGAGAAAGCCGTCGAGCTAGGGTTGAAGAATCGGATCGTAGACGGGGAAAGCATCTAGCGGTATATGCCTTATAAAAGCATATAGGAACAGATGCTTGCATCTATAGGTAGATGCCTTTTCCGTCTACTAACATGTTGGACCATTTACTATATTCTTTGAGTTGTTGATATAATATTAGCGATGAAACGTTGGAAAGGGGATTCTATTTTGAAAAACGGTACGGCATTCAACTCGAAATCTCTTTCTGGGAAAGAGTTTGAATTTAAAGCTATTTTAGAACGATGGGCTTCTGGTATGGAATATTATGCTATTTCTATTCCGCATGATATTACCGTAGCATTAAAAACACGTGCATCTGTTCCAGTAAAAGTGCAAATTAATAGTTCGGATGCTTTCATGGCTAGTTTGTTTCCAGTCGGAGAAGGCCGCCATTATTTACGAATAAAAAATAAAATTTGCAAAGCCGTTCAAATAAAAGAGAAAGATTTAATTAATGTAAAAATTAAAGTACGTAATAGAGAAAAAGAAATATTAATTCCGCGTGATCTACAAAAGGCTTTGAAAGAAGCTGGTGCTGAAAGAGAATTTAATGCTTTTCCTATTGGAAAAAAGAGCTATCTTCTTCGGGTAATTAATGAGGCGGTCAAGGCTGAAACTCGTGAAAAGAGAATTAAAGATGTCGTCAGAAAAACGGTAAATAAATAAGTAAAAATTTAATGGCCCAACACGCGGCTGCAGCCGACTTGGCCAAGGCTCAGCGAGAAAACGCTTAATTAGCTTTTGTATTTTCCTGCTAAAATGGTAACTAGATAGCGGAAGTGGCCAAGCGGCTGAGCCGCCAGCCGTTGGGCGGTTATTGAACGGACGCGAGAAATATTTCTTATGAAAAGAAAAATAATAAAGATCAAGAAGAAGCCACGAATTAAGTATTTTGCATGTAAACCATGCTGGGAATTGAAATACTGCCCTTATGGATTACTTGTGTTTAGTTTTCCAATTGATTTTGAAAGCGGAGGCATTCCTTTAACATGGATTAAAAAATCCTATCGACGATGGTTAAATACTGTATTAGAGGGAAAATTAAAAAATGAGCATGAAGTATTTCACGCTATTCAGAATATCCTAAGTTGCAAACCGCAGCAATATAATTACATCCGTAAATATAGTACAACAGAACTTCGTTGTAGCCTTTTTACACATTTATGTCCAGTGTTTTTCACGGCGAGAAAGTTCACCGAAACAAAAGAAGAGCGGAAAATTTCTCGAACCATTCCTCGTGCTGTAATGATAAAAGTCGTTCGACGAGATGGGCAAATTTGTGCTATTTGTCGAAGAAATATACCCGACGACAAGATCGAGTTTGACCATATCATTCCTTTTTCTATGGGAGGTCCAACAACTCCAGAGAATATTCGAGTTCTTTGTAGAGATTGTAATCGAAAGAAAAGCAATTCGCTAAACGAATTATTATCTGAAGAGAATTAATATGAGTTAATAAATAATGACAAGCAATTTCCAACTTGAAAGCGCCCAACACGCGGTTGCAGCCGATTTGGCCTTTGGCTCGGTGTCTTCGTTGGTATGCGCTTCGACGATGGAATCAGTATAATGACCTAATCCTGCGAAGCCGGCCAAACGGCTGAACCGCAGTCCGTTGGGCGGTATCACCAAAAATATGAAACGAGGTGAAATAGAATGATGCCAATTGGTCCATTAATGATAGAACATCGTCTGATAGAGAAAGTAATAGAAATAATTCGATTAGAAACCGAAAATATACGCCAAGGTAAAAAACTAGAAATACTATATATAGACACGATTGTTGATTTTATTCGTGTCTATGCGGAACGAACACATCATGGAAAAGAGGAGGATATATTATTCAAAGAATTGAAAAATAAACAATTAACTAATGAGGATTTGCGGATCATGAATGAATTAATAAACGAACATATTATTGCCCGTAAGTTGGTAAAAGAACTTATGGAAGCCAAGAATAAATTCATTGCCAATAATCTTGATGAACAAAAGGTCATTATTGAAAAACTCGATAATCTCGTAAAACTCTATCCAGGACATATTCGAAAAGAAGATAAAATATTCTTCCCTTCCGCTATGAAATACCTAAATAAGGAAGAACAAGAAAAAATGATTGATGAAATGTGGGAATTTGATCGAAAAATGATACATGAAAAGTACAGAATGGTCGTTGAAAATCTAAAACCATAAACACCGCCCAACACGCGGCTGCAGCTGACTTGGCCAAGGCTCAGCGAGAAAACGTTAGAAAACGGTTTTAGAATTCCTGCTAAAATGGTAACCGCAAAGCGGAAGCGGCCAAGCAGCTGAGCCGCCAGCCGATGGGCAGACAAAAGGAGCGAAACATTATGCTAAGAAGATTGGTTGGAAGTGGAGACAAAATCGGGTTATTCGCATTGCCTTTCATAGTTATTGGACTTGGTTTAAATATATGGAAACCAAATTGGTTTAGTGTTGGAGGACCGACGGATTTATTGAAGATCATTTCAATAATAATATTAATTCCTGGAATCATAATTTGGGCATGGTCTGTGATCCTTATTCTCATGAAGATACCTCAAAAACAATTAATAACTACTGGTCCATATGCTTTGGTAAAGCATCCTTTATATACGGGTGTTGCATTTCTTGTATTGCCATGGTTTGGTTTCTTATGTAACTCCTGGTTAGGAATGGTTGTTGGGGGAGCCTTTTATGTTGGGCGATTATTATTTGCGCCAGAAGAAGAAAGGAAATTATCTTCTGAATTTAGAGTTGAATGGGAGAAGTATATAAAAAAAGTAATAATTCTGTGGCTGTAATAGTCTGCAGATGTAACTGTTTTAGAAAAGCAAAAAATTAGTCTGCCCACCGATGAATTACACTGTCAAGAGGGAAAGCGTAATAAAAAAGTAAAAAGATAGAACTAAACCGCCTGAACGAAAAGGAAGCTTAGAAAAATAAAATAGGTTGTGAGACGCGCAGT
>Ga0187886_1001425_pt1 | contig 21781 bp, 17 predicted proteins | sample June2016WEW_20_1_FD_133001 | JGI IMG/M metagenome (GOLD analysis project Ga0187886, IMG submission 133001) | Peatland microbial communities from SPRUCE experiment site at the Marcell Experimental Forest, Minnesota, USA - June2016WEW_20_150 | ecosystem: Environmental > Terrestrial > Soil >... | reverse complement strand
GGCCGATGCGTCTGATGATGCTCGGCGTGGCGAGCCGGCCCGCCTCGTCCTGATGGTGGAGCAGAGCCCCCACGGCAGCGTCCACCGTCGGGTCGTCGCCCGCCCGAACGCCCATGTCGGCCAGCAGGCCCAGCAGATTCGGCGCATAGGCGGGACTGTCGTGGCCGCTGAGCGGCCCGGGATCCTCCCAGTCACCCAGCCGCCCGACCAGCTCCCGCGTGCCGCGATCGCCCAGAACGGACCGGTGGGCGGCCTTCACCTCCGGGCCCTCGGGCGGCCGATCGAGCAGCTGAGTCAGGGCAATCCAGCGTGCCGCGGGCTCGTCGCTCGTGAGCAGCCAGTCCAGCGTGGCGGGATCGACGATCGGCGGCATGGTCCGGCTATCGTAGGCGCGATCGATCCGGGCGTAGCGGCGCCGGGCCGCAGCCTCCGCTCCCGTGGCGCCGGCTCAGTGGCGGAAGTGCCGCACTCCCGTGACGAGCATCGCCGCTCCGGCCTTCTCGGCGACTTCGATCACCTCGGCATCGCGCATCGAGCCGCCCGGCTGGGCGTAGGCCGTCACGCCGGCATCCAGGCAGACCTGGACCGCGTCGGAGAACGGGTAGAACGCGTCCGAGCCGCAGGCGGCGCCCCGCAGCGCATCCGCTCCGTGGAAGGCGATGGCCTTCGCCACCGCCTGGCGGGCGGCATCGACACGGCTCGTCTGACCCGAGCCCAGACCGATCTCCATTCCGTCCTTGACCAGCACGATGGCGTTCGAGACGACGCCACGGCACAGGCGCCAGGCCAGGTCCAGGTCGCGCATCTCATGGTCCGTAGGCGCGCGCGACGTGACCTGCTTCCACGTGGCTGGGTCGTCCGGCACGACATCCGGCGCCGTGACCAGCACTCCACCCCCGGCGACGCGGATCGAGCCGAGCGGATCGGGAGCCGGGGCCGCTTCGCCGCTGCCCAGGACCGGATCCTCGAGCAGCCGAAGGTTCGTCTTGCGGGCCAGGATCGCGAGAGCCTCGGGGGAGAAGGACGGAGCCACGATCACTTCGAGGAAGATCGAGGCCAGACCGGCCGCCGTGGCGGCGTCGACCTCGCGAGTCAACGCCACGACCCCGCCGTACGCGGAGACCGGATCGCCGGCGAGGGCATCCTTCCACGCTTCGGCGAGGGTCGCCCGTTCTGCCGCGCCGCACGGGTTGGTGTGCTTGACGACGACGCAGGCCGCGCCACGCAGCGCTCGGGCTATGGCGTCCGCGCCCGACGCATCCAGGACGTTGTTGTAGGAGAGCGCCTTGCCCTGCAGGATCGTCCCGCCCAGGGCGAACGGCCCTGCCCACTTGCCCGTTCCGGGGCGGCGGTAGCGGGCCGCCCGCTGGTGCGGGTTCTCGCCGTAGCGCAGAGTCTCGACCTTCTCCAGACCCACGACCAGCGTCGGCGGGTACGGGTCGGCCGAGCCGGGGAGACCGGGCTCATCCGGCAGCGCCACCCCGGCCGAGGCCATACGCCCCGGCAGCTCGGCGGCGATGCGGGCGTCGTATGCGCCGGTGTGGCGGAAGGCCTCGACGGCGAGCGCGGAGCGCAGCCCCTCCCCCACCCTGCCGTTCGTCTCCAGCTCCTCCAGAACAGCCGAATACCGAGCCGGCGACACGACGATCGCGACGTTCGCATGGTTCTTCGCCGCGGCCCGGATCATGGACGGCCCGCCGATGTCGATCTGCTCGACTACCTCGTCGAACTTGACGCCCTGCCGCTCCACCGTGGCGGCGAATGGGTAGAGGCCTGCGACGACTAGCTCGAACGGCTCGATGCCGGCGGCGACCAGCTGTTCGCGATGAGACTCGAGTCGCCGATCGGCCAGGAGTCCGGCATGGACGCGCGGGTGGAGCGTCTTCACTCGACCATCGAGCATCTCCGGGAAGCCCGTCATCGCTGCCACGTCGGTGACCGGCAGACCTGCGCCGCGCAGCACCTGTGCAGTGCGGCCAGTGGAGACCAGCTCGAAGCCCAGCCGGACCAGTCCCGCCGCGAACTCGGGCAGGCCGGTCTTGTCGTACGGCGCGAGGAGAGCGCGTCGCGGCGCTGGGATCGTCTTCGCTGCCCGGGCGGCATCGATGCGAACGGTTCGGCCATCCGGCTCGATCGAGAGTGCACCGGCCAGCGCCAGGCCGACGGCTCGCGGCAGGAGCCGGTGTTCCACCGCGTGGATTCGTTCGAAGAGCGATTCCTCCGTATCGCCGGGCAGGACCGGGACGGCGTCCTGGAGGACGATGGGCCCGCCGTCGAGCGAGGCGTCGACGTAGTGGACGGTGACGCCCGTGACCTTGACTCCGGCCGCCAGCGCGTCGCGGACGGCGTGGGCACCGGGGAACGCGGGCAGCAACGCCGGGTGCAGATTGAGGAGCCGGCCCGCGAAGGCCGCCAGCATCGCCGGCCCGACGACCCGCATGTAGCCCGCCAAAACGACGAGTTCAGGCGCCGCGGCCGTGAGGGATTCGGCGAGCAGCCTGTCTTCCTCGGCCCGGGCGGTGGCGTCGCCGCGCGGCGCCGCCGGTACCAGCAGCGTCTCGATCCCCTGCTCCACGGCCCAATCCAAGGCTGCACACGAACGATCGGCGAAGACGAGCGCTATCTCGGCGTCGAGCGCGCCGCGCGAGGCCACGGCGTGCAGGGCACGCAGGTTGCTGCCGCTCCCCGAGACGCCGACCACGATCCGATGAGACACCGCACTCCTCCTCCGTCAGGACTCCGAATAGCGCACCCCCAGGGGGTCTGCCGCAACCACCTCGCCGACATGCCAGCACTCGAGGCCGTCGTCTTCCAGGCTCGAAGTCGTCACTTCGATGGCGTCGGCCGGCACGACGCAGACCATTCCCAGACCGCCGTTGAAGGTAGAGCGCAGCTCGGCCTCCGAGAGCCCGCCCAGGACGCCGAGCAGCCGCATGACCGACGGCATCGGCCAGTTGCCCGGATGAACGCGCGCGCCAAGCTCGTCGCGCAAGACCCGCGGGACGTTTCCCGGCAGTCCGCCGCCGGTGACATGGGCGACGCCCCGCAGATCCGCGCCAGCCTCGTTCAGGCGCCGCCGCAGCCGGAGTATCGCCTGCGAGTAGATCCGGGTCGGCGTCAGCAGCACCTCGCCCAGGCTCAGGGACTGCGTCTCCGGTTCGGGCGTCGTCTCGGGACCGAGGATCCGGCCGGCAAGCTCGGCGTAGCCCTCGTCCAGCGACACGCCCGCGTCGGCGACGATTCGCCGGACCAGCGAGTAGCCGTTGGAGTGGAGCCCCGAAGAGGCAATCCCAATCAGGGCGTCGCCCTCTTTCGCCGCCGTCCCGTCGAGCAGCCGATCGCGCTCCACGACGCCCACGCAGAAACCCGCCAGGTCGAATTCCTCGGGTTCCATCAGGCCCGGATGTTCGGCCGTCTCGCCCCCTATCAGCGAGCAGCCGGCCAGCCGGCAGCCATCGGCCACGGAGCCGACGATCGCCGCCACGCGCTCGGGGAAGACGCGGCCGACGGCCACGTAGTCGAGGAAGAAGAGCGGCTCCGCCCCGGCGCAGACCAGGTCGTCGGCGCACATCGCCACCAGGTCGTGGCCGATAGTGTCGTAGCGGCCCAGCGCCATCGCGATCGCCGTCTTCGTCCCCACGCCGTCAGTGGAGCTGACCAGAACCGGCTCGCGCATGCCCCCCGGCAGGGCCATCGCAGAAGCGAATCCACCCAGCTCACCGATCACTTCCGGGCGTCTGGTGGCCTCCACGGACGCTCGCATCAACTCCACGGCCCGCTCTCCGGCGCCGACGTCCACGCCGGACTGGCGGTAGGCGTCCCACGCGCCTCCCGATTTGGCACCTCGGGCCTCACTCATGGGGATTCTCGGCCGCGGGGTTCGTGGCCGCGGGGTTCGTGGCCGCCGTGCCCTCGGCCTCGCCCTGCGAAACCGGCTCTCCCTCCGCGTCCTCGAGCACGAACTTGCGGCGGGCCGTGTCGTAGGGCACCGGCACCGGGTAGCGGCCGTCGAAGCAGGCGAAACAGAAGCGATCGTACGGCAGGTCGAGCGCTTCCAGAACCCCGCCGATCGAAAGGTAGCTGAGCGAATCCGCGCCGACGAACTCGCGGATCTCCTCGACCGAATGGGTCGAGGCGATGAGCTCGGTCTCGATCTGAGTGTCGATGCCGTAGAAGCATGGATGGTGGATCGGTGGCGAGCTGACGCGGAGGTGGACTTCGGTGGCGCCGGCCCTGCGAAGGAGGGCCACGATCTGGCGGGTGGTGGTGCCGCGCACGATCGAGTCGTCCACGACCACCAGGCGCTTGCCGGCCACCACCTCGCGCAGCGGGCTGAGCTTGACGGTGACGCCGCGCTGGCGCATTGCCTGGCTGGGCTGGATGAATGTTCGACCGGAGTAGCGGTTGCGGACCATCCCTTCCCGGTACGGCAGCCCGGAGCTCTCGGCGAATCCGGCGGCCGCCGGCGCCCCGGTGTCCGGCACGGGCATGACGAGGTCCGCTTCTACGGGTGCCTCGTGAGCGAGGGCAACGCCCATGCGGCGGCGCGACTCGTAGAGGTTGCGCCCGAGCATATAGGAGTCCGGCCGGCCGAAGTAGATCAGCTCGAAGACGCACAGCTGCTCGTGCCCTTCGGCAAAGCGCACGGAGACCGGCTCCTTCCCCTCCTCTAGGACGACGATCTCGCCCGGCTCCACGTCGCGGACGACCACGCCCCCGGCTACCTCGATGGCGGCCGATTCGGAGCTGATGAGCCAGCCGCCCGAATGCCTGCCCTCGGGGTCTTTCGCCTCCGGTTCGAGACGGCCCAGGACCAGGGGCCGGAAGCCGAACGGATCGCGCACGCCGATGACCCGCTTCTCATCGAGGATGGCCAGCGAGTAGGCGCCCTGCACCATGGGCAGCACCCGCTGGAGCGCCGCCACGGTGTCGCCGGTCGAGTCGTCGGCCAGGAGCGCAGTCAGGAGCTCGGTGTCGGTCGTGGCCGAAAGGCGGGACTTGCCGCCCTCCAGACGCGAGAGCAGCTCCCGGGTATTGACGAGATTGCCGTTGTGGCCGATCGCCAGGGCGTGGCCGTGGCCCAGCCGGAAGGTCGGCTGGGCGTTCTCCCAGACCGTGGAGCCGGTCGTGGAGTAGCGGCAGTGGGCGATGGCCAGAGAGCCGCGCAGGCTCGGCAGGCGCCTCTCATCCAGGACCTGGGCGATCAGGCCGAGGTCCTTGTACAGCATCAGCTGCTCGCCGTCGCTGACGGCGATTCCCGCCGATTCCTGGCCACGGTGCTGGAGCGAGAAGACTCCCAGGGCGGTGATGGCCGCGGCGTCAACGCCCGGTGTGACGGCGCCGAAGATGCCGCACACGGCTAGTCGCCCCCGTCCGCGGCGATGTCGGGCGGGACGGCCCGTGAGACGGCCTCGGGCGCGTATCCCTGCTCATGCCCCGGCCCGGGTTCCACGCCGAGGGCTCGGGCCAGGCCGTGATCCCACGTGTGGCGTAGATCTGCCAGGGCCACGTCCAGAGCGTCCGCAACGCCCGAGCCGCGCTCCTCTGCCGCACCCGTGGCCCCCTGCCCGGTCAGCTCGATGCGGAGCCGGTCGCCGCCGACGCTACCGAGCGTCTCCGCCGCCAGGCCGAACTGGCGGGCCAGCAACTCGACCGCCGGGGCGTGGCGCGGACGGCACGACAGCACCAGGCGGCCGGGGCTCTCGCCGAAGAGCTCGATGGCCGGGGAGCCGGAGACGCCGAGCCGCAGACGCGCGCCCAACCCGCTCCACATGCAGCACTCGGCGATGGCCACCGCCAGGCCGCCGCCTGAGACGTCCTGGGCCGAGGCCACCAGTGCCCGCCCGATCGCCTCGCGGATGAACGACTGCAGGGCCGCCTCGCGGTCCAGGTCGATCCCCGGAGGCCGGTCCTCCGAGGAGAGTCCGGCCAGCGCGGCGTACGCGGAGCCGGCCATACCCGGCGCGCTGTGCCCGATCAGGACGACGCTGTCGCCGGGGGTCGTGAAGGGCGGCCGGACCAGAAGCGAGATGTCATCGAGGAGGCCCACCACACCGATCTCGGGTGTGGGCGCGATGGCCCCGCCCGGGTACTCGTTGTATAGCGAGACGTTGCCACCGGTGACGGGGATGCCGAGCGTGCGGCAGGCGTCGCCCATACCGCGGACCGCTTCCTGCAGCTGCCAGAAGGCCTCCGGCCGCTCGGGGTTGCCGTAGTTGAGGCAGTTGGTGATGCCGAGCGGCCGCGCGCCGGTGATGCTGACGTTGCGGGTGGCTTCGGCCACGGAGAGCTGGGCGCCCAGGTACGGGTCGACGGCGCTGACTGTCTGATTTCCGTCGGTGGTGGCCACGAGCGCCTTCTTCGTCCCTTTGACCCGAAGGACGGCGGCCCCATGCCCGGGCCACTCGACGGTATTGCTCTGGACGCAGGCATCGTACTGCTCGTAGACCCAGCGGCGACTCGACAGGTTGGGGCTCCCGAGCAGGGCGACCAGGACCGCGGCCGGGTCCATGCCACGCTCTGGGAGGCCGTCCTGGGCCGTCAGCGGGATGCCCGGGGCCGGCGCCTGACGCCGTCGCGTTGGGGGCGTGGCCAGGCGGTAGTGGACGATGGCGTCGCTGGTGAGGGCCTTCGCGGGGACGCGGGCGATCTCCTTGGCGCCGGGGTTCGGCAGGCCGTCGACACCGATGCCGCCCTCGACGACGGTGATGTCGCCGTCCGTGGTGACGCGGCCGACGAGGGCGATGGGGATGCCCCACCGCTCGCAGACCTCGCGCACGGCCTGGTAGTTCTCCGGCCGGCAGGTGGCCAGCATCCGCTCCTGCGACTCGGAGATCATGACTTCCCAGGCCGCCATGCCGGGCTCACGCCGCGGGATCGCGTCCAGGTCCATGAGGATGCCCGTGCCGGCCTTGTCGGCGGACTCGGATGATGCGCAGGAGATGCCCCCGGCACCCAGATCCTGGATCCCCTCGACCAGGCGGCGGTCGATCAGCTCCAGGCTGGCCTCGATCAACAGCTTCTCGGCGAACGGGTCGCCCACCTGAACCGTCGGCCGCTTGTTCGGATCGTCGTCCGCGAAGGTGGCCGAAGCGAGCACGCTGGCCCCGCCGATACCGTCGCGGCCGGTCGTGGAGCCGAACAGCACGACGTAGTTGCCCGGCCCCGGGGCCTCGGCCAGGATCAGCATCCGCTCCTCGAGCAGGCCGATGGCCATGACGTTCACCAGCGGGTTGCCCTGGTAGGACGGGTCGAAGACGAGCTCGCCGCCAACGGTGGGCACGCCGACGCAGTTGCCGTAGCCGCCGACCCCGCGCACGATGCCATCGACCAGATGGCGGGTCCGCGGGTCGCTCGGGTCGCCGAAGCGGAGCGCGTCCAGGACGGCGATGGGCCGGGCGCCCATCGTGAAGATGTCGCGCAGGATGCCGCCGACTCCGGTCGCGGCACCCTGGTAGGGCTCCACAGCGGACGGATGGTTGTGGCTCTCGATCTTGAAGGCGACGGCCAGGCCGGCGCCGATGCGGACCACGCCGGCGTTGTCGCCCGGACCGGCCATGACACCGCTGCCGCGTGTGGGCAGGGTCCGCAGGAGAGGCTTGGAGCTCTTGTACGAGCAGTGCTCGCTCCACATGACGCTGAACATGGCCAGTTCTACGTGATTGGGGTCGCGGCCCAGCTTGCCTCGGATCGCGCCCAGCTCTTCGTCCGTGACGCCCAGCTGACGGTGCAGCGGCTCCGGCTGCGGCGGTCCTGCCGGGAGGGGCGGCGGCGTCACGTCGCTCACGGCCGGGCCTCCACCTTGACCGCCGGAGCCGGCCGCCCGGCCGCTTCCCATTCCCGGGCGCTCTCGACGAGCGAGCGGATCAGCTGCATTCCGTCGTCCGAGCCCAGGATCGGCTCCGACATGCGCTCCGGATGCGGCATCAGCCCGGCCACGTTCCCGGCCGCATTGCAGACTCCGGCGATGGCCCGCAGCGACCCGTTCGGGTTGGCGGGATCGTCGGGATCGAGAGCCGGCGTGCCGTCGCCGCGGACGTAGCGGAAGAGCACCTGACCGTCTCGCTCCAACGCGTCCAGCGTCGCTTCGTCGGCGTAGTAGCAGCCTTCGCCGTGGGCGACCGGGATGCGGATCGGCAGCCCGCTGGCAGCTCGCGTGAACGGCGAGTCGAGGCGTTCCGGCTTGATGGCAACGACCCGGCACGCAAACCGGAGAGAGCGGTTGCGCAGCAGCGCGCCGGGCACCATCCCCGCCTCGGCCAGGATCTGGAAGCCGTTGCAGATCCCCAGAACGTGGCCGCCCGCGGCCGCAAACGCGGAGACGCCGCGCATCACCGGGGAGAAACGGGCGATGACCCCCGCCCGGATGTAGTCGCCGTAGGCGAAGCCACCGGGGAGGATGACGGCCGAGACGCCCTGCAGGTCGGGCGACTCGTGCCAGAGGGTGACCGGATCCACGCCCGCCACGGCCAGCGCGTTCAGCGCATCCACGTCCGAGTTCGAGTCCGGGAAGGTCACGACCCCGACCTTCACGCCAGTGTCGCCTTCGTCGAATCAGTCGATGAGGTCGCTTCGAGCAACTCGATCGCATAGGCCTCGATGAGCGGGTTGCTCAGCAGCTCTTTGGCCAGGCCCTCGACAACCTGCCGGGCCTCCGCCTCGGAATCGGCGGTCACGGTCAGCTCGGCCCGGCGACCGACCCGAACCCGCGACACGCTCGTCACGTTCAGGTGGGGCAGGCTCAGCTCCACGGCCCGGCCCTGCGGGTCCAGGATCCCCGGCTTGGGCAGCACGTTGACGGCGTAGCGAAACTCGCTCATGGGGCGATCACGTCCTCCTGCAGGTACCGCTCGAAGCTGGCCCCGGTGATCCGCTCGAAAGCGGTCACGTACCGCCGTCGGGTGTCCGCGACGATCTCGGCCGGCAGCTCCGGCCCCGGGTAGGTCTTGTCCCACGCCTGAGTCTCGAGCCAGTCGCGGACTGGCTGCTTGTCGAAGCTGTCCTGGGCCCTCCCGGGCTCGTAGTCCGAGGCGTCCCAGAAGCGGCTTGAGTCGGGCGTGAGAACCTCGTCGATCAGGATCAGCTCGCCGGTGTCGAGGGCGGTGCCAAGCTCGAACTTGGTGTCGGCGAGCAGGATGCCGGCTTCCTCGGCAATGTGGGCTCCGCGCTGGTACAGCTGCAGTGCGACGTCGCGGACCTTCTCGGCCAGTTCGCTTCCGACGAGGTCGACCATGGCGTCGAAGTCTATGTTCTCGTCGTGCCCGACCTCCGCCTTGGTCGAGGGCGCGAAGATCGGCTCGGGAAGCCGGTCGGACTCGCGCAAGCCCGCGGGTAGCTTGATGCCGCAGACGGCGCCGCTGCGGAGGTAGTCCTTCCAGCCCGAGCCCGCCAGGTAGCCCCGGACGATGACCTCTACGGGCAGGACCGTGGCGCGGCGGCAGAGCATCATCCGGCCTCGCAACTCCCGCAGGCCCGCCGCGTCGGTGAAGCCGTCGGGCAGGTCCGCCGGGTCGGTCTCGAGCAGATGGTTCGGGATCAGGTCGGCCGTCTCCTCGAACCAGAAGCGCGATAGCCCGGTCAGGACCCGGCCCTTGTCCGGGATCGGAGTCGGCAGGACCACGTCGAAGGCGGAGAGACGGTCGCTGGCCACCATCAGCAGGCGATCGTCGACCTCAAAGAGATCGCGCACCTTGCCGGATCGCACGAAGCCACCCGAGCCGGCCAGGCTGTGGCCGGCAGCGCGCGGATCGCCGGGCCGTTCAGGCTGGAGGGTCTGGTCAGCGGGCGACATCGGCGGCCTCCTTTCCGGCGGGCACGAGTCCGTCCAGGCGAGCCATGGCCGTGGCCACGTTGCGCAGGAAGTGGCTCTCGTCGAAGCATGCGGTCAGAGCCTCGTCGGAGATGCGGGCGGCAACCTCGGGATCGGCGGCGAGGACGTCGCGCAGCTGGCGGCGCTCGTCGGCGGCTCGCAGCGCGCACCGCTGTACAAGGGCGTACGCCTCCTCGCGCGAGAGACCGGCTTCCTCGACCAGGGCCAGCAGGACGCGGCTGCTGCAGTGGAGGCCCAGACCTCGCTCGATGTTCTCGCGCATCCGGTCCGGCCGGACGACCAGCCGCTCTATCAAGCCGCGCGTCTTGACCAGCATGTAGTCGAGCAGGATCGTGGCGTCGGGGAGCAGCACGCGCTCGGCGCTGGAATGGCTGATGTCGCGCTCGTGCCAGAGCGGCTGGTTCTCGAGGGCCGTGGCGGCGTAGCCGCGTAGCAGGCGGGCCATGCCGGCGATCCTCTCGCACAGGATCGGATTGCGCTTGTGGGGCATCGCCGAGCTGCCCTTCTGCCCCGCCCGGAACGGCTCCATCAGCTCGCCGATCTCCGTGTGCTGGAGGTTGCGGATCTCCGTGGCGATCCGTTCCAGGCTGCCACCGGTGACGGCGATGGCCGCGACGAGCGCCGCGTGGCGGTCGCGCTGCACGATCTGCGTCGAGATCGCGTCGCGGTGCAAGCCGAGATCGGCCAGCACTTCCTCTTCCAGATCGGGGTCGAGGTGGCTGTAGGTGCCGACAGGCCCGGAGATCTTGCCGGTGGCCGCGTCGTCGACCGCGGCGGTCAGGCGGGCTCGGTCGCGGTCGAGCTCGAAGGCCCAGCCGGCGATCTTGAGGCCGAGCGTCGTCGGCTCGGCGTGGACCGAATGCGTCCGGCCCATCATCACCGTGCCGGCTTCCGCTCGGGCGCGGGCGACCAGGGCTGCAATCAGGCCGTCGCAGTCGGCCACCAAGCGCCGGCCGGCCGCCCCGAGCTGCAGGCCGAGGGCAGTGTCGATGACGTCACTGCTCGTCAGGCCGAGGTGGAGGTACCGGCCTTCCTCCCCCACCGTCTCGGCAACCTGGCTGACGAAGGCGATGACGTCGTGGTCGGTCGTCCTCTCGATCTCGGCGATGCGATCGACATCGACTCTGGCGCGGGCCTCGATGGCGCGGAGCGCCCCGGCAGGTACGGTGCCGCGGGCAACCTGGGCGCGAGCCACGGCGATCTCCACGCGCAGCATCCCCTCGAAGCGGGCTTGGTCCGTCCAGAGGGCCCCCATCTCGGGCAGTGTGTAGCGCGGGATCATGCCCTGCCTCCGGTGCCGCCCCAGCCCGTGGCCGAGATCGGCGACGGCGACTCAACGGCGGTCCGCGGATCCGCGGCTGGCGGCAGCTTGGCCGCGATGTCGTGGCGGCGTTGCATCCCCTGCCAGCCGATCAGCGCCGCGGCCCTCTCGGCATGTTGGCGTGCGGCCGGGATGCCGGCCCCGAGGCCCACGACCGAAAGCACGCGCCCGCCGTTCGTGCGGAACTGCCCGTCCGGCTCACGCACCGTGCCGGCGTGGAAGATCGTGGCGCCGGCACGAGCGGCCTCCTCCAGACCCGTGATCGTGTCGCCCTTGCGCGGCGTCTCAGGGTAGTTGGCCGCCGCCATCACGATCGCCACTGCGGCGTCGCCGGTAGTCGGCAGCACGCGGCCGTGGAGCCCCAGGTCGGCCATCGCCGCGGCCAGATCCCCCCGTGCGGCGCCCAGCAGAAGCGGCCCCAGCGGCACCGCCAGCCGGGGCAGCAAGGCCTGCGCCTCGGGATCGCCGAACCTGGCGTTGCACTCGATCAGAACCGGGCCCTCTGGCGTGAGCATCAGGCCGGCGTAGAGCGCGCCGCGGAACGGTGCACCGCGCCGGGCCAGCTCGGCCAGGATCGGCAGGTGGACCACGTCCACGAGGGTGGCGCAGAGACTCTCGGGCAAGTCCGGGACGGGGCTGTAGGCGCCCATGCCGCCGGTGTTGGGGCCTTCGTCACCGTCGAGAAGCCGCTTGTGGTCGCGCGCCGGCGGCAACGCCAGCGCGGCGTGGTCGTCGCACAGCGCGATGAGGCTGGCCTCGGCGCCGAATAGCCGCTCCTCGAGCACCACCACCGGCTGGGCCGGCTCGGCCCGGGCTGCCCCTTCCGCCTCGGCCCCGGTCTCCCCTGCCGCCCCGGCCCCGGTCTCCCCTGCCGCCCCGGCCCCGGCCGGGGGCAGGTTCGCGAAGAGCGTCTTCAGCGCCCTCTCCGCGGTGGTGTAGTCGTCGCAGACGGTCACTCCCTTGCCGGCCGCGAGGCCGTCCGCCTTGACGACGACGCCGCGGGACCAGTGCGCACCAGCCAGGTCCCGGGCAAACGCGAGAGCCGGCTCCAGGGCCGTGAAGTCGCGACCTCGAGCCATCCGGACTCCGGCCGCGGCAGCCACGTCCCGGCAGAAGGACTTGCTCCACTCGATCCGCGCGGCGGCCCTGCTCGGCCCGAAGACCGGCACGCCGGCGCCCATCAGCGCGTCCGCCACCCCGGCCGCCAGCGGCGCCTCCGGCCCGACGACGACCAGATCCACGTCCTCGGCCGTGGCGAGGCCAACGACCGCGGCCGGGTCCAGCGGCGACACAGCTGGGAGACAGCGCACCTTGTCCTCGGTGGCGATGGCGTCGCTGCCGGGAGCCACGATCACCGCGGTCACGCCGGCCTCCCGGGCGAGGCTCCAGACGAGCGCATGTTCGCGGCCGCCGCCGCCCAGGACGAGCACGCGCCTGGGGCCGCGACCCGCGGCGCTCCGGCCGGAGGTCCCGTGCGGGCTCACGGTTCTGCCGGAGCCACGGACGAGGCCGCCGCCGGGGCCAACGCGGGGGGGCGGGGTCGCAGCGGCCGGGCCTTCCGCTCTATGGTCTGGTGTCGCTCCGGCCCCACCGACACGAGGCAAATCGGGGCGCCGGAGAGCCTCTCGACGGCGTCGACGTACCGCCGGGCGTTCTCCGGCAGGTCGCTCATGGAGCGGCAATCGTGCAGCGGCTCGGTCCAGCCCGGGAACCGCTCGTAGATCGGCGTCGCCCGCGCCAGGACGTCGGCATCGGACGGCCACCAGTCGACTCGCCTGCCGTCGACCTCATAGGCCATGCAGATCAGGACCTCGTCCAGACCGGACAGGATGTCGATCTTGTTGAGCATGATCGAGCTGACGCTGTTCACGGCCACGGCATAGCGGAGCGGCACGGCGTCGAACCAGCCGACCCGGCGACGGCGGCCGGTGGTGGTCCCGAACTCGCGGCCGCGCTCGGTGATTCCATCGCCGATCTCGTCGTTCAGCTCCGTGGGGAACGGACCGGCCCCGACGCGAGTGGCGTAGGCCTTCATCACGCCGATGACCTCATCTACCTGGAGCGGCCCGATGCCGCCGCCCGTGCAAGCCCCACCGGCGATCGGATTGGATGAGGTCACGAACGGGTAGCTGCCGTGGTCCAGGTCCAGCAGTGCTCCCTGCGCGCCCTCGAACAGAAGGTGCTCGCCGCGCCCGAGGGCCTGCTGGACGAGCTGGGTCGTGTCGGCAAGGTGAGGCTCGAGGCGGCGGCCCCATTCGGTCGCCAGCCCAACCAGTTCCTCGAGATCGAAACCTTCGACGCGATGTTGGCGCTGCAGCGTGGCGTTCTTCTCGGGCAGGATGCGGGCCAGCTTGCTGCGCAGCGCCGGACCGTCGAGCAGGTCCTCCATCCGGATCCCGATCCGCCAGGCCCGGTCGGCGTAGGCCGGCCCGATGCCGCGCCGTGTGGTCCCGACCGCGGCGCTGGCCAGGCGGGCCTCCATCGCTCCGTCCAGGGCGACGTGGTAGGGCATGATCACGTGGGCGTGCCTGGAGACGCGCACCCGCTCCACCTCGATGCCGCGGGAGGCCAGCATCTCCAGCTCGGCGATCAGTGTGGCCGGATTGACCACGACGCCGTTGCCGATGATGGGGGTGATGTGCGGGTAGAGCACGCCCGAGGGAACGAGGTGGAGCTTGAAGACCTCCTCACCGAGCATGATGGTGTGGCCGGCGTTGTCGCCGCCCTGGTAACGGACGACCGCGGTGACGTCCTCGGCCAGGAAGTCGGTGGTCTTGCCCTTGCCCTCGTCGCCCCACTGCAGGCCGACGATCACGGTCGCGGTCATCGGTCATCCCCTCGCTGTCCCGTTACGAGGACCCGGCGCACGGATACCCGGGAAACCAAAAGGCCCTCGGCCGACCGGCCGGGGACCTGGGTAGACTGCCCCTCCGTGGGAGCTGCGGCGGCTCCTGGGGGAGCGAAGGTGGTGGTTCGTCTCACGGGGCGAACTGCACGCCTTCCTGGGGCAACGTGCACTCCTTGACGACGTGTGGTTCCTGGGATCCGGGGGTCCTCCGACCCCGGACCTCGGCAGTATAGCAGGCGGCAGGGGCCGGACCTTAGCTGTCGCGGGCGGCACCAGCGGCCCCCGGTCACCGATGAAGCACCGGCCACCCGACCGTCTGCAGAAGGCGAGAAGGTCCGATAGGCCTACGGTTGGAACAACTCGGCCGAGGCGATCTCAGGTACGTGCTCCAGATTGGGCCCTTCGATGCCCTCGGTGTTCCCTCCTGCGATGAGGACGCGGCCGTCGGAGAGCCGGGTAGCAGTATGGTTGGCGCGGGCCGTAGCCATCGAGCCGGCCTTCCCGAAGGTGCCCGTCGTCGGGTCATACAGTTCGGCTGTCGCGATGCACCTCGACCCGTCAAAGCCTCCCACCATCAACACGCGGCCGTCGGCGAGCAGGGTGGCGGTATGATGTGAGCGAGCAGTAGCCATCGAGCCTGTTGGGCTGAAGGTGCCGGACTTGGGGTCGTACAACTCGGCTGAAGCGACACTGCCATTCCCCTCCGCGCCTCCGGCGACGAGGACACGGCCGTCCGAGAGGAGCGTCGCGGTCGCGAAGTCCGGAGCTTCGGCCATCGAGCCGGTCGGGCTGAAGGTGCCGGACTTGGGGTCGTACAACTCAGCTGAGGCCCGATCTCCCGCGATGAGGACTCTGCCCTCCGGTAGCAACGTGGCGGTGTGCTCATGCCGAGCGGTGGTCATCGCGCCGGTGGCGCTGAAGGTGCCAGTCGCCGAGCTGAACAACTCTGCCGAGGCGAGAGCGCCCGAGCCGTTGTGGCCGCCGGTGATCAAGACGCGTCCATCAGAGAGAAGGACCGCGACCCCGAATGAACGGGCGGCAGTCATCGAGCCCGTCGGGTTGAACGTCCCGGACTTGGGATCGTACAGCTCTGCGCTCGTCCGCGGAGCCGTGGACGCGTCCCAGCCTCCGGCGATGAGAACGCGACCATCAGTCAGAAGCGCTGCGGTCGCGAAGGCACGAGTGGTAGTCATCTGGCCCGTCGGGCCGAAGGTGCCGGTCTTGGGGTCGTACAACTCGGCTGAGGCAACGGGTCCCGAACCGCCTAGGCCTCCCGCAATGAGCACCCGGCCGTCTGGTAGGAGGGTCGCGGTCTGGCCCTCACGGGCACTGGTCATGGAGCCGGTCTGGCTGAAGCTGCCATCGCTGGAGCAACCCGCGACGGCCACCGCCGCGATGAGGCCCGCAAGGCCCAGGGCTATCGCTCGCAAGACCGGCGCGAGCGCTCGCGGCATGTGATGGGTGAAGGGCAGCATGCGTCCATCGAAGGTCGACCCGTCCACGTCCGGGCTCACAGCTGTGTCCACTGGAAGGTTGCCATGTACGCCACCCAGGTGCCTCCCATCGCTGGGTTGTCTGGGGTGAGAGCCTCCCCCACGACAATCACTCTGCCGTTCGCACTTGCGGCTGCGTAGTTGCACTGAACCACATCCGCGCCAGCGACATTGGGTTCGACCACCGCCTGGTCGAGGGCGGCTGCTGAGTTCGCGTCGCAGACGTCTATCAGGAACCGACATGGTGCCCCCACTCCCGATCTAGATTCCCTCGCGTCGCGCGGCCATCGCCGCGACCAGAGCTTCGGGGCCGCGACTCCGCCACTCCGCTCCGATGGCGGCCGTGGCGGTTGCCCCAACCCGGCACGCGCCCGCCGCCAGCATGGCGAGCATCGCATCCAACGTCCGCACGCCGCCGGCGGCCTTGACTCCCACACGCTCGCCCACGACGCGGCGCATGAGGGCGATCTCGCCCGCCTCGGCGCCCCGTGGCGAGTAGCCGGTTCCGTTCTTGACGAAGGCACCCCGCGCTTCCACGACGACCCGACACCCGGCCTCAACCTGCTCCGGAGTCAGGTACGCGGTCTCCAGGATCACCTTGACTGGGGTCGGGGCGACCGCGTAGCAGAGGTTCGCCAGCTCGTCGCGGACGAAGCGGAGATCGCCGCCTCGAAGCGCTCCGATGTTGACCACCACGTCCAGCTCGACGGCGCCCTGATCCACGGCCAGGAGAGCTTCCCTCTGCTTGATCTGCGAAGAATGGGCCCCGTGCGGGAAGCCGATGACGGTCGTCGGACCGATCTCGGTGCCACGCAGCCTCTGCACCGCCAGCTCGAGATCCGCCGGCCGGCAGCAGACGGTCGCGGTCTGCCACTCGATTGCGACATCGATCGCCGCCTCCACCTCGGCGCGGGTCAGCTCGGGGCGGAGGACGGAGTGGTCTATGCAACCCAGCAACGCCCTCTCGTCCAGGCTCGCCAGGTCCAGAGGCGCCCGATTGGCCAGCCGAGCCATGATGCGGGTCATCGTTCCCTCAGGGTAGTCGCACCCTGGGCGCTCATGGGTGACCGACCACGGCCAGGCCGTGACTGCCTCCGGCGTCGATGGCGATCACATTCGATAGACCGGCCGGCAGCGTGGTCTGCCCCGAATCGTTGCCGCCCCAGGCAACGACCGTTCTGTCCGACCTGAGGGCCAGGCTGAAGTTGCCTCCGGCAGCGACCGCCACGACGTTGCCCAGTCCGGCCGGCACGGTGGTCTGCCCTGAATCGTTGGTCCCCCAGGCCACGACCGTGCCAGCCGATTTGAGAGCGAGATTGTGGTAATAGCCCGCCGAGACCCCGGAGACGCCGGCGAGTCCGGCTGGGACATTGGTCACTCCGCTCGGCTGGTCGGTCACGGTCTTGTCGCCCCAGGCCACGACAGTCCCATCCGACTTCACGGCCAGGCTGAAGTCGTAGCCGGCCGAAACCTGGACCACGTCCTTCAGGCCCGCCGGCACGTCCGTCTCGCCGTTTGCATTCCCGCCCCAGGCCACGACGGTCCCGTCGGACTCGAGAGCCAGACCGTGCGAGCCGGCGGCCGAGATCTGCACCACGCTCGTGAGCTTCGCCGCGGCCGTGACCTGACCGTATGTGTCGTCGCCCCAACCGATGACTTCGCCGGTCGATGTGAGGGCGAGCGCAAACGCGCTGCCCGCCGAAATGGCCTTGATCAGGTTGGCGCCGGCCGGGACGCTGGTCTCGCCGACGTCGTTGGCGCCCCAGGCCACGACCGTCCCGTCCGACTTGAGGGCCACGCTGAACTCGTCACCGGCGGTTACGGCCACGACGCCGGTCAGGCCGGCCGGAACGTCGGTCTGGCCGGAGCTGTCGTCGCCCCAGGCCACGACCGTCCCCGACGGAACGGGGGTCGCGCAGGCACAAGACGCGATGGCAGTCGCCGTCGCCGGTGCGGCTATCGTGGCGACCGGGCTGCTTCCGCCAGAGCCGGCAGGGGTGGGCGTGGCGCCGCCAGAGGAGCACGCCGCGCCAAGGATCAGCCCGGCGCAGAGCATTGCCGAACGGCCGATGCGAGACGCGACTCCCCGCCCTGCAGTCACTTCGATTTCCTCCGAGACGCGCGCGTCACGACGGTGGCACGGCCTTGGCCAGCATACCCGGGCCCTGGGGCGCGTCGCCGGAGGCACGCGGCGCGGATCGTCCCGAGGACAGCGGCCGGAATCACGACCCCAAGCCGAGAGCCGGCAGGGCCCCCTGGGACCGCGCATGCCTCCGGACCGCTCTTTCCGCGTCCAGCATAGTCCCCCCTCGACCGGGCGCCGGCCCCGGAGCACAGCGCGACAGGGCCTTGCGTCCGGAAGCGGCATCAGCCGGCCGACATAAGCCGCCGATAAGCAGGCGCCAAGGATCGACGCGTAGGGTTCGATCACCCGCCGTCACGCAGGGCGCCGCCGCAGGTGGCGTCGCAGAAGGAGATTGGGACCGTGAACAAGGTCCTTCTTACCGGCCGTCTGACTCGCGATCCGGAGCTGCGATCGCTCGCCAGCGGTTCATCCGTGGCCACTTTCGGAGTGGCCACGAACGAGTTCCGGGGCAACGGCAAGGAGCATGCCGAATACTACAACGTCGTCGTCTGGGACCGCCTTGCCCAGGTCTGTGGCCAGTACCTCGGCAAGGGCCAGCAGGTCGCCATCGAGGGCCGCCTGCAGACCCGGCAGTGGGATGACGACCGCGGCACGCGCCATTGGAAGACGGAGGTCGTGGCCACCACGGTCGAGATGCTCTCCGGCCGCCGCAAGCGGGACTACGAGGCGGAGTCGCTCGCCAGCCAGGCCGCCGGCACTGCCGAGTCGGGACCGGCCGGCGGCGATTCCGTCGTCACGGCCGATTCGGCGGACGAGTCCGTCGAGGAGGCACGCGCCGAAACCACGAGCGAGGACGAGCAAACCCTCGTCCTGGCGTAGCTCCCACGGGGCGCCGTCTGCTGCCCCCCACGGCGCGGCGCCCCACCCGGCTCGTCGTCCGGCGCCTCGCGCGGCCTAGAGCCCAGTCCACACCGTCAGCTCATGCTCGAGAGCTCCCGGCCCGGTGGAAGGCGAGACCCTGACGCGCGGCGCTGCCAGGCGGTAGAGCCAGCTCTCGGTCACGCCCCAGTGGGTGGTCACCGCGATCTCGAGCCCGTCGCACTCGCTGACGGCCTGCACGACGTAGTCGGCGACGCCGCCCATCGGATAGGCCAACGAGGTTGGGCGCCTGTGGATCACCTGGGCGATCTGCGCCGACCCGGCCTCGATTTCCTCCTTGGCGCGCTGGAGTGTAAGCGTCGAAAGCGAGAGATGATCCGCGGTGTGGTTGCCGATCTCGTTGCCGGTTGCCTCGAGCTCGAGAAGCTGCGTCGAGGTCATGGCCCCCGGCTGGTTGATGCGGCCGGATACGACGAAGAAGACGCCGACGTAGCCGTACTTCTGCATGATCGGGTAGGCGTAGTCGTAGCCATCGCTCCAGCCGTCGTCGAAGGTGATGGCGAAGGTCCGGGGCGGTAGGGTCTGCGCGTCCCGCATCGCTTCCGCGAGATCCCGCAGCGTGATGGTGCGCCAGCCCGCCTCGTACAGGGCCTGCATCTGCGCCGAGAAGAGCTCGGGTGACACGACCAGGCCGGGCGCGGAGTCCCCGGCCTCCGCAGTGGGCACAACGCGGTGGTACATCAGGATCGGTACGTGGTACTCGCGATACGGAATCGGCGTCGGGGGTGGCTTGGGCGTCGGTAGTGGCGTGGGGATGTCGAGTCCGGGTGGGGTCATGAGCTGCGGCAGCCCCGTTGACGCCGGCACTGGCGTCGGCGCCGGTGTTGGTGTGACCGCCGGTATTGCCGTAGGCGTCGGCGGGGGTGTGGGCAAGATGGCAATCGAGCCGTTCGGGCTCGACCCGGCAGCGATGCCATCGTGGGTCCCGGCGGCCCCGGCCGAGGCCGCAGCAATGCTCGGGGAACTCCCCCCAACCCAAGATGGGTCCATGGGGAGAGAGGCAGCGACCAGCCCGGCGTTGATCGACAAGAGCATGGCCACGCCGGCGACTACCCTCGTCCTGGCATGCCATCCCAGAAACGACACTCGGTAACCCCTTCAGAAGTGCTCCCGACCTAGCCTACCAGGCGTGCAGGCTCCCGTGGGCCGGCCGGTCCGGATAGCAGCCAGCAGACCGGCACACCCCCTCGCCCGATGCGCGGCCAGGCGCCGCGACATAGGTCAGTCCGGGCGGTACAGCTCGCGCCGGTCCAGGCCGGTCGAGACGGCCACCCGACGGACGGCGTCCGAGCGCTTGATTCCGGACGCGACGAGGCGGGCAACCTCGGCCCGCCCCTGGCCTATGGTTGGAGCGGCCGTGCGCATTCGAGCCGCCATTGCGGCGGCGGTCATCGCCTCGACCACGACGGCGAACTCGCCGCGCAGAGTGATCTCTCCCGCGGCGGCACGCGCCGCCAGCTCGCCCAACGGACCCCTCACGACCTCCTCGTGGAGCTTGGTCAGCTCGCGGCATACGGCCGCCCGGCGCTCCGCTCCTGCGGCCGTGGTCAGGTCGGCGAGGGTATCGGCCACGCGGGATGGGGCCTCGTAGATGACGCAGGCCCGCTCGTCGGCTGCGATCCTGGCCAGGCGCTCGCGCCGTCCACGTCCGCTGCGGGGCAGGAACCCCTCGAACGTCCACCGGGCCGCGGCCAGGCCACTCGCCACCAAGGCGGCCAGGACCGCCGATGCGCCGGGGATGGGCACGACGAGGCCGCCCTCCGCGGCCCAGGTCGATGCCAGCTCGCCACCGGGGTCGCTGACCAGAGGGGTGCCCGCGTCCGTCACCAGGGCCAGATCGCGCCCCGATCGAAGGTGCGCCAGCAGCTCGAGCTCCCGGCCGGACCCGCTGCGGGCGTGGTAGCTCACCAGGTGAGTGGCGATCTCGTAGCGGGCGAAAAGCCGCCGTGTCAGGCGCGTGTCCTCCGCCGCGACGAGAGGCACCGCCCGCAGCACCTCGATCGCCCTGTACGTGACGTCTCCCAGGTTTCCGATCGGAGTCGCGACGACGAAGAGACGCCCGCCCGAGGCCGCTTCCGGGGCGCCCGCCGCCGAACCCTCGGTCATCGCCGGGCCGAGCCCGGTCGCCGCCGCGGGTACAGGTAGTCCACGCCGGTGGTCCGCGGCCCGAGCTTCGCAACGGGCGGCACCTGGCGCTTGAACTCTGACGTCGCGACCAGCCGCTTCACCCGCTCCACGGCCGCCGGCGGAAAGCCCATCGCCACCAGCTCCTCGTCCGTGCGGCGCTTGTCGATCATCCAGAAGAGGAGCCGATCGAGCTCCGGGTAGGTGAAGCCGGCCTCGGCCTCGTCGGTCTGGCCGGGCCACAGGTCGGCCGAGGGCGCCTTGCGGATGATCTGCTCGGGTACGCCGACCGCCGCCGCCACCTGGCGGACCTGGCTCTTGTACAGGTCCCCGATCGGGTTGAAGGCGCAAGCCGAATCCCCGAACAGGGTCGTGTAGCCGATCAGCGCTTCGGTCTTGTTGCCGGTGCCCACGACCAACCCGCCCCACGTGACCGACCGGTCGTACAGCACGCACATCCGCAGGCGAGCCATGAAGTTGCCCCGACGCAGCTGACTTGCCTCAAGGCCCTCGATCCCCGCCGCTCCGGGCTCCGGCTCCCGCCCGAAGTAGCCGTCCACCATGGAGCTGATGTCGATCAGCTCGCTGGCGCAGCCCAGCCGTTCGACGACCGTTCGGGCGTCGTCGACGGAACCCGCCGAGGAGGCCCGAAACGGCATCGAGACGCACAACAGACGCTCCGGCCCGATCGCCTCGGCGGTGAGGAAGGCCACCAGGGCCGAGTCGATACCGCCCGAGAGCCCCAGCAGCGCTCGCTCGAAGCCGGCCTGGCGGAGCTGGTTCCGAATGAATTCGACCGTCACCCGACGGGCGACTTCGGTATCGATGGCCAGTTCGGGCGGCAGCTCGAAAAGCCGGCTCGACGTCTCCGCCGGCGCGGTGGGCCCGGCCTTCGCGTCGCGGCTCATCGGGCCTTGGGCTTTCGGCCCCGCGCCCTCGGCTTGTCGTCTCGAGCCTTGGGCTTCGATCGTGGCCCGGCGGGCGGCTCGCTGGCCTCCTCGATCGTCACGTCCGTCCGTTCGGCCAGGATGCTGCGCAGCTCCCGCAAGTGGAGCGCGGGCCGCTCTTCACGCCGCAGCGGAAGCCCGATCCGCCCGCGTCGGACGTCCCCGAGCTCCACGTCCACGAAGTACAGACGCTC
>Ga0187886_1001424_pt1 | contig 21795 bp, 21 predicted proteins | sample June2016WEW_20_1_FD_133001 | JGI IMG/M metagenome (GOLD analysis project Ga0187886, IMG submission 133001) | Peatland microbial communities from SPRUCE experiment site at the Marcell Experimental Forest, Minnesota, USA - June2016WEW_20_150 | ecosystem: Environmental > Terrestrial > Soil >... | reverse complement strand
GGGGAACCGACAAAACTTGTTTGAGCTTGGCGTAGCGCACGCCAAGCGAGTTGTTTTGGCGCCGAGAAGGACGGGATTCTCGCGGCGTGAAAAACCGCGCTCTGGAGTGGAGGCCAGCCCCTCAGCCCTGAAGAGGCAGGCACGGGGATGTAGCCAACGGCGGCGGGATTCTGATATGATGAGGACACGGAGGAGGGAGGCCTGATGAACCTGTTCAAGGTCGGGATCGACAGCTACAGCCTCAAGCCCCTCGACCTCTCCCCTTTCGAACTCCTCGAGTGGGCCATGATCAACGAGGCCGACGGCGTTCAGTTTTCCGAAACAAACCTTCCTCATTCGGACGTGCCGGACAAGGCCCTGCTCGAAGACCTCCGGAGCTACGCCGCGGAAAACGGGCTTTACCTCGAGTGGGGCGGGGGCGAGCACATCCCCCTCGACCTTGCGACGGGCGCCAAAAAGGACATTTTCAGCGTCAACAAGAGGGCCGCGGCCGAGGCCTGCCTTCTCGGAGCGGACACCGTCCGGTCATGCTCGGGCGGCCTGATGCGCTGGAAAGAGGATTCGCCCCCGACCGGCGAGCTTCTCCGGCTCATGGCCGGGGCTCTCCGTGAACAGAAGTCCATGCTCCGCGATTTCGGGGTCATCCTGGCCATCGAGACCCATTTCGAGTTCACCTCCTTCGAGTTGGTGCGGCTCTTCGAGATGGGCGGGGCGGTTCCCGGGGAGTCCCTGGGCGTCTGCCTCGACACCATGAACCTCCTGACCATGCTCGAGGACCCGGAAAGCGCCACGGAGCGGTTGCTGCCCTGGGTGGTCACGACGCATGTCAAGGACGGCGGCCTGCTTCTCACGGAAGATGGGCTCGTTTCGTTCCCGGCCGAGGCGGGGACCGGAGTCGTGGACCTGGCCGCCATCTTCGAAAAACTCTCGGCGGGCCCGAGAAAGATCAACCTGTCCCTCGAAGACCACGGCGGCGACTTCCTCATCCCCATCCACGAGGCCGGATTTCTGGCCAGGTTCCCGGATCTCACGTCTCTCGAGTTGGCGAAGCTCCTTGGCCTCGCCGCCAGGAGCCAGTCCTTAAAGGACCAGAAGAAACTGGCCGTCCTGGACCGGGCTCGCTGGCCGGAAGTCTGCGAGCGCCGGGTGAAACACGGGCTGAAGGCCGTCCGGAGGATCGTCGTCGAGAGGACGGGTTAGCCGTCATGGCACGCCACGCGCGGTTCGCTTTCAAAAGCCCGGGCGAACTCCTGGCCAAGGCCGGCGAGCTCGGCGTGGATATCCCCTTCTTGGAAGATATCTCCGGACTTCTCGAGCCAATGACGGTCGCCGGACGGCGCGTTCCCAACAGGCTCGCGGTCCTGCCCATTGAGGGGGCCGACGCCACGCCGGGCGGGGGGCCCTCCCCATGGACATTCCGGCGCTACGAAAAATACGCAGCCGGAGGGAGCGGGATTGTCTGGGTCGAAGCGACGTCCGTCCGGCGCGACGGGCGGTCCAATCCGCGCCAGCTCATGCTCACGGACGAGACCGAGGACGCCTTCAAGAAGCTCGTCGGGAAAACGCGGGAGGCGGCCGCCCGGGAATGGGGCCCGAGCCACGAACCTCTCCTCGTCCTCCAGCTCACCCATTCCGGCCGCTTCGCCAAGCCCGAAGGAAAGCCCGAGCCGCTCATCGTCCACAGGAGCCCCCTCCTCGACGCGCTGCACGGGCTCCCGCCGGATTATCCCGTTCTTACCGACGAAACCCTCGCCGAAATCCAGGACGATTTCGTCAACGCCGCCGACCTGGCCGCCTCGGCCGGTTTCGACGCGGTGGATATCAAGGCTTGCCACGGCTATCTCGTGTCCGAACTCCTCGCTTCGTTTACGCGGACCGGGAGCCGGTACGGCGAAACCTTCGATAACAGGTGCCGTTTTCTTCTCGAGACGATCCGCCGGATCCGGCAGGAGGTACCGCGGCTCCTTCTGACGAGCCGTCTGAGCGCGTCCGATATGGTCCCCTTCCCTTATGGATTCGGGATGGACCCCAACCGCCGCAAGACGCCCAACCTCAAGGAAGCCAAGGCGCTCATCCGGCGGCTGGAGAAGGAGGGCGTAAAGTTCTTGGCCCTCTCCATGGGCGTCCCGGCGTGGCAATCCCATTTCGGCAGACCTTCAGATAAGCCCGTCCCAGGCGCAAAGGTGCCCGACGAGCATCCGCTCGAAGGCGTGGCCCGGCATCTGCGGTTCGCCTCGGAGCTCCAGCGGAATTCTCCGCGAATGGCCGTGGCCGGCCCGGGTTACTCCTGGCTGCGGCACTTTTTCCCCAATGTCGGCGCGGCCATGGTCCAGTCGGGAAAGACGGCCATCGTCGGCCAGGGACGGGGCGCCCTCGCCTATCCCGATTTCCCGAAGGACCTCGCTCGGAACGGGCGGCTCAACGCCCGGAAGGTATGCACGGCCTGTTCGCTCTGCTCGCACCTCTTGCGTCAGCAGAAGCGGGTGGGCTGCGTCGTACGGGACCCGGAGTACCGGCAGGCCCGATGACGCGAAAACAAGGAGGGCAGGCTTGAGCGCGGCCGCGCCGGGGCCCCACGGGACCGGGGCCGATTTCTCCGCCGTCTTCGACATGGACGGCGTCATCGTCGACAACCGCGCCTTCCATTTCCGGGCCTGGGAGGTGTTTGCCCATGAGCACCGCCTTCCCTTCGACCCCGAGTACTTCAAGAATCACCTGTTCGGCCGCGTCAACCGCGATATCCTGCTGGGGCTCCTCAAGGGAAACTTGAATGACCAGGAAGCCACCCTCTATGCCCTAGAAAAGGAAGCCCTTTATCGGAAGCTTTATAAGGGACACGTCAAGCCGGCCGGGGGGCTCGTCCGCTTCCTCGAAGAGCTCAAGGCCGAGGGCATCACAACGGCCGTCGCCACGTCCGCCCCACGGGTCAACCTGGACTTCGTCCTCGACGAGGCGGGGCTCAGGCCCTATTTCGACGCCCTCGTCGATATCAGCGCAGTCACCAGGGGCAAGCCCGCTCCGGACCTCTATCTCAAGGCGGCCGAGAAGCTCGGGAGGGACCCGGCGCAATGCGTTGCGTTCGAAGATTCCTATCCCGGCGTGGAATCAGCACTGGCCGCCGGGATGCGGGTCGTCGGCGTCACGACGACGCATACGCCCGAGGAGCTGGGCCACGTCCACCTGGTCATCGACGATTTCGAAGACGTGTCCGTCGAAAGGCTGCGGTCGCTCTTCGCCGACCCGGCGAGCGATTAGTCAGAAAAAACGGGGACACATACCTAAGCGAGGTGCTTCGGCGCATCGCTATTTTCCGAGGGGCTGAAGGGGAATGGCTGGAACGTCATGTGCGGTTTAGCGCAAACCGCACTCTGGAGTGGAAGCCATCTCCGAAGCCCTGAGGAATCAGATCGGTTTGACGGCGGGGCCTAGCTTGTTATATTTTTGACCCCGGGCACGAAAGGACCGGCGGGACAATGACCAAGACTCGGATGCGGGTCGGCGGCAACGAGTTTCCCGTCTTCTCGCTGAACACCCTCGTCATCGGCAGCGGCGCCGCCGGCCTCAGCGCGGCGGTCCGTCTCCACGAGGAAGGCCTGACGGATGTCGCGATCGTCACGGACCGCTTCGGCGCCGGGGCCTCCAACAACTCCGGTTCGGACAAGCAAACCTATTACAAGCTGTCGCTCGCCGGCGACCGGCCCGACTCTCCGTTCGAGATGGCCCGCGACCTTGCCGCAGGCGGCTCGATGCACGGCGATATCGCGCTCTGCGAAGCTCTGAATTCAGCCGAGGCGTTCTACCGCCTGGCCGGTCTCGGCGTCCCGTTTCCTCAGGACAGGTACGGCGCTTACGTCGGCTACAGGACCGACAACGATCCTCGTCAGAGGGCCACGTCGGCGGGCCCGCTGACCTCCCGATTGATGGTCGAAGGATGGGCCCGGGAGATCCGGCGTCTCCGCATCCCCGTCCTCAACCGCCATCAGGTGATTTCCCTTCTCACCGCGGGCCGCGGCCGCGGGAAGAGGGTCATCGGCGCCGTCGCCCTGGACAAAGCCAAGCCGACATCGAAAAACCTCGGCTTCGTCCTTTTTAGCGCGGCCAACGTCGTGTTGGCCACAGGCGGCCCCGGCGGGATGTACCGGTACTCCGCATACCCCTGGGACCAGTGGGGCTCCCACGGACTGGCCTTCGAGGCGGGGGCCGTAGCCAACAACCTCACGGAATCGCAGCACGGGTTGGCCTCCGTCAAATTCCGTTGGAACTTGTCGGGGACATACCAGCAGGTCGTCCCGAGGTATTTTTCGACGGACGCCCGGGGCGGGGACGAGCGGGATTTTCTAACCGATCGTTTCCCGGACATGGGAAGGCTCGCGACGGCCATCTTTTTAAAAGGATATGAATGGCCGTTCGACCCGGCGAAAGTTTTCGAGTACGGGTCCTCGCTCATCGACGTCCTCGTTTACGAAGAGACGGCCGTCAAAGGCCGGCGGGTCTTCCTGGATTACCGGACCAACCCCCGTGGGGCCGGCAAACTCGCGGAGTTCGATTTCGGCCTCCTCGCCCCCGAGGCGCGCGCCTATCTCGAAAAATCAGGCGCCCTGCTCGCGACACCGATCGCCCGTCTTCTCCGGATGAACCGGCCGGCCGTCGAGGTTTTCAAGGCCCACCGTATCGATCTCCGGCGGGAACCCCTGGAAATCGCCGTTTGCGCCCAGCATAACAACGGCGGGTTCAAAGGGAATATCTGGTGGGAATCCAACGTTCGTCACCTCTTCCCGGTGGGCGAGGTCAACGGGACGCACGGCGTTCGCCGGCCGGGCGGCGCGGCCTTGAACGCGGGACAGATCGGAAGCCTGCGGGCGGCGCGTTTCATCGCCAAAAGGTACCCGGACGATCCACCCACGCCCGCGGAATTCCTCCGACTGGCCGAATCCCAGGTCGCGGGGAAATTCGACGACGCTCGGCGGATGATCAAGAAAGAGGCCGGACAGAGCGGCTTTGTGACCGGGGCCCTCGCTGAAATCCAAAAACGTATGTCGGCGTGCGGCGCGCACGTCCGGGACGCGAAGGATGTCCGCGCGGAAACGCCCCGGGCATGGGGCCTCGTGAAAAAGCTCCGGACAGACCTCCGGGTTTCGTCGGCTCAGTTGCTGCCGGAGGCCTTCACGATTCTGGATCTCGCCTTGACCCATGCCGTTTATCTCGAGGCCATCCGGGAGTACCTTGAACGCGGCGGAAAAAGCCGCGGGTCTTACCTCGTGCCCGACGAACGGGGGCGCCTCCCCTGCCCCGGACTGGACAGGCGGTGGGCCTTTTCTCTCACGGCGCCGACGGACTTCGTGAGCGGCAAGATCCTGGAGATCGGACTCGATGGCCCGGGCCGCGTAAAGACATCGTGGGTTGAGGTCCGGCCCATCCCCTGCGCTGACAGTTGGTTCGAGACCGTCTGGAACGATTTTCTCAAGGACAGGATCGTCCGGGAGGAGGGTTGACCATGGCCAGGAAGAGCGTTTCGAAGCGGCCGGTCGCCGTGATCACCGGGGCCGGGCAGGGCATCGGCAGGGGCATCGCCCTCGAGCTCGCCCGGAAGGGTTTCGACATCGCCGGCCTCGAAATCCGCTGGGATCCTAAGAATAGAAGAAAAGGGCTGTTCGAGGTTAAGGCCCAGGTCGAACGGCTGGGGCGGCGATTTTTGCCCGTTCAATGTGACGTCGCCGCGATTTCGGAGCACGACCGCGCCATCGAAGCCGTGCTGGCGAAATTCGGCCGGATCGACGTTCTCGTCAATAATGCCGGCGTCGCCCCGGGAAAAAGACTGGATCTCCTCGAAACGACGGCGGGGAGTTACGACCGGGTGATGGGCGTCAACGCCCGGGGGCCATTCTTCCTAACCCAGAACGTGGCCAGGCGGATGATCGCCAGGACAAGCGGCGATGACGCGGTCAAGCCGTCCATCATTTTCATCACCTCCATCAGCGCGGTCGTCTCTTCCCCGACGCGCGCCGAGTACTGCCTCTCCAAGGCGACCCTGAGCATGGCCGCGACCCTTTTCGCCCATGCCCTCGCCCCTCACGGCGTCGCCGTCTACGAGGTCCGGCCGGGAATCATCGCCACGGACATGACGGCGCCGGTCAAAGCCCGGTATGACCGGATGATCGCGGGCGGGCTCGTCCCCCAAGGCCGCTGGGGCCTCCCCGAGGACGTGGGCAAGGCCGTCGCCGCCCTGGCCAGCGGCGCTTTCGGGTTCTCGACGGGGGCGGTCATCGAAGTCAGCGGCGGAATGAACATCCGCCGGTTATGAGAGCACTCAAAGTAGCCTGGGAGCCTAAGGGCGGAGATCCAGGCCACCCGAAAGCCCCCGTAGCGGAGGGGGACCCATCGGTTTCCGATGGGGGAACCGACGGGACTGGTGCCCGGGGGCCGGGGGATGAGGGTGGCCTGGATCTCCGCCCTTAACAACCCTAGGTTTACAGGTGGAACGGTTTCTGATATCTTGAGGCAAGACGGAGGGAATCATGGCCGCATCAAGAGGGTCGCAAGGCCGCATTTTCTGGGGACTTGTCCTCATCGTCGTTGGCGTTTTATTCCTGTTCGACCAGATGGGAGAGCTGGATTTCGGCTATCTCATCAGCCGCTACTGGCCGGCGATCTTCATCCTCATCGGCCTCTCGATCATCATCGGCAACAACTTCAAGAACGCCGGGGCCGGCGTCTTTTTCATCCTGTTCGGAACGTTTTTCCTGGTTATGCGGCTCCGGATCTTCCACCACGACGTCTGGCGTTATATCTGGCCCCTGTTCATTATCGTCCTGGGGATTTGGGTCCTCTTCAAACCGGCCCGTGAGGCGGTTAAAAAAAAAATCCCTGAGCTGACCTCGGACGATCTCCGGATCTCCCAGGTCTTCTCCTCGACGTCGCGGCGGGTCGAATCTCCGAACTTCAAGGGCGGGTCGGTCGAAGTCGTTCTCGGGTCGGCCGAAATCGACTTGACCGGGGCCGGGCTCGAAGGGGGCCAGGCCGTCCTCGCCCTGTCCGCCGTCCTCGGCAGCATCGAGGTCAGGATCCGGCAGGATTGGCAGGTCGTCATCGAAGGAAGCCCCGTCCTGGGATCGATCGAACAAAAAACGAAATCGCCGGCCGAGGCCGAGAAAAAGGGGACGCTCCGGATCAACGCCTCCGTCGTTCTCGGCTCCATCACCATCAAAGATTGACCTCACCAAGGAAGGACCTGATGCAGAAGTTTCTCTTTTGGTTCTTGGCGGTCGTGATCACCCTGGCCTCGGCCGTCTATCAGAGGATGACGGGCCCGACGTATCCGGTGCGGGGGAAAGTCGCCCTCGATGGCTCGACGGTCAGCTTCCGGCTTCCCCGGAGCGCCGAAAGCACGGCCGACGCCGTGATCGCGGTCGCCTTTCCCGCTCCGACGGAAGGCTACCTGGAGTACAAGCGATACAACAGCGACGACCCGTGGACCCGGGAGCCGCTCGTCCGCAAGGACGCGGAACTCGTCGGTTACCTGCCTAAGCAGCCGGCCGCCGGAAAACTGGTCTACAAAGTCCACGTGATGACCGGCGGAAAAGACGTCCTGGCCGGAGGCGAAGCGCCGCACATCATCCGCTTCAAGGATTCCGTTCCCCTCTCGCTGATCATCGTCCATGTCCTCGTCATGTTCTCGGGGATGTTGGCCGCGACCGCCGCGGGCCTGGCGGCCCTGGACAAAAAACGGAATCCCAGGCATTTCGCCCTGTGGGCCGCGGCGCTGATCTTCGTCGGCGGGTTCATTCTTGGACCGCTGGTCCAGAAGTTCGCGTTCGGGGTCCTGTGGAGCGGCTTTCCCCTGGGCATGGACCTGACCGACAACAAAACCCTGATCTCGTTCCTGTTGTGGATCGTGGCCCTGGTCGCCGGCCGGAAAGGAAAGCCCGCCCGGGGGGCGGTCCTCGCCGCTTCGGTCGTCACACTTGTGATTTACCTCATCCCGCACAGCCTGTTCGGGTCTGAACTCAAATATACAAAAACACATTAGGAGGGGAGCGATGAAAAACACCGCATGGCTGCTCTGCGTGGCCCTCGCGCTGGCCGGCCTGGGAACGGCCCTGGCGCAGGCCAAGGCCCAGACCGGGAACGACGTCCCGGCCAATGTCATCGAGATCTTCAAAAAGAATTGCACCGGCTGCCACACCGGCCAAAGGCCCCCCCAAGGGCTGAGTCTGATTCCCTCGAAGGTCGCGAACGCGATCAACGCCCCGAGCACCGAAAAGCCAGCGCTCAAGCTCATCGACACGGCCGACCCCGAGGCGAGCTACCTCCTGAAAAAGATCATGGGGGCGAGCGACATCACGGGCAGCCGGATGCCCCGCGGCAAGAAGCCGCTGGCCCAGGCGGACATCGACGTCATCAAGGCCTGGATCCAGGGGCTCAAAAAGTAGGCGCGCCCGCCTGTTCGGTTCCGAGTTCTCCTGGTCGGCAGCCGGGGCTCACTTCAGCAGGAACCGGACTGTCACGGTGAAGACGACCGGCGTCGGGACGTTGTTGATGATCATCGGCTCGTAAACCCACTGCCTGACGGCGTCGATGGCGGCCTGGTTGAGGAGCGGGATGGACTTCAGGATCATGACGTCCTGGACCTTGCCTGTAGCGTCGGCCTTCGCCGCCAAGATGACGATGCCTTCGACACCGGCCTTCCTGGCGTCGGCCGGGTAGACCGGGTCCACACTCTTTATGAGCTTCGGGGGCGGGATGGCGCCCTCGGCCTTGACGGCGCCATGGGCGAACTTGGCCAGGTCCTTCTCCTTGTCACCGGTTTTCAGCATGAACCGCACGGTCACGGTGAAGACGATTCTTCGCGGCTTCCCGTTAATAACGGCAGGTTCATATTTCCACTGCTTGACGGCGTCGATCGCAGCCTGGTCGAGAAGGGGAATCGATCTCAGGATCCGCGCGTCCTCGACGTTCCCCTTCTCGTCGGTCCGGGCTTCGACGACGACCACGCCTTCGACCTGGGCCTGGCGAGCGATTTCGGGATAGATGGGGTTGACGGATTTAAAGAGCCTGGGCGGCTCGATTTCGCCCACGGCCCTCACCGCGCCTCTGTCAAACTCTTCTCGCTCTTTGCCCAGGACTCCGCCAACGACTCCGCCAACGACTCCGCCCCGAAGGCCTCCGGCTGTCCCTTTGCCGCCATCAAGGGTGAATCTGATGGTGATTGTAAACGTCGCCGGCCTCGGCTGGCCGTCGACGATCATCGGCTCGTAAACCCACTGCCTGACGGCGTCCATGGCGGCCTGTTCCAGAAGGGGCATCGAGTTCACCACCTTGATCTTGGCCACCCTGCCATAGATATCGGTGGTCGCTTCGAGAAGAACATTCCCTTGCACCCCAGCCTGACGCGCGATCTCCGGGTAAACAGGATCGACTTGTGTGACGAGCTTGGGCGGAATGGCCTCGACACCACGGCCTGCCGAAGACGCATAATGCAGGACCCGGAACGACAGGAAGTACGGCTTTCCCTGGGTATCCTCGAAGCCGAAGACCTCCGCATTTTTCTCGGGGATGTTGAACTCCATGTCCAGGAGATTCGTGGTGTCCTTATCGCCCTGCTCAAAAACCTCGATGTGGAATTGCTGAGGTTCAGGGAGCCGGCCCGGGGTTACCAGGATCAGGTATTCTTTGCTGTCGAGCCGGAAGATATGGAAGGCTTTTTCTGACTTGCCCTCATCCCAGCGAAGGTTGACGGCGTTGATGAGCTTGACGTTCTTCAGATTAAAGACCTGCCGGATCTGTTGTTCGGCTCCGACGCCCTCCTCCGATTGGATGCTCATGAAGTGGAGGAATTTCAAGAACGACGAGGTGACAATTTTCGCGGGCGGCACGGACGTATCTCTAATTCCTTCGAGGATCAGCATCTCCATCTCAACACCCGAGTACAAAGGCTTGGGTCCCTGGATCAAAATATTCACAGGCTCTTCGGCTCCTAAGCCCGAAACCCAGAAACCGGCCAAGGCCAACGCCAGAAGACAAACGATAGTCCCTTTCATGCTCCCGCCTCCTTTAAGGCGTTTTCCCTGCCCAGACAAAGATCGTGTCAGATCCCGCGGGCTGGTAAATATAGGCCTGGGCGGGCGCCCCGCCCACATTGATATAGTTGATCTCGAAGCGGTCCGCGGGCCGGGCATAATCGGCCCGCACGGCAACCGTCTGGACGCCGCGGAGAAGCCACAAGCTCGCCGCCGCGAGAACGAGAAACGTCGCCGCGCCGGCGGCCAGCTCCCAGCGAAGCCCGGCCGCTCTCCTTTGCGGAGCTTCCGTTTCCAGGCTGGCCCGGCGATAGATCATCCGCCACAGACCGCTCACCGCCCCGACATCCTCCAGCTTAACGAAGAGCGCTTCGGCCTCATACCGGCTGACGAGCCGCGCCTGGCAGCCTTCGCATTTATCGAGGTGGGCCCGGATGAGGAAATCCCGGAAGGGGCGGGACGGGATCGCGTCGTAAAGGGCGTTAACAATTTTGCAGGATAGCATGTTCGTTCTCCAAAAGCGCCTTGATTTTCCGGCGGGCGTTGAAGAGGGTGACCCGGGCCGTGCTCGCCGAGCAGCCCAGGACTTCGGAAAGGTCCCGGGCCGTATACCCCTCGTTCGCCCAAAGGCAAAGGGCCGTCCTCTCCTTGGGCGAGAGCGTCGTCAACAAACGTGACGGGAGCGGCACGGGGCCGCCGGGATCCGGGCCGGGATTGTTGGGCACGACCGCCGGGTCGAATTTTGCCCGGGACGCGAACTCCGAAAAACGGCGCTTTTTCTTGATCATGTCGAGCGATCTCCTGTAGACGATGGTCAGGAGCCAGGTCTTGAAGCTCCTCCCGGGGTCGTAGCGCCAGAGATTCTTGAAGACCTGGATGAATGCTTCCTGGACGACATCTTCGGCGTCCTCCCTATTTCCCAGGACGTTGAGCGCCACGGACAGGACGAGAGGCCCGTAGGCCTCGACCATCTCCTGATAGGAGCCGGTCGCGCCCTTCAAGCAGCCCGCGACGATCTCTCTCTCATCCATGGAGCCGTGAAGCTCCTTTCCCGTTAGAGAATACGCCGGACGAAGGCCATCCGTTTAAAATGGGGACGGTCCTGTTTTTCCCACCGCCGACATATTGCTGCGCTTGCCCGGAAATAAAGAAAAACAAAAGCTTCCTGTTTACCACGCTCTTATCCATGGGGTGGACAATAACAACCGGAGGAGCGGTAAAGAAAACAGGACCGTCCCCATTTTCTAGTCCCCATTTTCTACGGACGAATCAGGGCATGAGGGCATTGATGAGGACTCTAGACGCTTGTGTCATCGAGCTCTTCCCGCGGCGGAACGATTATAGGACCTCGGATCACTATAGCAGGAAACCGGCCGCACATTCAAAGCGCGCCCGGTCAGGCGATGAATGGGACCTTTGACAATGGGAATTGAATTTGATAAATTCCGCGTCTGGTTGAGATTGGAAAGATCCGCAATGCCCGTGAAGCGTCCCCGTCGCAGGATGGTCGAGGAAGCCCTCCGCGCCGGTGAAGAGCGTTTCCGTATTCTCGTCGAGCACCTTCCGGTCGGCGTCTACCGGACGACGCCGGACGGGATGATCATCGAGGCCAATCCCGCGCTATGCCGGATGCTGGGGATCAAGAACTCCACCGACTTCCTCAAGTGCAACGTCAAGGATTTCTACGTCAAGCAAGAAGACAGGTCCAAGCACCTCGTCAAGCTGGCCGCCAAACCCCGGTTTTTCACGGAGTTCGAGCTGCGGAGCGCCGACGGGCGGAAGTTCTGGGTTCGTGACTACTGCCAGGCCGTCAAGGGCCAGGATGGCACGCTCCTGTTTTTCGACGGCATCCTCGTCGACATCACCGAGAGGAAGCGGGCGGAGAAGAAGCTGGAGCACGCCCTCCAAGAGCACCGGACAATCAACGAGAAACTGGAGAGCCTTTCGCTCACCGACGACCTGACGGGACTCAGCAACCGCCGCGGCTTCTTCGCGCTCGGGCAGCAGCAGATGAAGATCGCCAAGCGCATCCGGAGGGACATCTTCCTCATCTACATGGATGTCGACGAGTTGAAACGGACCAATGACAGCTACGGGCACCCGGCCGGCGACCGCCTGTTGACCACGGTGGCCCTCATCCTCAGGGAAACGCTCCGGGAGACTGATATCATCGGCCGGATCGGGGGAGACGAATTCGCCGTCCTGGCCATGCGGTCGCACAGGGGGGGCGAAAAGGCCCTCTTCGGGCGGCTCGAGGAGAAGCTCCGGGCCCACAACCTCAAAAACCCGAAGCGGCTCCATATCTCCCTGAGCATGGGCATCGTCCGATTCGATCCCCGGAAGTATTCTTCCCTGGAAGATTTTCTGGCACACGCCGATTACTTGATGTACCAGCAGAAGAGGAGCAAGGTTTCTCCCCAGACGTGAGCCGCCCGGCCGGGCCAGGCCGCGATGATCTCGGAAAATACAAAGAGGCTGGCTGGCGAGGCGCCAAGGTTTCAAAGGAAAAGGAAGCGGGGCTAAGGAGGATCCCTCTCCAGCCAGCGATTCCATTATAGATAAGCCTATTTCTAAAAGTCAACGGTCAATTCGAAATATTTCACGAATTTCCGCCCGTCTAAGCGACTCAATCCCCTTCGCGGGATCCCACGGACGAAAGGCCGTGGAGCTTCGGTTCTCCCGGTCCCGAGCGGAAGGCTCTCTTCCCAGTGACGCAAAAGCGGAGGGGGAACCAGGGAAGACCGCGGTTTTGAGATGCCTCGGCTTCGCTGTATATTATTATCGAGCGCCATGCCCAAGAAGATCCGGAAAACGGAAGAGCAGTGGAAGGAAGCCCTGGCCCCCGAACAGTACCAGGTTTTGAGGCAGGGCCATACCGAACGGCCTTTCACCGGACGGTATAACGACTTCTGGGAGAACGGCTTGTACGTGTGCGCCGGGTGCGGGACGCCGCTGTTCCGTTCCGAATCGAAGTACGACCATGACACCGGCTGGCCGAGTTTCACGGCTCCCGTCGACGAAAAAAACATCGCGTATAGGGACGATTTTTCTCTCCTTATTAAGCGGGTCGAGGTCCGTTGCGCCGCGTGCGGCGCTCACCTGGGCCATGTTTTTGACGACGGCCCGGCCCCGACCTTTCTTCATTATTGCATCAATTCGGCGGCCATGAACTTCCTCCCCGCGGAAGAGACTCAAGGGGAGCATCCCGGGGAGGCGTCCGGACCCGTCAGGCCCGGTCCTGCCGGAAAGGACAACTCCGGCCCGGCTGGAACGGAGGCGGCCAGGCCTGAAACCGCGACCTTCGCCGCCGGCTGTTTCTGGGGAGTCGAGGATAAGCTCGGGAAGGTCCCGGGCGTTCTTTCGACCGTCGTGGGGTACACGGGGGGAAAAACGGCCAGCCCTTCCTATGAAGACGTATGCACCGGCAAAACGGGGCACGCCGAGGCCGTTCAATTGACCTTCGACCCTGCCGCCGTCAACTATGAACAGCTCCTCGGCCAATTCTTCTCCATCCACGACCCCACGCAGGTCAACCGCCAGGGGCCGGACCGGGGCAGCCAATACCGGTCGGCGATCTTCTATCATGACCAGAAACAGAAGGAAGCCGCGGAAAAGGCCATGGCCGAGCTCCGGGCGTCGAAACGGTTCAAGGCCCCGCTGGCGACCGAGCTGGCGGCCGCCGGGGTCTTCAACCGGGCTGAAGATTACCACCAGAAATACTTCGAGAAACACGGTATCGCCTGTAACTAACCCCGGGGGAGGCTCTCCCCCAAAACCACTTGTCTCCCCGTCCCCTCTCCGAGGGTAGCCGATGTCCCCTTTTTATGACGGACCGTCCACCCCTGAGAACACCTAAAAAAGGGTTCCAGACGGTCGGAATTGGCACGAATCTTGGTTGATTACGGGTAAGATTCTGATAAACCCACAGGGGATGCGAGGAGCGAGAATGGCGAAAAAATCGCTTGACAGGGTGGCAGGAAAGTTGTACCCTCCGCGCTTCATATTCGAAGGTCTCACCCCGCGGGGGTGTAACGGTTTCCCCCTCAACCCCGTTATAGAGAGAGTGGTTGAGGGCTAAAAAAGGGAAAAAAATGCTTTACTTTTGCGATAAAAGTCTTATATATAAGACTATTCCTATAAAAATAGTAAGGAAGGAACCGAACGATGGCGACACAATATAAGTTCAAGAAAGACGAGCTTCTCAGCCTGCTCCCGCGGGTCAGCTCGGATGCCCTCTTCCCTGAGGAGGAAGACCTTTTCCAGGCGGCCGGCCCCGGGCCCGTCTCGTCCGGCTTCGCGGAGCCCAAGACCGCAAAGCCCGGAAACGGCAAGGGCCTGGCCTCTCCCGAGGACATGGAGCAGACGGCCGACCTGGTCAAGATTTACCTCCGGGAAATGGGCAGCATCCTCCTTCTCTCGAGGGACCAGGAAATCGCCTTGGCCAGGAGGATGGAAAGGGGTGAAAAGTCCATTTCCAAGGCCCTGGCCAGGACGCTCTTAACGATGAACGAGATACTGGCGCTTGAAGCCACGATCAAGAAGAACCCGGAAAATATGCTAAGATTCTTTACGTTGGCGGAAGAGGATTTCGCCGAAGAAAACCTCGAAGCCAAGAAGGCGGAGATCCTCGACACGATCCGCCGGATACGGATGCTCGGCACCAGGATCAACAAGATCCGCCCCCTGGTCCGGAACAGGACGGCCAGAGGACGCTTGATCGTCCGGATTATTCAGCTCGCCCGCGGGCTCGAGATCAAGCCGGAGCATAAAGACCGGATCATCGAAAACGTCCAGGCCCATTTGAAGGAGAAGCTGAGCGGGAGCGGCAAGCTCGTCCGGAAGGAGATCCGGTCGACACTCCAGGCCATCGCCGGCGGCAAAAGGGCCAAGGAGCGGGCCAAGAGCGAGCTCGTCTCCGCCAACCTGCGGCTCGTTGTGTCCATCGCCAAGAAGTACCAGGGCCGGGGGCTCCAACTCCTCGACCTTATCCAGGAAGGCAACATCGGGCTGATGCGCGCCGCCGAGAAATTCGACTACCGGCGGGGCCACAAGTTCTCGACGTACGCGACGTGGTGGATCCGCCAGTCCATCACCCGGGCCATCGCCGATCAGGGCCGGACCATCCGTATCCCGGTCCATCTCACCGAGACCATCCATCGGCTCAAGAAGATTTCCCAGGCCGTCGTTCAGGAGCGGGGCAAGGTGCCTTCCCCGGAGGACCTGGCCCAGAGGATGAACCTGCCCGTGAACAAGGTCCTTGAAATGATGTACAGCTCCCAGGACCCGGTTTCCATTGAAACCCCGCTCGGCGAAAACGGCGAGGGGGCCCTCGGCGACCTTCTTGAAGACAAGTCGTTCCCCTCCCCTCCCGACACGGTGATCCACATCAACCTCCGCGAACAGATCGAAGCCGCGCTGAGGACGCTGCCGGAACGGGAGACCATGGTCCTCCGGATGAGATACGGCCTCGGCGACGGGCGTGAATACACGCTCGAAGAAGTCGGGCAGCATTTCAACCTGACCCGGGAGAGGATCCGCCAGATCGAGCTCAAGGCGCTCAAGGCCATCCAGCTTTCGGTGCCTGGTCAAAAGCTGAAATCCTTCTGAGTTTCCGTCTCCCGACATTCTCTCTCTCGGCGACCGCCGAATCCGGATCTAGCTGGATTGGGCCCGGCTCTTCCAGCCCTATCCAAATTTACGTATCATCATGATATTAAACATTTTAACTGTAAAACCCGTTCGGCGTCCATTTCGCGCCCGACCAACGGGCTAAATTTATTTATCTTATTGTATATCAACACGTTATGCTGAGGGAACCGGCCCGCTGAGACTTTCCCGACCCCCCGGCGTCCTTGAAAGACGCCCCCTTTTTTGGTAGTCTATTGAGCATTCTGCCTATGGCAACAACATGAGCTTCGAAAAGATCGGCTTCATCGCTCCCTCCACCTGCATCCCCCGCGGCGAGAAGCCCGCGCTCAGGAAAACGGCCCATCTCCTCAGGAAGGCCTTGGGTGTCAAGGACATCTACTTCAGCCCCCATCTTTTCTCGAGCGACGAAGACATCGACCACGTCACCGCGCCAGCGGAAGCCCGGGCCGAGGTCTTCAAAAGGGCGATCCGGGATCTCGACCTGATCATCTCCGTGGCCGGAGGCACCGGCGCCGAGGACATCCTCCGCCAGATCGACAAGAAGGATTACAGGATCATCCGCGAACGGCGTCCCCTGTTCATCGGGTTTTCCGATTTCACCTTCCTGCTCAACGAGATTTATCATATGTCCCGCGTGCCCGCGGTCTATTTCCCTTCGCTCAAGCTCGGCCAGGGCAACCTCAAGAAAATCTCCGCCCTGATCTCGGGCGAGGAGATCCACTACCAGGGCCTGGCCTGGCTGACTCCCCCGCCGCCGCGGAAGCTCTCCGGCATTCCGATCGGCGGCAACCTGTCGACCTTCGTCAACTTTCTGAACCGCAAGAAGCCCCCCCGCTTCAGCTGGCGGCGGCATATCCTGTTTTTCGAGGACATCCAGGTGGACGTCGAGGACCTCCACCGCCTGCTCGCGGCCCTGCGGCGTCACAACGTTTTCAAAGAGATCAAGGGCATCGTGGTCGGTTCGGTGAGCCGGACCAGCAAGAACTCTCACGCGAAGAAGCAGCAGCGGGAGGCCTTGCGGTTCATCCGGACTTATCTCGATGACGTGATCCGCGATCGCCGCAAGCGGGGATTCCCCCTGCCGATCCTGGCCGTCTCCAACTTCGGCCATTACCGCCGGCGCAACCTCATGGCGGTCCCCATCGGGGGGAAAGTCACGATCTCCAAGGGCAAGAGGATGACGTTCTGGATCGGACGCCGGCCCGTCAAGAACGGCCAGCCCTCATAGTCCGCGGGGCCCCGCCCGACAAAGCTCCATCGAGCGCTATTTTCTCAAGTATAAAAGGGCCTGGAGGGCCGCGACGCACCCTTCGCCGACCGCCGCGGCGACCTGCAGGCCGCCGCAGGTGACATCGCCGGCGGCAAACACGCCCGGGATATTGGTCCGCTGGAAGCGGTCGACGGCGACGCACTGCTTATGGTCGAGAGTCAGACCGGCGCGGCCCAGAAGCGGACCGGCCGGAATGTCCCGGAATATGAACACGGCCGATACGGCCAAGTCCTCGATCCGCCCGTCAACTTCGAGCGTCACCTTCTCCACGCGCTGGTCTCCGGCGATCTCCTTGACCTTGGCGTCCCGCCGCACCGTGATCCCCCGGGCTTCGATCTCCGCTAAGCCTCCGGAGGCGGGGTCCGGCGCGGGCTTCCCGGGGACCCAGATGACCCGGCACCCCATTTGCTGGAGAGCCAGGACGTCTTCGCGGGCTTCCTCGAAGTCGCCGGTCGCGACGACCTTCGCGCCGCGGAACAGGGGTCCGTCGCAGGTGGCGCAATAGCTCACCCCCTGACCGATAAGCCGGTCCTCCCCCGGGATCAATTGTTCCAGGGGGACGGGCTTTCCCGTGGCCAGGATGACCGCCCGCGACTCGATGAGGGCGTCCTTGGTCGTGATGAACTTGGGGTCGGTTTCAAGCCCGAAGGCGCTGGCGTCACCCGCCAGGACCTCGGCCCCGAACCGGACCGCCTGGTCCCTGAACTTTTCGAGCAGTTCCAGGCTGCCGATGGAGAGGAACCCCGGATAGTTCTCGATCGTGTAATTGATACCCAGCCGGGAGGAGGCGCGGCCCTTCAGGACGAGGGCCTTCTTGCCCGATCGGGCGACGTAGAGCCCCGCGGTCAGCCCGGCGGGCCCCGCCCCGATGATCAGCACGTCGGTCTTGAGGCTTCGGATGGGCATGACGTTTCTCCCCCGGGGGCCGCGTCACTTCATCAACTGTCCGCTGTCGGCGACCTTCCACTGGCCGCCGATCTCGACATAGAGCATCGTCCGCTGAATGTCCCGCTCCTTTTCATCCTTGTACTTGAGGTCGACGAGCATCCAGTCCTGCAGACCCCGGTAGGCCATGTCCAGGACCGCCTCGTTGGCCCCCGCGAACGCGGTGCCGCGGAACTTCTTCAGGACGGCCGCGTTGCGGCCGTAATTCTTGAGATAGACGGGCAGCATTTTTTTCTGCTCCGCGTCGGTCTTTATGAACTCCTCGACGGAGTTCCGGGGCTGGTAGGTCTCGTCCACGGCCATCCAGACATATTCGTCCTGCGGGTTCGGCCCCTTGGTGTTCAGGGCCTTGACGCCGAAATAGACGGCGGCGGCCAGGGCGTCCATGACCAGGAAAATGACGACAATCTTGAGAATTCTATTCAAGCGGACCTCCCGGTTTCTGGGGCGGGGGCTGTCTTTCCCCCTTCTTTCTGGCCGCGGCTTCGACTTCGCAGGCCAGCAGCCGGAACCGGTCAGAAGGAACCGCCCTGGCCCGCGGCTTCCGGAAGAGCGTCCTCGCGCGGCGCTCCTCGTTGCCGGTGGCGGCGCCGAAGACCTGGCCCTCCCGCTCCTCGGGATTCCGCTTGAAACACTCCACGAATTTCGCGTCGGGCAGGTGCCCCAAACCGCGGAGCGACCGGAGCATGGCCCGCGTGCTCACGCCGAAATACCGCTTGAGAAACAGGACATCCTCATAATCCAGGTTCCGGGCCCGGAAATCCTTTTCGATGAGCTCCTGGAGCTTGGACCTGGGGATGAGGAACAGGGAGGCGAAGGTCTGGGCGAATTGCTCCCGGGGGGGGTACAGGGAAACGTATTCCTCGACGACGACGTCGAGGTTGTCGACGATGGGACTCTCCGAGCGGTCTTTGAGATAGTGGGCATAGACGTGGGCCGCCGTGAGCGTTTGGAGCCCGGCGGGCTCGCCCGCGTTGACGGCCGCGAAGGCGGCCCGGCGCTCGGGGTCGAAGACGAAAATCCCGGCGATGCGTGATTCGTCAGGGAAGGGATGCCGGGCGATCCGGCAGCCGTTGATTTCGCACAATCCGAAGATGTCGCGGATGGGCTCATTGCCGAGCCCGAGGCGCCGTCTTTCCTCCTCCGCGAGCCGCTCCGGGGAAATATGCGAGTACGCTGGGGCGAGGTCGAGCCGCCGGCCCGTCTGCTCCTCGAGGAGGAGGTACTTTTCGCAGTAGGCCCGGAACCTCAGGATCTCCCTCCGGGCCCCGGGGTCCACGGCCCCCTCCGCAAGGAGGGCCTCAAAGGCGGGCTTCTTCTCGTCGAAGAAAAAGGCGATGTCCTTGTTCAGGTATCCGGAGATTTTGAGGAGGGTTTCGAAGCTCGGGGTCCTCTTCCCCGCCTCCAGGAGCGAGATGTACTCCGAGGAAAGGCCCAGGGCTTTGGCGAACGCTCCCTGGCTGAGGTTGATGTCTTCGCGGGCTCTTCTGAGCCGGGTCCCGAGGATCTTCTCCATGGTCGCGCACCCCCTGGCGGCGCGGGTAGGATAACATGAGGTTAGCGGGGTGTCAACTTTGACAAGAGCCCCTTTCTCTGATAAAAGTATGGGCGTGCTGGCGTAATGCCGACGAATTCATTCCGGAGGGGTTGCGTCATGGCCGAACAAAACATTCTCGAGCTTTACAAGGGAGCCACCAAGAGCTTCTGCAACCTCGTCCTCAACCAGGTCCAGGACGGCGTCTCCTGCCTGAGCACGGGCCGGAAGATCATTTTTTGGAACAAGCCCGCCGAGCAGATGACGGGCTTCGACAACGCGGAGATTTTGGGCAAGCCGTGTTTCGAGGACCTCTCGCTCTTCGTCGACCAGGAGGGCACGAACATCTGCCGGGAGAGATGCCCGGTGGAGCTCACTCTCAAGGACGGCACCATTCGCAGCCTCAGCGTCTATTTCCGCCACAAGGACGGTTTCCGGGTCCCGGCGACGCTCCGCATCATCCCGGTGTTCAAGGAGGACGGGGCCGTCATCGGGGCCGTCGAGACGTTCACCAACACGGCCCCCAAGGTCCGCGTCCCTCTCAGCGTCGCCGAACTCGAGAAGACGGGCCTTCTCGACACGGACGCGGGAATCGCCAACAAGTCCTACCTCGACATGGTCCTCCAGGCGCGCCTGGAGGAATTCCAGAAATACGGCCTGCCCTTCGCCGTGATCTTCATCGACGTCGACAATTTTAACAAGACCCTGGAGAAATATGGCCGCTTCAACGCCAGCAAGATCCTGAGGACCGTCGCCCGGACGCTCAACAAGAACATCCGCTACTTTGACGTCGTCGGCCATTGGAACGCCGACGAGTTCCTGGTCATCCTCCTCAACATCGATGACAGCCGGCTCGACATCGTGGCCAACAAGCTCCGCCTGCTCATCGCCGAGTCCTACATCACGACCGAGACGGGCATGCTCAACACGACCGTGTCCGTCGGGGCGAGCACCGTCCAGCGTTACGACTCGGCCGAGTCCCTCATCAAGCGGACCGAGCAGCTCATGCTGCACAGCAAGTGGCTGGGGAAAAACCGGGTCAGCCTCAGCTTCACCCAGAAAGAGGTCGGCTGAGGCAAAAGGCCCCCTTTCCCGGGGGGTGCGGAAAAGGGGGCAAAGAAAGGAGGGGGTATTAAGAGATCGGTTTCTTCGTCTTGACGTCGCTGATTTCGGCGCCCAGGACGACATGATTGTTCGCTCCCACCAAGGTGAGGCGAAACTCGGTGTCCCGGAAAACCCATTCCGACGAAAACTTCACATGGCCCTGGCCGAGGGCGATCCCCCAGCAGTCGTTCAAGTTCTCGTAAGAATGGTCCTGCCAGACGGCGCCTTCGGCGCGGGGGGACCCGACTCTGGCCGTAAGAAATTCCCGCAGCCGGTTGTAATCCTCGACGTAACGGTTTTTGTCGGCGTAGTTCTCCATGAGGCGGCAACGGGCGCCGACGAGCTTGTTGCCGTCGAGGAGGTATTCGATCTCGCATTTCTTCTTCATGAGATCGCGTTTGTACCGGAGCACCGAGAGACCCTGGGACACGTCCTCGCCTTTGGGCCGGCCCTCGGCCCGGATGATATCGGCCTTGGTCGATCCCCATTGGAGGTCGGACTGGAAGGGCGAATCCAGGTCGATCTCCGTCGGATTCAGGATTTCGTCCCCGGACTGAATCTCGATCACTATGAGGGAGGAGAAGAGCTTGCGGACACACGACTCGTGGATGTACCCCGCCCGGGTGTTTCCGGACTGGAGGGACGTGAAGTAGACGTAATACCAGTTGACCTTGGTCCGGACGTCGCTCCCCAGGGTCAGCAGGGCGCCTCTCCCCAGGGTTTCAACGACCGCGCTCCGCTCCGTTGCCTCCAGGCGGACCACCGCCTTGTCCTGGATGACCTGCAGTTTCTTGCCGGTGGCCGCGGCCGGAATCGCCGAAAGCCAGAGAATGGCCAGGAGCACGGCGGCGACCGCGGCGTGGGCCTGGTGCGTTCGTCGACCGGTGCTCATTGTCATGCCTCCGAGGGATTTCCTGCCAGCCGTCGGCCCTTTGGTTCCTTCTGTGAAGACAAGGTTAATATCCGCCCCGGAGGGCAAGGGAGCAATCCCCTCCGGGGGTGATTTCAGAGGGGATCTGCCTCACCCCCGGCGGGGGGAAAAAAAGAGGATATCAGGCCGGGTTCATTTCAGCTGGAATCTGACGGTGACGGTGAAGATGACGGGCCGGGGACGGCCGTTGATGATCATCGGCTCGTAAACCCACTGCCGCACTGCGTCGACGGCCGCCTGGTCGAGCAGCGGAATCGACTTCAGGATCTTCACGGTCGCCACCCGCCCGTAGATGTCCGTCGTCGCCTCGATGATGACGACGCCTTCCACCCGCGCCTGCCGCGCG
>Ga0187886_1001421_pt1 | contig 21829 bp, 18 predicted proteins | sample June2016WEW_20_1_FD_133001 | JGI IMG/M metagenome (GOLD analysis project Ga0187886, IMG submission 133001) | Peatland microbial communities from SPRUCE experiment site at the Marcell Experimental Forest, Minnesota, USA - June2016WEW_20_150 | ecosystem: Environmental > Terrestrial > Soil >... | reverse complement strand
GCGTGCATGAGGAAGTTGCTTACAATTCTCAATGCCATGATACGATCAAAGACCTTTTGGAGTTCAGACAATATTACGCAGTGCGTTACCATGGAGGCAAAATGAAGACAGTTGCTGCCCCCAGAGGTGATACCACTTCTTAAGTCACAGTCAGAATAGCCTCTGGTGCCGGTGGGTGATATCCCGCACTATGAGGACGTACCTGATTATATTCCCTTCTCCACTGCTCTATCAAGACTTTAGCTTCTTCCAGAGTGGTAAATATCTCCCGGTCCAGCAGCTCATCTCTGAGCTTCCCGTTAAAGGATTCAATATAGCCGTTCTCCCAGGGACTGCCCCGCTCAATAAAGAGTGTTTTCACTCCCAGCCGGTTGAGCCACCTTCTCACCGCTTTAGCGGTAAATTCGGGACCGTTATCTGACCGTAGGTGCTCCGGAATGCCCCGGAAGATAAACAGGTTAAACAAGATATCAATTACATCCTGGCTTTTAATCTTACGGGCTACCAGCATCGCCAGACATTCCCGGGTATATTCATCAATGATATTCAGTATCTTGAAAGCTCTGCCGTCAGCCGTGCGATCTATCATAAAATCATAGCTCCAGACATGGTCCTTATACCCCGGCCTGAGCCGGATACACGAACCGTCATTAAGCCATAGTCTACCTCGTTTGGGTTGTTTCTTTGGCACCTTGAGTCCCTCCCTTCGCCAGATTCTTTCTACCCTCTTGTGGTTTACCTTCCACCCATGCTCATTATTTAATAAGGCCGTTATCCTCCGATAACCATACCTCCCATACCTGGTCGCCAGGGCAATGATATCACTGATGAGCGGCTCCTCATCGGATGGTGGCGATAGATCGCGTCGTTGCGTCGCCCTGGCTTGCTCCAGCACCTTACATGCCCGCCTCTCCGAGACGCCTAACTTCCGAGATACCTGTAACACCATCTTACGTCTGCGGGGCGGGCTTAGAAGTTTCCCCGTGAGGCTTCTTTGAGAATGGCATTATCCAGGGACAGATCGGCTACCAGTTTCTTTAAACGGGAGTTCTCTTGCTCTAGCTCCTTGAGCCGACGAGCCTGGTCTACTCTCATACCACCGTACTCTTTGCGCCAGCGGTAGTAGGTGTGGGTACTTACCCCTATCTTTTTGCTGACGGCAGCTACAATCTCCCCCTGGCTTAGGAGAACTTCAGCTTCGCGGAGCTTATTGATGATCTGTTCCGGAGTGTATCCCTTTTTGGCCATTTATCCCCCCTTTTTATGAGATTATAACTGGTATCGTTTTAGGGGGGCACGTCAATTCCTGTCTCATCTCGGTTGGTGCCCTCAGAGTTTCCAGACCGGCAACTACCGGCTGGAGCATTCAAAGATGAGCCACGCCGGCAACAAGCATGTTAGGCGGCTTATCTGGATGCTGTCCGTACTCGCCATCAGATCCGTCCCTCGCTATCGAGAATACTTCGAGCGCCGGGTCAGAGAAGGTAAGGGCAAGATGCACATTCTGGTCGCCGTCGGCCGCAAGCTACTGTCGGCGCTTTACGCCATGCTCAAGAAAGGAGTACCTTACGACCCAAATTGGGAGGAGAATAGCCGTCTCGCCTTGGCAAGTCGTTGACAAACGTTATAGTAATCAATCTAATAATAAGGGAAAGGTCTGCACACAGAAGAAGCAGACGATTAAGCAGTCAATAAACTGCCGTACACCATTTGTCTTGGCTGGCGCTGTGGTTGTCTGTGCCGGTGTAGTGGTAGTAGAAGTTGAACAGACACTTAATAAAGATACCGACATTAATACCAGCAATAAACCCACATATATGACTGCCTTGGCTTTTTACCTGTACGTCATTTTACCCTACATTAATATTTTTATTGACCTATAATTGCGTGATTCAATTAATTAAGACTCTCCTCGGAATGTACTAAAACCCCCGGACAATTCTCTTTGTCTCTTAACACCCCGCCATTTTTAAGCATCAGTAAAATAGCTCATTTTAGTGTAATAATCACCCCCCCTTTCATATTACTTGGGATACGCCCTAAGCTCTTGTTATTTTTCACTGTCTACCCAGGCATTAAAACGCAGGCCTGAAGCCGGACTATATTCTCTGCTAAAAGCTTCAGGATAATCTTTCTTCCACTCTTCCATTTCTGCCATGGTTACTTTGGCAATATTAACCAAAAAGCCGGATGTAGCCTGACCGACACAATTTTTAGATGTGGTATTATGGGGGCTGATAAGGTTAATTGCCCCTCCTCTATCAAGTTGACCAGGAATGATATAATCGATCCGCGCGCCATGATCGATATAGACTGCTCCGGGGATAATCCTTTCCCAGACACGCGCTCCTGCCAGAACGGTACCCCGCTCGTTAAAAGTTTTTACTATATCTCCGTCCTTGATGCCCCTTGATTCGGCGTCTTTAGGATTAATCCAGATAGGTTCATACATATAGCCATCCCATCCCTTCACCTTGCAGGTAGGGACTTCCCGGGTCCAGGAGATATCATCGCATTGGGCATGAGTTCTCCATCTGCCATGATTAGACATCATTAAAAGAGGGTACTTACCAGCCCTTGCGCTGGAAATTCTTTCATCGTGGGAAATGCTGTTTTCAATCCATTTCGGATACGGGCCTCTCTCCTCGTCACCGGGGAATAATTTGGCCAGCCTTTCAGAGTAGAACTCCAGCTTACCGGAAGGTGTAGGCAGGGGATTCTTGTCTGGATCTTCATAGAATTTAATCAGACCGGCCGGGTCATTCTCCCAATCTTTGGCAGTGGGGAAAACGTAATAGCCTTTCTCTTGAAATTCCTCCCAGTTCATATATTGTGGCATCTCAAAGAAATCATAAAAATAGCGGATCCATTCTTTTACTGTTCTGCCTTCAGATACTTTATCATACATTCCGAGTTTCTTGGAGATTTCCAGTACCACTTCATAGTCACTTTTTGATTCACCAATTGGTTCCATCGCCTGATTTTGGAGTGCGATACTCTGAAAATACCCGCCACCGACCACGCTGCTGTTAGGCATAATATCATCAACTTCAAGGGTGGTATTCGACGGAAGTATGATATCGGCGATGAGACAGTCGTTTTCTAACCAGGGATGCTGTGCTAAAATAAATTCTATTTTAGGATTGCGCATAGACTCTACTACCTGGAATCCTTCATTCCAGCAGGTTGTGCGGCAAGGGCTGTCTGTCCAAATCATGTGAATTTCAGTGCCGCCCTGCTCTTTGGGAATAGGATAGGTATATTTAACAAACTGATCTTCGACCAGCGCTTCTATTGCGCCGTTGCAGTAAAAGTTAAGAGGAGGATTGGTAATAGCATCATAAATGAGCGTTTTGGGAATTATCTGTTTAGCATCCAGGAAACCCCCTTGGACTCTCATATGCAACAAGGGCAGTCTTATAGGCTGTTTGGTTTTTCGCATCATATGAGCTGCTTCCGTTACTCTCAACGTGATATTGCCAGGCGCTGTAGTCCTTGGCATGCCGGTGAGACAGATTTGGGACTGATGAACTCCCGGCCTTCCCAGACCCTGCATACCCAGTAAAATACATTCCAATCTGGCTGGTTCGTGAGAGTAAGGGCCACGTACAAACCCTCCGCCATAATAGTGCGCAATGGATGTTGTATTGCTGGCGAATTCCCTTGCCAGAGCCTTGATAGTCCATCGTGGAACGCCGCACTTGGCAGAAGCCCAGGCGGGTGTCTTGGGAATGCCATCCTTTTCCCCCATCACATAGGCTTTGAACTCGTCGAATCCCACAGTGTGAGTGCGTACATATTCTTTATCGTAAGTACCTTCACTTATCCAGGTGTAAATTATAGCCAATTGCAGCGCGGCATCGGTATTAGGCAGAACTGGAATCCATTTGCTAGCATGCACCGCGGCTCCATAATTCAAGTCTGGACAGATATATACCTGTTTAATGCCAATCTCTTTCCAGAAATAGCACAATCGGGTTACGGATTGTCCGTTAAATCCCCATGGTGTCGTTTCGGGGTCGCATCCCCAGAACAATACCATACTGCTGTGTTCGCTCATATCTTTAACCGTATTGGCCGCAGGCGCCATTAATCCTATAGATCCTTCTCCCCATACGTGTTTGGAGCCCCAAAACCATCCTTCCCAGCTATCCGGATTTCTGGCCTGCTGGGTAAAACCTCCCATCTTGTCAAGCAGGAGAAGAGGTTGGCCGTGCGCCGTGTGAACAACTTTACACTCACCATGGCCGTCTATTTGGGCCATGATAGACAGAGGGCCATATTGTTTATGGACTCTCTTTATCTCTTTGGCTACAATATCAGTCGCCTCATCCCATGAAATCCGCACATATTTGCTCTTACCGCGGTTTTGCGTATTGCGATCCCCGTCAGGGTCCCAATCAACCCTTTTCAATGGGTATTTAATCCGATTGGGCGAAAGAGCCCGCTTTTTATAAGCCAGCGAAAAAGGAGAGGGGTGAGATTTCATTACAGGTTCAAATACTTTGCCGCGTACCGATATTTTCCAGGGATTAAACTGCTTGGGATCATATTTCTCATCAAAATGTAAAGGCCTGATTCTTATTACCTTTCCATTTTTATAGTCAACCGAGCAGGGGGCTCCTCCATAACCACCAGAAAGGGCAAGGGCTTTTATCGTAGTTTTTTCTTGCCCGGGTGTACTTTTCGCACCAGATTTCTTCAGATAATCGGTTTTAAATTTCTTTTTTTTCTCAGGCATTTTACCTACTTCTATTTGACAGACTTTTTATTCCCTCCTTGGTAATATTAAACAAAAAAGGTTTCTTTACCCTAAGCAGGGAAGGCTATATCTCTAAGATTTACATCATTCTTGGTAATAAGAGAAAGTGAGAAGGAGACCTCGACAAGTTCATCTACTGTGGAGCTTTCCATTGCGGTGGTGAGTACTTCCTTCCTGTTTTTCTCTTTCAACAGAAAAGGTACTCGCAGCCGCTAACTTTTTCAACACCTTTTGATTGTACCTCGGTTTATTTTGCTTCAGGATATTTCGATAGGAAAGGAAGTTTGGAATCCAAACCCAGTATCTTGCGTCCTCTGCTCAACAACTCCTGAAGTATCGGATAAAGCTGCTGCTTTTGTTCAAGAGACAAGCCCTCAAAAAATATCCTTGGCAAATTCCTGCGTATTTGTACTATTTGTGTATATTTATTGATACCTTTTTTTGTAATCGAAACGATAAATTTTTTATTATCTTTGTTTCTTATCTTTTTAACCAGTCCTATTTTTTCCATCCGGTTTACAATACTGGCTACAGAATGGTATTGCCTGACTATTATGTTAGCTATTTCGTTGTATGTTGATAATCCCCCCTCGATTTGGAGTATATGCAGAATTGCCGCCTGCTCCTGTGTAAGACCATATTGGAAAAGCTCTAGTTCACGCATCCTTGAAAGGGTAGATGTAGAGCGTTCAAGTAATTCCTCTAACTCGATATCTATTGACAAAACCAGATTAGTATTATCTTCCTCTCGAATTTTATTTCTCACGATAAAGCCTCCTCATTATTCCGATCTACTATAACATAATATCAAAAAGCACAAAACGTATACAAATATACAATTATGTTAACATATTGGTATTCAAATTGGTATTCATACTTGACAATAGAAAATAATTATGAAAATATTGAATATGTGATTTCAACCCTCCTCCGTCTCTACCAGAAACATCACTTCAGAAGTGCACACGAGAGCATCTTTTTTGTGAGTTTTTGCTATTCCGTTTGCTATTCTTTGTTTGCAACCATTAGTCACCATTGAGCGTAATTTGTTATTCTAGCATAGTGATAAAAGGTGATATTTTAAGACTAAAAGCGTCTGGAGTCGCACATTCGTAAACCGCTTGTCGTAGGTTCGATTCCTATCGCTGGCTCCATTTTTGTAGCTAGAAAGCACCCCGGTTCTAGTCTTTCCTACGGACTTTTTCAAAATAGCTAATAAAAAGCTAACCAAATTTATTAATGGCCTCATTTTCACGCTTGACGGACAACATCTTGTCGAAGCCTTCGGCTGCCGCTTGCTGAAGTCCTGGAGTAACGTGACTATAAAGGTCAAGAGTTGTTGATATGGTAGCATGACCTAGTCTCTCCTGGACCACCTTCGGATGCACACCCTGCTTGAGCATTAAAGAGGCATGGGTATGACGTGCATCGTGCAATCGAACCCCCTCAAGTCCGCTACGCTTCACCAGTTTGGCCCAGACATGGCTTACTGTATCCGGCAGAAGTGGCTTGCCTTCAAGGTCACTGAAAACCAAATCGTCATCTTTTAACGATATCCCCAGGCTTGCCCGTGTAGCTTCTTGCTTATCCTTATGCTCCTGCAATAGGAGAGCTGCGGAAGGTGACAGGGATACCATACGACGGCCTTTGGCCGTCTTAGGTGCTCTGAAAATAATTTCACCGGTTCGCAAGTGGTGAAGGCTGCGGGTAACATAGACCTGGCATAATAGCAGGTCAAAGTCACACCACCTTAAAGCTAGAAGTTCGCTTCGCCTCATTCCCGTGAATAGTGCCAAGTAGAAAAGGACATAATAAGGCGTTCTTTGGGCAGTCTCAAGGAAGGTATGGAGCTCATCTTCATTCATGGTGTGCATCTCGGAACGCTGCGGGCGCGGGGGAGTGACGGCATCTGCCGGGTTGCGGTTTATCAGTCCGCATATAAGCGCCATTTTCAAGGCACGGTGGAGACAGGTATGATGGTGTGATACTGTTGTTCGACTCAAGTCCCCTTTTCCGTCATAGCGACCACCTGATAGCTTCTCTGAGTAGTAACGCTGTAGGTGTTCTGGCTTGAGCCGGGTCAATGGAATATTCCCCAGAGACGGTACAATGTGGCAGCGTACAATAGACTCATAGCCTTCGGCTGTCCGTGGAGCCAGATTAGGCTTGGCATAGTCTTTCAACCACTGCTCAAGGTATTCCGCCAGTGTCGTTTTACCGGGCTTCATAAACATGCCGGTGTCGAGCTGGTGTAACAAGTCAGCAAGCTTCTTTTCGGCCTCCCTCTTGGTACCTTTGACGCTAATCCATTGCTGCTTATGCTTGCCACTAGCAGGGTCAACGCCCAAGCTCAGGACAATCGTATAGCTATTCTTGTATCTCTTGACTATGTGGCCTCTCATGACATCTCCTTATATTGGTTGTCTTTTATCATCGCTTCTCGTCTTGAATCTGACTTCCAGCCTTTTGATTATCCTTTCATAGATAATCTTGATTCCTTTCCAATGCGAGTATCTTTTTTCAGGATGTAAGGTGTTCCATTCTTCCATTACTGATTTCCAGAATTGCACACTTCCTTTACCACTCAAAGGTCCACCCCTTTCCTTTACCAATCGATATATTAACCAGTGCTCTTCATTTAATGCTTTGGCTTTCCTAGACTGCAGTTGACGACGGTAGATCTGGTAGATTTGCCGTAGCTCTTCAAACCCAAGGTCTCTTGCTCTTATCTCAATTTCTACATGAAAAGGTTGTAGTATATCACCGGCTGGAGTAACCTGATAAACAGTTTCACCCCGTACCTGATATCTAGGTAAGACAGGCCTTACGCCTACCAGTATGAATTGGATCAAAGCTGGTTGTGTAAACCCGGTCGATCTTGCCATTATTCTTGTTTCGTTCTCCAGCCACCTGAGAGCAGGAATACCCTGCTCAGTGCGTCGCGGACGTAACTCGGGGTCCTTCCATTCTCCAATATGAATATCTGTCATGGTAACCTTATGAACTTTGCCGTCCTCTCCCATGTACTCGAAGGTTCGCTTAGGGGGAACCGCTAGTCGAAAACGACCAGACGAAATAGGCTCATCGAATTTTCCGCCGACTGGCAAGAGTCTTTGATCTTTTGCCTGTTGGTCTATCCATTGCTCAGACTGCCTTATACCATGGAATGGCGCGTCTCGTGATCCGAAAAGTTCAGTCCTAACTAGTTCTATCCAAGGCAAAATCCGATCTGCTAGGAAATCGCTGGTAAGGAGGCTATCAGATGTAAGTTCCGGCACGCTAGTCGTAGCATTACCAGCCTGCAACAGAGGAGCTAAGCGTTCCACCAAATCATCAACGAGCTGCAAGTTGCGAATCTGATACTTATACGCAAACTCTGCCAAGACCTGAACTACAGGACTGTCCTTCAGTTCCCATCTTTGGATGTTTCCAAGGTTATTTACCGATTCCAAGAATATATCCTTACTGACTCGTTCTTGTTTATCCATTGTCAACACACTTCGTAGAATATATGTTCCCTGTCATCATGTATTGTAACAGGAGTCAATTATTGTGTCAACTAGTGACAGGAGGTATACGCATGATAGATAACCATCTCGTTCTCACGGTGTCAGAGGCTGCGAAACTTCTACGAATATCTAGGGCCAGCGCCTACCAAGCAGTTCGCACCGGTGAATTGCCAACTATTCGTATTGGGCGACGGCTCCTCGTACCCAGAGCAGCTCTTGAGCGATTGGTGAAGGTCTTGGAAGCGCCCGCCGACACCGAAGAGTAGGCAGCAAAAAAACTTGTGAAGCACGGGAGCGAGGACACACGGGAGCCTCCCATAAAGAGTGGCCCCCCAATGGTTTGGAAGTTATGTAGGTTTGGAAGTTATGGAGCTTAGTGAAATCAGGAGAAAAATCGAGCAATTGAAGGAGCAGCTAGAGTCGGCAACTGAGGCCGATGAAAGCCGTAATGCAATTAAGAGTCAAATCGAGGAATTGAAGCTGCTAGAGGTGATGGCTGAGGCCAAGTTAAAAAAGAGTGAGGCCAAACCAGGCGAGATATCCAATAGAGACCCGCTAACCCTCAAGCCGCATCCAATCTCAGCGGCCTTGTACGAGGAGATGGACTCGTGTCGGGAAATACGCGGGTGGCGGGCAGATAACGTGCGCTCGCCGGAGCTAGCTGTCATCGAGAGGATGAACACGACGAACCTCCTTGAGAGCATCGAACGTGGTGGCATCCGGGTGCCGCTGGTTATTAACGAAAGTGGTGTCATTATCTCAGGGTGCCGCCGCTGGAAAGTTGCGCTGGAGTTGGGCATGAAACGCGTACCGGTCGAAGTGAGGTCTTTTAAAAATGAGGTTGAGGAGAAACAGGCCATTCTGGATTACAACAGGTATCGGGAAAAAACCTTCAGCCAGAAAATGAGAGAGGCTGAACTGCTGAAGGAGATTGTAGGTAGAACAGCCAAACAGAAAATGCTCGCCGGAAGACGAGACCCTACGCTAATTTTCGGGGAGGGTTATTCTCTCAAACGACATGAACGCGAGACGGCCACCATAGTAGGTGACCGGGTCCGCATGGGAAAGGACAACCTAAGGAGAGCGCAGCAGATCTGGAATAAGGCCAAGGAGGGCGATCCGAAGGCTGCCGAATTGATTGCGTCCCTGGATCGACACGCCACCAGTGTGAATGCAGCCTACAACACATTGAAGAAGTCTGAGAATGGTGTAGACAAGCCAAAGCCGAGCAGGTGGCAGCGGCTGGAGCCAGTTGATTCAGGTGAGGTGTGTACGTGTCCACACTGTCACAAGCGTTTTCGGATAGAACATCTCCTACACGGAAATAATAAACACAGGCTCATAGAATGCTAGAGCAATCCTCACTTCTAGTTGGAGTAGCGAAATGCATTTAGAGTACGGAGGGAAACGTGACGAGGGTAGCTGTAATCAACTTCTCTGAGAAAGTTTACAACCTGGCAGTGGATAAAATTAGCAACTACCACCGTGGCCTGGGCGATGACGTCTATAACGGAAAGTGGCAGCCGCTATTTTTGCGGGATTGGGACAAGTTCTACTTCAGCGTCATCTTCACGTCGGATATACCGCGGCTCATCCGGGCGGTCAACCATGTGCATCTGTGGGGAAAGGATGTGGAAATAGGTGGGCCGGCTGCGACTTTCATGGCCCGGTTAATAGAAAAGGAGGCGGGCGTGGCTCCTCACCAGGGTCTCGACCCGAGGTTCGAGCATGTTAAAGGAGAATATCGAGCTACCTTCACAAGCAGGGGATGCGTAAGGAAATGTCCTTGGTGTGGGGTAAAGGATGTCGAACCCGAGATGATTGAGTATGATGAATTTCCATTGGCACCAATGATTCTCGATAACTCAATACTGTCCACCTCATGGGAGCACCAGCAACTTGTGGTTAACAAACTGCTTCACTATAGGGGCCCAATTGACATCAACTCAGGCTTCGATGTGCGGGTTTTTAAGGAGAAGCATTTCGGGCTGTATGGACGCCTTAATCTCACCTGCTGGCGTTTTGCCTTCGACTCTACGGATGTAGAGTATGATGTGAGGCGGGTGGCAACGATGATGACGGCTCATGGATTAGACCGCCACCATGTCACCTTTTATTGCCTGATCGGCTTCCCAGGCACGACGCCCGAAGAGTGCCTTTACCGGCTCACAACGGTTATTAAGCTTGGCATGAATCCCTACCCTATGAGGTTCTTCCCGCTAAACCGTACTGACCGCGCTTATGTGCCGCCAGGTTGGAACGCCCGTCTTCTGTCCAAAATGCACACCTACTTTCAGACTCCCCGCTTATGGATGGCGGATAGCTGGGATAACTTTGGGTCTATTGACAAGCTTGCTAGGGTATGATAATCTTTGGTAATGTTGCGGGGTTAGGTGGATATGCCGAACATGAATAATTTACTATCAGTAAGCGAAGCAGCATCTTTTATTGGAGTGTCTGCTTCAACGATAAGAAATTGGGATCGCACGGGTAAGTTGAAGGCAATTCGTCACCCGATGAATAACTACAGGCTATATGACCGTCGGAAACTACAGGATTTACTAGACCGCATTGGTCACGATAAATCATCATCGGGAGACGAGAAACCATGATTGAGCATATTCCAAGCCAAATGGAGAAGCCGATGAATGGCTCCACACTCAATATAGAGATAAACTTCAGGATAATCGTGACTTTAGCCTGCTGGTAAGCTTCCAAGCTAACAAAGACAAAATGAAAATAGTGCGTACGAATCTTGCTACTGTCCGGCATGCTGAGATATGACCATGCAAAACAGTGGAACCTTGAATCTGAAAACCGAACTCCCCAAATATGGTTTGACCGAGAGCAACATTCATCTATTTAATGATCCCAAACCAGAACTTCTGGATTATCTGGATTTAATCAAACCGCGAGGGCAGGATAAACTGAATGGGTTGCTTCCAGACGGTGTGGCGGAAAGCCAGGGGCGACCGTTGCTCTTCTTTGTGAATGAAAGCCAGCTTTTCCTATCAACCGAAGAAAAGGAAGCTGAATTTGGGCAGCTCCGCCGTATCCTTGCCTGCCGTGGCGACCGTGCTTATCTCGCCCGGGTACGCCCTGGCGAACTGTCGGTCATACCTGTCAGTCTCTCTGATATAACGCCGGAGTGGAAACTCTACCGAGCAAGTTCTGGTGAAGCAATAACGTTCTTTTCCAGACTGGCTCAGGGCCGATTCGACGGGGAAGGCGAACCCGACGAGGCGGATTTCGTGTTCAAGGAGATGTTCAGTCTTCTGAAAGAAGGTGCTTATCGGCTTGCCGATTTGATCGGACCGGCAAACGTCCTATCGCTCCTTGGTCGTGCGCTATTTTTCCGTTTCCTCTGCGACCGAAACATTATCACGGAGCAGGATAAGAAACGTATTGCTCCGAAGGCGAGCAGCTTACTGAGTTGCTTTGACAACTCGGAAAACGCGCACGCGACCAGCCAGTGGCTCGACCAAACATTCAACGGCGATTTCCTGCCACTAGAAGACGGAGGCAGTCGTGCCTTCTTCGACAAGATAGCAAATAATTCTTCCGATTCGGTCTTTTTCAATTTAAAAGCAATCGTCCGGGGACTTAAACCTATCGGGACGGAGGCTTATCAAATGAAGTTGAATTGGGGCGACTTCGATTTTGCGCATGTGCCTGTCGGCTTACTGAGTCAGGTTTACGAGGCATTTTGCTGGAAATGGGAACACCGCAGCGCTAAGGAAACCAGTGTTTATTATACGCCACGGAGAATCGCCCAGATCCTAGTGAACGAAGCTTTCGATGGTCTCCCCAAACCGCATGAGGCGCGGGTGCTCGACCCCGCCTGCGGAGCTGGGGTATTCCTAGTGTTGGCTTTTCGCCGTCTCTATCGTGAAAGGTGGAAAGCCACTGAGCGACCTGATACCAAGGCTATCCGGGAGATTTTAGACAACCAACTTGCTGGTTTCGACATCAGCAGCTCTGCATTAAAGCTTACCGCACTTGCTCTGTACTTAACGGCGATTGAGCTTGACCCAAAACCGATCCCACCTGAGAAATTGCGATTTAGTGAATTGAACGGTAATGTCCTATTCAACCACCGCCGCCAAGATGGTGACCCGGCCGATGGACCGGCCATTGGCAGTCTTGGTGAACATGTCGGCAGCCGATTTAACGGGCAATACGACATTGTGCTCAGTAATCCGCCATGGACAAGTTTATCGAAGGAGCACCATTTACTAGCAGCCGAATATACCAGCGTCAGCCAAGCAATCATCCGGCGTAAGGACGAGGCCGTGATGGCGCACGACTACCAGAATCCCGACTTCGCACCGGACCTGCCGATCCTTTGGAAATCCACCGAGTGGTGCAAGCCCGGGGGGCGCATCGCGATGGCCCTACCCGCCCGAATTCTCTTTAAGCAGGAAGATATCCCGAGCCGCGCTAGGGAGACGATGTTTCGCCTGATAGAAGTTACAGGCATCATAAACGGTTCGAACCTGTCCGATACGGAAGTTTGGCCGGAGATGAGCCAACCGTTTCTGCTTTTTTTTGCGCGAAACAACCGCCCCAAGGATGGACATGTCATTCATCTCGTCACGCCGCAGTATGACAGAGTACTCAACCGCAAGGGTGAAGTTCGGATCGATTCTAAATCGGCTCAGTCAGTCGAAATCGCGGCTACCTTCGATGAGCCATGGCTTTGGAAGGCACTCACTATTGGAACGCCGTTAGACATTGAGGTAGTTCGGCGCTTTAATGCAGGAGGGGGAAAATCGCTTGAAAGTTATTGGAAAGGCGATCTTGGGCTGGATAGCGGGTCTGGCTATATGGTCAAGCCTGAGCAGTCGCAGCAAGACGCCAGTTTTCTGCACGATTTGCCTGACTTAGCGCAGGTTCCAGCTGGTATGTTTACGGTCAATCCATTGGACTTATCGAAATTCAAGCGTAGTACTGCCTGTCGGCCTAGACATCGAGACCTCTATCGGGCTCCACTAGCCTTGATAAAACAAGCTCCTGGACCTGATAGAACTCAGGCATGGGCTCTCTTGAGTTTTACCGATGTCGTGTTCAACCAGAGCTTACACGGTTACTCTGGTGCCAAGCACCTTGAAGGCACATTGCTGGTTCAGTACCTTCATCTCTTTGCACACTGCAATATCCGCATTTACTATGCACTCATCACTCGGCCGAGATTCGGTTCCGAACGACGAGTGCTCGACAAGGGAGACTTCGACAAGTGTCCTGTCATCCCCTTGGATAAGCTAAGGGCAGAGCAACGACAAATGATCCCTTCTCTGTCAAAACGGCTGGTCGAAAGAGACCAACGGGTATTTAATGAGATAGATGCCTTTTTCGGTAGCCTCTATGGCTTGGACGAACTCGACCTCGAAGTCGTCCGCGATACGCTTGACGTTTGCCTGCCATACGCTAAATCGCGGGCGCGTGCGTGTGGTTCACCGACAGTTGAGGAAATTGAGACATTCAGGCAGCGGTTGGAGTCAGTGCTTAGACCGTTCTTTAAAGTACTTGGGAAGGAGCCGAAGGTCATCGTGTGGAAGCCTGGAGATACGTTTCTACAAAAAGAGGCACCATTCGGTATTGTGCTTATCGGCGAGCGGGGTGGTACCACCTCAGAACCAGACGCACTTTTCCATGACTTTATTCTACGGTTGGCAGACGACACCGGCACGACACGCATACAGCATCTAGAAAGCGGTTTGCTTGTTGGCATTCTCAGGCAGTATCGCTACTGGACACCGAGCCGCGCCCGGCTTCTCGGCGCTGAAATCGTCCGCCAGCACATGGGTGTCTTTGAGGAGTAAGGTATTAAGGTATGGGGTTAGCGTTTTATGAAGAGGGGGCGGAAGGTGCCGAATTGCCACATCCTCCGATTTCGTTACCGATATTCCTCGTGGTGGAAGAGGCATTGTGCGTAGCATGGGAGCGGTTACGGATGAACTCGTGGGGTGGCTTTGATCTACTCGACGCGGATGAGGACATGATTACGCTGAAGTTGTATCAGGTTCTGTGCGACGAAATCTTTGGCAAGCATATTGTCGATGGTTTTAGTCATGAGTTATTTGATAAACCTACTCGGGCGCCGAAAGTATCTAACTACAACGGTAACAAACCCGACAAGATGCCAGATTTGCTCGTTGGAATGGTGGGCAGACCCAGCACCGTCAAATACTCATCGCAGGATTGGATGTTCATCGAATGTAAACCAGTGGATGTTGATCACTCCATTGGTGTGCATTACTGCGATAAGGGTATTATCCGGTTCATATGCGGCGATTATGCTTGGGCAATGACGGACGCACTGATGATTGGCTATGCCCGCAGCGGCTACACGATCTCATCCAAGTTGATTAAAACCTTAAAAACATGCAAGAAAGAATTCCACACCATTGAGCTCCCTTCCCCATGCCCGCAATCTAAAGCTGGCAAAAATAATGAAGCCGTCCATGTTAGTCAGCACTCGCGAACGTTCAACTACGTTGAAACCGGGCAGCATGCACCGGCTATCACGCTGAGGCATCTTTGGCTCAGGCGAGACTAAGAAGATAGGTCATAAGCACCGGTTCATCTCTACCTTCTTACTCAACAAAATGAGTGATTGTTGTTAAATGTGCGCTACATATGGGGATGTCTGTGCAATAGTGACTAGCCTTTGGCGGAAAGTGCCTCTCTAGGTGTCTGTACACAACATTACGTGACGTAGCCTAGCTCGCCTCACGGAAATCCACTCTGCAAACGACGGGATATTTGACGACATCACCAACAATCAGACACTCGCCCACACCTAGCCTGCGGACCGCTTCTATCAACTCCGAACTGTATACAGGTGAAACGCCAAACGTGTGCTCTACATCATCGGGATGCGGTAGGTTGAATATAAAGATGCTTCCGCACTGTGATAGGGCCGTCTGGTCTAGGTGTCGCGGGCGTTGACTTATGAGACACAGGCTGACACCGAGCTTCCTCCCTTCCCTCGCCAGCTGGACTATCTTCTCTTTGCACGCGGTAGTCTGCACGCTAGGAGCAAACATATGTGCCTCCTCCAGCACTAGGAATACGTCTGCGCCTCGCTCGCGCCTTTTGGATTCGAGCAGATTGCCCAAGACATATGCGGTTACAGCTTCCTGCGATGCGGCGGAAAGACGGCTTAGATTGAGTACGGTCGAGGTTTCGAAGGGGACGCGCATAGGATGAGCGGAGAACCATAGGTCCTTTGATCCCACCTTAGATAATATAGTGTCCACTCGGGTCTCGACAGACCCTCTCGGTGGTATTTTTCTCAAACTAGCCGCATCCGACTCGACATCGGCTGAAAACGACCCTTGTACTGGAGTGAGTCTGGTAATCTTCTCTTTTCCTCGCCCCAGCCAACTCCTCAAGCTGGCAGCTATCTGCCTGCTCGAATGTGCACCTTCCCCGATTTCACTTTCCTGATCCTTCATGAAACTCTCAAGAACAATCTGCTCGGCGTAGGTCAAGCCGTACGTCATGGCAATGTAGGTTGGTGTAAACGGCAAGCAAATTCGCGGTTCGCCGTACACCTCATAGCCTAGACGAAAGGCAAGATCGTCATACTCGTCACTGGGTGTGAGTATTATGGTCTGGGGGCCTTGACGGGATATTCTATCTATTAGACCTTTGACGAAAAACGACTTCCCAGACCCAGTCCGACCGAGAACGCAAAGGTGAGTGCGGAACAGAACATCAAGTGGCAATAGAACCTTCACATCAGGTTGCGCTTTGAGTGTGCCGATATCAGCGCCCTGGTCCCCGAGTGCAAGTGCCAGCCTTATCTCGGGAACAGCAGCGGAATAGACGTTGGACCCCGGTTTGGGTGGAATATCCACATCGCGACGCTTCCCATCACAAATTCTTCCCACAGGTCTCACTTTGGAAACGTAAAGTGCCTGAGAATTTATGTCGTCATTGTCCTCCGGCAGGTACGCCAACACAGTTGGTTTGTTGAAGTATGGATTGACTGCTTCCCGTTCTATGATCTCCCCAATCATGGTTGACCCTTCCACGTCGACTGCAACATAATGTCCTGCGGCACTCCTTGCCGAAACGAAGGAGAACTCGTACGGCGTGCACTTGTCCAGTACCTTCCCAAGTACCTCTCTTGACATGGACTATCTAACCCCCAACCTTGCTGAGTACGTAATCACGGCTATATGCCTCCCGCCATGCGTCCAAAGCCTTGGCAAGCCCAACAGGAATCTTGACGTAAGTTGGGCGGCGAGCTCCAGGCCTGATATCATACGGGATGCTCTCTTTGTCACTGACAAGCACCTCTCTGATATTCTGCACTCTGTCAGAAATCTGAGGCTCCGGCATACCTTGACAGAACAAGTCGAGTCTAGTAGGAAGAAAGTCCCAGGAAGACCCGAGCGGAGGCGCCTGTCGGAAGAAGCACGACTGAACCAACGAATCCAGGGCAGACCCTGGATACCATCGAGTTATGTCCTGCCGAGGCGGCTCGGCAAGAAGCCGATGAATATCAAACACAAGCTTGCCGGTCTGGGTGCTCATAACAGTCGTAACGAGGTCCTCCGGTTCGTAGGACACAAAACAGATATTCACTCGGTCCATGTCAAGATACAGATGTGCCAGACGGCCAATCATCTTGTCTGAGGCAAGTCTCTCTACGAACACGACTAGGATAGAAGGATCTGTGCATGACTGCAACTTTCCCAGGATAACCTGAGTACACATGTCAGCTAGGGTTCGTTCAGCGCATTGCAGTGCAAAACCACGCAACTTAGTAAAGGCTCTACGTGCAAGAGACAACTCCTGCTTTTTAAGGTCACCGACATATCTCGTCAGCATCTCTATGGGGATACCACTCTCATACAGGCTGAAGCGTTTTGGCAGCACTTGAAGTTGGGTGCCAGAAGTGGGCTCGTAACCCAGTCTCTTTTCATTGTAAGCCACCGCAGGCACAAATTGGTATTTGAAATCCTTCTGACGGGCGGCCTCCTCGATTTCAGGCAGAAACACCATGCAAGACATGGACATGATCGTCACGTTCTGCTCACTGGGTCCGTTCGGGCACAAATCCCACCTCCCCTTTCTCGGTCAGTCTTCGAAACAGGTTCTTAGCCTGGTCGGCATAACTGGGGTCTTTGCATATGGCCAATGTCCTCACCTGTGCATCCGTTCTTTGATTGTTTGCAACCTGTGATCCAAGTAGCGGCACTTGAGCCTTCTGTTTCGCATACCACGTAGTCGGGTCCCCACTGGGCACCAGAATGCATTCCGAGAATGTCGCTGTGCCGTCACTACGCTCCTTCGCCCGCCGCGCCTCGGGCACCGAGAGGTAGGAACGTGAACCCGCGACTTCAATAAGCAGGGCTCCAGGCTGTCGAAGCATACAGGTGAACGCTGCATTTTGGTAGGTCCTCAGCTGATCGGGCATGATTCGAGTGTAGACAATCTCTGATTCAAGGTCTTTTAGTTTGTCCGCTTTATCAATCTTGGTAATTTTGTCCAAGCAACACTCAACTCCATCTTTAACCTTTTTGGCCACTCGACTCTTAAGTATGTCGGCAGCCATTTCCTTAATAACGCTCATCTCAATATCCGAATTGGCATCGACAGACTTCGCTGCCTCCGATGCGAGCTTTCGCAGCAAATCACTGCAGTGGAGTATCTTGTAAAAGCCGAGATCCGACATTGGTTCAACGATAGACTTCAGTTTTTCAGTATCGAATGCAAGATTGTAGGCGAAATACAATTGCATGATTGATTTTACGGCACACTCAAGCAGCCTTGGGCCAGACCGCAAGTAGAGGTTACTATAAAGGAATGTCCTTCCCTGAAGAAGATCGTACGCCGCTCTCGCAGATAACCCCGAGAATGCGAGCATCCTCTCAGGCGTGACCGTGAGTTCAGAAACAAAGTCGCGAAGGAAAGGAGCGGGTGATAACGCTAACTTAGTCCCAGTTGCTACTGTATCCCTGAAAACGTAGTCAATCTTGTCGGCATCAACGGGACTGTTTATTATTGCATCCATGAAACCTACGCCGAACTGGCCTTGAATCAATCTAACCAGGTCATCCACGCTATAACCCAAGCGTTTGAGATTATCCTTGTAATCCGCATGATTATCAAATAAACTTCGCACAATTACCTCGGTGCCAAGGCCGTGTGAGTACGCCTCAACGTAATTCGCCGGCCTCCAACCGAACTCACCGAAGATCTCTTCAATTAGGTGCGAAAAGGGCAAGTGCCCCACGTCATGAAGCAGAGCCGCTATTCTAAGGAACTGCTTCTCACCATCGCACTCTGCGCTGTAGCCATTGTCAACGAGGCGATCATATAGGTAGGAAGCGACTCTCAGCACACCTAGAGAATGACTCAAGCGATTGTGATTCTTCCTGTCCTCTGCACCTATTCCAAGCCACACAGATTTCAACCCTAGCTGCGCATATTTGTCCAGTCTGTATTCATCCCTAATCGCCTGCAATACCTTTTCCTCGAATGCCGATAGACCACAATTGATTCCAGGCAATTCCTTTTGCAACTCCGGGTCACTCCAGAAATAGTCCGGATAGCCAAACTGTATCGGATAGGTCGCGCATTCAAACTGAGAGGTCTTGCCTGCCTTGATAATCTCAGTGTTCATCATCGCAAAGAATTCAGTGTGCCCAGTATTCATGGCCACTGCCAGCGAGGTTGAAGGTGAAACCAGTTCTTGAACCAGGTATGAGTGTTCCGGGTCATTGTCAACGACCACAAGCGGCACGTCTCTTTCTCTTAGCACGTCCCCGATATGAGCTACTAGTAAGGGATCCCACCAACCACTAACACCAACGGCTACGACACAACTGACCCTCAATGTCAGATACCTCCAGAGAACGGATAGAATGCTCTGCATCTCAAGGTCTTTGGCAAAGGAACCGGGAAAAGCCAAATCCGATACCCTTGGTTCACCGCAGGACGGGCAGCGAATGATGTTGTCAGTGGACCAAGTTGGCGGAGAGGTTGGAACTGACGCCCAAAGAGATTGTTTCCTCTTCTCAGTGCAAAATCCTGACCTCTTGCACATGAGGTAAAGGATATCGCCTCGGGCTTGTACTTCAAGGTACTCACTATTATTATCAACCCTTGTTAGGAAATTCTCGCAGTCCTCTTGGTCTGGTAGCGAAAAGGCCACCTTATTAGCTCCTCGAAGTTGTCTCACAAGAAGCCCGTCGAAATTAAGGGTAACACACTTTGCGCCGTGCGTTTCGCACAACGTTGCAAGATTGCTGTGGCTTTCCCCGGGTTTTGAATCAACGATCTTATCCAGTAGCCACTTATTGAATTCCCTCCATATGTTGAGCAAGGTGCTGTCATCACTCTGAAAAGTCATTAATATGCGTGCGACGATATCCCTATCCTTCTTCTTCTCGGCTTCATACATTTCCCATGTGTTAAACAGCGAATTTACGTACGCAAGGCGATCCTTTTCGGCTTGTCCAGCCGGTGCTGGCTCTCTCAGCTTTTCATAAATCTCACGTAATTGTTTTACGATGCTATTGAGATCAGGCACTTGGGGCACCGAAAGTCCTGAACCTGTGACAAACAGAGGAGCAAGCCCCTGATGGAAACTCTTCTCCACATGTCGAGCGAGTTCCTGCATTAACTGCTTGCCCGTGTCATTGGTCAAAGAGACGATTTGCCCTTGCTTTGCAACGAAGCCGGGCAGTTCATTTGAGTAGCGGTGAATCGTACTCATCGTTAGCGGCCTTCAATTCGACGCCCGCACGGATTCCGTCGAATGTAAGAAAAGCAGTACCAAAACTGACGGTTCGTTGGAATCATAATACTATATGCGCTATTAAAATTCAACAGAATAGAAGGGTTTGCAAAGGTGATGTCTTGTCACTTAACTAAATTGAAGCTTCTGGCAATTGCGCTACTTTTGCTCACCGCATTCGATGTGGAGATTGAGGGAAAATTAAGGCCGATCTCACCAAATTGCAGTGAGGCCCCCAGACTTGCGCGGTTGAAATGCCGTAAGAATTGCTTCCATCCGCACGTTTCATCGTAAAGCAGAATCTATTCGTGGCTAGCAGACCAAAGAAGTAGCGTGCTGTCCCTTTTCAATCGCCGTAGGCTTCTGTTTTTTCTCTTTCCTTTTTCTGCCCCCGGGGGAGGGGTGTTAAAGTAGCTATTCTTGAAATGTCCCTTTGTGACTTTTTGTTGGACGGAGCCGGTTGAACAAAACCGAGAATTGTTCAAACCCTAAATAAAAACAGAAAGAAATTGTTTCAGGTGGAGTTCGAATCTCCCATTGAATGTCAGAGTGGACAGTAATGAAAACCTTTTCCAGTTAAAAGTATGCTAGTACTATTTTCCCATTGCTCACGTATGAACTGCCATTTATAATATTATCCAGTAGTACGAAATCTTAAGTGACCGTGGTCCAGATACTACACTACCGAGGTGAGAAGATGAACACCGGTTCGATTTGCAGAATTGGCGTATTTTATGATGGTTCCTTCTTTGCTTATGCCCAACGATATTTCTACCACGAAAAGCAACTTGGCTGGTTAGTATTCCAACCGCTAAATACCTTCTTCGAGGATTATCTGAGGCAGAAAGAACAGGGACATGCTAGCTACAAAGTTGTGTATGCCTCGTGGCACCAAGGCCTGTTTACGGCTAAGGACGCGACCCAAGAGCAATTGAAGGGTGACCGCAACCTCTACCATGACCTCATGCACGCTGGTATAGAGCCAAAGTATCTTCCGATGTCACAGCAAGGTGTAGAAAAGGGAGTTGATGTCGCTCTGGCGGTAGACGCCCTGCAGATGGGGCTTGATGGCAATATCGATATTGCGGTGTTAGTCACCGGCGATGGAGACTTAGTACCCTTAGTAAGGGCTCTTAATAAACAAGGCATTCGTGTCCTCGTCGCCTATTTTGACTTTACAGACGGCCAAGGCAAAAAAAGCTTCATCAATGAGCGCCTCCTCAAGTGCTGCAACTATGCGGTGGACATTGGAAGACTCGATGACGACAAAGACTTCAAGAGTTCATTTAAAAGTCTCTTTCGAAAACAGAATGGTGTGCTGATGGCAGAGAGCCTTTTTGAGCGGTCAAGTAACAAACGTGCTGTTCCATGCTAGCTTCATTAGAAAACGGATCTGCGTAACCGGAAGGCAAGTGCACTACTGGACGGCTAAACCAACCAAGTAGCATCTCAAATTGGTTTCAGGTGGAGTTTGACTCTAGAGCCTGTCTTAAAAGTCGGTCTCATGTGGTAGAATCAGGGCAAAGAGTGGGGGGTGAGCCCGATGCCATTGCGGCCATTGAATCGTGAACAAGCCTGACTACTACCACCAATACATGGAGAATTGATTCCGAACGATCATCCTGCGCGTTTCGTGGCGGAATTTGTGGATGCCCTCGACCATGCAGCATGGGTTGAGTTAGGCATTGGTCCCCGAGGGAGAACCGCTGGGTGCTCGGGCTTATCATCCAAGAGCATTGCTTAGCGTATGGCTCCATGGCTTTATGACTGGGATACGCTCTTCTCGAAAATTGGAAGCAG
>Ga0187886_1001419_pt1 | contig 21845 bp, 21 predicted proteins | sample June2016WEW_20_1_FD_133001 | JGI IMG/M metagenome (GOLD analysis project Ga0187886, IMG submission 133001) | Peatland microbial communities from SPRUCE experiment site at the Marcell Experimental Forest, Minnesota, USA - June2016WEW_20_150 | ecosystem: Environmental > Terrestrial > Soil >... | reverse complement strand
GAGTTATAGTTATAAAACCGGAACAAAGTTTTCCCTAAAATTTCCCTGAGGGACGCGCCGATCATGATGAAATCCACGATGAGAACGGTTTTCCAGGAAGGCGGGAGCTTCGGCAGGAAATTCATGAGCAGAACGACGGCCAAGACGCCGTACAGATAATTGTAAAACCAGCCCAGCGGCGAAAAAATCGGGATCAGGATCATCAGAAAAGCCGCTTCCAGGATTTCCGGCTTTTTAATCGACCGCTTTTTCGCCTGTCCCATCATCCATAAAAACAAGACGGCGGCGCACAGCCCGAAGGCCAGCCAGAGAACCTTGGCCACGTTCTCGGGATGGCCGGGCAGAGCTTTCGTCAGGAAGGAATAAAATGAGGCGTTATCCACGACGATCATCAGCCCGGGCGTGGATTTGGACAGGGTGAGGGCCCATTCTTTCAAAACGGTCAAATTCCCCGCGAAACCGTAAAACAAGGCCGGCAAGAGCATCCCGGCGAATAAGACCGCGAGACCGGAGGCGACAAGCTTGAATCGTTTTCTAAGGATAAAATACGGCAGGAAAACCAGGGCATAGGGCTTGAAGATCAGCGAGATGCCCCACAGACCGCCGGCCCATAGATCTTTCTCTTTCATCGACAAAGCCAGCATCGTGATCAATAAAAAAATGATCAGAATGTTCACCTGGCCGAGTTCGATCTCGCGGCCGATGTATTTAAGAAAAACAAGGAGCGAGAGCCCCATGACGAACCAGGGCCCCGCGCCGCGGGACGGAAGGAGTCTATAGGATATCCAGAAAACGGCGAACAACAGGATCAGTTCCAGGTAATACCAGATGATTTTGGCCGTCTCTACGGGAAGCCGGGAGAGCGGAGCATAGAAAAGGGCGGAAACGGGGGCGTACTTGAACTGAAGGTGTTTGTCGATCTCCTCTCCGGGATAGAGAGTTTCGCCGTCCACGATCCGCTTGCCGTTTTTGATGCAGACGCCGAAATCGCTCATGTCGTGCTTGACCCAGCCGAGATAGACGCCGTAGAACGCGGCCGCGATGAGGAGTATTCCCAAAACGCAAAAAGCGATCTTCTTTCGGTTCATCTCAAAGGCCGTCCAACAGTCAGCTGTATCGAGCGGAAAAAGGGCTATCGATCTTCATTCCATACATCATCTCCTCCCCCTCTGTCAATTGACAAACCTCGTCTTTTTCTGGTAAAAATAGGCAATGTTCAAGTGGCTCAGCACTAAAATTTTCGGCACGAAGGCCGAGCGCGACCTCAAAAAACTCCTGCCTTTCGTCGCCCAGATCGGCGCCTTCGAACCCCGCTTCCAGACTCTCAGCGACGCTCAACTCCAGGCGAAAACCGCTGAATTCAAAGAAAAATTAAGCCAGGGCGCGACTCTGGACGACATCCTCGCGGAAGCATTCGCCGTCGTCCGCGAAGTCGGCCGGCGCAAGGTCGCCATGCGCCATTTCGATGTCCAGCTCATCGGCGGTGTCGTCCTCCATCAGGGGAAGATCGCCGAAATGAAGACGGGCGAGGGAAAAACGCTCGTTGCCACTCTGCCCGCCTACCTCAACGCCCTTGTCGGCAAGGGCGTCCATATCGTCACGGTCAACGATTATCTGGCCAAACGCGATACGGAATGGATGGGCCCGATCTACAATTCCCTCGGCCTAAGCGTCGGCACGATCCAGCACGCCATGAACGATCAGGAGCGCCAGCAGGCCTATCGCTGCGACATCACCTTCGGCACGAACAACGAGTTCGGCTTCGACTACCTCCGCGACAACATGAAGTTTCGCCTGACCGACCTCGTCCAGCGCGAATTCAACTTCGCCATCGTGGACGAAGTGGACAGCATCCTCATCGATGAAGCGAGGACGCCGCTTATCATTTCCGGCGCGACGGACGAATCCACGGAATTGTATTACAAAGTCGACCAGCTCATCCGCCGCTTCCACAAGGACAAGCATTACACGGTGGACGAAAAGACCCGGACGGTTTCCATCCAGGAAGACGGCGTCGCGGACGCCGAGAAATTCCTCGGCGTCACGAACCTCTACGATCTGGCCCATATGGACTTCGTCCATCACATCAACCAGGCCTTGAAGGCTCATCATCTCTTCAAGCGCGACGTGGACTACATGCTCAAGGACGGACAGGTCATCATCGTCGACGAGTTCACGGGACGCCTCATGCCCGGCCGCCGCTACAGCGACGGCCTGCACCAGGCCCTTGAAGCCAAGGAGCGCGTCCGGATCGAAGAGGAAAACCAGACGCTCGCCCAGATCACCTTCCAGAATTATTTTCGCATGTACAAGAAGCTGGCCGGCATGACCGGCACGGCCGCGACCGAGGCCGCCGAATTCGAGCATATCTACAACCTGGACGTCGTCGATATCCCGACGAACCAGACCCTCATCCGCACCGAGTATTCCGACGTCATCTACCGCACGGCCAAGGAGAAATGGGAAGCCGTGGCCGCCGAGATCGTGGACAGCAACGTCAACGGGCGGCCCGTCCTCGTCGGCACCGTTTCGATAGAAAAATCCGAGCACTTGAGTTCCCTCCTCCGCAAGAAGGGACTCAAGCATGTCGTGCTCAACGCCAAATACCACGAGATGGAAGCTTCGATCATCGCTCAGGCGGGCCGGGTCGGCGCCGTGACCATCGCCACCAATATGGCCGGCCGCGGCGTGGACATCCTGCTCGGCGGGAACGCCGAATATATGGCCAAAGAGCAGCTCAAGCGCGCCGGGATCGATCCTCTGAAAGCCTCCCAGGATCAGTGGGAAAAAGCCTTGGCCGACGCCGCGAAGATCACCAGGGAGGAGCATGAGAAGGTGATCTCCCTGGGCGGCCTCCACATCACGGGCACGGAGCGGCACGAGGCCCGCCGTATCGACAACCAGCTCCGCGGGCGCGCCGGCCGTCAGGGCGATCCGGGTTCGTCCCGCTTCTTCCTTTGTCTCGAGGACGACCTCATGCGCATCTTCGGCAGCGAGCGGATATCGGGCCTCATGGCTCGGATCGGCATGGGCGAGGGCGTCCCCATCGAGCACAGGATGGTGAGCAAGGCGATCGAGCGGGCCCAAAAACAGGTCGAAGGGCAGAACTTCTCCATCCGCAAACACCTCCTCGAATACGACGACGTCATGAACAAGCAGCGCGAGACGATCTACAAACAGCGCCGCGAGATCCTCGAGGGCAAGAGCATGAAAGACTACGTCCTCGAGCTCGTCGAACAAATCCTGGACTGGCACATGGACAGCTACGTCAACAAGGACAAGGCGCCCGATGACTGGGATCTCGAAGCGTTCCGCAAGGCCATCTCCTCCCAGTTCGGCCTGAACGTCGACGGCATCGGGATCCAATGGAACGCGATCGGCTTCGAGGAACTCCGGGATCTCGTGCACAAGCATCTCGTCGAAGGGTACGAGCACAAGGAAAAGCTCCTTGGCCCGGAGTCCATGCGTGAATTCGAGCGGATCATTCTCCTTCAGGTCATCGATACGCAATGGAAGGACCATCTTTTGGGCATGGATTATCTCAAGGAAGGCATCGGCTTGCGCGGCTACGGCCAGCGAGACCCGCTCATCGAATACAAAAAGGAAAGCTTCGATATGTTCCAGGCCATGCTGGACCGGATCGAGGAAGAGACGATCCGTTTCCTGTTCCTTATCCAACCGGTTTCGGAGCGGCCGCAAGAAGTGGAAATGCCGCAGAGGCGGCAGCGGCCGCTATCCTACGGACAGCCTCAAAACGCGCCGACGCAGAAAGCCAGGCAGGCCCGGTCCATCATTCCATCAAGACGAAAAAAGAAATGATAAGGAGGCACGATGTTTGATGACACCATCAAAGAAGGCCTCACGTTCGACGATGTCCTGATCGTCCCGGCCAAGTCGGATGTCGTTCCGGGCGACGCCCTCGTCGCCACGCGCCTCAGCCAGAACATCCCGTTGAACATCCCCCTCGTCAGCGCCGCCATGGACACGGTGACAAAATCGAAAATGGCCATCGCCATCGCCCAGCAGGGCGGCATCGGCATCATCCACCGCAGCATGTCGATCGAGGCCCAGGCCGACGAAGTGGACAAGGTCAAGCGGCACGAAAGCGGGATGATCCACGATCCGATCTGCATGAAGCCCCAGGACAAGATCTTCCAAGCCAAGGAAGCGATGCAGCAATATCGCATCTCCGGACTGCCCATCACGGACGAGGACAACAAGCTGGTCGGCATTCTGACGAACCGCGACCTCCGCTTCGAGACGCGGTTGAACCTGGCCATCGAAAAGGTGATGACCAAGGACCTGATCACGGTCCCGGTGGGGACGTCGCTGGCCGAGGCCGAGAAGCTTTTTCACAAACACAAAATCGAAAAGATCCTGATCGTGGACGATAAGCGCCACCTCAAGGGGATGATCACGTACAAGGACATTCTCAAGAGAATCCAATATCCCCAGTCATCGAAAGACGATCTGGGCCGGCTGAGAGTCGGCGCGGCGGTCGGGGTCGGGGACGAGACCCTGGAGAGGGCCCAGGCGCTGATCAGCGTGAAGGTCGACGTTCTCATCGTGGACACCGCCCACGGCCACCAGCAAAACGTCCTCAAAACGGTCAAGATGCTGCGCAAGGAATTTCCCGCCCTGGAGCTGATCGCCGGCAACATCGGGACGGCCGAAGCGGCGGCGGACCTCATCGAGCTCGGCGTCAACGCCCTGAAGGTCGGCGTCGGGCCCGGATCGATCTGCACGACGCGCATCGTCAGCGGCGTCGGCATCCCCCAAATCACGGCCATCGCCGACGTCTCGAAGATCGCCAAGGCCAAAGGAATCCCGGTCATCGCCGACGGCGGGATCAAGTTCTCGGGCGACATCACCAAAGCCATCACCGCGGGCGCCGGCACGGTCATGGTCGGCAATATCCTGGCCGGAACGGACGAAGCGCCGGGCGAGGTCGTCATGTACCAGGGCCGGTCCTACAAGATCTACCGGGGCATGGGCTCGCTCGAAGTCATGAAAGAAGGAAAAAGCCTCGACCGCTACTTCCGGGACGCGGCCGCGGCCGAGACAAAGCTCGTACCGGAAGGCATCGAAGGCATGGTCCCTTACAAGGGAAACGTCGCCTCGATCATCCAGATGCTCGTCGGAGGACTCAAATCGGGAATGGGCTATGCGGGCTGCCGGACGATCGAAGATCTGCAGAAAAAAGCCAAATTCATCAAGATATCGGCCGCGGGACTTAAGGAAAGCCATGTCCACGACGTAACGATCACCAAAGAAGCCCCTAATTACCGCCTGGATTAGAATCCATTTTCGCTTTCTCCCGCTCCTTGGGAAAAGCCAAGAATAAACAGGAGGAAGCCATGAAGAAATTCTGGCGATGTTTCGTCTGTAACGACATCCATTATGGAGTCAAGCCGCCCGAGGTCTGCCCGACGTGCAAGGTGAAGAACGCCTATGTCGAGATCTCGGCAAAGGAAGCGAAGATCATCACCGGAGCCGCGGCCGAGAGCGATTTTGCGAAAGACGATTTCCGGAAGGCCATCGCCGCGTTCACGGAAAGCAACGAATTCATGGTCAATCCCGACCGCGCCCGCATTGAAACGCTTTTCGAAGGCATCTTCAACAACGAGAGCAACCACGGGCTCAAATATTGCCCCTGCCGGCTGATGGGCAAGGTATTCGAGGAAGACCTGAAGATCGTCTGCCCCTGCAACTTCCTGATCCATGAAACCTATCAGGGCCAGGAAAAGGGAGAATGCTGGTGCGGGCTGTTCATCAAACGATAAAAAACGCGCAAGAGAGGTGAATCATGGCCAAACTCATTATGTTCCACGGACGGGAATGTCCCCACTGCCGGGCGATGATGCCCCTGGTGGACCAACTGGAGAAGGAAACCGGCGTCTCCATCGAACGGCAAGAGATCTGGCACGATGAAAAAAACGCCGACCTGATGAGATCATACCGGCCCATCCTGACCCCCCAATGCGGCGTTCAGCTCCGGGTTCCGACCTTTCTAAACACGGAGACCGAAAAGGCCGTGTGCGGCGAAATTCCGTACGAAAAGCTCAAGGAGTGGGCGCTGAAATAAAGGAGGACGACATGCTCCAGATCATAGATGAGGAGGGCAGGGTCCGCAAAGACCTGGATCCGGCGCTGGGAGCCGTTCTTCAACCTGAAGACTGACGCCGCTCAGCGGATCGTCTTGATCCGATTGCGTTCGTCCAGAATGGCGACTTTGGGCGTGAAGGATACGATCTCCTTTTCGTCCAACTGGACGTAGGAGACGATGATCAGCTGGTCGCCCGGCCCGGCTTTGTGGGCGGCAGCCCCGTAGATCGCGACCTTGCCCGAGCCGGCCGCTTCCTTTATCAGATACGTCGAGAATCGCTCCCCGTTGGTGATGTTGTAGACGTGTACTTTCTCGAAGGGGATCATGTCCGCCGCGGTCATCAGCCGTTGATCCAGACCGAGACTCCCCTCATAATCGAGGTTGGCCTCGGTGACCAGCGCTTTTTGGATCTTGGATTTCAATAAAGTTCTTCGCATCGGGGTTCACGACTCTAATTGGACGATCAGATTATCGATCAAGCGGGTCTTGCCGATGAAGACGGCCAGAGCGATCAGGGTTCCCTCCGCGATCTCCCGGACGGGATCCAGGCTTTCCGGCGCCACGGCCTCGATATAATCGATGCGAGCCAGGGGCTCTCCTGAGATCATCCGTCGTACGGCGGCCAGCACATTCCCGGCATTCCGCTCTCCCCCATCGATTAAGCTCTTGGCCACACCAAGGCTTCCCGACAAGACGAGCGCCGCCCTCTTTTCGTCCGCGCTCAAATACAAGTTCCGCGAGCTCATCGCCAGGCCGTCCGCCTCGCGGACGATGGGCAGGACCTCGATCCGCACGTCGAGATTCAGGTCGCGCGCCATGGTCCGGAGGATGATCGCCTGCTGAGCGTCCTTCTGACCGAAGAAGGCGATGTCCGGCCGGACGATCTCGAAGAGCTTGAGGACGACGGTGCAGACGCCGCGGAAGTGGCCCGGCCGCGACCGGCCGCAGAGCTTATTCTGCAGCTCGGGGATCTCCACGAAGGTTGCGAAGTCCGCGGGATACATCTCCTCCGCGCTCGGATGAAAAAGGACGTCGACGCCCTCCCCTTCGAGCATCGCCGCATCGCGACCCAAATCCCGGGGGTAGGTCTTGAAATCCTCCTTCGGCCCGAACTGGGTCGGATTGACGAACAGGCTGACGACCGCGACGTCCGCGTTCTTCTTCGCGGCCCTGACGAGGCTGATGTGGCCGGCATGGAGGAAGCCCATCGTCGGGACAAAGCCAATCGAGACATCCCGCGACGCCCACTCGCGGACGACGGTTCTCATTTCAGAAATCGCCGCGATGATTTTCATCTCTTGTCTTCGCCGCGTTCTTTGAGCGCCTTCGCCACCTCGGGCTTCAGATGGTAGGAATGATCATCGTCCGGAAACGCGCCCTTGAGGACATCGTTCCGATATGCGTTCGCGGCCCGGGCCACGGCCTTCGAAAGGTCGGCGTATTTTTTCACGAATTTCGGCATATAGCCGCACTCGCAGCCGACCATGTCGTGAAAGACAAGGATCTGGCCGTCGCACCAAGGACCGGCGCCGATGCCGATCGTCGGAATGGCGATCCTGGCCGTGATGATCCTCGCCACCTCCATCGGGATGCATTCCAGGACGACGGCGAAAGCGCCGGCCTGTTCCAAATTCACGGCGTCCCGAATCAGCTTTTCCGCCTCGACCCGCTCCCCGCCTCTCACTTTGAACCCGCCCAGCCGGTGGATGGATTGAGGCGTCAGCCCGACGTGCCCCATCACGGGGATCTCGGCCTCGACGAGGCGTTCGACGAGCTTCAGCCTTTTTTTCGACGCGCCCTCGATCTTGACGCCCCGGGCTCCTCCCTCCTTGATGAACCGGAACGCGTTTCGCACGGTCTCTTCTTCCGAAAGGTGAAACGAGAAGTACGGCATGTCGCCTATGACCAAGGCCCGTTTCGCGGCCCGCGCGACCGGTTTGGTGTGATGGATCATTTCGTCCATGGTGACGGGAACCGTGTTCTCGTAGCCGAGGACAACCATCCCGAGGGAATCTCCGACCAGGAGGATATCGATGCCGGAGGCGTCCAGGATCCGGGCTATCGGATAATCATAGGCGGTCAGCGCCGTGATCTTTTCTTCCGCCTCTTTTTTGGCGCGGAGCGAGGGAATCGTGACTTTTTGGATTATGGTTTCTGGCATGGTCCGTCCTTTCTCCCCATCCCGTCTTGCATCACGGGATTGGGGTAAAGCTCATTTTCTTCGCGCGTCTCGTCCCCCGTAGCTCGGCGGGACATAGAACAGAGACGCCTTTTTCATCTGGCGGATCTGTTCGAGAATATCATCGAGGTCCGCTTCCCGCCCCGGGTCCAATTCGTCGGACTTGATGACGAGCAGCGGCGTCGCCTGATAATTGAAGAAAAAATAATCATAAGCCTCGATCAGATCCTGAAGATATTTCTCCGAAATATTTTTTTCCAGGGGACTGCCGTCTTTGGCGATCCGCTTGGCCATGGTCGGCAGCGCGATTTGCAGATAGACCACGAGATCGGGTTTCGGAATGCGCTCCGCGAGAACGCCGAAGATCTTTTCGTAGACGACGAGCTCGTCGTCGGTCAGCGTTTGGTAGGCGTAAATCTTGTCCTTTTCGAAAATGTAGTCGCACAGGATCCGTTCCTCGAACAAGTCCCTCTGGACGAGGCGGGCCTGCTGATGGTAGCGGTTGACGAGAAAAACGAGCTGGGCAAGAAACGCCGCCCCTTCTTTCTCGTCGTAAAAATCCTTGAGATAGGGATTTTCCGGCTTGTCCAGGATGACCTTTCCGCCGAGCCTCTGGGCCAGAAGGCCGGCGAGCTTCGTCTTGCCGGACTTGAACACGCCCTCCAGGGCGATGTGCTTGAATTCGATATCTCCGATTTCCTTCATGACATCCCGTTGAAAACGCTCCCCTTATATCGCGGTTCCTCCCTGAAGTCAATTCCCGCGGTGGCTATTCGCCCTTCCCTTCGGTCGGCGCGGGTCTGGCTTCGACCGGAATCACGATCCAGGCGATGACATAAAAAAGGAACATCGGAAAAAGCGCGCTGACGATCATGATCCCGACGAACGCCAGGCGGACGAGCGAGACGTCGAGATCGAAATACTCGGCCAAACCGGCGCAAATGCCTCCGATCATTTTGTGTTTCAGGGATCGGTGAAGTCTTTTGGCGGCCATGAGGACTCTCCTTTAGATATTGATGCGGATGGGCAGGATCACGGCCGTGATCCCTTTCCATCTCAGCTCCTGCTGGATGGCGAAGGCCGTTTCGTTGTGCAGGAGCCGGTGAATGATGCTCGGCTGGCGGAAGACCGATTGTCCGGCGAAGACCGTCGAATTCGGGTATTTCACGACGATCGTCTCGATGAGCCGGCTCGCGGTCTGGACGATGTCCGTCCCGAGGTCGTATTGGAAATCCGCCGCGAAGCCGAGCTTCCTGGCCAATTCGACATATTTCCGAAGCGTGTCGCTCGTCGAACCCTCGAGGTTGGACACGGCCTCCGTTCCTTTGAACGAGCCGACATCGACCTCGGCGACCGAGACGAAGATGAAGTTCTTATAAAGCCCGCGGAAACTGCGGATGATCGACAGCAGGGTATGGACGCCGAAACCGTTGTAGCCGTTGACGAGCTGGATGGCCGTCATGTCCTTGGCATTCAGCGGCTTGGTGTTGATCGGGCCTTTCGTCGGGATGTTCAAAAGGAGATCGTCCAGCTCCCGGACGCCGCCGCGGACCTTGTTGTAATGGGCCCTGGTCATATAGCACAAGACGATCACGAAGGAGGTGATCAGCAGGGTCAACCAGCCGCCGACCGCGAATTTTTCAAAAGACGTGATGATCAGGATGGTCAAGCACAAAGTCAAACCCGTCAAGTGGACGGGCAGGTGCTTTTTCCAATGGATCTCTTTTTTCCTGTTCTTGATGAAGAAACGGGACATGCCGAACTCGGACAGCGAAAAAGTCAGAAAGACGTTGATCGAATACATGACGATCAGCGTCGATATGCGGCCGTGAGCATAGAGAAGGAGACAAACCGCCGCGCCGCCCATGAGCATCACGCCGTTTTGGATCGTGAACCGGTCGGAGAGCGAGGCGAATCGGTGCGGAAACCAGTAATCTACGGCCATGTTGGCCATGACCCGCGGACCGTCCACAAAGCCCGTCTGCGCCGCGACGAGAAGAAGCGCTCCTTCGGAAAAGATCGTGATCAGAGCGAGGACGGGCCCGAAACTCCACTTGCCGAAGAGAGCGCTCGCCAGCACGGCGTTGAGCGTCCGTCCCTCCACCGCATGGACGTTCAGGAGAAGATAGCAGATCAGGATGCCGCCGGCCGTGACGGCCAATGACGAGGACAGATAAATCATCGTCCGTTTGCCGTTGTGAACGCGCGGCTCGCGCATGATCTGAAGGCCGTTCGAAACGGCCTCGATCCCCGTGTAGGTTCCTCCGCCCATGGAAAAGGCCCGGATGAAGAGAAAGAACATTCCTCCCGCGCCGAGCGTCGCCAAACCACCCTTGAAACCCGCATGGACGTCGTGAACCAGAGGCACGATCTGGGGGATGTGAGAAAAAATGCCGTAGCCGATTAAAACGACATGCGTCAGGACGAAAACAACGAAGATGGGCGCCAGGATGGTCACCGATTCCCGGATTCCGCGCAGGTTGATAATGACCAAAAAAATGATGGCGATGATCTCGAAGGGCACCTTGTACGATTGATAGGCAGGCGGGAAAAAGCTGAAGATCGCGTCGCCGCAGGACACGATCGAGACCGTGATCGTCAGCATATAATCGACGAGCAGAGCCGAACCCGAAATCACTCCCGCTCTCTCGCCAAGGGTATGCGTAGCGACGATATAACCGCCGCCGCCCGAGGGGAAATACTCGATGATGCGGGAATAGGCATAAGAGATGATGAATACCGTCATGGCCGTGGCCAAAGCCAGAAAGACGGCCAGATAGGTGTGTCGGCCCAGGGTTTTGAACGCTTCTTCGGGCCCGTAGGAGGCCGAGGACAATCCGTCCGCGCCCAGGCCGATCCAGGCCAGGATGGGGATAAGGGCCAGCTTATGGAACAGCGTCGGATCTTTGATGTTCCTCGGCTTCCCAATGAGCGTGTTCCTGAGTATGCCGGTCAACTTATGGCCGTTCTCTTCGTTCATGTCCGTTCTTCTTTAAACTCGTATCTCCGCTTGATCGACGATGGAGAAATATCATGGGCAGGAAAAATATGTGTCTTTTAGGTTATTTAGAACCTCTTCCCACGGAGCATTTTAACAAAAAAGTCCTTTTCAAGGCAAGATGGATGGTCACTGACCTTAGTCCAGTTTCCAAGACGAGGAAGGCAAGATGGATCGTCACGAGTATTCAGACGGCGAGTTCCTCAAAGAATATAAAGAATGACGAAAAAGACGGCCATGATCGCCAAGCCGACGGGAATGCCGACGACGGCCCACTCTTTCATGCTTATCTTCAGCCGGCCCGCGGCCACGATATTCGGGATATTCCCGGGAATGAGCATCCCTCCGGCAATCGATAAACCCATGATGATACCGATGATCTGGGGGAGATTCAGGGCGGGGCCGATTTCAATGGCAGTGAGAGTGGCGTTGTCCAGGACGGCCGAGACCATGTTGCACCAATAGAGGACGCCCGGGGCGATTTTCGCGAAATACCAGACGACGAGCGGCCGGAAACCCTCGCCGAGCAAAACCAAGGCCCCGATAAAAACATAGACTTTGAGAGCCCGGACGACGATCGTCCATAGGGTTTCCTCGTATTCCACGATGTGCCCTTCTTTTTTAAGAGTTATTTTCGGGCCGAGCCAAAGGGCTCCGAATAGGGCGATCGCGATGACTCCGGGGATTATATAGAAGCCAAAAAAACGCAGGGGAAAAAAGAAACCGGCGTGGAAAGGAGGTCCGGCCAGCTTCGAAACCAAAATCGTCGATAAGGGCTCACCGAGCGGCGTCAGGCAGGCGCCGAGCCCCACGGCGAAACAGGTGACGACCGTCAGTTTGATCTTGTGGTCTTTCGACAGGGGAAGAGCCGCCGCGATCTCCGCCAAGAGACAGGCGGTCAGGATGACGGAGATGATGCTCGACAACAAGCCGAACACCGCGATCAACGAGAAAAGGAACCACCGGTGGCCGAGTTTGGCGGCCAGCCTTAATATCGCCTCGCAAAAAGGGGCGTTGAAATAATGGATGAGAAGTCCGACCGCGAGCACGACCTGGACGATGCCTATCGGGAAGGCGCCGATCATGACCGGCGCCTTCAGCGCTTCAACGACCAATCCGCGGCTCCAGAGTCCGGAAATGGAGACCGCGAGCACTCCCATCACCAGGAAAAACGCTTCGAGATTTTTCTCGATTTTCTTCACGAGAAAAGGAAGAACAAAAACCATGAGGGCGACCGCCGCCAGTCCCAGGATGATCCTTAAGACAGGTTCCGGAGCTATGTTGGGCATGATATTCTGTTTTCAGCGGTGAAATAGCCTTGGTGTATATACCACGTTGAAAAGCCGGCGTCAATTTTGGGCTGAGTCGCATTGACTAAAATCCATGCCTATGATATCCAATATAAGAAACTCATATTTGAGTTTTTTACGCGCCCGGAGGTTCATGAATGTACGGTTGGACCGGCCATATTCTCAGGGTCAATTTATCCGCAAAAAGCCATAAAAAGGAATCCTTCAACGAAGATTTCGCCAAGAAATGGGTCGGCGGCAGGGGCTTTGCCGTTAAAATCCTTTACGACGAGCTCAAACCGGGGGTCGATCCGCTCGGCCCCGACAACAAGTTTATCGTCGCTCTGGGACCGATCGCCGGCATCCCCGCCCCCAACACCGGCAAGGCGGTCGTCGCCGCCAAATCGCCCTTGACGGGATTCTACGGCGACGGCAACCTCGGCACGCGCGTGTCCGAACAACTCCGGAAGGCCGGCTATGACGTCCTGATCGTTGAAGGCAAGGCCGACCGGCCGACCATGCTTTATATCGAAGACGACAAGGTCGAGTTCCTGCCGGCCGACGAGGTCTGGGGACAGGGCACCTACGCGACGAACGATTGGATTTACGGCAGGTACGGCAAGGGCGTCGGCGTCCTGAACATCGGCCAAGGCGGCGAGAACCTCAACCGCTATGCCGTCGTGCGCAGCCTGGAAGGGCGCGCCGGAGGCCGCCCGGGGATGGGGGCGGTCATGGGCTCCAAACTCCTCAAGGCCATCGTCGTCAAGGGCACGAAACCGATTCCCCAGGCCGATCCGCAGGCCATGAAAGCCCTGGGAACCGGCGACTTGAAAAAGGTTCAACAGATCGACAAGCAAACGGGCTGGTCCATCCAGAGCACGACCGGCGTCCTCTCCTTCTGCAATGAAGTGGCCGGTCTCCCCGTCCGCAACTTCCGGAAGACCCATCACCCCGACGCCTGGAAGATCGACGGCGAGCGTTTGAACGCCGCGCGCATCGCCACGTACGGCTGTCCCAACTGCACGATGCGCTGCGGAATCACGATCCACGATAAGGAAGGTCATGAGTCCGAACTCGACTACGAGAACATCGGTCTCCTCGGCGCGAACCTGGAGATCTTCGACCTGCCTCAAGTCGGGTCCTTGAACTATCTTTGCGACGAGTACGGATTGGACACGATGTCAGCCGGCTGCGTCCTCAGCTTCTACGCCGACGCCATCGACCACGGCGCGACGAGCGGCGACTTCAAGTTCGGCGACGCCGAACGGGCCAAGGAACTCCTTCGGCTGGCCGCCCACCGCGAGGGCAAGCTCGGAAACCTGCTGGCCGAGGGATCGCTGCGCATGGCCCGGGAATTCGGCCGCGGCTCCGAGGCTTACGCCATGCAGGTCAAGGGTCTCGAAGTGGCGGCCTACAACTGCAAGTTCATCCCCGGACAGGCGTTGGCCTTCGGCGTCGCCGCCATCGGCGCCCACCACCGGGAGGCCTGGATCATCACCTTCGAGATCAAGAACACGACTCGGGAATCCTACGGACCGGAGAAAGCGGCCAAGGTCATCGAGCTCCAGCGCATCCGCGGCGGCATGTTCGAGTTCATGGTCGCCTGCCGCTTCCCCTGGATCGAGCTGGGCTGGCCGTTGGAAAATTATCCCAAGTACTTCAATACCGCCACCGGATTGAACTGGGGTCTCGAGGATATGTGGACGACAGCCGACAGGATCTACGCCATGATCAAGCTCCATTTCCTTCGCGAGTTCCCCGATGTCACCCGCAAAGCGGATTTCCCGCCGGCCGTCTGGTTCGACCCTCTCAACGCCGATACCGAAGGCCCCATCGCCGGCCAGGTCCTCGACGCCGAAAAATACGACGGCCTCCTTCAGCATTACTACGACCAGCGGGGCTATGATCGCCGAGGCATTCCGACCAAAGAAACATTGAAGAAACTCGACCTCCTCCGGGAAGCGGCCGAAGCGGAAAAATACGCTCATTTGACATGAAAATAAAAATCAAGATGATCGGCCCGCTGATGTACGAAGCGGGGTTCAGCGAAAAAGAGATCGAGATCCCGGCCGCGACGACCGCCGATGCGCTCATCGATTTGATCAAGATATCGCGGCAGCGGCCGAAGATCGTGACGCGCAACGGAAAAGCCGTCGCTCCCGGCGAGCCTTTGGAAGAGGGCGACAAAATCGCGATTTCCCCCATTTACTCAGGCGGATGAAAAGCCTTCTCATCGGCGGGGAATGGCGGCAGGCGCAAAACCCCGCCGGCGCCTTCCGGGCGATTAATCCGGCCACGGGAGAGGCCGGCGACGACGTTTACCCGATTTCGAGTACCGCCGACGTCGAGGCCGCCCTCGACGCGGCGCACGGCTCCATCCCCGGATTGATCAAAACGCCGCCCGAGAGTCTTGCCGATTTCCTGGATCTATTCGCTTCGAAAATCCTCGAACGGAACGAAGAACTGGTCGAAACGGCCCATAGAGAAACCGCCCTCCCCGAAGAACCGAGGCTCCGGCTGACCGAACTTCCCCGGACGACGGATCAGCTTCATCAGGCCGCGTCCGCCGTCCGCGACCGCTCCTGGTGCCGGGCAACGATCGACACGCGACTCAACATCCGCTCGAAATACGGCGCCCTCGGCGGCCCGGTCGCCGTGTTCGGTCCGAACAATTTTCCGTTCGCCTTCAATTCGGCCGGCGGCGGAGATTTCGCCGCGGCGATCGCGGCCGGAAACCCGGTCATCGCCAAAGCCAATCCCGGCCATCCCGGCACGACGCGGATTTTCGCCGAGATCGCCCACGCAGGTCTCATAAAATGCGGATTGCCGCCGGCGACGGTCCAGTTGATCTATCACCTGCGGCCCGAAGACGGCTTCAAGCTCGTGTCCCATCCGCGGCTCGGCGCGACGGCGTTCACGGGAAGCCGGCCGGCGGGACTTCGCCTGAAACAAGCCGCCGATTTGGGAGGCCGGCCGATTTACCTGGAAATGTCGAGCGTCAACCCGATCTTCATCCTTCCGGGAGCCGCGAAAGAAAAAACCGAAAAGATCGCGTCCGAGCTTTTCCATTCGTGCGAAATGAGCGCCGGGCAATTCTGCACCAAGCCGGGGTTGGTCGTCGTTCTCCGGGACGAAAGCGGGGAAGCGTTCATCGAATCCGCCCGCCGAAATTTCAGGCCATCGCCTTCCGGATTTTTATTGGGGCCGAACGCGCTCGAGGGAATCAAAAAAACGCTCGAGATCATGACAAGATCCGGCGCGGAGATCTTGACCGGCGGGATACCGCTCGAAGGCCCCGGTTTTCGCTTCGCCAACACTCTGCTTCGGGTCTCCGGCGATGCTTTTATCAAGAAGGCGGAAGACATGCAGCGGGAAGCTTTCGGCCCGGTCTCTCTTGTCGTCTCGGCCCGTGATGTCGAGCAACTGCTGGATATCGCCAAAGCGCTCGACGGAACCCTGACGGTCAGCGTTTACGCCTCCGGCGCCGACGACGCGCTCTATGCCCGGCTCGAACCGATCCTGCGCTTCAAGGCCGGGCGGCTGCTCAACGATAAAATGCCCACGGGCGTCGCCGTCACGCCGGCCATGGTTCATGGCGGCCCTTTTCCCGCGACCGGGCATCCGGGGTTCACCTCCGTCGGCATTCCCGGCTCGATGCTCCGGTTCACCGCCCTCCATGGCTATGATAACGTTCGCCAGGACCGCCTTCCGCCCGAACTCCGGGACAAAAACCCGACGGGAAGCATGTGGAGGCTGATCGACGGCTCATGGACGCAAAAGGACATTTGAGCCGGCCCCTCGGACGTCGAGAAAGCCAGGGATTTTACGCGGCCGTCAAGGGACGAGCCTTCGCGGCGGAAGTGGACCCCCGGGCAAAGCCCGGGGCCCCAGCCGCTGTCGAAGTATTCGTTAACCTTGAACATGCGCCCTTCTCATTTTGACCAAGAGTTCCACCGCCAGGTTCGCCTGCATGTTGGCCACGATGTTGACGCGCGGAGCCATGGGGGCCGTGCAAACATCGCATTCACTGGATTCATCCCCGCAGATATAAAGCTGTCCCACTCTTCTCTGTCGCAGCCGGTTGTTGCCGCCGTAGCCTGCCAGCCCCGAGGCCGCGATGACGGGTTTTTCGGGAAAGTGCGTCAGCCACGCTTCGATCAGCATCTGTTTCTGGTCGGCCATGTCGAACGCCTCGATCAGGAGATCCGCCGGGCCGAAGATCCTCTTCACGTTCTCCCGATCGATTTTAATATTATGGATTTCGTACATCGAAAAGGGATTCATTTTGGTCAGGTTTTCCAGAAGAGCTTCCACTTTCGGCTTTCCGATCTGGTCGACGAAATAGCATTGGCGATTGAGATCGGGCGCTTCCAGAACGTCATAATCCGCAATGATCAGCTTGCCGACGCCGGCCCGGGCCAGGGTCGCGGCGATATTCGACCCCAGGCCTCCGGCGCCGGCGATGCCCACCGTGCTTTCGCTGAGCGCGGCCAGAACGGCCAGGTCGCGCTTCAGAAAAAAATCCTTTTCAAAGTTCTTCATGAGAGCCAAAACTCATGCGCGCATCCCGTTTTCGAAAGACGGGGATGCGTCGCCTCTTTTTTTCAGCTGATGAATTTGCCGAGCGTCCAGAGAACGGCGAGGACGATCAAAGCCCCGGCCATGGCCCACTTCGATCGACGTTCGACGGCGGATTCGCTGCCCCATCCGATTTTGAAACCGAGGGGAACGAGGACGAGGGCCGTCAGCGCGGCCAGGCTGCCTCCGGAGAAAATGTGGTTCAGGACCTTCGGCAAATTCGGCGTCCCAGCCGACAGCCACGGCTCGAATTTGGCGATATAGGCGATGGTGACCGCGAACAGGGCGTAGCCGCCGTAGGCCGTGACGATTCCGGTCAGCAAGCTGCGCCAGGAGAATTTTTTGACGTTCTTCATCCAGAGCGTGGCCCCGATATCGAAGACGAGGCCGATGTAAAAGATCCCGAGGAGATGGCAGAAATAAGGCGCCGCGTAGACCAGCTTGAAGAGCGTGGCCGTGGCGCCGATGACCGTGGACGAGCCCGGTTTATTGACGATTCCGCGCGCGGTCGCGAGCAGGAGAAACGCCCAGCCCGAAAGCCAGACCGAGGCATGAGGGACATTGTTCCTGAAAAACGCTTCACCGCCGACAACTTCCATGATCCCCCACAAAGAGCCGAAGACCAGGAGCCAGAGCCAGTTCTTTAGGCTTTTCATCCTTTGACCTCCTTCGTTATCGTGACGCGGATTTCCCGGGGATTCTTCGCGACGTTGTCCAGCGACCGAACCATTCCCTCGATGGTATTGGTCATGATCTTCCGGACGAACGGATTCAGGGGAACGTCTTTGTCGTCCACACTCAGGACGATCGATGCTTCTTTCATGAAGAACTCTCCTGTGCGCCCGTCGGCGGCGCTCTTCGCGGCACGGCCGGGACATCGCGCCGGCATCCCATTCATCGGCGACTTTCTCGTCTCGAGCCGTCCCGCCAGAAATTTTATAGCACAGGCAAAAGTTGAAGTCAAAATTGAAATATGCTATATTCCTCACCCGCTCCGAGCCAAAGGAGCTAAAGCCGAGCCTTCGCGGCCGGCCATGCCCTTTGGCCGATAGGGCAAAGCGGGAAACGGCTTTGCCTTCCGTGCTTGAAAAGGAGAACGTCATGCATCATTCTAGAGTCTTGAAATCCAATAATTTCGTCTTGAAGATTCTGGCTGCGGCCGTCGTTTCGATCTTCCTGCTTTCCTTTTCCGGTTTCGCTCAAGAAGAGGCCAAGAAGAAAGAACAGGAAAAAGAAAAGCCGGTCAAGATCACCGAAGAGATCCTGGTCGTCGGCAAAGCTCCCAAGGAACAGCCTGTCGCCACGGTCACCCGGATCGATTTCACGAAACTCGACCAGAACAAGCCCCTCGATCTGTCCGAGGCCATCCGCTACGCGCCGGGCGTCAGCGTGACCTACGGCAACAAGTACGAGTTCACCCTGAAACTGCGCGGCATGGATTCGCGGCGAATCGCCCTGCTCATTGACGGCGTGCCGAGCTATGAGCCTTATTACGGCTCATTCGACCTCAAGACGGTCTCGGCCGCAGGACTCGATTCGCTCCAGATCACCAAAGGCCCCTCCTCCGTCCTCTACGGTCCGAATACGCTGGCCGGCATCGTCAACGTCATCACCCGCCGCCCTGGCGCCGACCTCTATCTGACCCTGTCGGCGAGCTCCGTGCTCCTGCCTTCCCTTTTCGAAGGAGAGCGGAAAACCCGGTCCTTCGATCTCGATTCCGGTTTCCAATTGAATAAATTCGCTTTGGCCGGCAATCTTGCCTATCAAGACTCGAACGGCTTCGCCTATCCCGACGCCGCGACCGGAGACAAGATCTCGTGGATGAACACGGACTATAAAAGGTTCAATCTCAACGCCAAAGCTTACTACACGCCATCGAGCAACACGGAGATCATGATCAACGGCGGCATTTACACTTCGGAGTACGGCATGCCGCCGGCGCTGGGCGTCCAAAAGGCCCGCTACTGGCACTTCAAGAACTGGGATCGCTATACCCTGAACGCCGGCGGGTTTACGTCCCTGGGCGAGAACGCGACTCTCCGGTTCCGGACGTTTTTCGTGAACTACCGGAATACCCTCGATCAATACAAAGATATGGCGATGACGAGCCGTCAGTTCGAGAGCACTTTCAACAACTCGGTTTACGGCGCGTTCGTCCTGGCCGATTTCGGATGGGCCGCCTGGAACTCCCTCAAGGTCAGCCTCAATTATCAAAAGGACATCGCCCGGACGCAGGACGACGTCAACTTGCCCTGGACCCGATATGATCAAGGGACCTTCTCCGCGGCCGTCGAGGACCACGTTTCCCTGACCGACCAATGGAAGGTCATCGGCGGGCTGAGCCTCGACGTCATCGATAAGTTCACCGGAGGCAGCGCTTCGCGCCTCAATCCCCTCCTGGGACTCAAGTTCACGCCCGCGGAAAACCTGGATCTTCACCTCTCGTTCTCGCAGAAATCCAGGTTTCCCAACATGCGCGCGATGTATTCGCCCTCCGGCGGAAACCCGGACCTGCTGAGCGAAACGGGAACAAACGGAGAGTTCGGATTCACCTGGAACAAAGGACTTTTCCTGTCGGGATCCGTCTTTACCTATCAGTTCAAGAACATGATCGATACCATGACGCTTCCGGACGGCACGAAACGGAATTGGAATATCGGCCAAGCCCATATCAACGGCCTGGAATTCCAGGCCCAGAAATCACTGGGCTGGCTTGAAGCGACGCTCAACTACACTTACATCGACCATAAGAACGAGACCAACGACCGACCGCTCGACGCGCTCTCGAATCACAACCTCAATTTCGATGTTTCGCTCAACCCCTTTTCCGCCCTGCGCATCAGCTTCCTGGGGCTTTTCGCTTCGAATTCGAGCTGGGTCGACTCCTCCACGAACGCGCTCCTCGCCATCCCATCCTACTTCAACCTTGACGCCGTCGCGTCCTACACATTCGATCGGCTCGAAGTCTTCCTCAAAGTGACCAATATTTTCGATGATTATTTTTATTCCGAGCCGATATTTCCATGGCGGGCCCGGTTTTTCGAAGTGGGAGCCAAAGTCAAAGTTTTTTGATCCAGGGCCCGGCCGCGACAGGGCCGGACCGTAGCACAGTTTCGGGGACATGATTCCCTGTCCCCATGGGGGTCCGCCGGATTTCGTCCCTCTCGATCGGCCGGGAGGATCGCCATTCCTCCGCGCTGCCGCAAAGCATTGAAACCTGACGGATGTCTAATGGGATATAGAGGATTTTGGAATAATAGGGAGAACAGAAGTGAACAAAAAACTGATCGCCGGCCTTGTCCTTTTAATCATCGTGCTCGTAGTCGGACTCGAGCTCTATATTCACCGGAACTTCACCAAAGGACCCAACCTGAGGACGGAAGCCGTGGCGAGGGGGGATATTGAATCCATCATCATCACCAGCGGCACGCTGAGCCCCGTAACCTTGGTTCCGGTGGGAGCCCAGGTCTCCGGAAAGGTCGCGAAGATCTACGCGGATTTCAACGCCAAGGTCAGGAAAGGCGACATCCTCGCCGAAATCGACAAGGCGCCCTTCGCGGATGTCCTCAAACAGCGCGAAGCGAATTATCAATCGGCCCAGGCGGAAGTCGAAAAAGCCCGGATCGCCCTCGATATTGCCAAGAAGGAAAGTGACCGGAACGTGGACCTTTTCGATAAAGGGCAGATCTCCGTCGAGGACAAGGAGACGGCCGTCGACACGTACGAAGCCGCCAAAGACGACCTTCTCATCGCCCAGGCCGGGCTAAAACAAGCCCAAGCCCTGCTCGACCAGAGCCGCATCGACCTTAACAACTGCACCATCCGCGCACCGATGGACGGGGTTGTTATCTACCGCGAGATCAACGTCGGCCAGACCCTTGCGTCGAGCATGCTGGCCCCCGAACTCTTCAAGGTGGCCAACGACATCGGCAAGCTGCTTTTGGATTGCGATGTGGACGAGGCGGACGTCGGCCGGGTCAAGGAAGGACTGAATGTCCGTTTCGAGGTCGAAGCTTATCCCGGCCAGGTTTTCCAGGGCAAGGTCCTCCAGGTCCGAGCCGGCGGCGAGACGGACTCGACCGGGAAAGTCGTCACTTATCACACGCTCGTCGATGCCGAAAATCCCGAGGGCAAGTTGCTGCCGGGCATGACCGCGACCGCCACCATCATCACCGCGGAAGCCAAGAACGTCCTATATGTCACCAACTCGGCCTTAAAATTCGAGCCCGCCCTGCCGGCGGTTTCCAAAAAGAAAGCGAAAAAACCCGCCGCGAAGCCTTTCCCGAAGAGAGAAGGGCCGCGCGTTTGGGTTCAGCAGGCCGACGGCTCTCTGACCCCTGTGGGCGTCCATACGGGGGTCAACGGCAACACCTACACGGAGATCGCCGGCGGCGAACTGAAAGAGGGCGACGTCGTCGTGCTGGGATTGGATTACAGCAAGAAGTGAACGGCAACCGGATCTTGGGCCCTACTCCTTCTCGAAAACCCAGAGGTTGTCGTATTTGAGGATCGGGCCGCGGAAGTTTTCGCCGGCCGTCAACGTCCTGCCTCCGTCCGCGAGATGATAGCGGACGGCGATGGCAACCTCTGTTACAGCCCTAAATCCCGGTCGATGCCCTGCATGGCGCGGAGACAGATCGACATAAACTCGTCGAGATCCAGGCCGAGGTTTTTGCACTGTTCGATCTCTTCCCG